>Ga0209863_10000524_pt1 | contig 18628 bp, 14 predicted proteins | sample OrgsoiDNA2013046_FD_185796 | JGI IMG/M metagenome (GOLD analysis project Ga0209863, IMG submission 185796) | Permafrost soil microbial communities from the Arctic, to analyse light accelerated degradation of dissolved organic matter (DOM) -... | ecosystem: Environmental > Terrestrial > Soil >...
TGGAACGCCTTGAGCGACCGGTCGCCGTCATTTCGACCCACCGCCGCAGCGGCGACCACCGAAGCCACCACGCCACAGATTGTGAGCTGCGCGGCGATCGCCACCCACATGTTCCGGGTCGAACGTCTGACTTCGAGCGTTCCACGAGGCCTTCTCCCATCTCGGCAAACTCGCTGCCCCGTGAGGCCCGTGGCTGCGCTGGCGACGGTGATCGCCCCACCCCATCGGCATGCGCGCCCGGGAATCGCATCCAGCGCACCTCGACCGAGACGGCCAGCCGAAATCGAACAGATGGGCTGACGACGTCAACCCGGCCGCCGGCGCTCGCGTCTTAGAGCTGCGACCGCGGCTGCGGCGTCGAAACCCTTCGAGAATGGTTGCCGAATGAACGTGGCACGCGGGGGAAGCCGAATCACGGCAGCGATTGTTGTTCTTGCCGCGTGCGCAGCGTGCGCGGCTCATCCTGTCGCAGCACCCGAGGCCGGCGATCTGAGTTCCGCGCTCGGCAGCTCAACGTCCGCAGCGAGCCCATCCACGGCTCCTCCCGCCGCGAGCAGTATCGCGACGCTGGCGCCCAGTGCGGCCGCCGCGTCGCCAACGCCGACCCGTGCCGACCCTGCCGGGTTCGTCGACTCGCGCATCGTGCCGTGCCCCGCAACAGACACCTGCCTCTTTCCAACCCAAGGGCAGCCCAACTCGCTCGTCCTGTATTCGGCCGACACGGGCGACGTCGTCCGGCCCGTTGCTGACGCGAGTCATGCTGATGTCGGGCTGTACCCGGTCGGCTCGGACTATGACTCGCAATGGAGCTACTACGTGCAGCAAAGCGGTCAAGTGGGCGCCGCTGCTCCCGCAGTCAATGCGCTGATGCGAGTGCCGGCGGCTGGCGGCCAGCCGCAGGTCGTCGCGCCCAACCTGGTGCAATCCAACCCTTTCCAAGGTGCTGACGACTACGTCGTGGCGGCTGACGGCAGCAAGGTCGCCTACCTTTTCAGCGGCGATGCCGACAGCCTCATGGTGGCGACGCTTGGCAATCATCCGACGTATACGTTGATCGCCTTGCCCGCGAGCGACTCGATGATGCAGCTGGCCGGGTGGCTGCCTGATGACAAGACCGTCGTCGCGGTGTTGCCCTCCGATGATGCGACGCCGGGCAGCCTTGTCGAGTTCGATACGACGGTTCCGTTGGCGCTCAAGGTAATTTTCACGCCCCCAAGGCCCACGGCCTACTCCGCCGACGCCTGCCCTGACGTGGAGCTCGCTGCGGCGGTCGATGGCAGCACGATTGCGCTCGCGGTCGGAGACTGCCGCGCCGAAACCGCTCAGGTGCCGACACCTCAGGTCTACTTCGTCGACGCTGCAGGCAAACACGGCTCGCCGATCGCGGTGGCGCAAACCCCTTACCTCGGTGGGTTCACCGTCGCCGACGTGCAGTTCGCGTCCGACGACGAGGTCGTTGTCGACGTCGGTCATCAGGACTGCTACGGCCCGGGCGTGTGGGTCGCCGTGAGCAAGACCGGCGCCAGCCACTACATCCCGGTCAACGGCGACGGCTGTGGCGGCTGAGGCCGGCGGCGCGCCATGAGGCCGCGGATGCCCTGTGCCTGACCACCCGCTACGACATCTCGCCGCGCCGGTGATCTTGGCTCAGCGGTACGCGGAAGCTTGCAGCGCGTAGAGCTCGGCGTAGAGGCCGTCACGCTGGAGTAGCGCTTCGTGGTCACCGCTCTCGGCAATGCGGCCGTCGGCAACGACGAGAATCAGGTCGGCCATGCGAACGGTCGAGAACCGGTGGGAGACGAGCACCGTGATCGCGCCCGTCTCTGCACCGAACCGTCGCGCGTTCTCGGCGTACCGCTGAAAGAGCAGGTGCTCGGCTTCGGCGTCGAGCGCCGATGTCGGTTCGTCAAGGATGAGCAACAACGGGGTCTCGCGCATCATCGCCCGACCTAGGGCGAGTTTCTGCCACTGGCCGCCGGAAAGTTCCGTGCCCTCGGCGTAGCTCTTGCCGAGGTGGGTGGCGAGGCCGTTGTCCAGCCGAGCGACGACGTCAGCAGCCCCAGCACGGTCGAGCGCGCCTTGCACGGCTCGGCCGTCGTCGAGGTGCGGCAGGTCGCCTACGCCGACCGTTTGTCGGGTGGCGAGCTCAAAACGCACGAAGTCTTGGAAACCGGCGGCGATCCGGAGACGCCACGCATCGAGAGGAAGCCGCTGGATGTCGACACCGTCGACGGTAATCGTTCCGCTGGTGGCGTCGTAAAAACGGCACAACAGCTTCACCAGTGTGGTTTTGCCGGCGCCGTTCTCGCCGACGAGAGCGACGATCGAACCCGCGGGTAACAGCAGGTTGGCGTCTTCGAGCACCGGCCGATCAGTGCCCGGGTACGTGAAAGCAACGTCGCGTAGCTCGATACCGGTTCGCAGTCGCTCAGGCATCGGCGCGTCAGATACCGGGGGCGCTTGACTCGCGACGAGTGCGCGAAGCCAACGCAACCGAGTAAAGCCATAGGCGATTCGCTGAAGGTTGCGCAGCTCTTGCAGACCGGAGTTGACCTGCTGGTTGACCTGGGCGGCGAGAGTGATGACCAGCACCACGTCGCCGACCTGACTGCGGCCCGCTACGGTCTGCCGCATGACAACCAGGACAGAGACAATGTAGGTCGTCGCGAATACCAACTGCCCGAGCGCTGCAACGAGCGTGGCCCGTACCTCCGCCTTCATCAAAGTGCGGCCAGCACGGCTCCAGAGTTCGTTGTTGCGGCGACGTAGCTCGGTTTGCAACCGAAGGACGCGGAGCTCCTTCGCCGACCCCGCGGCGGTGGCGAGGCGGTACAAGTGCCACGCTTGCCGTGTCGCCGTTGCGGACTCCTCCTTGCCACGTTCGATGATCTTCGACGCTCGCTGGCCCGTCAGCACCGTCGGCACCGCTGCGACCGGCACCAGCAACAGCCACGGGTTGACGAACGCCAACAACACGCCCGTGAGACCAAGTGAAACGCCGAGCGAGAGCATCGTGAGTAAGCCACCCATGCCTTCCATCAAGCCAGAAAGTTCCCGTTGCAAGATGGTGATCTTGTCGGCGTACTCAGGGCGTTCGTGGTGCTCGATGCGCGCCGATCCGTTGGCCAACATGATGAGCTCGGCTTCAAGGGTGACCGTCGAGATTTCGGTGATCTCGACGTACGACGCCCACGCGAAGTGCCGCAGCATCAGCACGCCGATGGCGCCGACGCCCGTGAGCGCACCGGCAAAGGTGGCGCCGCGCACGTTGTGGGCGACCGTGGCGTTGGTCGCTGCCTTCAGCGCGAGAGCCAGGAATGGCCACGCAAGTCCGGCCGCGATGGTGAGCACGATCGCACTCGTCAGCTTGCCTTTGTTATGACGCCAGGCCGTGACGAGCATCTGCCAACAGCTGTGCAGCGCGTCGATCATCCGGCGAACCCCCCATTGCTGAACGAAGGCTCGTCTCCCAGTTCGGCTTCCGCGTCGAGACCGGCGAGGAAACGTTCGGCCTGCAGGTTGAACAGGTCGGCGTATCGGCCACGCTCTGCCAGCAACGACTCGTGAGTACCGTCCTCGATCACTCGGCCGTGTTCGACGACCACGATGCGGTCGGCGTGGCGCACGCTGGAGAACCGATGTGAGATCAGCACGGTCGTCACGCCGCGGGTGAGCTCGGCGAACTCGTCAAAGAATGCCGCTTCGGCGCGCACATCGAGTGCGGCCGTCGGCTCGTCGAGCACAAGCACGCGAGCCCCGGCGTCGACCGCGTAGAGCGCGCGGGCAATCGCTACCCGCTGCCACTGACCGCCCGACAGCTCGGCGCCGTCGTCATACGACCGCGACAGGATCGTCTGTAGGCCGTGAGGGAGTGCGTCGAGAGTATCGGCGATGCCTGCCCTGGCTGCGGCCGTACGCACGACTGCATCATCGAGCGGCCGCTCGATAGCGCCGAAAGCAATGTTGTCGGCCGCAGAGAACTCGTAGCGATTAAAGTCTTGGAAGATGACGCCGATCTGCCGGCGCCACGAGTCAACCGCGAACTCGCGCACGTCGCGACCGTCGACTTGGATGACGCCGTCGGTCGGCTCGTACAGCCGCGCGAGAAGCTTCACCAGAGTGGTCTTGCCTGCGCCGTTGAGGCCGACGATGGCCGTGCATTCGCCCGCGCGCAGCGTCAGGTTGAGGCGGTCGAGCACAGGGCGGCCGCTGCCTGCATATGAGAACGAGACGTCCGAGAAGTGGATCCCGTGGACGGGCAGACCCACCGCGTCGCCGGTCGCGGTTGCCGAAACGTCCCTGTCTGCATAGGCGGTCACCAACGTGTCGAAGTCGTCGAGCGCGCGGGCGGCCAGCATTCCGAACTGCGCCCGGTCGTCGGCCTCGTGGTAGTAGTCACCGAGCACGATCGCGCCGATCGCCGCCTGCAGTCCTATGGCCACGTTTGTCAGCGTGAGGTGGCCTTGTGCAGCACTGCGCACCAACAGCGCAAGTATGCCGCCGTAGATCACGACACCAAATGAGGCGAACCAAAGGAACCGCCGGAAGAACATCGGCCTGCGCGCCGCCCAGAGCACGTCGAGCACGTGAATGGCGCTCGCCCGGTAGCGGTCAACCACCCAGTCGATGAGCCCAAAGACGCGCAACTCCTTGGCCGTCGGAGCCAGCAGGCCGACATCGAGGAAGTACTGCTGCTCGCGCCGGTGCGGGTTGAGGGTCGGCCAAATACGGGTCCACATACGGAGTCCGCCACGGTGCGCATAGCGGAAGCACATAGTACCGGCGAATACGGTCAGCGCGGCCCACCAGCTACTGACCAGGCCAAGAAGCACCAGGTAGCCCACCAATTGCGTGTAACGAGCAAGGTAGGCGAGCGTACCGATGGCCGCGTCTCCGGGAGTGCGAAAGCCGGACTCCAGCTGCTCAGACGCGTCACGCAAACTCTGGAGATTGGCCTGGTCTTCCAGTGCGCCGATGCCTGTCGTGCGCAACGAGAGCTCGATGAGGCGGTCGCGAAAGTGCCCGTCAACGCGATGCTTCACGAATTCGCCAAGCGATGCTGTAACGGGCACAAGCAGCTGCTGGCCGAGGAACGCTATAGACGCCAGCACAAATGCCGACACGAGCGCGCCCCACTGCGCAGACCCGAGGCCATGCTGGACGGCGGCCGGTGCGCGTCCGATCAGCACACTTGTGGCGAGGATGAATCCGACAGGCAAGACACCAAGAGCGATATTCAGCAGGGAGAGGCTGGCGACCAATCCGCGGCCGGCGATCTTGAGCTGCCCGACGACGAAAATCCGAGGTTCGATCGCATCGGCCCAGTAGCTGTCCCATCGTGCCCGCACGCCAAGCTCCCGTCGGTCCGACCTGATCCTGCCAGCGGGCACCCGCACCCGACCATGAGTTTTCCCCTGTGCGTTCTGCTCGACGTCTCAGGTGGAGCCGGATGCCAGAACCGGGGCGGACGAGTCGGCCTATAGGCCGGGTTCTGTCGTCACGTTGCCGTGACGGGCGACCATCCATCTACGACTGCCGTTGCCGACAGCCTCAAGCGGTCTACCCGCAGGCTCGGGCGGGCCGCCCTCAAACGCCTGCGCAGTCACGCCGAAGCGCAACCTTTTGACCTTGCTCCAGGTGGGGTTTACCGAGCCGCGCGAGTCACCCCGCACGCTGGTGGTCTCTTACACCACCGTTTCACCCTTACTCCCCGGACGCCGACGCAAATCGACGTCCGAAGAAGCGGTCTGTTTTCTGTGGCACTGTCCCGCGGGTCACCCCGGGTGGGTGTTACCCACCACCTTGCCCTGTGGAGCCCGGACCTTCCTCGGCACACACCCGAAGGTACGCAACGCGGTCGCCCGGCCGACTCGTCCGCCGTGTAGGCAACTGTAGACGGTCAGGCCGGCACGAACACCAACGTACGGGTGGCAGGGTCGGCAGTCTCGAGCCGGACGTCGATGCGCTCCCCCAGCTTCAATCCGTCACCGCTGCACTTGGCGCGCACCGGCGGAGTCCGCAACTGCACCGTGCCACCATGCTTGCCGGTCTCGACAACGAAACCGTCGAAGGTCTCGCCCACGTGCGACGCCATCACGACCGTCTCGACGAGATCGATGCACGCATGTTCAAGTGCGTGCGCCCGATGCCCCGAGTCGGCCATTACATCAGCAAGCGCAGGTAGAGCTTCATGAATCCATGCTGGGACGGCCGCACCTGCACATGCCGCGATGCACAGTTCGCCCACGTACCGATCGACCAACCTGCGCAGCGGCGCGGTCGTATGCGCATAAGCAGCGGCCACTGCACTGTGTTCCGGTTGCGCAGGTGGAGCGCCATCAAAAGCGGTGTAACCAGCGCCGCGAAGCAACCGGGTCGATAGTTCTAGCAGGGCGGCACCGGTGTCGGTCGCCGGGTCCAATGCTCGCACAAATGCCTGGTACGTAAGGGAATGCGGCCACGGCACGTCCAACGCGTGGGCGCTGCGGCGCAACATCCCGATCGCGCCGTCATCGGGCGGCGGCAATGTGCGCACGATCCCGACGCCGGCACCGAGCATCAAACCGGCGGCCGCCATTCCGGTGAGCAACGAGATCTGCGCATTCCAGTCTTCGACCGGAAGCGGCGCACGGTAACGCAATCGAAAACCGTTGCCCGCGGCGTCCACCTCTTGTTCTGGCAGTCGCAGACTGACGGCGCCGCGCTCCACCTCGAGCGCTTGCCGCAGCCGACCCACTTGGGCCAGCAAGGCGAGCGTGCCATCAGTCGCACCGGCGTCGGTCTTCTTGTCAATGAACTGTTGAGCCTGCGTGTAGTTGAGACGCGAGGTCGACCGCACCACCGCGCGCGCAACGACCACCGCGGTCTGCCGTCCGTCGGCGTCGAGGTCGATGGTCCACAGCACGGCCGGCCTGATCTGGTCGGGAAGCAGGCTGGCGGCCGCTTCGCCGATCGCCGGCGGATAGAGCGGCGTTCGCATATCGGGGCTGTAGAGGGTCTGGCCGCGCACCTGCGCCTCGAGGTCGACGGCGTCGCCCGCCGTCACGAAGGCGGCAACATCGGCGATCGCGTAGCGCACCCGGTATCCGGCACCGTTGCGCGCAATGTGCATGGCCTGGTCGAGATCCATCGAGCCCGGCGGGTCAATCGTCAGAAACGGGACGTCGAGTAGCTCGGTCGCCGGCGGGCCTGGGCGGTCGGCCGCTCGGGCAGCAGCGGCGAGTACCTCAGCAGGAAACGCCTCGGGGACCTCGAGTTCGGTGCGGACCGCGGCGAACCGTTGCCTTAGGTCCGACCCATCGACGCTGAGGCGAACGCGGCGATGCGGCATGCGGACACCGTAGGGGATGAACCGTCGCCGACAGGGCAAGCTGTCGTTGTGCCGATCCCCCACCTGCGGAGCCGTCCGCCGGTGTGGCTGGTCGCCGCAGTCGCCGCTGTGTTCTGTGTCGCGACTCGCGCGCTGCCGTGGCACGACGCGGTCGCGACCACCAAGCGGGTCGGTCCGATCCTCTGGTTCCTCGTCGCCATCACCGTGGTGGCCGAACTCGCCGATGCGGCGCAGGTGTTCGACGTCGCTGCCGGTCGCGCAGCGAAGCTGGGTCGTGGGCGCACGGTCGGACTCTTTGGTCTCATTGTCGTGCTCGGCAGTGTGACCACGATCGTGCTGAGCCTCGATACGACTGCGGTGCTGCTGACTCCAGTCGTACTCGCGCTCGCATCACAGCTGCGCATCTCCCCCGTGCCGTTCGCCATGGCGGCAGTGTGGTTAGCGAACACTGCGAGTCTGCTGCTGCCGGTGTCGAACCTGACGAACCTGCTGGCGGTCAATCGGCTGCACCTGTCAGCGCTGTCGTTTGCGACGCACATGTGGTTGCCCGCACTGGCCGCGATTATCGTCACCGCGCTTGTCGTCGGCGTGGCGTATCGCCGAGATCTGCGTGGCAGCTACGAGGTGCCGACCTCGATCGATATCGCTGACCCGGTGAGTTTCCGCGTCAGCGCAGCGGTCTGCCTCGTCATCGCACCGTTCTTCGTGATCGGGCTGCCGGTCTGGATCCCGGCGACAGTCGCGGCCGCAGTGCTGGTGGTGACGTTTCTTGGTCGGCAACCGCAGCGCGTTCGAATATCGCTGCTGCCCTGGCGCTTGGTACTCCTCGTGCAGGGGCTGTTCCTCGTTGTCGCCACCCTCGGCGTGCACGGCCTCGATCGTGTGCTCGGCGACGCAGCGGGCCACAGTGACAGCGCGCTCGGCGTCTTGCGCACCGCGGGTGTCGGTGCGGGTGCGAGCAACGTGGCCAACAACCTGCCGAGCTACCTCGCACTGGAGCGGGTCACCGATGGGCGCCAGCACCAACTACTCGGGCTACTGCTCGGCACCAACCTCGGCCCACTCGTCTTGATCTGGGGATCACTCGCCACCCTGCTCTGGCGCGAACGATGCAAAGCGCGCGGCGTCGTGATCAGCCCGTGGGAGTTCGCACGAATCGGTCTAGTGGGAGTGCCCGTTCTGCTGCTCACCTCGTGGGGTGCGTTGCTGCTCACCACCTGAGCGCGAGTGGAACCGATCCCGCGCCCGCGAGGTCAAACCGGGGAAGCGTTCAATCACGACCAGTCGAGGTGACCAGCCTGCGAGACATCCGCGGTGTCGGCGTACTCGTGATGCTTGCGCTCATGGCCGGATGCAGCTCGCACTCGAACGCGCGCGCGAACGGCAGCTCGTCTGCCCCGGCAACCTCGCTCAGCGCGCCAACCTCGCCTAGCGGGCCAACCTCGCCTAGCCCGTCCCTGCTACCCAACCCGCTCGCCGCCTGCGAGGCGGTGCTCGGCCCGAACGTCGCGACCGCCTCTGCGACCACGATCGGCGACCTCCGCGCGTACAACTACGGCCCGGCCACACCCGCCACCGGGACCGAACCCGCCACCGGAATCCAGCCGGGGAAGAACGGCTTCCCAGGCGACACACCGGACGATTTCGGCGCGTGGTGCGCGACGGGCCATGCCGGCGACTGGGTCACATGGGGCGTCGATGCTCATGGCCAGAGCCTGCGGATGGTAGAGATCGTCGGTGCGATTACTGCGCCACCTACAGGTGGACCCGAAATCCCCTAGGGACACGAGCAAACGGCAGCTGGCTCCTTAGTCGTCGGGCCACAGTTCTGGATCGAGGTTCGGCACCGGGACATAGAACCGTTGACCGGTTGGGGCGATCCAGGTGACAGCTCCGTTGCCGTGACACAGCAGTTGCCAACCGCCGACGGTTTTCAGCAGGTGATGTCGTCGACATAGCGAGTGGCAGTTGCACGCCGAGGTATGGCCGCCCTTTTCGTAAGGACATCCATGGTCGATATCGCATCGTTCGGCGGCCATCGAACACCCGGGGAAAACGCACACCCGATCTCGCGCGATCACATAGTCGGCGAGTGCCTGCGGCGGTCGATAGACCGTACGGCCGTAGTCGAGAAGCGCTCCGGTCACCGGATCGGTGACGAACCGCACCCAGTCGGCGTCGGCGGCGAGTCGCCGCGCGAGGTAGCCGGGGATGGTGCCGTAGTGCGCGAGCTCGGCCGGGTGGTCGGCAAGACCGAGCGCGGTCGGAAGGTCCATCGTCAGGCGGACCTGAACCGGCCGACCGTGTTGCTTCGGCAGATCGGGATCGGCCAGTGCGGCCAAGGCCCACGCAACCAGCACGTCAACCCGACGGGCATCGAGCGGAATTGTCTTGTCACCGTCAGCAGCCGCCATCTTGCGGGCAGTCGAATCGAGCCCGAGATAGACCGTCTCGGCGTCAACCGCGGACATGGTCGCCACCAGCGCCGCCATGCCATCGATATCTGGCCGAAGCCGCACGTTGCGATCGGCGACCGCTTGCTCATGCCTGATCTGGACAACCTCGGGCGCGACCCCGATGACCGCTCGTCGTACCGACCGCCCGAGCTCCGCCGGCGTCTGGTGCGCGGCTCGCTTGAGAGCACGCACTTCGACGAGCGCAATCGTGGCCGGGTCAAGACCCTTGGTCGCCTCAATCATCACAAACACGTGGCGGAAGCTGATCTCGCCCGCTGAGAGCAATGCATATGTGCCGGGAAGAGCGGCCACCAGTCGCTGCGCCTGGTCGAGCCGGTGGCCCGCGGTAGCCGTCGACCAGTGCAGCGTCGCGGCGACGAGGTCGGCGCGCCAATCGAGCTCGGCCATTGCCTGACTGTGGCGGTTGGCGACGTCGGCCGGCATCGGCTCCATGACGATGGCAGCCAGCGCGCGTTGTTCCTCTGCCGTTGACCAGGCGGTCTGGCGCGCCCAGAGCCGCGCGTATTCGACCTTGCCGTAGATATCGAGCGTGTTCGGATCGATGCCGCGCAGAATCATCATCGCGAACGGACCAGGCTCGGTTCCGGCAAGATGCACCAACACCGTCGTGTCGTCGGTCAACTCGCGCGCGGCCTCCCCATCGTCGGCCAACTCATCGGCCGACAAGGTGCCATCGATGCGTTCCGCGAGGTCGTTGATCACGTAACAGACGCTAGTCTGGCCCACTGACAAAAACACCTCAGGAACCCTGTGCCAGTAAAGAATCTTGGGAAAACATCTATCCACAGGCCAACGCCAGCAGGCGAAGATATCCACAACGAATCCCGAATCGCCCCGCCCGCCAACGCACCGTGCTACGTCGTGCCAGCCCGCCCGCCAAGATGCACGGTGTCATTGAACTGCCGCAGCACCGAAGGCCCGTCGTCGTAGTAGTCGAGCTCACTCACACTCGTGTTGTCGACATGCAGCCGATACAACGAACTCAGCGGTGCGTCGAGAAGATTTAGCGCGAACATCGCGATCGGCCGCGAATGGCTGACCACGCAGACGGTTTCACCCCGGTGCCGGTTCACGATCCGCTCTTGCGCCGTGCGCACTCGATGCTGCAACGACGCGTAGCTCTCGCCGTCAGGCGGTGAGATCGACGTGTCACCGAGCCACAACGCGAGCTCGCGGGGCCACCGCTCCTCGACGACCGGAAACGTCAATCCTTCCCACAAACCGAAATCGACCTCGCGCAGGTCATCATCGATTTCGACCGGAACGCCGAGAGCCGACGCGATGATCGACGCTGTCTCTCGAGATCGAGACAATGCCGACGACACGATCAGATCGATGCCGGCCCGGTCCAGCAAGCGTGACGCGACCGCCCGCGCCTGCTTTCGACCTTGCTCGATCAAGGGCGGATCACCAGACCCAGAGAATCGCTTCTCGATGGTGAACGTCGTCACGCCATGTCGTATCAACACCAACGTCGTCGGCGGTGCGCTGGGCATCCAGCCGACGATCCGGTTGGACGGCGCAAGCTCTGTAGCCGAGCCCGCAGAAGAACCAGAAGCCTTGAGGCCCAGGGGTTTCCCGGTTCCTTCGTCCATCGCCCGATTCGCCAGCCGGTCGGCGTCGACATTGCGCTCTCGCGGAATCCAGGTGAACGTGACGTGCCCCGGCCCGAACGACGACGCCAACCCCGCACCCTCGCGAACCAATGGCCGCAAGTCAGGATGCTTCACCTGCCAACGCCCCGACATCTGCTCGACGACGAGCCGCGAATCCATCCGCGCCTCGACATAAGCCGACGGATCAATCTCCACAGCAGCCCGCAACCCCGCAAGCAATCCGTGATACTCCGCGAAATTGTTCGTCGCGACACCCAGATATTCATATCGCTCAGCAAGTAGTTCGCCGGTAGACGCGTCACGAACCACCGCGCCGTAGCCGGCCGGGCCAGGATTTCCGCGCGATCCGCCGTCGGCTTCGATGACGAGCCGGCGCGGGCTCACAACCCTGAATCCGGCGTGCGCACCAAGATTCGCCGACACTCCTCACACCGCAGCACCGCATCGGGTGCGGCGGCACGCATCTGACCGAGGTCAGATGGGTTCAACGTCAGATGGCAGCCCTCACAACGCGCGCGATGCAACGCCGCGACACCCACGCCATCCGACGTTGCTCTGATTTTCTCATATAGGGCAAGCAGTTCGGTCCCGACATCGGGCGCAACGGCACCGCGCGCGCTTCGGGTCGCTGCGATCTCGGCATCGATCGCCGTGAACGACGCGTCGCGTTTCGCGGCCGCCTCCGCCAGCGCCGCTGTAAGAGAAGAACGAGACTCCGTGAGCGACGACACGTCCGCCTGCGCAGCTTCGCGGCGCTCCATCACGTCGAGCACGATGTCCTCGAGGTCGGAGCGGCGCCTCGCCAACGAGGCAATCTCCGACTGGAGATTCTCCAACTCGCGCGGCGAACCGACCGAACCCGTATCAAGCCGCTGCTGATCACGATCCGAGCGAGATCTCACCTGGTCGACGTCGCCCTCGGCCTTGCGTTGGTCGCGCGCAAGGTCGGATTCGAGCGTCTCCGCGACGACCAGCGCATCGCCAACCTCGCGCAACGACGCCGTCAGTTCGTCAATCGTCGCGAGCTCGGGCAGCGTCGCGCGCCGATGGTCGAGCCGGTCAAGGCTCGTATCGAGCGCCTGAAGGTCGAGAAGGCGGGCCTGGTTGGCGGGATCGGCGTTCAGTGCGGGTCCTTTCGTGTTTCAGCCGGCACCCGAGCCACCCACGGATCGGTCGGCGTCGTCGAGACGACTGTGCTCACCGTAGTGCCGCGCTCGGCGAGCGCGTCGCGCAGTCGCCGAGCGGCATCGGCCAGCCACGGCCATTCGGTGGCCCAATGTGGCATGTCGACGACCGCACAACCCCCGTCGGCGAGATGTTCAGAGGCGACATGATGGCGCAGGTCCGCAGTGACAAAGACATCAGCCCCGGACGTCGAGGCCTGGCGCAAATAGGCATCGCCGGCGCCGCCACAAACGGCCACCCGGCGCACCTCGCGGTCGAGGTCGCCCGCAACCCGGCCACCGCCCAGGGTCGACGGCAACGCCGAGCCGACCCGCGCCGCAAATGCCCTGAGCGACATGAGAGCAGGAAGGTCGCCCACTCGACCGGTGCCAGTATCGCCAGGCCAGCCGGCAAGTTCGACGATGTCGAACGCGGGCTCCTCGTAGGGATGCGCCGCCCGCAGCGCGCCGATCACGTCGGTACGAGCCGCGCGAGCGAAGACCATCTCGACTCTGGTCTCGTCGACGTGGGCGATCTCACCGACGGCTCCGACTGCGGGGTTGGCGCCGAACTGCGGCAGGAACGTCCCGATACCTGTCGTCGTCCAGGCGCATCGCTCATAGTCGCCTATGTCACCCGCACCCGCCGCCGCCAGGGCGTCGATCAGCTTCTCGGCATCAGGCTCGGGTACGAACACGATGACCTTGTCGAGTGCGGGTGCCGGCAACGGTTCGAGCGGCCGGGTCTCGCGCAGTCCGAAAACGGCCGCGAGCGCGTCGGATACTCCAGGATTGGCATGGTCTGCATTGGTGTGGGCAACGTGCAGACCGATGCCAGCACGAATCAGCCGGTGCACCGAACGACCCTTCGAGGTGGTGGTGGCGACCGACGAGGTGCCGCGCAGGAACAGTGGGTGGTGCGTCACCAGCAGGTCGACTCCGAGTTCGATTGCTTCGTCGACCACGACCTCGACCGGATCGACCGCGAAGAGCACGGCACGCACCAGTTCGCCAGGGTCACCGCACGCCAGACCGATCGCGTCCCAGTCGGCCGCGAGCGAGGGTGGGTAGAGCGCGTCGAGGGCCGCGACGACGTCGGCCAGGGTGGGATTCGCCACGCAGGGAAGGTTACCGGGGTCGGCCACGCGCCGGCGCCCGCCGATTGGTCGTGGCCCGGGCGCACGGGGCGCCCGAGCCACTCGACGTCCTGGCCCGGGGTGAGCGGATGAACGCCGTACCGCTCTAACGCGCAACACCGGCCCCGCGTTGCATGACGTGGCACCCGCACGCGGCGTCAAGGCGTGGGCGATCAGAAGGTAGAACCTGGCCGCCGGGAACTAGTGAGCGGCCACCATCAGGTCAAGCAAACGGCGGTCGACCAAGAAGCCGTCTTTGCGCTCGAAGCGAGCGCCTGGCCGGTGGTGGCCAACGATCCCGAACGGGCCTTCGAATTCCCACAGCCCGAAGCCCCAACCGAACTCGCTGAACAGGCCGAAAAGGTCGGTGAACCACGCCTGAGCGACGTCGTCCGGCGTCCGCTCGTAACAGCCGAATTCGCCGACGTGCACCGGCACACCCTGGGCCTCAAGGTCACGCCACGGCTGGTAGAACTCGCGCAGCCCGTGGCGATCCCACCACCGGCCGTCGTAAACGCACGGGTAGGCCGGTGGCCGCATGCCGACATGCCCGGGCCACCACGGAGCCTCGTAGTGCGACACCCGCATCGGCTGATAGCCGCGCACGCTTTGGGTGAGCCCGAGGTCCGCGAGTTCAGGCATCGCGAGGTTGCCGCCGTCCAGACCGTCGATGACCAAGGGCCGGTCCGGCGAAATCGCACGGATGGCGGCCACCGTGCGGCGGATCACCACTTCGTGTGCCGCTCGGGTGAAATCGCGCAATCCCAACGCGGGTGGCTCGTTCACCAGGTCGAAGCTCAGGTCATCAGCTGGCACGTCGGCGTAGCGCTGCGCGAACCGCTCCCAGGTTGCGACGAAGGCGTCCTGAGCTGGCATGTCCGCCCATAGATTGTACGGTTCAGTCTCCCAACCGGTGATCACGTAACCGGGCGCGCGATGAAGGTTCAGCGACAAGTGCACGCCCCGCTGCCGACAGGCCGCGAGCGCGTCATCGATCAGCCGAAGCACCTGCTCAGCTGGCCGGAAAGGGTCGTCGTCGACGCTCCACAAACGATAATCGGTGGGCAGCCGAACGAAGTCGAATCCCCACGCCGCAATCGCGTCGAGCACCTTCTCGTCAGGCCCCCGCGCCGCCTCACGCTTGCTGTAGAGCCACTGTAAATTGAATCCGCTGCGTGCCATGGAGGAGTACCTTTCCTGAGGAAAGCTAAAACGTTTAGGTTCAAGCCGGACGACGACAGCTGGGCGGTCATGTTCCTCACCCACACGACGACGTCGGTACGCACCGACGGCATGCACCGATCGTGACCGTAACACCAGCGGTCAATCGCCGGTACGACCCGCAGCACCCCGCGCGAACGGCACTGCGGCTGTACTCCGGTCAACGGCGCCGGCTGATCTTTGCCGCAGTCGCGTTCGCTTGCAAACAGTCGCCGGTATGGATCGCGCCGCTGCTCATCGCCAACATTATCGACGCAGTCGTATCGCGCAAGCCGGAGTCGGTGATCTGGGAAAACGCCGCCATCATGGCCGGCCTCATCGTGGTCAACGCGCCATTGACATGGGCCTATGTGCGGTGGCTCAGCCTCGCGGTGCGCACGGTTGAGGTCGAGTCGCGCACCGCGTTGTGCGAACGACTCCAGCAACTTTCGATCGGATATCACAAGAGGATGAGCGCCGGCGTGCTGCAGACAAAGGTGATTCGCGATGTCGAAACGATCGTCGACACGTCGCGGCAAACCTTCGACACCGGCATGGCGGCGAGCACCACTCTGATTGGCGCACTGGCGCTCACCGCGTGGCGAGTGCCCGAGTTCCTGCCGGTGTTCCTTGTGGCGGTGCCCGCCTCGGCTGCACTCGTGCATACGATGCGTCGCCGGATGAGCGACCACAACAAAGCCTTCCGGCGTCAGGTCGACCAGCTGTCGGCGCGTGTGAGCGAGATGACCCACTTGATTCCGGTGACTCGCGCGCACGCACTTGAGCGCAACGAACTTGATCGGATCGATTCGACGCTGATGGGCGTGCGAGATGAAGGCATTCGCCTCGACGTGCTGAACGGCCGCTTCAATGCGTTCGCGTGGGTTCTGTTTCAGCTGCTCAGCGTCAGCTGCCTTGTGTTGGCGGCATGGGGCGCCCGCACGGGCGCGCTGAATGTGACAGCAGGCGACGTCGTCCTGCTCTCGACCTACTTCGCCACGCTCACAGGCTCGGTCACCATGCTGCTCAATGTCGCGCCGCTTGTATCTAAGGGCATCGAGTCGGCGCGTTCGATGGCTGAGGTGCTCACGGAAACCGACCTCGAGATCAACGACGGCAAGCGACTGGTTGATCGCGTTCGTGGTCAGGTGACATTCGAACACGTCAGCTTCACCTACCCCGACGGCGTCGAGCCGGCGCTGACCGATATCACCCTCGACGTGCGAGCCGGCGAGAGCATCGCCTTGGTCGGGCCATCGGGATCGGGCAAGTCGACGATGCTGAGTCTCGTCATCGGATTTCTGACTCCAACCGCGGGGCGGCTGTTGCTCGACGGCCAAGACCGTCGCGAGCTCGATCTGCGCGGCTACCGCCGTTTCCTGGCGGTCGTCCCGCAAGAGACGCTGCTGTTCGAGGGTTCGGTGCGCGACAACGTCACCTACGGGCAGCAAGACTTGCCCGACGATCGAGTGCGCACAGCGCTGGAAGCCGCCAACGCCTGGGATTTTGTGCAGGCCATGGGTGGTCTTGATGCGGTGGTCGGGCAGCGCGGCGGGCGACTGTCGGGTGGTCAGCGGCAGCGGCTCGCCATCGCCCGCGCACTGATCCGCGATCCTCGCGTACTCGTCCTCGACGAGGCGACGTCGGCGCTCGACCCGGCGTCCGAAACGCTTGTACAAGACGCGCTGGCTCGGCTGATGCAAGGGCGCACCTCCTTTGTCGTTGCGCACCGCCTGTCGACCATCCGGCGCGCCGACCGCATTGCGGTGCTGGGCACCGGCCGGGTGGTGGAAGTCGGCACACATGACGAGCTGATGGCGGCCGGTGGCGCCTACGTGGCGCTCCAGCGTGCCGCCGGCGCGCCTGGGCAGGGCAGCGGCCGATCCCCCAGCGGTCAATCCGCCACGAGCTGATTCGCCGATCGCAACACCAGCGGATCCGTTAGCTGCTCAAGCGTGAGGTGCGCATTCGTCACGATCGTGAACGTTGCGGATTCGCCCGGCGGCTGCTGAGTTCAGGCGAGCGGCCGACCGCCATCATCTACGACAACGACGTGATGGCGATCGCCGGCCTTGGCGTTGCGCACGAAATGGGTCTGTCCGTTCCGCGCGACGTCTCGATCGTGGCGTGGGACGATTCCCCGCTCTGCCAGCTCGTGCATCCAGCCTTGACCGCACTGTCGCGAGACATTCCCGGCTACGGCGCACTGGCAGCTCGACAGTCGTTGTCGGTGATCGCGAGGAAGACCGTCGAGTCAGTGCAAGACAAGGCACCCCACCTGGTCACCCGAGGCAGCACTGCCGCCCCGCCGCGTGACCGAGTTCACGAGGTGGAGTCGACGCGCTCCGACGGGTAGACCAATCCGATCTGGCGCCTGATCTCGTCCATCGACTCCATGATCGAAACCGTCTCGGCAAGCGGCATGGCGGCGCTCTCGACCAACCCCGCACGTAGGCACCGACCTACTTCGGCGGCCTGGTGACGCAATCCGCGACCTTCGTGCGCAACCTCATAGATCTCCTCCGGTCCCGTGCGGTCGATGATGCGGAACCTTGTCGGTGCGAAGAACTCACCCTCGATCTCGATGCGCGCGTCGGTGCCACTGATGCATGCGCGGCAGGCGGTGGGCGTTTCGAGTGTCGTGAACACGACCGCGAGTTCGCCGTCGCCGTACGTGAGCACGACGGCCGTTTGCGCATCGACGCCCGTGACTGCGGGATCGCTCACCGCACTGATGCTGCTCGGCGTGCCGAACAGCATCGAGGCGAACGACAGCGGATAAATCCCGAGATCGAGCAAGGCGCCGCCACCAAGGTCGAGTGCCCACGCCCGGTGGGTAGCGTCGGAGGGAGCTTGACCACCGAAGTCAGCCATGAACGAGCGCACCGCACCGAGCCGCCCGGCCGCTAGGAGTTCACGAACACGCACGACGTGTGGCAAGAATCGCGTCCACATCGCCTCCATGAGAAACGTGCCGCGAGCCCGTGCAGCCGCCACGAGGTCGCGCGCCTCGGCCGCGTTCAGCGTGAACGGTTTCTCGACCAGCACCGCTTTGCCGGCCTTGATGGCGAGCAGTGCCGAGTCGCGATGGGCGGGATGTGGCGTCGCGACGTAGACGACGTCGACGTCCTCGTCACCGACCAGCGCCGGGTAGCTCCCGTGGCGGTGCGGAATTGCGAACCGATCGGCGAACGCGACAGCCGACCTCAACGTTCGAGAGCCAACGGCGACGAGTTCGGCGTCGGCCAGTAGCGCGAGATCGGTAGCGAATGCGGCCGCGATCGCCCCTGTTCCGAGGATGCCCCATCTGATCGGCGCATCGGCAACGAACGACTGCATCGAACCCCTCCTCCGTGCGCTCCGAGCTGACTGGGGGCGCCACGCGGGCTCCAACTGGCATGACAGGTACCGATACTGCCGGAACCAGTTCAGCACGCGGGCAACGCGTCATTTCGTCGACACGCAACCTGGCTGAACCATCCGACTCGCCAGCCCGTATCTGTGCTGTGAGTTGGCGGCTGGGAACGCCCCGTCGCCGGAACCGAGGAGGACACATGGGAATCTCCAGGCACGGTCCGGCTCGCAAGTCGCTGGCAGCGCTCGGTACAGCCGCGGTAGCCACCGGCATGGCACTCGCGCCGGCCGGTACTGCAAGCGCACACGAGAGCGGTCACCACGGTGAACATGCCAATGTCAGCATCACGCA
>Ga0209863_10000526_pt1 | contig 18584 bp, 14 predicted proteins | sample OrgsoiDNA2013046_FD_185796 | JGI IMG/M metagenome (GOLD analysis project Ga0209863, IMG submission 185796) | Permafrost soil microbial communities from the Arctic, to analyse light accelerated degradation of dissolved organic matter (DOM) -... | ecosystem: Environmental > Terrestrial > Soil >...
GGTTCGGAAGCCCTCAATCTCGCTCACAGGAAAGACTTCTTCCCGAAAGATGATGCGGTAGCGAATTTGCGATTCTTCAATGAGAAGACGCGAACGAACTACCGTGGCCACCATGTAGACGCCCGAGAACAGTAGAAGGGCACCAATAGCTGCCCGACCGAGGGCCATCGGAATGCTCCTGGACGCGAGGCCACGAGTGGCGATTGGGATTGAAGCCACAATAAATAGCACCGCCGACAAAAGGTATAAGCCACTCTGTGAGACCTTCATGCGATACTCACGGGTAGAGGCCGATACTGGCGGGGAGTTCATTATGCGCCTAGGTGCTACCGCGTAAGGCCCAGCCATTCCTGAACTCTGGCCCGGTTCGCCGGTTCGGGCTGTGGACACGGGCACACCGCTCTCGCGACTGGCGTTCTGCTCTGGTTTTTTAGCGCCTTCCAGCCAAAGAAGAGTGGCTGAGGTGATTGACATTCCGATTGTTAAGCCGTTGCCCATGTAGAACAGCCGAATCGCCGGTGCGAGGTGCCTCAGATCATAGTGCACGAATGCATAGATATTGAATCCGACCAAGGCTACGCTCGATATTGTTAGCATGGGCTTGGCACCATCTGGCCTGGCCCAAAAAATGGTCATCACGACGCAGACGCCGGTTACAACGTGCTTCGCGAAGTAGAAAGATCTAATGGCCCATAGAGATCGCGAAATACTGAAATAGGAAGACCCGAAGAGCGTCAATCCCACCCAAAATAGCAGGAGCAGCCCCGTGAGAGTTGTTGTTCGCTGCTCCCGATCCCGAATACAGCCTCGGGAACCTATCAGAAGCCATAGCCCAACAAGAGTGGGAACGAGAAGTGGCAGCCGCATTGTCAAAGCATACATCCGAGCGGACCAAAGTTTCAGTGACGTATAGTTGGTGAAAAATCGCCGTTGCACTCACCGTGGTCAAAACGCGAAGTCGCCTGCTTACGACAGTTATCTCGAAACGCATCTCCACTTCCGTGTAAAGTGCTGGACATGAAGCCAGTTCCAATCGCGATCTGCTGTCTCGCCCTAATGGCTGTTCTTGCGGGTTGCAGGCACGATCAGCAATCGTTTTATGCGTCTCGTGCAGACGCTGAGAAGAAGGGCGAGTTTGACCGTGGATGGCTTCCCGGATTTCTCCCCAAGAGTTCGCATAATATCAACCTAACGTATGACCTCTCGCCGTCACGAGAGTGGTGTGGATTTGAGTTTAATCGCACGGATGCGGAGACTCTCCTGAGCAGCGTCAAACCTGCCAACCCGCTTGCGCTACCAATTGCGCGCATTCCGACGCCTCGCGTGCAGTGGTGGCCGAAAGCTCTTGAAGGCAATCTCAACGCACAGGCGATACAACGGGCAGGTTTCGAGCTGTACAGCGTAACAAAGCCCGTATCACAGGCCCAGAACGAGACCTTGGTATTCGCGATTGACCGGACGAATGGGCGCGGCTACTTCTACGGAAATTAGCGATCAGCACGTGACGCGTGAACGGACGATTGTTGTGAAATCGCCATTTCACTCGTTGGCCGCAGCGGGGGTTTGAGTGTAATCGCCTGTGGCTGTTGAAAAACTCCCTTTTGGCCTCAAAGAGGCAAAATTTGGGGGATAGAAAATGTCTAGGCGACCCGAGAAAATTGTTTATAGGGCATCCTGACGCGATTTCATTTTCGCGAATTTCTGGGTTCGGACTTTTTCAACAGCCACGCCTGATTTCAACAGTTAGCTTCCGGATTTGCCCATCGCTCCAGAGGAATCTCGCTGACTGTCAGCAACATACTTCCCAGAAGGCGACTTCCGGCCAGCGTCGCCCTGACAAGCCCCAGCTCTATTTTATGAGTGAGCACTTCTGCGCATACTAGGGAGGCGACAGGGCCTAGCGTGATCGGTGGGGGCGAATATATCGCGACCCGACTACCACGAGGAGAATGACATGAGCGCCACCTACACCTTCGACGTCTTTGCCACCCTGGACGGCTATGGCTCCTACGGCCCCGACGGAGACTGGGGCGGCTACTGGGGCAAGCAAGGCCCCGAGCTGCTCGACCACCGCCTCTCCCACTACAACCATCCGCAGCGAATCGTTTTCGGTGCCAAGACGTTCCGGATGATGACGAAGATGGTCGGGTTGAGCAAAGGGACAGCCGGCGTGGACGAATGGAACTTGCGGATGAGGGACATGCCGGCAACGGTCGTGTCGACGACTCTGAAAGGCCCCTTCGACTGGCCCAACGCGACCGTCGTGAGCGGTGACGCCGTCGACATCGTCGCCCGGCTCAAGAAAGAGTCCCCGGTGCCACTGCGCTCACACGGCAGCCTGTCGTTGAACCGAGCGTTGATGGCCGCTGGCTTAGTCGACTTCATACAAGTGACGCTCTTCCCTGTCATCAGCGGAAAGACCGGGACCTCCCCGATCTTACAGGGTTCGGACGATTTCGACCTGGAGCTTCTCGAGCACCGCACACTGGACGGCCGCACCCAGGAACAGATCTACCGTCCCACCCTCCATCGAAGCACCACCCGAGGGATGGAGAATCCCCAAATTCCTAAATATTGACGTCTTCGCGCGGCCGGCAACCAACAACGGCCCGACGTCAAGCTGAACTCGAACAGAAGCTATCGTCAGTCGTTGAAAAATCGCCATAGCGCTCAATGACGAGCGGTCAAAACGTGAAATCGCCTGTCCTGACAGTTGATCAGAAAATGGGCGACAATCTCCTCATCGTGAGGGTAACTCGACCACCGTTGTGTTGTGGTCCTGCATTATCAGCCAGCGTCCGCCACGCTTGACGACGACGAAGGTTCGGATGTGTCGCTCTGCGCCATGCTTTACTCCGTCAGGCGACGTGAACGGACTCATGGTGCTAGTCACAGTTCCCACTGCTACATCCTGAGCTGCAAATCGGATGTCCATATTCTCGATGGTATCGGTTGTGCCCTTCAGGAATGTTTTATGCACTTCATTGAGTGCTGCACGTACCGTTTCGCGACCTCGACCGCGACCTCCGTAGGGGCTGATGTGGTTCCAGTCTTCCGTCGCGTAGTCGGCCGGGCCCACGAAACCATCATCGAACGCCTTGTAAAATGCCCGGATCGCAGTGCGAACGGCTGCCTCTCTGTCGTCGCTCGGAGCCGCACACGGCACCATCAGGAATAGACCAAGGACGACAATGGCGATCGGCTTCATGGGGGCCTCCCTTTATCTCCGTTGATTGTCCCATCACCAGCCCTTAGTTGGCGAAAAATCGCCGTTACACTCCCTCAGACTCTTGAGCAGTCTTTGCTGGACGTCACCTTTCTTATTTCGTCTTCATCACATACACCCCATCCCAATCCCCCGCCGGCGCGCTTTCCTGGAACTCCAAGACGCGTTGCAACAATACCTGCGACGGTCCATCGTCGGGATAGTGCGTAAGGAGTTCCGCGAACGCTGCCGCGGCCTGCGGCCAATTCTGCCGCCGATAAGCCTGCATGGCATCATCGAAGCGTAAAAGCCGGTCGGCGTATTGCGAGTGGGCAGAGGCATCATCGAGCAATTCGTAAATCGTGACCGGCTGCAACTTCCCCTTCACCCGAATCTTATCCACCTCGCGGCAGACGAACTGGTCTTTCACCTGAGCGTAAGTCCCTTCGCTCAGGATCGTGCGGATGTGGTATTCCTTCGTCAGCCCTTCGAGCCGCGACGCCAGGTTGACGTTGTCGCCCATCACCGTCCACGAAAGCCGCTTAGCCGAGCCCATATTGCCCACATTGACGGGGCCGGTGTTGATGCCGACGCCCATGGCCGCTTCTTTCTTGCCTTCGGCGCGCCATTTTACGTTCAGCTCATCCAGGCGGCGGTTCATTTCGAGGCCGCAGCGGCAGGCTGCTACGGCGTGGTCTTCCTGCGGGTAGGGTGATCCCCAGAACGCCATGATGGCGTCGCCGATGTACTTGTCGAGCGTACCCTGATGGCGAAAGAGGATATCCGTCATGGCGCTGAGATATTCGTTGAGCCACTCGACCAGTTCGTTGGGCGTCATGCCCTCGGAGAGCGTCGTGAAGCCGCGTATGTCGGTGAACATGACGCTGAGTTCTTTTTGGTCGCCGCCGGGACGGATGTAGCGCTCGGGGTCTTTGTCGATGAGCGCGATCACGCCCGGCGAGAGATATTGTCCGAACGTCTTGCGGATCTTGCGTTTCTCGCGCTCTTCAAACATCGTCCGGAAACTGATGATAGCGGCGTAAGTGGCGACCAGCGTGCCCGCGGGAATGACGAAGCTGTACCAGCGTCCCCAGGCGGTGAAGGCGTAGTAAACAAAAGCGGTAAAAGCGGTGAGGGTGACTAGCGTTAGCAGCGTCGCATAGAGCGGGCGCAGGCGGTGGCAGAAATAGCCTAGCCCGAGGCCGAACAGCAGGATCAGCCCGAGATCGGTTCCCTCCTCTCGCAATCCGCGAGTCAGAAACGTCCGCGCCGGCTCGCCGTAGTGCAGCAGGTTGTCGATGATATTCGCGTGGACCTCGACTCCCATGTACGCGCTTTGGAACGGAGTATTCCGCAGGTCGCCAATGCCCAGCGCAGTGGCTCCCACCAGAACAATCCTGTCGCGGAATGTCTCCGCCTTCTCCGAACCGTCCAGCACGCTCGCCATCGAAACATGCTGATAGGTCCCATACGGCCCGGCGTAGTTAATCAGCACGCGGCCGTCGTGCCCGGGACGCAATTCGCGCTTCCCAAACTGAATGCGTTCGATGCCGTTCGCGGCGATGTAGACGACGATGTCCTGATCGGCAATCTGCTCATACTGCCGGACGGTTTCCGTGGCGAGCGGCGGAAAGAAATCCTGATCGCGATAGCGCTCGATCAAAGTGGCATGCCGCAGCGTGCCATCGGCATCGGGGAGGATGTTAAGAAACCCGTAGGAAGCCGCAGCCTCGGCCAGCTTGGGGATATTCGCTTCAATGCCCTGTCCAACCAGGCCGTTCTCCTGCCAGGCTTTGTTCAGGTCAAACGCCTTGCCGTCCTTTTTCACCGGCTGGATTTGTGGGTAGGCCTTGCCCCAGACAATGTTGTAGTAATCATCTTGCAGTTTGGGATCGGCCAGTTGCGCTCGCTGCGCGTCGAGAAAGATGTGTCCCAGAACCACGTTTCCGGATTGCTTCAAAACCGCGGCAAACTGCGCATCTTGATCCGCGTCACTTCGCAGCCGCCCAAGTTCCCGCAAGAGCCCTGCATTTTTTTCCCGCTTGGCTTGTTGCTCAACCGCATCCAACGCAGTCAGCGCCGAAGTATTCGCCACAGTTGGGAATGTGGCGTCGAAGGCGACCACTCGCGCGCCGTCTTCATGCAAACGTTGCACAAGCCGCGCGTAGGCCAGCCGCGGAATCGGAAACGATCCCAGCTTTTGCAGAGTGGTGTCATCAATGTCGACGATGACAATGCGGTCATCGTGCACTCGCTCGCCGCGAAACGCGAAGCGGAAATCCAACGACCGGAGCTCAATATTCTGAAGAAAAGCGAATCCGGCACGGGTATTGCCGCCGATGCCGGAATAAGCGAAAAGCAGTACTGCCGATGCCGTGATGGCCAGCGCCAGAACAAAATCCAGAAATCGAACGGGTACGCGAGGAAAGCGGAATTTCCGGGGCGGACTGCTTTGCGCGTTCATGTTCATGCGAAAGCGGCCCGTCCCGTTAACCTGAAATCGAATTCCTCAGCACTGGTTGCCGCAGCCTTTGACCGGGGGCCTTTGGGGCGTAGTATGCCCTGCGTCTTTGGTTCCGAGCACGACTCCGGTTGAAGCTCCGATCACGGCCAAGCCTATCGCAATGGCGTGCCATCCCAGCCCGCCTCCAACTCCTGCGGCTACTCCCGGAATAGTATCCGATACGGCCGTACCGGCGATGCTCGCCTGTTGCAGCTCGAGTGGTGTCGGCTCAACCAGCAACCCGGCGGGAGGAATTACCGAACTCACCAGCACCGTTTGACCGGCCACGATGTGCACCGTTCCCGCCGCCTGTCCAACAGCCGCAGCGCCACTCACGGGGCTGACCCAGACCTCGCCGGTGTAGCAGATCACTCTCGTATTGCCGCCGGAGAATTCCACATAAAAGTCTGTGCCCACCACGCCGATGACCGCATTGGGCGTCTTCACCTGAAACTTGCCGCCCGGCTGGGTGATCTTAACGACTTTGCTGCGCAACTGGCCAGCGCCAATCTCGAGCGACGTCTGTTGCGACGCTGTGTCGTGTTGTACCACTTTAAGTTCGCTGTTCGGGCCCAGGCTGAGGATGGAACCATCGTTCAAACTGGCGCGAACGCGTCCAGACGCGGCGGTCTTGATCACATCGTTCCAGTCCAAATCATCCTTCGCTTTGGCGGGCTTGTCGTTGCGGGTCGCGGCTGGCATCAGAGCGCTGATTTGGCCGGCGCGCTGCCCGTCCGCGGCGAAAACCGGCAAATTGGATATCAGTAAACAGAGGAGGACAGCCAAGGCGCGTTTCAGATTGGTCACGGTAAAACCTCGTCTTTCAAAGTGATGGCAGAGTCCAAACGGATGTTGAGCGGGGGCTATTTCGATTCTGCCAGAGCCAAAACGGAAGTCAATCACCGCTGGTCACCACTTGATCTTTCTGGTTACCCGGAAGGCTTACTACCAGCGTTCCGAGCGCTGCGCTCTCTATAGTAGGAATTGCAGTGCTGATTCCTTCCACCTCGCGCAACCGTCTGCCTTCTCCGCCTCAATCCTGGCCGAAGTTGTTGCTGCTGATCGCGTGCCTCACCGCGGTCTCTTGTAGCAGCGGTGGCAGGGCCACGCCTCCGCCGCCGGTCATCAGCGTCGTTCCCCTGACTTCACCGGATGTCCAAAGCGTTGTGCTGGCTGCGGTGCAATCGGTGGACGCCCCGATGGTGATCGCTGTCTCCGACCGCGGGGGTAATATCCTCGCGGTGTTTCGGAACCCAACCGCTCCACTCACGGCCACCGGAAACTACGGCGCCACGGTGGATGCCAATGAACTCGCCGTGGCTCTGGCGCGCACCGCCGCATTTTTCAGCAACAATCGGGCGCCTCTGTCCTCGCGAACTGTGAGGTTCATCAGCGGCATTCACTTTCCTCCGGGAGTAAGCGGTGCCGGTCCTGGAGATCTCTATGGGATCGAGAACACGAACCGAGGCTGTCCACTGAACGCGACCTTCCTGCCCGGACAAGCCATCAATCCCGCCCGGTCAATCAATGCCGCAACAACTGGCCTTGGCGTAGTCACCGGGAAAGCGGATACGAATGACAATGACCCGAACGCAGTCAATCCGGGAGGTGTGCCGTTATTCAAAGGCGGCGCCGTTGTGGGCGGCGTAGGCGTGGTCAGCAGCACTCCGCAGAATTCCGAATTCGCAGCTTTCTCCGGGGCCAACAATGCTGGGTTTCTGCCCACCGCGGCGCAATTACCGCCGCCCGGTGTCGTCATCGTAGGAGGAATCGCTCTACCCTTCGTCGACCAGACAACTCTGCCCGCAGGCGCGACTATGGGAACCCTGGCTGGAAGTTACGTGGTGGGTCCATCTGCGGGAATCTTGCCTCCCGAAGGCGATCTGGTCGGTCCAAGTACCGGGACCGGCGGCCTCAGCCAGGCGGATGTGGCAGCCATCGTTCAACAAGCAGTCGACACCGCCAACAAAACCCGCGCCGTCATCCGGCTGCCTTCGGGCTCGCGCACACGGATGAGCATCGCCGTCACGGATCTTGACGGCACCGTCCTTGGCTTGCATCGCATGCCGGACGGGACTGTCTTCAGTCTCGACGTGGCCGTGGCAAAAGCCCGCAATGTAGTTTGGTTCAGCGGCGCCGGAATCGTCGATCTTCCGGGAATGCCTTCGGGCACAGCCATCACCAATCGCACCATCAGCTTTGGGGCACAACCCTTTTTTCCGCCAGGTATCGATGGCTCCAGACCCGGACCGTTCTTCAATCTATTTCTCAACGACATAGCCAACCCCTGTTCGCAGGGATCGCAACCGGCAAACGCAAATCAAAGCGGTATCGTATTTTTCCCGGGAAGCTTGCCGTTGTATAAGAACGGAATTCTAGTCGGCGGCCTCGGCGTGAGCGGAGATGGCGTGGACCAGGACGACTACGTGACCTTCCACGGCGCGCAGGGATTTTTGCCACCCGCCAATATTCAGGCTGACAACTACAGCATTCAGGGCGTGCGCATGCCGTTTTTGAAGTTTCCCAGGAATCCGGAACAATAGGGCGACGACCGGGCGGGGCCGTGCTTTAGAACAGAGCCACCATCTTATGTTTGCGCTGGTAGAGTCGCCGATCGGCCTCGCGCAGCACATCCGAAATGATCGCGCCAGCGACGTGTGCCGTGATTCCCCAGTTAATCTGCAGCTCGAATCCACGCTTGCTGCACACGTTCCAACTCTCCACCCCCCGCAGTAAACGGCGAACTGCGATCTCCGCTTGTTCTTCGCTGGTCTCGGGCATGACTATCAGGAATTCGTCGCCACCGTAGCGGAAAAGCAGGTCGGCGCCGCGGAAGTTGTTTTTCAGCATCTGCGCCATGTCCACGAGCACAGCGTCACCCGTTTGGTGGCCAAAGTTGGAGTTCACAGCACGAAATCCATCGATGTCCAGCATCAGGAACGTAAGCTGCGTTCCCTGCCGGTTCACCCGTGTAACTTCGCGGCTGACGAATTCATCCATGGCCCGCCGATTGAACAGGTTCGTGAGCGGATCGTAGAGCGATAGATTTTCCAGGCGCTGGTTGTACACCAGTTCTCGAATGAGCGATCCGCGGGTTGAATTCAGTGTCTTCCGCTGCGAAATTAGATAGATGTTGACCAGTACCACCAACGTGATTAAGCCAAACATCAATTGCGGAACGAAGCGATGATCCAGGACAAGGTTCCGCTGGGACCACGCCAGGTTGGGCAGTACCAGGGAGAGGAACCCCGACGCGAAAACGAGCATCAGCAAGATCCCGATCGACCAGAGTTGCCAGTCACGGCTCGAGAGCAGGTCGATTTCCTGCTGGATTTCTTCCGTGCGATGCGTGCCGGAGCGGTCCATACCGCGCAAGCTGTTAGCCAAGTCCATGGGAAATCTCTCCTCTGGCTTCGGTCGCCAGGAGCCAGAATTCCCTACCAGAGTGCCGGGAGACAGACGGATACCGCGCTACTTACTTTGTATCTGAAATCGGACAATTCCGCGAACTACTTAAGGTTTCGGCGAAGTTACCGGGGTAACAAACCCTTCAACATTGACATTTTTTCGTGACGGGCACATAGTCAGTTCGAAAGCCCGACGCACCCGACCTCCCCCCTCCCGCCGTCTTCGGCTTTCGTTCTCTCAGCCGGGGTTCCCACTCCGGCCAACCAGGCCCTGAACGAACTTTAAAAGCGATGTACCCAAAAGGAGGTTCCTGTGAAACATCCCATCAAGCCACTTCCCAATATTAAAAAGCCAACCGCCCTGCGCCGCGACACTCCGGCCGCGCCACAGTGGCCGAGTTATACCGGCGAGTCCCAGTTTGTGGGTGCGAGTCCGAGCGGCCGGGTGACGGTTTACGTCGACCCCACGCTCAAGGCGCCCGCCACGCAGAATGCCCAGGATCTCGTCAACGATGCCGACCGGGTGGTGACGGCAAACGATTCGATCTTTGGCACTGTTGGAGGCCCGGTCAGCGTCATCATTTTCGCTCTCGGCGGCAACACCGACGGCAGCGGGGGCGCCGATCATATGGGCTGCGACTATGTCGCGGGAGCTGCCATTGAGGTTTGCGCGTCGTTCGGGAACTCAGCCCGGGTCTCGGCGCTATTTGAGGCAGAACTGAGCGAGTGTTCCATGAGCGGAAACCTGTGCGGCACGAGCACCGGTGAGGGTTTGTCTCGCTGGTGTGCCACTGTAATCGGAAACAATGCCCTGGCCGATTTTGCCACGGCTCCGCAGTGGGCTCAGGATGGAATGCCCGATTTCGTCAATAAGACCGACCCTACCGACCAGAACGCCGACAGCACAGGTTGCACAATGGCGTTTATGTCCTGGCTCATGAGCCAGGGTCATGGCCTCGACCAGATCGCGCAGGGTATGGTTGCTTTGGGAGACTCCGGCACGTTGGCGCAACTGTACGCGAACCTGACATCGGACTCGGCGGCGAACGCCTGGCCCTCTTTTCAGTCCGCGGTGGAGGCACTGCCCGGAGACATCACCAACGACGATCCGTTTAAGGGTGCAGGACAGCCGCCTCAAACGGCACACCTCACCCTCTTGACTGCGGCATTGGCCGGGAAGGTGTTCGCCACGATCCTGGCGGACATCGCAGCTGGAAGTGCGGCGAACCAGATTGTTGCCGATGTACGCGCGGTACTTGCGGCCGCGCCCGCATCGAAAGCCACCGCTGCCAATCTCTGCTATCCGAAGTCGCGGCGGCTGCTCCCCCCGCGTAAGGCAGCTTGAGCCGAAACCAATAGGTTTCGGAGGCCAGTAATTCGCGTGAAGCGCGGCTCAGGATTTCCTGAGTCGCGCCGATCGCGACCTCAAGGCTGCCGCACTACGGCCAACAGGAATTTTGCTAAGGCAGCCATCTTCCCGATGGAAAGCGCCTCCGCGCGGACCGTGGCTTTAATCTTGGTGTCTTCGAGCGCGCCTTTTAGGTCGGCATCGCTGTACTGCCCCTTGAGGTTGTTCCAAAGCGTCTTCCGCTTCTGGGCAAAGGCCACCTTGAAGAATGCAATCATCTCCGGCGCGGAAACACCCAGTTCCTGCGTCTTGGGCTCCATGGTCAGGCGAATGACGGCGGAGTGAACTTTCGGCGGCGGATTGAAGGCTGTCGGCGGCAGCTCAAACAGTTTCTCCACCCGCGCATACAGTTGCGCGGTAGCCGAAAGCAGCCCGTATTCGCTTCCTCCAGGCTTAGCGACCAAGCGGTCCGCAACCTCCCTTTGCACCATGATCACCACGCGGTCGAAATACTGCTCAAACGCAAACAGGTGCAACAGAATATCCGACGTTATGTAATAGGGAAGGTTGCCGACGACGCGAGCCTTCTCCTGAGTGCGCTGAATGCCCGGTCGGACAGTGCCGGGCCGGGGCGAAAAAAGGGTGTCGAAGTCAATAGTCAGGATGTCGGCTTGGATGACTTCAACATTCGGCACCAACGCGTACGCCATGCTGAGTTGAGCAGCCATTACTCGATCGACCTCGACGGCGATGAGACGTCCGGCGCGTTTCGCCAATGCGCCTGTCAGAGTGCCTGGGCCGGGGCCAATCTCGAGCACCGTGCTCTGGGTAATATCGCCGAGGGCGTCCACAATCTTCGTTACGGCGGGCTGATCGCGCAGGAAATGTTGTCCCAGCTTGGGTTTGCCCTTTGGTGCGCTGCCGTTACCTCTTGTCACATTGACCCTCTTTCTTGCCCACGCATACACTTGGGGGTGCTTTGGGCAGGTTCCCGCCAGACCTTGCCCATGATAGCGGTTTCGGCCACGACTGCGTAGCAGAACCGGCCGGCATTTGGCGCCACGGAGGAATTTGGTTTCATGCACATTGCGTTTGTGGCCTCGGAGGGTGTGCCCTACTCAAAGACAGGGGGCTTGGCGGATGTCGTGGGCGCTTTGCCGCGAGCACTGGCCGCGCTGGGCCATCAGGTGAGTGTGTACCTGCCCCGCTACCGGCAGACGCAACTGACCGATCCACAAATGGTGGTGCGCAGCATCACCATTCCTTTCGACGACAAGTATCGTTTTTGTTCGGTGCTCAGTGGTGGCTACAAGGCCGGAGTTCGGCATTACTTTGTCGAATATCCGCCGTACTTCGATCGGGAAACGCTTTATACGACTCCCGCCGGCGACTATCCCGACAACGCCGAGCGCTACACCATGTTTTGCCGCGCCGTGCTGGAAGCGTCAAAGATCCTCGGAGTCCCGCACATTTTCCATTGCCATGATTGGCAGTCGGCGCTGGTGCCCGTGCTGTTGAAATCTCTGTATCAGGATGACCCGGCGTTCCGCGAAGTGAATACGGTCCTCACAATTCATAACATCGGCTACCAGGGATTATTTTCGTCGGAAATTCTGCCGCTGCTGGCGTTGCCCTGGGACTTGTTCAGTATGGACAAGCTGGAGTATTACGGTCAGGTGAACTTCCTGAAGGGCGGATTGAAAGACGCCGATTACATCACGACGGTTAGCAGGAAGTATTCCCAGGAAATCCAGACAGCGGAATATGGTTTTGGTCTGGACGGTGTTTTGCGCGAGCGCGCGGCGAACGTGACGGGGATTCTGAACGGCGTTGACTATGACGAGTGGAGCCCCTCGGCGGATGGCTATATCGCGAGCCGCTACAAACCGGACGAGCTTTTCGGCAAAGCCAAGTGCAAAGAAGATTTGCTGGAAGAGTTTGGCCTGTCGGACGCGAATCTAAAGCTGCCCGTAATCGGCATCGTCTCGCGGTTTGCCGGGCAGAAAGGTTTCGACCTGGTTTCGCAGATCATGGACCGACTGGCGCGCGAGGAAATCATTCTGGTTGTCCTCGGTTCAGGCGAAAAGCTTTATGAAGAAATGTTTGCGCGGATGGCGAAACAGTTTCCCGGCAAGATCGCACTCAAGATCACCTACGACAACAAAATTGCGCACAAAATTGAAGCGGGCGCGGACATGTTCTTGATGCCGTCACGTTACGAGCCCTGCGGACTGAATCAGATTTACAGCTTGAAGTACGGCACCGTCCCCATCGTCCGCGCGACAGGTGGACTCGATGACACGATTGAACCTTGGGATGCGCGCGCGGCCACGGGCACGGGCTTCAAGTTCACCGAATACACCGGCGAGGCGCTCTTGGCCGCCATCAAGAACGCATTGCAAGCTTTCCGCGATCAGACCTCGTGGCAAAAGTTGATGAAAAATGGCATGGCCAAGGATTTCTCGTGGACCGCTTCAGCCAAGGAATATGCGAAGGTCTATGAGAAAGTCCGGAAGCTGAAGGCGGCGAGTTCCACCGCCGCACCAGTATTGTCAAAAACCATCGGCTAGAGATTCGCTGAACCGAAGCTTTCGGAGCCTGTCTTTAATTCACCTTACTCGGCCCCTTACCTGGTCACCTTGGGCGTGAATCTGCGTAATACGAACTCCTGCACCAGGGTGCTGAGCATGCGCTCGCTGGTGCTGAGAGCCAGATTCTCGAAAACCAACCCGGCGCCACGATTGGAAGGCGGGTAATAAGCGTTCGACAGTGCAGAAGAAGCCAGGTCCCCGCCCAGGCTCGAGTAGTTCGGCTGCACGCGTCCGTTATCTCCGCGGCAGACGAACGGACTCTCGAGCGCATGGAGCGCGCGCGACTTGTTCGATCCAGTGCCCTGATAGAAGTAACGCGGGTCCTGGTGCAAGAGCGCGGGCAGGATCGCGCCGCCGATCATGATATCCGAAACGCCATCGGCCGCGGTTGCGCCAAAGCGCTCGCCATACCCATTCCAGCCTTGGCGGTAATTGGGCGTGTCCCCCGCCTGATTGATCGCGGCCAGACCAGCCGCTCCGATCACGGTCACAGAATCAAAAGAGGTCTTCACCGCCAACTGATACTTCAACTTCGCCGTCAGCGGCTCGGGGTTGGGATCGTAGACGACGTAAAAGTTGGGGATGAATCCGAAAACGCGCTGCTGTTCCTCGGCTTTGACCTGCTCGGTAGCGACTTTCTCAGCTGAGTACACCACGGAGACCGTGGTCCTCAGCTCAGAGATCTTCAGTTTGCTGCCGGTCAGGATGACGTATTGGCCGGACGCGACGATGACGGGCTCAGAAGTCCAGTTGTCGAACCCCGCGGCGCTGATGCTGACCTGATACGTGCCTTGATCCAGACTTGAGAATTCAAAATATCCGCTGTCGTTCGAAACGATCTTGCGGGGAGCTCCCAGCTCAGGGCTCGCGAGGATGACAACCGCGCCCGGAACGACTCCGCCGTTCACGTCGGTAACGGTGCCGCTAATCAGGCCTGTCCTCACGACGGGCGCGGGCTCGGCCGCGTTGAAATCCTCCGCCGCCAACGGCGAGGCTAAAGAAATGGCCGCCAAAATTAGCGGCAGAATTCGTAGAGTTCTCACAAATAGGGCTCCGGTTCAATGGTATGGAATATGCCATTTTACCGTGCAAGCGGTGAATCCCAGCAGTCTTCCGGGACCAATCCGGGGTTACGAAAGGTTAATTCTAAAGATTAGGCTTTGCATTCAAATTCCTGAAACTAGGACTATTTCCTGGTTTGCTGAAGCTCGCGGCTCAAGTCCCAACGGACTCTGAATGCCACTCTTCGGTAGACCTAGAATTTCCCCAGCTTGATCCGCACCACCGCGGGTGAGCCATGAAATTGAAGGCCACGATCGGTTTCATCGCCGTTCCACAGACGCAGTGCTTTCCAGACCCCATTCTCGTAGGAACCCTCCTCGGCGGAAAGAATCTGCATGCGAATGCCCGGAAGACGCCCAGGCAGGTGGAAACTGACGCTGGCGTCCAAGCCGGTCACAAGAAACTCATCCGGTCCTAACTGGGCTACTAGTGCCGCGCCGTGAAAGTCTTTATTGCCGGGGGGCCGGCGTCCGTCGTTTTGCGGAAACCCATAATTGACGGAAGCTTGCCATCCTCCGAAATCCAGTTCCTGTTGCGCCTGACCCGGTTCTTCGACGGACGCCTTAACCTTTCCTTCGAAATTCAAGCGGGCGATTTCCCTGCTCATGGGATTCAACAGCGCGAAGTTGGCGGCATGCGCTTTCACTGGATCGTCCCCCATGGAATTCCATCCGCTCGCATCGACGCCAAACGGAGAGAATCCAATGGCGCCGTTGCCTAAAGCGTAGAAGAGTAGCTTCGCAAACTCGTCGTTCCTCCCAGTTTCTGGAATCCACAGAGGATTGTCAGGACGGGCATAGGCGCGCATGACTTCCTGCGCGAAGCCGGTGTCGCTGGCATAAATGTCAGGCCCGATCATATCGATGGCGGGCGCCAAAGCCCGCCAAAGGCCGACGAATTTCTGGACGGCTCCTCCGCTGGGATACTGAATTCCAGGAATCGGAATACGGCGTTCGGGCAACTCGGCAGGCGGATAGCTGATCCAGACGTTGATGTATACGGGAATGGCGAACTCGGCCTTGCCCCCGGCTGCAATTTCATTGATGTATCGCGCCTGGTGATAGGCCTGGAAGGTTTCATCCGCCTCAGCGCCAAAAACCTGGCTCCAGGCGCCGGGTTGTTTGTGAACAATCGTCAAGAGGTCGCTCGGAACCTGCCCCGCGAAAGCTGCATTCGCCTCGGGCGAAAAGTCGCGCACGGACCCTATGCCTCCCGACTCATTCTCAAGCTGCACCAGGAGTACCGTGTGGTCTTCTCCGTCGACCGACTTCAAGTGGCGCATGAGGGCGGTAAATGCCTTCTTGTCGGCATCGAGATTGGCGCGCGAATTCGGGGAGAGGACGTCAATCGGATCGCCGGATGGATTGATCATCCGCGGATAGCGCTTGGGATCGGCTTTGATCCACTGCGGGACGTAATGCATGTTGCCGTTCTTCCACGTCCCGAACCACAGGAACACGAGATGCAGCTTATGCGCCCGTGCGCCCAGCACAATCTGATCGACGTTACCGAAATCGAAGTGACCCTGCTGGGCCTCGATCTGCTCCCAATACACCGGCGCTTCAACGGTGTTGGCATGCAGCGCGGCCAGCGATGCCCACACTTGCGGCAATTCCGACGGCCAGGAACTCGAGTTGTGAATCTGTCCACCCAGGATCAAGTAGGGCCGACCCTCAACCAGGAGCGCCCAGCGCCCGTCCTTTTGCACGAGCTTGGGAGCTTCAACTGCACAAAGCGGAAGTGCGGAGAGGAAAAGGAACGCGCCAACCCACCAACGCCGATCGCAAGCCACAAAGGCACCTCTGGAGAACAAAAGTGGCGCACAGCATACCACGGCCAACTTGAAATGGCACGGTTTCACCGTGTATAAACGTAAGAGCCGCTTGAAGATACAGCTTGCGGCGAACGGTATTCCAAGCGGAAGTGGTGGAATTGGCAGACACACCATCCGCAAGTATCCCCTCTACCCTACACTCGCTAATTCCTCCCGAATCAAGCGTTACGCTCATTCCAAAGGACTTCTCAGCGCACAGGTGAAACGTCCAGAACTACCAAGCATCGTTCCACTGTCTCGGCACCGGGTACAAAAACGGGTACAACTTCTCGGACGATATTCGAGTTCGCGATAACGATGGAGTCGAATCCTACACAATCTACTTCCCTGTCCCACCAAGGTTGACGGGTCTGTGGGCTGGTGCTTGCGTCGTCTGAGACGTTTGGCACTGCCGCCCGAGCGCCTTTTGCAGTCGGGGTAAACTTGATGCTGGCGGTTGCAGTTTGTGCGGGCAGCTAACGTTGTTCCGCACGTTGTGGCGGACTTTGCAAAGTGGCACGCTTACCCCGAAATGGCCATTACCAGATGCTCCTGCCCACATCAGGGAAACGCCGTGAAGAACGCGGCAAGTTTGTCATGATTTGCCGCCGCTAGCCCATCGGAAAGTGGAAAGACACCGGTTGACCTGTGCTTGAACGCGAGTGCCGAAATCGATCCAGCGTGGCCAGCGAATCCAGCAGCGCCGGGGATGAAAGCTCCCCCCGACGGAGCGCTTAGCCAAGCTTAAAATGCGTGAGCTTTTACATCAGGATTCATGCCAGAAGTCATGACCTGGAACGCCCCCAGAAATCCCGGAGTACTTCTCGTAAAGTCCGTGGCCAGGCCGTCGTAGTCCCCCATATAGTTTGGGTCGATAAGATCGTCGGTTCCGTGGATGGGGGGGAATTGGGTTCCCGTTACTCGTTGTTCCTGCCACAGCGCCCCTGAATTTGCGGAGGAAGCGCAATAACGCTCGACTTGGAAGTTTTCCGCATCGTTGCGCCGATCACTTCTTCTGACCGGTTGGGGTATTCTCATCGTGCATCCGATTGACAACTGCCTTGGACCGGTTCTCGTCGGAACCAAGCTCCGCCTCCACACACTCCTGATTTTCTTCTCAGTGATCGGGGGCCTCGCCGCATTTGGTGCGTCGGGAATCGTCCTGGGCCCAGTTACAGTTGCGATTGCTGTCTCACTGTTCGACATCTGGCAGCGCAGACGCGAGGACGAACTTTCGGCCGCGCGAGACTCCCTGCGTCATACACAATGACGCGGAACTTGGAGTGTATACCAACACTCTGCCTCAACTAACGGCACTGGAAACCCCTCGAGCTCTGAAGTGGCAGCAATCGAACTTCCAACCCAGCGAATCCTATTAGATAACCTGCCACCTTGGCCTGCAATAGAACGTTCGCGTCGAAGAAGCAGACCCGCGCCTTTCGCCCAGACCTGAGCACACCAAATGGGAGAGGGTTCTGGAGCCCTTGGAGGAAATGCCGAGCACGGCACTTGCCTGTTTGAGCGTAAGCGTTAGACGAAGTACATGGTTGACAAATGCGCGCGAATGTTTCCAGCGTGCGATCCTGAAGGACGCACAGTCGTCCATTTAAGTAATTCGCTCTTTCCCTGCTATTAGATAGCCTGTTTTTGCCAACAAATGACGGTGGCTTTGACGGCAACGTATGATGGTTGGGCGAGATTGGGTCCAGAAGAGGATAGATGCATGACCCCGCTGAAACTTCTTGTTGTGGAGGATGACCCCGCAAGCCTGGAATTAATGGCCGAGGTTTTCACGTCTTTGAAAGCGAGTGTGCAGGCGGTCAGCGATAGCCAGCACGCGGCTGTCCTGGCGAATCGGGAAAGATTCGATGGGATTTTCCTGGATTTGGAAATGCCCAACCTGCATGGTTTCGATCTGGCACGTCTAATACGCAAGTCCTCCTGGAATAAATCCACGCCGATTATTATCGTGACGGGGCGGGATGAGAGAGAGACCATGCAACAGGCGTTCACGATCGGAGCAACTTTCTATCTTCAAAAGCCAGTAGACAGGCAAAAGCTGAACATCTTGTTCCGGACCGTGCGTGGTGGGATGTTGGAGAATCGGCGCCGATACACGCGTGTTCCCATCCAAACCGAGGTGACGTGCACGGTGGGTTCTCGAACCATACGCGGGGTAACCTGGAATCTCAGCCAAGGGGGGATTCAGGTAGAAGCGGGTGGCTTGCAGCCCAAGGATACAGTGCGAGTTTTATTCCAATTGCCGGTGTCAGGCGTGCGGCTCGAGGCAATGGGCACAGTAGTCTGGGCAAAAGAGAACCGGCAAGGAATCCAGTTCACGAACGTGAGTCCACAAAATGAGCAGTCCATCCGAAAATTCATCGCCGAAGTAGAAGAATAAGCGGCTAAGACGATCGAGAACGGCAACCTGTGCTATTTGCCAGTCCCTGCTGCCCGCCTCTTTCCACTTGCCTGCTTCTCGTGCGATTGACTCGGAGCGGTATTTCGATCCTCTCGTTTACACAACAGGCGTTCGACCTCATTGGCGAGGTCACACGCATTGATCGGCTTCGAGAGGTAGCCATCGAACCCCGCATTCAAGACGTTGTCCCGGTCACCTTGCATGGCATAAGCGGTAACGGCCAGAACCGGCAG
>Ga0209863_10000528_pt1 | contig 18542 bp, 6 predicted proteins | sample OrgsoiDNA2013046_FD_185796 | JGI IMG/M metagenome (GOLD analysis project Ga0209863, IMG submission 185796) | Permafrost soil microbial communities from the Arctic, to analyse light accelerated degradation of dissolved organic matter (DOM) -... | ecosystem: Environmental > Terrestrial > Soil >...
CGCCTTCATCTTCGCTGGACAGAACCAACCTGGTTTTGAAAAAGGTTAACGGTTTGCTGGATGAAGTGCAGGCCGTGGACAAACATGGCGCGATCAGCGGTTTGAATATTCTATCGCGTACCAACAGTTCAGCTTACGGGGTTGGTTTTGTAAAATTGAAAGAGCAGAAAAATAGAGTGCCCAGAATGAAAATTGATCAGGTGGTAGCGGAGATCAACCAAAAAATGTCTTCAATCAAAGAAGCCAGTGTATTTATTTTTCAACCCCCGACCGTACAAGGTTTTGGAAATACCAGCGGATTTGAAGTGATCATACAGGACAGGAATGGGGGTCCCTTAACCAAGCTGGGTCAGGTAACCAATGGTTTTATACAAGAACTTTTTAAAAGACCAGAGATCGCTTTTGCCTTCACCTCATTCAACACAAATAATCCGCAATACCTTTTACAGGTCGACAATGCAAAAGCAAAACAGTTAAATGTTTCAGTGGCAGATATTCTGGGAACGCTTCAGGTGTTTTTCGGAAGCAGCTTTGCTTCTGATTTCAATCGTTTTGGAAAATACTATCGGGTTATTGTTCAGGCAGACGTTCCTTTTCGCAAGGATCCGGCATCAATGGATGGTATTTATGTAAAAAATATATTTGGCCAGATGATACCGGTGAATGAACTGGTTGCATTGGAAAGAGTATATGGTCCTGAAACAGTAAATCGTACAAACCTTTTTAATTCGACAACCATTGACGGAAGTGTAAAACCTGGCTACAGCACCGGAGATGCGATCAATGCGATCAAGCGGGTGGCCGCCACCTATCTGCCGCGTGGATTTTCTTACGAATGGTCCGGAATTACCCGGGAAGAAACGAACGCCGGGAGACAAACTCAGCTCATATTTATTCTCAGCGTTGTGTTTGTCTATTTTTTACTTTCTGCGCAATATGAAAGTTATATCCTTCCCCTGGCTGTTTTACTTTCCATACCCACCGGATTGATGGGGGTATTTCTTTTTATCAAACTCACCGGGATTGAAAATAATATTTATGTACAGGTCGGTATTATCATGCTGATCGGCCTGCTGGCCAAAAATGCAATATTAATTGTTCAGTACGCCGTGCAGCGCAGACGTTCGGGTATGGACCTGGTGGCCGCTGCGCTGGAAGGCAGCCGCCTGCGTTTGCGCCCGATCCTGATGACCTCTTTTGCATTCATTGCGGGTCTGTTTCCGTTGATGTGGGCCACCGGCGGATCCGCGCTGGGAAATCGTTCTATCGGAACGGGGGCCGTCGGGGGAATGCTCACGGGTGTGTTGCTGGGGGTATTTATAATACCCGTTCTCTTTGTGATCTTCCAGGGATTGCAGGAAAAGGTTACGGGAAAACCAAAACCCCTCCGGGACAAAAAATATGAACTCAGGTCAGAATAAGCGTACTGAAATCAACCAGTGAAAATGAAAAAATTAATTCGGTACCGGTATATACTCGTTATAACGCTTTCAATCGCTTCCTGCAGAACAGGAAAAAATTATCAGCGCCCGTCCGTATTGCTGCCTGACCGTTTTAATCCGGAAGCGGTAACCGCTGATACCAACAGTATCGCTGATATATCATGGGAAAATTATTTTTCTGATCCGGTATTGAAGCAATTGATTGATAGTGGCATAACCCGGAATTATGACCTGCAATTTGCACTGAGAAATATCAGCATTGCTCAATCGCAGGTAAAACAGGCCAATTGGTTATGGTATCCACAAATCTCGGCCGGACTGGGATTTCAATATAACCGGTATTCGGATAATGGGCCTGCCGGAATAAAAAACGGGGCTCTCAGCAACCATTCATACGATTACCTGGCTTCCGCGAATATGAACTGGGAAATCGATATTTGGGGAAAGATCAGCCGGCAGCAGGAAGCGGGCGTAGCAAATTATCTCCAGACATTTGAAGCGGCGAAGGCCGTGCAAACCAGGCTTGTGGCTGATATCGCGCAGGGATATTTCAGTCTGCTCATGCTCGATCAGCAGTTGATGGAGACCAGGAAAACACTTGCACTGACCATCGATTTTGTAAAACTCACGCGTTTGCTTTATGATGCGGGCGAAGTCACTTACCTGGCCATACAGCAGGCAGAGTCCCAACGACAAAATACAGCCGAACTGGTTCCGACGATCGAACAGAGTATCCTGATCCAGGAAAACAGTTTACAGTTGCTCACAGGCAATCTCCCCGGATCAGTCAGACGCGACCAGAATTTAACCGACATTCATTTTAATGATAACCTGGCGACCGGTTTGCCCATAGCTATATTAAACAGAAGGCCGGACGTTCGGGCCAATGAAATGGCGCTGGTAGGTGCAAATGCGCAGGTGGGGATCAGCCAGGCCAACATGTATCCGGCTTTGACATTAACGGCCGGTGCGGGTTTCGAATCATTGAAAGCCAGTAACTGGTTTAATATACCGGGTTCCTTATTTGGCCTGGCGGGCGCAACACTGATTCAGCCGGTATTACAGGGAAGGCAACTGAGAACGCAATATGAAATTGCGAAACAGCAAAGAGAGGAAGCGGTAATCCGTTTCAGGCAATCAGTGCTCACGGCTACCATTGAAGTATCCAATGCGTTGATACAGGTTAATAAATTAAAAGAACAGGAAATCATTGCCCAGCAAAGAACCGATACCTTATCGGCTGCCGTGAGCAATTCGCAGTTGTTGTTCAAAAATGATATGGCCAATTACCTGGAAGTCATCACAGCCCAGCAAACGGCCCTCGATGCCCAGTTGAGCCTGGCATTTATTCAAAGGGCAGAATTGAATGCCCGTGTGGAATTGTACAGATCGCTCGGCGGCGGATGGAAATAAGAGGAAAGTATGGGAGTATGGAAGTATGGGAGTATGGGAATAAAAAATCTATCCAAACACTCCCATACTCCCATACTTCCATACTCCCATACTTTCTTTTCCTTTTATTAATAAAATAAATATAATGAACAGAAGAAAATTTCTCCGCAACGGATCTTTAACAGGCATCGGGCTCACAAAGGCTGGTCTCGGCTTTGCCGGGAGCAGTTTGACGGTTGACGGTATTTCAACGGAAAATGTTTCATCCATTGACTCAATAAAAAAGACGCCCGAACTGGAATTAGAGGAAATCACCGTTTCTGAACTTCAGAAAAAAATGCAGCGTGGTGAGCAGACTTCTGTTTCCATCACAAAAGCGTATATCGCACGCATCGAAAAAATTGACCGCAACGGTCCCGCACTGAACTCTATTATCGAATTAAATCCGGAGGCTCTCCGAATCGCGGAAAATCTGGACAACGAAAGAAAACAAGGAAAGGTCCGTGGCCCTCTGCACGGTATTCCGATCCTGGTAAAAGATAATATCAATACAGGCGATCTGATGATGACCACAGCCGGTTCCCTGGCATTACTCGGCAACCAGGCAAAAGAAGATGCATTTATCATAAAACAACTACGGAAGGCAGGCGTGGTATTATTAGGTAAGACTAATCTCAGTGAATGGGCGAATTTTCGCTCTTCCCATTCCTGCAGCGGATGGAGCAGCCGCGGGGGACAAACCAAATTGCCCTATCTATTGAACAGAAATCCTTCCGGTTCCAGTGCCGGCTCCGGATCAGCCACGGCGGCCAGTCTCACAGCAATCAGTGTGGGAACCGAAACAGACGGATCGGTCGTCTCACCGGCGTCCGTAAACGCACTCGTGGGCATCAAACCCACGGTGGGTTTGTGGAGCCGCAGCGGCATTATTCCCATTTCTGCTACTCAGGATACGGCGGGTCCAATGACCCGAACCGTGCAGGATGCAGCCATCTTACTGGGCGCGGGTATTGGAGTGGATGAGGCTGATAGGGTCACGAAAGCAAGCGCCGGCAAATCACTGAATGATTATACACCCTATTTAACCAGAGACGGGCTCAAAGGGAAACGAATAGGTATAGAAAAATCCCATCTCCAGGGAAATTCAGATCTGGTTGCGTTGTTACGAACGGCGATGACGAGCATGGAGGCTCAGGGAGCAACGATGGTGGAAATAGATGTAACGGGCCCGCTGAAACTTTTGGGCACAGCAGAATATCAGGTTCTTTTATATGAATTTAAAGACGGACTGAACAAGTATCTCGCAACGGCAAATGGGCAGGTCAAATCTTTAAAAGAACTGATTGCATTCGATCTGCAGAATGAAAAAAAGGCAATGCCTTTTTTCAAACAGGAGATCCTGATTGAAAGTGAAGGAAAGGAAGGACTTGGGAGTAAGGAATATACCGATTCATTGGAGAAAACCCTGGGATTCCGGAAAACCATTCTGGACCTGATGGCGTCCAATAAACTGGATGCGCTCTCCGGGTTTACAAATGGTCCTGCCTGCTGCATCGACCTGGTGAACGGGGATTATGATAATGGACCCGGCCTCTCTACCCCCGCTGCTATCACGGGATTTCCTCATATTACTGTTCCGATGGGACTGTTTCACGGTTTGCCCATTGGCATTTCATTTTATGGAGGGCCGTTCACTGAGCCAACGCTGATCTCGATTGCCTATTCCTATGAACAGGCATCTATGAAAAGACGGAAGCCTGAATATAAGGAGAACCTTGTTTTATAATTTGAAAATTTGGGAATTTGGAAATTTGAAAATGTCCGGGCATTTGTCGAAGTCTGATATTTGACGTATATAGAGCTAAGATCTGCTCTTCTTATTTTCAAATATTCAAATTCCCAAATTTTCAAATTATATTCAGCCCGACTATGAAGGATCCAAACAAACACTACTGGCTTAAATCGGGATCATACACACTTGTATTGAATATTCAGCAGTTGTTGTTTGGATTCGGGAGTTTCTATCTTCTGGTGCGTATGCTGGATAAACATAGTTTTGGTATCTGGACGCTCTTTGTTGCTACCACTTCCATATTTGAAACGGCCCGGAGCGGATTGATTCAGTATGCCCTGATAAAATTTTTATCAGAAAGCTCAGAGGACGAAAAGCCAAAAATTATTTCGGCTTCTTTTGTATTAAGCGCGATCCTGATGGGCGTCTGCATCGCCGTGAACATTTCGATCGCGGGATATTTATCGAGGCTATGGCATTATCCCGGTCTGTTTCCCATGTTCATTATTTTTAATGCTGTTTATATTCTTCAGGGTGTTCTGTCGCAGTTTCAATGGATCGAACAGGCGCATCTGAGATTTAAAGGCATACTGATCACAACCGTGATCCGGCAGGGCGGGTTCTTTCTTTATATCTTGATTTCTTTCATTTTACACCTTCGGATTACACTCCTGGAGCTGATCTATGCTCAGGGCATCTGTACGGGCATCGCTGCTTTTACAGAATATTTTTACGTACGTGATTTTCTCAGGATCTCAAGCCAGGTGAATATGGACTGGATCAGGAAATTATTCAGTTATGGAAAATTTGTTTTTGGTACGTATATCAGCGCCATGCTTTCCGGTTCTGTTACCCAGATGATGTTGGGCACCATGCTGTCGCCTGCTTCTGCCGGTACATATAATGTGGCGGCCCGGATCGTAAACCTCACCGACATACCAACCAATGCGCTGGGTACTATCGTTTTTCCTCAAAGTGCAAAACGGTTTGCTACGCAGGGCATCGATGCAGGGAAATACCTGTATGAAAAATCTGTCGGAACGATTGTTGCGATCCTGGTTCCACTGGTCATTTTTGTATTTTGCTTTCCGCAATTTGTCGTGCGCGTCGTGGCTGGTTCTCATTATGAAGACGCAGTACCCCTGGTGCAATTCATCATTTTGACCTGTCTGTTCAGTCCGTTTGACCGTTTTTTTGGCGTAATCTTCGATTCGATCGGCAGGGCCAAATTGAATTTTACTATCATTTTCCTGTCTATTACGCTTACCCTGATAGTGAATTATTACCTGATCGGGCGGATCGGCATCATGGGTTGCATCTACGGGACCCTGGTTGTAGACATTTTCATATTTATCATCAGGCAGATTTATCTCTATAAAATTTTGAATGTGAATCCTTTGAGTCCATTCATATACGCCTACCGGTTTTACCCGGAATTCATCCGGAATTATATTAAACCCCTGCTTGGAAAATTGCCCGATTAATTCCAGGTTCGCCAGCTAGTGCTTTGAGTATCTGAAAATTATGTTTAATTTGGGAGTGGTTCGTTTTAAACCCCCTTTCTGATGGAAATTCAAAAAGTGGATGATATTTCTTATGCGCAGTTTTTGCGGGAGTTTTATCAGCCGGCCATACCCGTTATTTTTAAAAATGCCTCTAAAATCTGGAAAGCAAAGGGCGTTTTCAATCCCGACTGGTTTCGCACAAATTATGGCGACCGCAAAACCGATGTCAATGGCCGGGTGTATACCATGCACCAGATTATGGATATGATTGAAAGTAGTACAGAGAAGAATCCGGCGCCTTATCCCTGTATATTCGATATACCTGAAACCTTACCTGAAATACTTGATTTACTTCAGCCATTGAATTTAAATTATGCCCGGCCGAACTGGCTGGACACAAAATGGTTCAAGAGGGGATATTGGGGTGGCGCCATCCAGTTATTCGTCGGCGGGCCCGGAGGAAGATTTCCTTATGTTCACCTGGATTATTATCATCTCAATGCCTGGATAACCCAGCTTTACGGGGAAAAGCGATTTACTATTTTCCCGCATGGCCAGGAAGACCTGTTATATCCAAAAAAAGATGACCCCTGGCGCTCCGACATTAATATTTTTGAACCGGATTTTCAGAAATTTCCGAAATATAAAAATGCAACACCGGTGCATTTTGTGGTGATACCAGGCGAAACCCTTTTTATTCCATTCGGCACCTGGCATACCGCTTACTCCCTTACTCCAACCATTTCGGTCGCCTTCGACCAGCTGAACAACAAAAATTATAAGGAATTCGTACGGGATGTCTGGTCATTTAAAAAACGGGAAAGTAAAGTAAAAGCCATTGCGAAAACAGGTTATGCCTGGCTCGCAGGTCAGGCTTGTAAACTGGAAAATTCCCTGAATCCGCAAAAATAAATTTATAATAAACTTCCCCGGTGATGCAAGTGCAAAAAGTTGGAGAAATATCTCATGGTGAATTCATGAAACAGTTTTATAAACCGGGAGTACCCGTGGTTCTGAAAACTGCCTCAAGGGCCTGGAAGGCCAACGGTTTGTTCACCCCGGATTATTTCAGGAAAAATTTCGCGGACAGGCGCACAACGGTTAATGAAAAGGAATGCAGTGTCCGGGAAATACTGGACCTCATTGAAAATAGCACGGCTGATCACCCCGCTCCATACCCTTGTAAATTTGATATTCCTTCACAGCTCCCGGAAATTATGCCGCTGATCAGTCCCCTGGGAATGCATTATGCGGAACCCAATTGGTTTGAAAGCAAAGCGTTCCCCGGTAAGATCTATGGCAGCGCGATCGAACTTTTTTTTGGCGGTCCCGGAGGAAAATTTCCCGTGGCTCATATTGACTTGTTTCATACCAACGCGTGGATAACCCAGTTATATGGGAAGAAGAATTTCGTTATTTATCCTCGTGGCCAGGATGATTTCCTGTATCCCAAAGCCGCCAATCCCTTTGTTTCGGAGGTCAATATTTTTAATCCGGATTTCGAAAAGCACCCGGGCTATAAAAATGCGACACCCATAACGGTTACCGTGGAAAAAGGGGAGACCATTTTTATTCCCTGGGGAATCTGGCATTCATCCGAATCCCTCACGCCGAGTATCTCTGTCATTTTCGATCAGATTAACAGCAGCAATTTTAGCGACTGGACCCGGGACGTATGGGAGTTTAAAAAACAGGGGAATAAATTAAAAGCTGTTGTCAGTATGGCTTATTATGGACTTGCAGCAAATATTTTGTGCAGGCTCGGAGATGCGCTGGGTGTGAAAAGAAAGATCGGGTAGGTTCAAAATGTTATTTCTATGAATGTTCTTCATAATAATAAGAATGGTCAGCAAAACGGAGAAGATCTGTTTGTTCATGAACTTTTCGAACTGCAGGCGGAACTGCAGCCGGACCAGGTTTCCGTTTATTTCAATGGGAGGGAGCTGAGTTATTCTGAATTGAACAGACAGGCGGATCTCTTGTCGGATCATATTATTCAAAATGATTCCGGTTCATCTGTTATTGCGATCAGCGCCACAAAAAATCCGGAAATGATTGTCGGCGTTTTGGCGATCCTGAAAGCCGGAAAAGCATATTTGCCGCTCGACTCCAATTTTCCTGCCGATCGTCTGGAACAAATGATAAAGGACTCCGGCGTTGGCTGTTGTTTATCCATCCAATCCGAGATCCCTTTTTTTAAATCCCTGGGAACGGGTATTCATTTCCTGGCGACGGATGTGCAATATGAGAAATTGAAAGAACGGAAACCCCGCGGCCGTTCCCATTTGACTTATGTACTGTACACATCCGGTTCTTCCGGAAAACCCAAGGGTGTTTGTATGGGAAATACGGCGCTGATCAATCTGCTGCAATGGCAACAAAAAAATTCAATAGCCGTAACGGGCACAAAAACCCTGCATTTTGCCCCGCTGGGTTTTGACGTTTCTTTCCAGGAGATATTTGCAACACTTTTAACAGGAGGAACGCTGGTTCTGATGGAAGATGATCTGCGGCTGGATCCGATTCGCCTCCTGCGTTTTATTCAGGAACAATCCATACAACGTATTTTTCTCCCCTTTGTGGCGCTTCAGTATCTTGCCGAAGCCGCGTGTACGAATCAATTTTTTCCTACTTCCCTCCAGGAAGTTATTACGGCCGGTGAACAATTAAAAGTAACACCCCAACTCGTAAGTTTTTTTTCGGGCATACCCACCTGTAATTTATATAATCAATACGGTCCGACGGAAACCCACGTCGCTACTGCACTGAAACTCGACAGAAATCCTCTTCAATGGCCCACTCTGCCGGCGATTGGCAAGCCCATCGATCATGTTGATATTTTTATCCTTGGTGAAAAGGGGAATGTGCTGTCAACAGGCGAAGCCGGCGAGATTTGTATTGGCGGAAAAAATCTGGCTGAAGGATATATAAACCAACCCGGCCTGACCGCCGAAAAATTTATAACCTGGCGACATCCCACGGCGGGCGATTTGCGCATATACATGACCGGTGATACCGGTCGCTGGCTACCCGACGGAAATATAGAATTTTTGGGTCGGCGTGATGAACAGGTAAAAATCCGTGGTCATCGGGTTGAGCCCGGTGAGATAGAAGTTTTCTTGAATCAGCAGGCCGGTATCAGGCAGGCAGTGGTGATTGCCAGGGAAGATCATACAGGAGAAAAAAAACTGGTTGCTTACCTCGTTTCCTCCGATGGGTTAAACGACCCGAAGGCGCTGCGGCATTCCCTAGGCGCTCAATTGCCCGATTTTATGATGCCGTCGGCGTTTATCTGGATGGATGAATTACCAAAAACATCGAGTGGCAAGGTTGACAAAAAGGCGCTGCCCGGACCGGAGATGAAACGCCCGGAATTATCTGTTCTTTATAAGGCACCGGATTCGAAAATTGAAAGAGACATCAGCTCCTGCTGGGCAGAATTATTAGAACTGGATATCGTGGGCGTGAACGATAATTTTTTTGAATTGGGTGGCAACTCACTGCTTGCACTAAGAACGGCAGTAATTTTAAAACAAATGCACCAATACGATTTACCGGTTACTAAATTGTATCAGTTTCCTACCGTCGAAGGCGTCGCGGATTGGCTGGAACCGGACAGGAATAAAAAAACTTCATCAAAAAAAAATACTGGCCGGATTGAAAGCGGGGACGATATCGCTGTAATCGCCATGGCCTGCCGGTTTCCCGGGGCAAATACTCCTGGTGAATTCTGGTCCGTTTTAAAAGATGCCAGGGAGACCATTTCATTTTTTTCAAATGAAGAGCTGGATGCCAGTATTCCGGATGAATTAAAAAATAATCCGGACTATGTCAAAGCGCGTGGTATTATAGAGGAAGCGGATAAATTCGACGCGGCTTTTTTCGGCATTCACCCCCGGCTTGCGGAACTCATGGATCCACAACAAAGGATCTTTATGGAGATCGCCTGGGAGGCGCTTGAAAGTAGTGGTTATCTTCCGGCAAAATATTCGGGTACCATTGGTGTTTTTGCGGGCACGGGAAATAATAGTTACTACCTGAACAATGTGCAGACCAATACGGTGTTGATCAATCAGGTCGGCAGTTTCCAGGTGATGACGGCCAATGAAAAAGATTATATAGCATCCCGCACGGCTTACCAGTTAAATCTGAAGGGCCCGGCAGTCAGTGTTCAATCGGCATGCTCTACTTCGTTACTGGCCATTGCCGAAGCAGTGGAAAGTATACGGAAGGGTCAATGCGATCTGGCTTTGGCGGGTGGTGTTTCCATAACGGTTCCCGTTAAAAGCGGGCATCTTTACCAGGAGGGAGCCATGAACAGCCGTGACGGACATAACCGTTCTTTTGATGCAGATGCCGCCGGTACGGTATTCAGTGATGGGGCAGGGATCGTTTTATTAAAAAGGCTGGAAGAGGCGATAAAGGATGGCGACCAGATCTTTTCTGTTATTAAAGGCATCGGGCTGAATAATGACGGAGGCGGGAAAGGAAGTTTTACCGCGCCCAGTGCGGCAGGACAGGCTGGCGCTATTCAGATGGCTATCCGGGATGCTGGCGTTAACCCCAATGATATCGGCTATATCGAAGCGCATGGCTCCGCTACGCCACTGGGGGACCCGATAGAAATAGAAGGATTGAACCTGGCATTCGGTCGCCAGGACAAAAAACAATACTGCGCACTCGGTTCCGTAAAATCCAATATCGGACATTGTACAGCAGCCGCCGGCGTGGCCGGTTTTATGAAAACTTCGCTGGCGCTTCACTACAAAACGATTCCGGCCTCAATAAATTATCACCGGTCAAATCCGCATATTCATTTTGAACAAGGCCCCTTTTATGTAAATACAAACCTGAAAGATTGGAAGACTACCGGCAACAGAATAGCTGGTGTCAGTTCATTCGGAGTTGGTGGAACCAATGTTCACATTGTACAGGAAGAATTTAAAAATCCCCATGCGGATATCTTAACGAAACAGGATTCAAAAAGGTCCCTGCAATTGATTTGCTGGTCCGCAAAATCAGAGAAGAGCCTTACAACTTTTGCGGGAAAATTAGCGGATCATATAAATGAAAATGAAACGATCCATATTGCTGATTTGGCGTATACCCTGCAAATGTCCCGCGAAAATTTTAATGAGCGCCGTTTTTTGATTGCTGGCGACAGGCAGGATCTCATCGGGAAATTAAAAATGCCCGCTTCTTCAGGGGAACATATAATTCTGAAAGAAAGCAAAACAGGGGTCGCATTTCTTTTTCCCGGCCAGGGTTCGCAATTCGTCCAAATGGGCAGGGAGCTATATGAACAGGAGCCGGTATTCAAACGTGCTTTTGACGAATGCGCAGATTTGCTATTGCCCATCATGCAGGAAGATATCCGCGACATTGTGTTTCCCACGGGTACGCATGACAATGCCGGACAAAAAATTCATGATACCTATTATACTCAACCCGCACTATTTACGATCGAATACGCCTTGGCGAAATGTTGGATGAGCTGGGGCATTCAACCCAAATCTTTTATCGGGCATAGTATCGGAGAATTTGTGGCGGCACACCTGGCCGGGGTTTTTAGTCTGAGGGACGGATTGTTTCTGATTTTCACACGCGGCCAACTGATGTCTTCGCTGCCTAAAGGGAGCATGCTGAGTGTTCGCCTGGGAGAAGAAAAACTTCTCTCCCTGTTGCCGGCAAGTCTTTCCCTTGCAGCTTTTAACGGCCCCTCGTTATCGGTTGTATCCGGTCCCGAAAAAGCAATAAAGGATTTTTCAATAGTACTGACATCGAAAGGTGTTGCCAATAAACTTTTACAAACCAGCCACGCTTTTCATTCGGCCATGATGGAACCCGTGATTTCATCATTTGAAAAAGCAGCTGCCACCGTTCAAATGAACAGGCCCGGGATACCTATGGTTTCCACACTAACGGGAAACTGGATAACCGGTGAAGAGATTGTTAAGCCATCTTACTGGTCCCGGCAATTACGGTCACCGGTTCGATTCACGGATGCTATCAAAACCATTTCAGAAAAAGGAAACCTGTTATTGCTGGAAGCGGGTCCAGGTCAGGTACTGAGTTCACTTGTCCGTCACCAGGGAACAAAAAAAACAATGACAGCCGTAGCGAGCCTGCCCGCGGGACAAGAGGAATCGGATATGACTTCCATGTTAAATGCCGCCGGTCAGTTGTGGACGCAGGGAATAGATCCCGACTGGAAAGCATTTTATCAGGGACAGCAAAGGGCATTTATAAATCTGCCCGCTTACGCTTTTGACAGGATCCGCTGTTGGGTGGATCCGGTATTACCCGTTCAGCATCTACGAATTCCTCAACCCGATATAAATGAAACAAATGTTGTTGCCATCCATTCATCCGAGGTTAAAAATATTTTACACCCGAAATCCGGCAGCAGGAAAATAAATCTGATCGGGCGGTTGAGAAACATTTTCGAAAATGCCTCCGGTATTGAAATGGAAACAGTGGATCCGGATACGAATTTTATTGAAACCGGATTTGATTCACTCCTGCTAACGCAGGTGGCCCTGAATCTGAAAAAGGAATTTGGGATACCCGTCAGCTTCAGACAATTGAACGAATCCCATTCCAGCCTGGATTTGCTCGCCGGATACCTCGATGAAAAGCTACCTGAAGAAATATCCCGGGAAAGTCTGCCGGCTGAAACCGCTTTATCCGGAAAAAATAATTCGGATCCTGCAAAACCAACTGAATCATCTGCCATAGAGATTTTATCGAAACAAATCGAGGAGCTTGCCAAACAGGTTTTTATTTTGCAACAAGGAAATAAAGCTCCTTCAGATGAAGTACCGTCAACCGTCAACCGTCAACCGCCAACCGTTAACCTAAATCGGTCGTCCTTCACTGAAGAGGGTATGGATGACCTTTCAGAAATAAAAAAACCATTCGGAGCTGCGGCAAAAATAGAAAGGCAGACGACCGCATTGAATAAAAAACAGCAGTCCTTTCTGGAAGAGTTCACCAAACGTTATAATCGGAAAACCCAGGGCAGCAAATCATATGCGCAGGAGCACCGGTCTTATATGGCCGATCCGCGCGTGGTATCGGGATTTAAACCATTTACCAAAGAAATCATATATCCCATCGTCGTCAATAAATCAAAAGGGAGTCGGTTATGGGATATTGACGGGAATGAATATATCGACGCCCTGAATGGATTTGGTTCTAATTTCCTGGGATACCAGCCGGAAATTATTACAAAAGCGTTGCACGAGCAGATTGAGAGGGGATATGAACTTGGGCCACAGCATGAGCTGGCAGGCAGGGTGTGCAAACGGATCTGTGAATTTACTGGGTCAGACCGGGCCGCGCTGTGTAATACGGGTTCTGAAGCGGTGCTGGGCGCCATGCGTATGGCCAGAACGGTAACCGGCCGATCCACCATTGTAGTATTTTCCGGTTCCTATCATGGGATCATTGATGAAGTCATTGTCAGGGGAACAAAAAAAGCGACCTCCGTTCCTGCCGCTCCGGGGATTATGCCCGAAGCAGTTCAAAATATACTCGTCCTCGAATATGGAACGGAAGAAAGTCTCGCGACCATAAAGGAAAAATGCCATGAACTGGCTGCTGTTCTTGTTGAACCGGTTCAAAGCCGGAGGCCGGAATTTCAACCCGTAGAATTCCTGAAGGCTTTGAGAAAAATTACCGAGGAATCCGGCACGGCGCTGATCTTCGATGAGGTGATCACTGGATTCAGGATGCATCCCGGTGGAACGCAGGCCATGTTTGGAATTAAAGCGGACCTGGGCACGTATGGAAAAGTAATTGCCGGAGGACTTCCGGTGGGTGTGATCGCGGGAAAAAGATTATTTATGGACACGCTGGACGGCGGTTACTGGGAATACGGAAACGACTCCGTGCCTGAATCGGGCGTAACTTATTTCGCCGGCACCTTTGTGCGACATCCCCTGGCCCTGGCAGCTTCCCTGGCTTCTCTGGAATACATGAAAGAAAAGGGACCGGCCTTACAGGCATCCTTAAACGAAATGACCCGGGCAATGACGGATGAATTAAACTTTGTCTGTACAAAAAAAGGGTTGCCCATTTATATTGCCTGTTTCGGTTCCCTCTGGAAAATAAAATTTAAAAACAATATTCCCTATGCCGACCTTTTATTTACGCTTATGCGTGAAAAAGGGATTCATATCTGGGAAGGTTTCCCCTGTTTTCTCACCACAGCCCACCAGGCTTCGGATGTGCAGTGCATCATCGAAAAATTTGAGGAATCGGTAAATGAATTGCTGGCCGCAGGTTTTATCACTTCTTCAAAAGAATATCGTTCCGTACCCGCCACCGAGCCTCAGCTGGAGATCTGGATGGCCTGCCTGCTGGGCGGGAATGACGCAAACCGGTCCTACAATGAATCCGTAAGCCTTCGTCTTAAGGGAACATTTCAACTATCGGCCATGGAGCGGGCACTGAATGAAATCATGCATCGGCACGAAGCGCTTCGCTCCACATTTAGTGATGACGGTAAAAACGTAAATATATTCAATAGAATTCCATCAAAGCATTACCGGAAAGACCTGTCGACGCAAACACCAAATGAGCAGGAAAAATTTCTTTCAGATTTTTCGAAACAGGATGCACTGGAAGTTTTTGACCTGGAGAATGGGCCTTTGTTCAGAACAGCCCTGTTTACACTGAACGACTCAACACATTATTTAACCCTAACGGCGCATCATATCATCTGTGACGGCTGGTCGCTCGGCATCCTGTTACAGGACCTCGGAAAATATTATTCCGCATTTGTAAAAAATATAATGCCGGATCTGGAACCGGCGCCTTCATTCAGCGAATATTCTGCCGGCCAAATTCAGTTTCTGGAGACGGAAGAGTACACACGAATAGAACAGTACTGGCTAGCTCAATATCAACAGTCTGTTCCGTTGATGGAAATTCCGACAGATTTTCCAAGGCCGCGGGAGCGGACGTATAAAAGCCATCGACTGGACTTTCCACTGGACCCGGTTTTGGTTTCCGCCGCTAAAAAAATAGGCGCGGCAGCTGGCTGTACACTGGTCACCACGCTCATGGCCGCCTTCGAAGTTTTTCTCTATCGATTAACCGGTCAGCCGGATATCATTCTGGGTATTCCTGCTGCGGGTCAGTCTGTCAGCGGATTATATGGATTGGTAGGACATTGTGTGAATCTGCTTCCTATGCGAAGCCACCTGCAGGGCAATCCTTCTTTTTCCGAATATCTGAAACAAAGAAAAGCGCAGATCCTGAGTGACTATGAAAACCAGCAGATCACGTTTGGCAGTTTATTGAAGAAACTGAATATCACGCGTGACAGATCCCGGGTGCCATTGCTCCCTGTCACTTTCAACGTTGAGTTGGGACTGGACGATGGAGTAGAATTCCAGGGAATGAATTATGATCTGATTTATAACCCCCGGGAGTATGAGAATTTTGAAATTTCGCTAAATATAGAAGGCTCTGTCGAAAAACTTTCTATACAATGGTCCTATAACACACAATTATTTAAACCGGAGGGTATCCGCCAGAGAATGGAATCTTATGAGACCCTTCTCCGCATGCTGATTTCAACACCTGATACCGGGATGATGGATAATCCAATGCCTGACCAGCATAAGATACAGTCTGAAATCAGTTCCGGCTCATATCCAAAAGACAGGTCCATCTCATTTTTATTTGGTCAGCAGGTAATAAAAACGCCGCTTCGGCGCGCTCTTTCATTCGGTAATGAGGCACTGACTTACCGACAGCTCGATGAAAAATCAAATCAGCTGGCACATTACCTGAAATCGAGAGGAGTAAAAAGGGAGGAGCTGGTGCCCGTTTGTATTGAAAGGTCAGTTGATTTGATCGTAGCCATACTGGGCGTTCTGAAAGCGGGTGGCGCGTATGTTCCGCTGGATCCGGAATATCCCCCGGGGCGCATTCAATTTATATTACAGGACACGGCATCGAATCTGGTTCTCTGTAACAGGAATTGCATGAACAATCTCGGGAGCCTGGAAAACCAACTGGTCGTTGTGATGGATGAAGAATGGAAGGATATCAGTCAGGAATCGATTTCTTCGCTCCCTGTGACAGGCAATAGCAGTGACCTGGCCTATATCATGTATACCTCCGGTTCAACCGGAAAACCCAAGGGTGTGATGATAGAAAACAGGAACGTGGTAAGCCTTGTGAAGGGAACGAATTATGTGAATCTGTCGGAAAAGAATGTGTTGCTAAGTACCGGATCTGCCTCTTTTGATGCAACCAGTTTTGAATACTGGTCCATGTTATTAAATGGGGGTGAACTGGTATTGTGCGGCGAGGAGGTTTTATTAAATAGTGATCTTTTAAAACAGGAAATCAGCAGAAGAAAAGTAAATATAATGTGGTTCACATCGAGTTTGCTGAATCAGTGGGTGGACCTGGATTTGGGCGTTTTTGCGGATTTGAAAACGGTCATTGCAGGTGGCGAAAAATTATCAGAAAAACATATTGAAAAATTAAGGAACCGCCATCCTTCACTGAACATGATCAATGGCTATGGACCGACGGAAAATACCACGTTTTCACTGACATATCCTATAAAGGAAAAACAAATAACAAAGCCCATTCCCATTGGAGCTCCCCTTGAAAATCGAACGGCATATGTGTTGAATCACCAACTCCAGTTATGCGGTGTGGGTATGATCGGTGAATTATATGTGGGAGGCGCGGGCGTGGGCCGCGGATATTTAAACCGCGCTGAGCTGACAAAGGAAAAATTCCTTCCGGATCCTTTTAGTGCAGAACCAGGTGCAATGATGTACCGGACCGGTGATCTTTCCAGGAGGTTGCCCGACGGGAACATTGAGTATCATGGCCGGCTGGATGATCAAGTTAAGATCAGGGGCTTTCGAATCGAGCCGGCAGAAATTGAATCCGTTATTCAGCAATATACGGGCATTCAACAAGCCGTTGTTATAACGCGCGAAGATGCATCTTCGGAAAAAAGACTGATTGCTTATTTGGTCGCGAATAGAGAATTCAATAAGGACGAAATGACGGCCTTCCTGCAATCAAAACTTCCCGCTTATATGATTCCCCGGGTATTCATTCCATTGAATCGCATACCGCTGACCGGCAATGGTAAACTGGATAAAAATGCCCTGCCTGATCCGGACCTTTTACCGGAATTCGGGAATAGGAAAATCAAACCGGCAGAAACAGAAATACAAAAGATGCTGGCGGCGATCTGGATGGAGGCGCTGCACCTTCAGCAACTGAGTATGGATGATAATTTTTTCGAACTGGGCGGTCATTCGCTGATTGCTATCCGGGTTATGAAAATGATTGAAGAAAAAACAAATCACCGGCTGCCCATTACAACCCTTTTTGAGGCTCCAACGATCGAAAGGTTAAGTCAGCTGCTGGAACAGGATGTGAAGGATGATTCATGGAAATCTCTCGTCCCGATAAAACCGGACGGAAATAAACCACCACTATATATTGTGCATGGTTCCGGGCTAACTGTTTTGGTCTTTCATGCTCTGGCCATGGGACTGGCTCCGGATCAACCGGTATTTGGATTGCAGGCCAGGGGACTCAACGGCACAGACGAGCCATTTGATAATATGGAAGAAATTGCCGCATATTATGTTTCGGAAATACTTGAACAAAATCCAATGGGCCCCTATAACCTGGCAGGATATTCATTTGGAGGAATCGTTGCCTTTGAAATGGCCAAACAGTTAAAAGCCAGGGGCGGCCATGTAAATATGCTGGCCATCTTTGATACCAACGCCGACCATTCTCTTTATTTCGATGACTGGATGCTGAGAATGAGCAGAAAGTTTAAACGGCAGTTTCCTAAATTCAGGTTCATTCTGCGGTCGTTTAAAAAGTATCCGGCGGAAACGCTGACTTACCAGCTTGGTTTTTTAAGGAACAAATGCATCCGCCTGCTTGCGAATGCCCGCCTCATTAAGAAAAATCCTGTTCAGGAAGAACATCTTGATCATGCCGATAAGATCAACCGCAAACACGATCTCGCGTTCGATAAATACAAATTGATTCCTTATGATGGATCCATCGATCTGTTCCGGGTAAAAAGCAGAATGTATTTTCTGGACGATCCGATTTACCTGGGATGGAAGCCCTACGCTCTGCAGGGACTGGAAATTCACGAGATTTCAGGCGATCATAAAACTTTTCTGCTTTCTCCCAATGTGCAGGAATTATCCATTATCCTGGGAAAAGTCATAAATGAACGGAACGGTGGAAGGGAAATTAAAACGGACATCGTCAATCCTTCATCGGTGCTTAGGGCGATTTAAATTAATAATTATTAATTATTAACGATTTACGATTATTGGAGACGTTAATTTATTATAAATTTATTTTCTAAAAACAATACTGCGGTGCTGGAAA
>Ga0209863_10000531_pt1 | contig 18480 bp, 14 predicted proteins | sample OrgsoiDNA2013046_FD_185796 | JGI IMG/M metagenome (GOLD analysis project Ga0209863, IMG submission 185796) | Permafrost soil microbial communities from the Arctic, to analyse light accelerated degradation of dissolved organic matter (DOM) -... | ecosystem: Environmental > Terrestrial > Soil >...
TGATCAAAAAAGACATTTTCAAAAATCTGATGTGGTATGTGCTTCCGGATAGTAATAAACAATACCCTCTGCTGATTGAAAGAGTAAGGCAAATAAAAAAACTTAACCAACAGAACACCATTCCGGATGACCTGGGCGCTGTCGAAGCGACTGGCAAGCCAAAGGAGGAATTGGTGAATGTTGATCTGACCGGACAATTCAGTTTAAAAGCGCTGGACAATGCCGACAGGAAAAAAAGGCATAACAGGCCGGGTCAATCACCACAAAGAAGAGATAACAGACCCCCGCAACAACCCAGGGATAATAAACCACCACAACCACCAAGAGACAGACCGCAACCGCCAAGAAAGAAATAATTTTTCATGAAAGGTCTTAAAAAGAAAATGTTCCTGGTTTCGGGTCTGATTCTTTTAAGCTGGCTTTTCTTAGCACAAAGTTGTATGAGCTTTCGCAAATCGGATGCGGACGAGAAAGCTGACTTTGCCAGGGACCATATTTCACTGAATACCGCAACCATCAAAGTGTATGACCGGCATATTCACTATGCCTTCACGGGAAACGATTCCCTGCCAACCATTTTCTTTATTCACGGATCTCCCGGAAGCTGGGAAGCGTTTTCAGCTTATATGAAGGATTCCCTGTTACTGAAAAAATTCAGGATGGTTTCTGTTGATCGTCCCGGATTCGGATACAGTGATTACGGTATGGCTCAGCATCTCGACGTTCAATCGTTGTGGATCAGTCCGCTTTTTTCTCTGCTCAACAACCACAGGCCCGTGTTTCTTGCCGGCCATTCTCTGGGCGGTCCGATGGTCATTAAACTGGCTGCGGATAATCCGGGAATCTTTTCAGCGCTCGTGGTCATTTCCGGTTCCATTGATCCTTCCGAAGAAAAACCAGAAAAATGGCGGCCCTGGCTTTTTAAAACGCCGCTGAATTATTTCGTTCCGGGTGCCATGCGGCCCTCCAACGAAGAACTGTGGTATTTGAAGAAAGACCTTGTTCAGCTGGAGAAGGATTTCTCCAGAATAACCTGCCCGGTTTATTTTGTCCATGGCGCCATGGATACCTGGGTTCCTCCCGCGAATGTGGAATATGGGAAAAAGTTGCTGGTGAATTCACCAAAAGTGGAAGAAACCCTGATTCCGGGTGCCAATCACTTCATTCCGTGGACAAAGTTCACTGAAATCCGGGCGGTACTGTTAAAATTATATTAAGTACAGAAAGCGCACGGGACCCCTTTACAATACCTGTAGTTTTTACTAAATTGCAAGTCCTAAACAAAAATATATATGGCTATTTTCAAATCTGGTAATCCCGCGATGAACGTTTTCCAGAATACGATTACCCTGCCCGGTTCAGGCGTTATGACTGAAAGGGGCACACTCAATAAATTTTTTCTTTTGTTCTTACTCGTTATGGCATCTGCTTCACTAACGTGGAAAGCATTCTATGACGGCGTAAATGTAATGCCCTATATGCTGGGCGGTGCAATTCTTGGTTTTATCACGGCGTTGGCCATCATTTTTAAAAAGGAATGGGCGGCCTACCTGACGCCGATATACGCTCTGTTTGAAGGTGTTTTTCTCGGAGCTATTTCTGCAACTTATAATAATGTTTTTGCCAAAACGGCGCCAGGTATAGTTACGCAGGCCGTTCTCTTAACTTTTGGCTGCGTGATTTCAATGTACTTATTATATCGATTCCGAATAATCAAAGTAACTGAACAATTCAGGTCCATTATTTTTATAGCAACCGCCGGCATCGCAATTTTTTATCTGTTGTCTATCGTATTGCGCATGTTCCATGTGGATATAGCGTTCATTCATGAAGGATCTCTGCTCGGCATTGGATTTTCATTGTTTGTTGTTGCTATTGCTGCTTTGAACCTGTTGCTGGATTTTGACATGATAGAGAAGGGTGTCGCCGCAGGTGCTCCAAAATATATGGAATGGTACGGTGCATTTGGATTATTGGTTACTATCGTATGGCTCTATCTCGAAATACTTCGTTTGCTCAGCAAACTAGCCAGCCGCAGATAAAATTTGAAGATTTGGAAATTTGAAGATTTGAAAGTTGATTTTCAAATTTCCAAATTTCCAAATCTTCAAATTTTTATCTGTCTCCTCCTAAAATACTGCCGAGCCCACCCAATATGCTACCCTCCTCTCTTCTGTGTCCCATTTGTGGGCTATATTGAATAATCCGGCTCGCCAGCCGGCTGATCGGAAGTGATTGAATCCAAACCTTGCCAGGGCCACGCAGGACAGCAAAAAATAGACCTTCGCCCCCAAACATCCAGTTGCGGATCCCACGGATAAACTCGATATCAAAATCTATAGATGGGGTATATGCGACAACGCAACCCGTATCTACCTTCAGGATTTCGCCAGGTTTTAATTCTTTCTCCAGGATATAACCGCCCGCATGAACGAATGCGAGGCCGTCGCCATCCAGCTTTTCCATTATAAACCCCTCTCCGCCAAAAACACCCGTGCCCAGCCTGCGTTGAAAAGCGATTCCGATACTTACTCCCTTCGCGGCGCAAAGAAATGCATCTTTCTGGGCGATGATGGAGCCGCCCAGTTGCTGAAGATCCAGGCAAATTATTTTTCCTGTATACGGTGCTGCAAAACTTACTTTCTTTTTTCCCTGTCCCATGTTTGTAAACGCGGTCATAAATAGATTCTCTCCCACCAGAACTCTTTTACCTGCATTCATCAAACGGTCCAATAACCCGGAACCCTGTTGCTGGGATCCATCACCAAAAATGGTTTGCATTTCTATCCCGTCATCCATCATCATAAATCCGCCCGGCTCTCCGATCACCGTTTCCTGCGGATCCAATTCCACTTCCACAAATTGCAACTCTTCACCATAAATCTTGTAATCGATCTCGTGATTGTTTCTCATGATTAATGTTATTGATGTTTACTACCTATCATCATGACAAATCACAGTTACCTCCTGAAAATTCTAACTATCTGCCTGATGATAATTAAAATTACAAACAAAAGAGAAATAAGAAATGCCAGACCCGTGATAGCGGATGGCGCTCCAACGATTAATAAAACAATTGGTAGCAATGGTAGTGCTGCCAATAAAAACAATACGTTCCGTGGTATACCATAAAATTTCTGCAATGGTTTAATCTGAAGAGTTATCATTATTAAATATAAAAAGATAGGCGTAAAGGGAGGAATTCCCAACATAGAGATCCATCTACCTCCATACATATTCCTCATAGGTCTCTTCAGCCTCTCTGCAATCAGGTACATGCTTGGCAGAATAAAAAGTGTCATAAAAAATGCAAATGCCAGACCGAAGATAATAGTCCATGACAATGGTTTCCAGAATACGGCACTATCTCCTCCAAAGAAGATATGCGGATTCAGATCTGCAAACAGGGTAACAAAATTAATATTGAATCCAATCGCCAGCGGGATCAGTGCCAGGATCGCAGCGAGTGCAGTCAGTAGTACGGGAATGATTCTCGTTTTTCCGGCCTGGATCAATGCTTCCCTGGTTTTCATTCCGCGTTCGCGCAGTACATCCGTAAACTCAATCACAAGTATTCCATTTTTAACAACGATACCTGCCAGCCCCACAATACCCAAACCCGTCATCACAGAGGAAATGGTCATGCCCGTAATTCCAAAACCCAGTAAAACACCGATAATACTGAATATGATCTCTGTCAGAATGATAACCGGTTTGCTAATCGAATTAAATTGAAGGACAAGAATAAAAAGGATAAGCATCAAAGCAATAATCAATGCCGAGCCCAGAAAGGAAACGGTTTCCTGTTGTTGTTTGCCTTCACCCGTTTGCGTAATGTCCACGTCTTCCGCCTTGCCTCTAAAATTATCGATAGCATCTTTAAGTTGTGCATTGACCGCCTGCGACGTAAACCCAGTCAGTACGTTTGAATAAAGCGTAATGACTCGTTTCAGCGCTTTTCTTTTAATACTGCCATAGGTACTCGTAAAATCTATTTTTACCAGGTTTGTAATAGGAATAGACTTGATGGCGCCCGTTGGTTCGCGGAAAAAAATCTTCATATTCAAAAGGTCCGACAGGTTCCTGCGTTGTACTTCCGTATTGCGCAACTGGATTTTGTATTCTTCTTTATTGTCCTTGATCTTGGAGAGTTCCCGCCCAAATAAAGCCGTCCGTATCTGCTGCCCGATTTGTGCCGTGCTGACGCCTTCGATCATCGCCCGCTGACGATCAATGGTCAGCGTGATTTCAGGATTGGTCAGGTCCACGTCCATTTTTAATTCTTCCACTCCGGGAGTCTGAATAGAGTCGAGATAATTTTTTAGTGCCGAGGCCGTACTGGTAAGGTTTTCGAAATTATCGCTGGCAATTTCAATATTGATTGGCGGATCAGTAGGCGGACCACCCTGTTCCTGGTCAACGGAAATTTCGGCACCCGGTATGCCTTTCAGTGCCGTACGGATAGAATCCAAAATAGGTGTTGTTGCCCTTCCATGACGCTTTTCATATTCCACAAAAGAAACCTGCACGCGTCCCAGTTCGGGTCTCGTACTCCGGTCGCCGCTTTGCGGATTGCCTGCTCCGATGGCTACGTTGGAAATCACACTCTCCACCAAAGGATTTAATTTGCCATTCTCTGTTCCAAGAACTTTGTTGACACGCTTTTCCAGCTCAGCAGTAACAGAGTCGGTATAATTTACATTGGTTCCCACCGGCAGCTTGAGATATACAAATATGAAATTCGGATCACCCTTAGGGAAGAACACGACCGGTACTTTCCGTATACCAATAAATACAAAAGAAAATATCAATAAGAAAAAAGTACCAACCAGCAACCACACGGGACGCCATCCTTTCAGTGCCCAGCGTAATCCTTTTTCATAGTGGCTCATGATCCAGGGAAGACTCCTGTTTTGAAAAGTATGTATGAGCCCGGTGAAGAGGTATGCGTTCAGAAACATCAGTATACTAAATAGTATCAGGAGGTTTCCACCGAATGTAAAATGTGAGATATCGAGCAGGATGCCCAGCACAAGAAAGGTCCAGAACAACGGGTTCCTGAATACCCTTGATTTTCTGCTTGCATGGTCGTCCTCCGCATGATTCATAAAATCAACCGCAAAAATTGGGTTCATCAGAAATGCCACGATCAAAGATGCAGATAGTGTGAAAATCAGCATGACCGGCAGATAGATCATAAACTTTCCGATAAGCCCCGGCCAGAACAAGAGAGGAAAGAAAGGAGCCAGCGTCGTGAGTGTACCCGCCAGCACCGGGATAAATATTTCGCCCGCTGCGATCTTCGCGGCAATAACGGACGTTATTTTTCCCTTGCCTTCTGTAAATATCCTGTGCGTATTCTCGATCACCACGATCGCGTCATCGACGATAATTCCCAGACCAAATAGTAAGGCAAATAATACAATGAAGTTCAATGTTACGTGACCTCCGATGATCAGATCGGCCGCTGGTAAAAAAAGGAACGCAACGAACATGCTCAGCGGAACGGAAAGCGCCACAAAAAAGGCATTGGTAACGCCCATGAAAAACATGAGGATCACAAGGACCAGTACAAATCCGATCACTATGGAATTTACCAGGTCGTTGAAAGATGTACGGGTCGTTTTGCTTTGATCCCCGGTTATTACTACAGACAGATCTTTCGGGAACTGGGTGGCCTTCATCTCAGCCACCACCCGTTTTACTTCGTCTGAAGTTTCAATAAGATTTTCGCCGCTGCGTTTGATCATATTCAGCGTAACGACATTCTTACCGTCCAGCCGGGCATAACTCTCACTCTGTTTTACCGTATCAATGATGGTTGCGATATCTTTTAAGTAAATCGGTGCGGCTGAAGTATTGCGAATCACAATCTGGGAAATATCAGCGGCAGTTTTAAACTGACCTTTCAGTTGAAGGGTCCTTTTCATATTACCCACTTCAAGAAGGCCGCCGGAAACATCCAGATTTTCATTTGCTACTGCATTGGCAATATCATTGAACGTGATATTAGAACTCTGCATCTTGAAATTATCCACATTGATCTGGAATTCCCGTTCAGGCGCACCGACTTCATCCACCCGGTTCAGTTGAGAGAGATCTTCAAGTTTGTCTTTCAGATCATCGGCGAATTTTTTCAGGCGTTGCCCGTCGTAGTTCCCGCTCACGTTTACATACATGATCGGCTGGTCCGACAAACTGATCTCCATCACATTCGGTTGGGAAGTCAGGTCCGTAGGTAAATCCGTTTTGGCTTTGTCAACTGCATCCTTTACTTTTTGCAGAGCCACATCAATGACCACATCGGATTCAAATTCAACAATGATCGCCGAGAAATCCTGGACCGAAGTGCTGGTTAGTTTATTAATCTTGGCGCCTGTGATCCCTTTGATCTGCTTTTCAATTGGACGGGTGACCAGGTTCTCAATATCCTTCGGCGAATTCCCAACATAAGTGGTTTGTACATAAATCTGGGAAATAACAATATCCGGAAACTGCTCCTTCGGGGTTGAAACAAATTTGTTAACACCCAATATGGTGACAAAAATGATCAGCAGGTAAACCGAAGTTTTATTATTGATGGCCCAACTCGTGGGTTTAAACTCTTTAATTTTCCCTTTTATATTTTCTAGTGCACTCATAAAAATCGATTCTGTTGGTTATAGATGCTGTATCACAGTGCCGATGTGGTGATGGGTTGATCATCATATAAACCCTGGTATCCATCGGTTATAATATCATCGCCCGTTTGGATTCCTGATAAGACCTCTACCTTATCACCGTACATCATCCCGATGGTGATTGGTTTTTTCCGGGCTACCAGCCGGCCCGCGTCCTTCACAGCGATCATTACATATTTCCCTTTATCATCATTCTGTAAACTATTAACTGGTATGGTAAGCGCACTGGAAGTTGTATAATCCTGAATTTTAATCAGGGCTATCTGGTTTGGATAAAACTGTTTGTCGTATGGAAGTTTGGTTTCAATATAAAAACTTCTGGTAGATGGATCGATTGTTTTACCAGTTACAGAAATCTTTGTGTCAATGGTTTTACTGTTGAGTTCCGGAATCACCACTTTCACGTTGCTTCCTACTTTCACCTGTCCGAGATAATTTTCAGGCACTTGCGCAACCGCTTTCAGTTGCTCAGTATTTACAATCTGCAGTTGGTTATTGCCTGTAAAAAGTTCACCCAACCGGATATTAACTATATCCGCCACCCCGCTAATGTCTGCATACACCCTGGTCAGATCGATCTGCCGGCTGATCAGGTCCACAGACATCTGCGCCTGGTCCACCTGGTTTTTTGCAGTCACCAGTTCAACCTCTGATCCAATCTGCTGTGCCCAGAGATTTTTTCTCCTGTCATATAAATTATTTGCGAAAGCAAGTTGTTGCCTGGCGGTCGCCAGTTGTTGCTGAAGCACCACATCATCCAACTTAAGGAGCAGTTGACCCTTCTTTACCATATCTCCCTTTTTCACATAGATTTCCTTAACCTGTCCGCCAGTACCATTCCTGGGAGTAACCAACGCGATATTCAGTGCATCAATTTTTCCCTGTAGCTCGATATAATGGGTAAATGCAGTCGGGGCAACCGGTTGAAAAGCGACCAGCTTTGTTTTTTCTTTTTTTGCAGAAGAAGAATCTACTTTACCGAGCGCCTCTTCTGCTTTTTGAACTTTTGTAGCGAGGGCTGCCTGTTGGTCTTTCAATTTTTGCAGTTCTGCCTTTTGTTTTGCGACATCATCGCCTGTTTGTCCGCAGGACATAAAGAATACAGTCCCGGTGATCAGTGCAGAAAAAAATATTTTATTCATAATTGCGTAGTTTGGCATTTTAAATTTTACCGATTGCTTTCAGGAAATCAACTTTGGATAAAACCGCATTATACAGCGCATTCAGGTAGCTGGACTGTGCTGTGATCAGATCCGACTGGGAACTGGACAGATCTGTATTCGTGGCAAGTCCGGATTCGAATTTCTTTTTCACCTGTCTGTAAACCGATTCGGCGCGATCCATATTTATCTTTTGGGCGTCCATGGTCTGGATGGAGTTAACGAAGTTGTTTTTGGCAACGGCTACCTGCTGACCAATATTCAGTTTCAGGTTCTCTATCTGATCGGTTGTTAAAGCAGATGTCAGTCTGGCTTTTTTCAATCGCGCATTTTTGGCAAAGCCTTCGAAAATCGGGACGTCGAGAGAAAGGCCGACATAGGACGTAGTAAACCATGTGCCGGCTGACGTGAATAAATCATAGGTATTGCCCGCTGCATTTTTCTGGTAAGCACCGTTTAGCTTGAGGGTCGGATAATAGGCAGCCTGGTAACGCCTGATATCGAAATCGTTCAGTTGTTTCTGAATTTCGAGAGACTGATAATCAAATCGGTTTTTATAACTGTATTCAATATCCATCGGCACACCGCCCTTCAGATTCGCCTCACTAAACTCAGAGGTAAGCACAATGGAATCTGCTGCCGGAATTCCGAGCAGAAATTTCAATAATGTAAATCCGTTTACGATCGTCGTAGCTGTATTTTGTTTTTGTATCTGGAAATTTGTCAGTTGTACATCTGCTTTATCCACATCCAGTTTTTCCACAAATCCATTTTCATTCATCACTTTTGTATCGTGTAATAATTTGGCCGCCCGGTAGATATTGGAATCTTCCAGCTGGATCTGTGTGTTACTGACGACAAGCTGGTAATAGGTTTTGTATACCTGAACGGACAGGTCTTCAACCGTCAGATCAATCGCCTTTTTATAATAATCCAGCGCGCTTTGCCTGGCTTTCAATCCAACAAAAACGGAACCATCAAACAGGGTCTGGGTTAAATTAAAACCTCCTGATGCGATGTATTTCTGCTGGAAGGCAACCGGCAAATAAGTTCCGGGGGGTTGCTGAAAAAATTCTCCCGGAACAAGGGTTACCGGTATATTGAAATAATCAGTGGTACCTGCTGTTCCGGTTACTTTGGGAAGTGCCAGTGCGGTAATTTCTTTATTCGTCTGTTCCTGAATAGCCAGATTCGTAATGGCGGCCTTGACGGAAATATTATTCTTTTTTGCCAGCTCGATCGCCTGCTCGGCGGTAAGAGTATGTATATTTTGAGCATATGTTGATACCATAAAGAGCGCTGCCATCATGGTAAGGCATATGTGGTTAATTAATCTTTTGTTCATGTAGTATTGTTTTTTGTCGTTCACTCGAATATTTTTCAATCAATTTTTTCCCGCTTGGATTGCAGATGCTATGTAAAAAAAGAACAGCCAGTTCCTGGCAGGTCTGGTTCAACGGGTATTTATTCTGGGGAAACGCTTCCTGGTTAAAAGGCATAAATGCCGATTCAATCCGGTGCCGGGTAGTGAGGTCGGTATTCAGATCGTTGCGATAAATCTCTTCCCTTCTCCCCCTTTCCAGGTTCTCCTTGATCATGGTAAAAAGAAACTGGTATTTATACTGTTTCAGGCGCTTGGATGCAACAGGATGAAATTTTTCCAGGTCGTGAATGAGCTGGGGATTCATCGTTTTCAGCATTTCCTGCATGCTGTCCATCGCGAGAAAAATTTCATGCACCGCGTTTTCTGCCGTCGTACTGAATCCACGGCATCCTTCTTCATTGCGCTTCATTTCTTCATTCATGACGGCCTCTACCATGGCGTCTTTATCAGTAAAAAACTGGTAAATCGTTTTCTTGCTGATGCCAAGCTGGGCGGCAATTTCATCCATGGTGATGGACCGTATGCCGTATCGCATAAACAGGTCCGTCGCCTTCTCCAATATCCTTTCTTTGTTTTCCATTTTTTAACGACTAAGAAGCACAAAACTACGGAAACTTTTTTCGTCACCAAAGTTTCCACCGATTTTTTTAGGTCATTTACCGGAAAAAGGGGCTAAGAGGGATGATCTGTTGGTGTTTTAAACATGGTGCCCGCAGAATGTTTGATTATTTTTGGTAACAAACCACTGATTATGAAAATCCAGATCATTGCCCGTAAACTATTCAGGTATTTTTTGCAGGGCCTGATCATCCTGGCGCCGATAACGATCACGTTCTGGGCCGTTCTCTCTTTATTCAATTGGGTGGACGGCATACTTCCCGATTTCATACACAGAATATTGCCCCGCGTGGCCCTGGATGAAAACGGAAACCCAAGACGTATACCGGGTTTGGGATTTATACTGGTGATTCTGATTGTATTGGTAGTCGGCTATGTTTCTTCCTCTTTTATAGTAAGCAAACTTGTTGAACTATTCGATAAGATCCTGGAGAAAACGCCCGGTGTAAAAATAATTTACAGTACCATCAAGGATTTCTTTGAGGCATTTGCCGGGAACAGGCGCAAATTCGACCGCGCCGTTTTGGTCAGTATCGAATCGACAGATATATGGCGTATTGGATTCATTACCCATGAGGAACTGACGGAATTCGGCTTGCAGGAATATATTTCCGTTTATATACCGCAGTCCTATGCTTTCGCCGGACATCTTTATTTTGTCAAGAAAGAAAGGGTGCGTCTAATTACCGACATCACATCCACGGAAGCGATGAAATTTGCAATATCAGGCGGGGTGACGAATCTCGAAGACTGAGGGCAAGTGTGCTAATGTGCCAATGTGCCAATGTGCCGATGCGTCAACCGCCAACCATAAAGATTAGCAGCATCCTTTTATGAAAAAGATTTTCTGCTTTATCTGTTTACTTTCGCTCAGTCCTCGTGTATTTTGCTGGGGTTTTTATATGCATGAAAAAATAAATTATCATGCAGTATTTCTCCTGCCCCCGCAAATGTTGATCCTTTTCAAACCCAATATCGGTTTCCTGTCCGAACACGCGGTGGATCCGGATAAAAGAAGATATATGATAGCCAGCGAAGGCGCGCATCATTATCTGGATATTGATCATTATGGCGTTTATCCATTCTCCGAAATTCCGCGTGACTATAAATCGGCAGTACAGAAATTCTCCGCGGATACCCTTCAGGCTTATGGAATCGTGCCCTGGTGGATTCAGATCATGATGGGGCGGCTTACCCGGTCATTTCGTGAAAAAGACAAACAGGCGATCCTCAAAACCGCCGCAGATCTGGGCCACTATATTGCCGATGCGCATGTTCCTCTGCATGTTTGCTCCAACCATAATGGTCAGCTGACCCACCAGGAAGGCATCCATGCCTTTTGGGAATCCCGGGTACCCGAATTATTTGCAGAGTCCGACTGGGATTTTTTTATCGGTAAGGCAGAATATATTCCGGATCTCTCCGCTTTTATCTGGGCCCGGATTTTGGAAAGTGCCGCGGCCTCAGATACCGTACTCAAATGCGAAAAAGAAATCAGCAGCCAGTTCAGGCAGGATCAGAAATACGCATTCGAAGAGCGCCGCGGAAAAATTGGGAAACAATATTCCACCGGCTATGCAACCTTATATGAAAACGAGTTAAATCATATGATTGAGCGACGGATGCGCCAGTCCATTTTTGCCGTCGCCTCCTGCTGGTATACAGCCTGGGTAAATGCCGGACAGCCCCCGCTGGACCATCTCGCGCAGGATAGTCTTTCCGTATCCGAACAAAAAGAATATGAGCGTCTGAATCTGGAATGGAAAAACGGGAAAGTACTGGGGAGGGATTGCAATTGAAAGTTGGCTGTTGCCGGTTGGCCAATGAGATTTTGAAGACCGGCCAACAGCCAACCGTCAACCGCCAACAGCCAACGAAATGTTGTAAATTGCGGCTCTTACGACAATTGTAAAAGATGATGCACAATTTCAATGCCGGGCCGAGTATATTGCCCGGGGAGGTTTTTGAAGAAGCCGCCAAGGCCATTTTGAATTTCAGGGATACCGGACTCTCCATTCTTGAAATCGGACACCGGACTACCTTGTTTCAATCGGTAATGGATGAAGCCAGACAGCTCGCTAAAGAACTCATGAACCTAGATGCGGACCATGAAGTATTATTTCTTCACGGCGGCGGCACCACGCAGTTTTTCCAGGTGCCCATGAATCTCCTGAATGAAAATCAAACCGCCGCTTATCTCGACTGCGGCGTATGGGGATCAAAAGCCATCAAAGAAGCCCGCTTATATGGCAACGTGGATGTGGTCGCCTCATCAAAGGATAAAAATTATACGTATATCCCGGAATTTAAAATTCCCTCAGACGCTGTATATTTTCACTATACCACCAATAATACCATAGAAGGCACAGAAATGCTTTCCATACCTGAAACCAATGTCCCGCTGATCACGGATATGAGTAGTGATATCCTGAGCCATGAAATAGATTTTAACCGGTTCGCGCTGATCTATGCCGGCGCCCAGAAAAATATCGGAGCTGCCGGCGTGAATATGGTGGTGGTAAGGAAAGACATCCTTGGAAAAGTGAACCGCAAATTACCGGGCATGATGGATTACCGGCAGCATATCGAAGCCGGCTCTATGCTGAATACGCCCCCTGTTTTTGCTATTTATGTTTGTCTGCTCACCCTGAGATGGCTGAAAAGAAAGGGCGGTGTGGCGGCCATTGAAAAAATTAATCGGGCAAAAGCTGAATTGCTGTATAAAACTCTGGAGGCAAAGCAGGGATTCGTTCCAACCGTCGCGAAAAAAGACAGGAGTCGGATGAATGTGGTTTTCCTGATCCCTGATCCTTTGCTTGAGAAAAAATTCCTGGATGCCTGCAAAGAACAAAATATGGTGGGCGTAAAAGGTCACAGAAGCGTGGGTGGATACCGGGTTTCATTATATAATGCACTTCCCTTCGAAAGTGTAATAGCCCTGACCGATCTCATCAATCAGCTTTAATTTATCATATGGCAATCATATCTGCGTTCCGGGCCCTGAGACCAGCAAAAGAACTGGCATCACATGTGGCTTCAGTTCCCTACGACGTCCTCAACAGTGCGGAAGCCAGGGTGGCGGTGGGAAATAATCCTTATTCTTTTTTGCATATCACAAAAGCGGAGATCGACCTTCCGGAAGGAACCGACGTTCACAGCGAGAAAGTCTATCATAAAGCGGCGGACAACCTCCTCATTTTTCAGGATAACAAAATCCTGATGCGGGACGAAAAGCCATCATTTTACATTTATGAACTGACCATGGGCGGCAGAGAACAAACAGGCCTGGTTTGTGTAAGCGCCGTGGCAGATTATGAAAATAATATCATTAAAAAGCATGAACTGACCAGGCCGGACAAAGAACTGGACCGGATTAACCATATGCGCATTACAGGCGCCCAAACGGGCAATGTATTTCTTGCTTATAAAACAAATGTTTCCCTAAGCCTGCTGATCAACCGTTGGAAAGATGCGAATGAAACGGTCTATGACTTTGTTGCCGATGATGGAATCGGCCACCGGGTATGGGTCGTGCATGATCCGCAGACCATAACAGAGATCACCCAGATATTTCACAAACAAATTCCCTGCACCTATATCGCAGACGGCCATCACCGGGCTGCCTCCGCCGCCAAGGTAAAAAACGCGCTGGGCAAAGAAGCCACACCGGATGCGGAATATTTTTTAACCACCCTCTTCCCTTCCGATGAACTACGAATTTTGGATTATAACCGTGTAGTAAAGGATCTGAACGGACTGGACACCAAGCGTTTTCTTGAAAAATTGAACACCCGTTTCCGGGTAAATAAAATGGATGCAGCTTATTCCCCTGATCGCCTGCACAACTTCGGGATGTATCTGGAAAACAACTGGTACCGTTTGGAAGCGAAGGGAAACAGCTTCCCGGATGATCCCATCGGCATCCTGGATGTAAGTATACTGCAGGAAAATATTCTTTCACCCATCCTTAACATTCAGGATCAGAGAACAGATATCCGGATTGATTTTGTAGGCGGCATCCGGGGACTGCAAGAACTCGAAAAAAGAGTGGACAGCGGCCAGATGAAACTGGCCTTCAGCCTCTATCCCGTTAGCATGGACCAGCTTTTTGATATTGCCGACAGCGGCCAGATCATGCCTCCAAAAAGCACCTGGTTTGAGCCCAAACTGCGTGACGGACTTTTAACCCATCTGATCAGATAAACGGTATTTTTGCCGGAACAATTATTCGGGCTATGGGCCGTTTCATAAAGCTGGCCTATATTCAATACATGAAAAAACTTCTTTTCATCATTGGTCTCTTTCTATTCGGTTTTTCCTGTTATGCACAGCAGGCGGATTCCCTGCACCGGGTTGCCAAACAATTCATGCGTAATGGAGATTATCCAAACGCAATTATTGTTTTAGGCAATGCATTAAAACTGGATCCGGACAACCTGGAATTACAAAAGGACCTGACATTTACTTATTATCTCCAGAGAAATTACAGTACCGCGGTGGAATCGGGAAGAAAACTCATCGCACGCAACGATGCCGATGAACAGTGTTACCAGATCCTGGGTATGGCCTACAAAGCTATAGATGAAAAAAAGGAGGCCGACAAAATGTACAGGCAGGGAATAAAAAAATTTCCAAGCAGCGGTGAACTATATAATGAATATGGAGAAATATTATGGGTGAAACAGAACCCCGAAGCAATCCGTTTCTGGGAGAAGGGAATAGAAGTGGATCCGAATTATTCTTCCAACTACTACAATGCCAGCAAATTCTATTACTATACCTATGATAAGGTCTGGAGCCTGATATATGGAGAAATTTTCATCAATATGGAAAGTTACAGCCGGCGCACACCGGAAATAAAATCACTTCTCGTTGACGGATATAAAAAATTATTTACCGATTTAAAAACATCAAAATCCAATTCCACTAAAAATCTCTTTTCCACCGCCTATCTGACCGTTATGATCGATCAGGCACAATCGGTTAACCTGGGCGTAACGCCCGAATCACTGGGCATTTTAAGAAGTAAATTCATACTGGAATGGTTTGAAAAATATGCCGATAAATATCCGTTCAGGCTCTTTGAATACCAGCGGCAACTCCTGAAAGAAGGGCTGTTCGATGCTTATAACGAATGGGCATTCGGCGCTTCCATGGGGCTGTCTTCCTTTCAAAGCTGGACCTCGCAACATACGGATGAGTATAACCGATTTATCAATTTTCAGAAAGGCAGGATATTCAAATTGCCTGCGGCCCAGAATTACCGAAATCTGAATTCCAAATAATCACCATGAACAAACCCGGACGATTGTTTGACTGCATTGCCTACCAGTTGGAAAAATTTCCAAAGCCCGATATGCTGGCCGCTAAGGAAAAAGGCATCTGGAGAAAATACAGCACGCAGGATGTAGCTGAAACCGTGAATACACTGGCCTGTGGTTTGTCTGCCATCGGCATTTCCGGGAATGACCTGACCATAGACAACCAGGACAAAATCGCGATCATTTCAACAAACCGGGCCGAATGGCTGATTACGGATATGGCTGTTCAAAAACTGGGGGCCGTACTGGTACCCATTTATCCGACCACCAGTAACAAGGAAATAGAATTTATTTTCCGCGATGCCGGCGTTAAATATGTTTTTGCCGGCAGTAAAGAATTGTACGAAAAGATTCAGCAGGTGCGTGCCAATATTCCTTCGATTCAAAATATCTATACGTTCGATCAGATTTTAGGCGCAAACCATTGGTCAATTCTTTTAACGGATGTTCCCGACTCTAAAAAAAAGGAGCTGGAAATCATCAGCAACACGATCCTGCCGGATACACTCGCAACGCTTATTTATACTTCCGGCACAACCGGTACACCAAAAGGCGTGATGCTGACGCATAACAATATTCTGAGTAATGTAATGTTCTCCAAAAAAAGTTTTCCGTTCGAAGACCGGCCTGATTTCAAAGTACTCAGTTTTTTACCCCTGAACCACATCCTGGAAAAAATGGTGAGTTATGTATATATGTTCAGTGGAAACGGTATTTACTACGCTGAAAGTCTCGAAACGATCGGCGCAAATTTACTGGAAGTGAAGCCGGATGTTTTTACTTCCGTTCCCCGCATACTCGAAAAAGTATATGAACGGATCATGTCCACGGGATCAAAATTAAAAGGAGTCAAAAGAATTTTATTTTTTTGGGCCGTTAACCTGGGGAAAAAATATGATAATAATCGTAACCTGGGTTTCTGGTATAACGCGCAATTGTCACTGGCCAACAAACTTATATTCAATAAATGGCGCGAGGTTCTGGGTAACAATATAAAATATATTATTACCGGAGGCGCCGCCTGCCAGGAAAGGATTCTACGCATTTTCAACGGCGCCGGAATTCCGGTATATGAAGGGTATGGCCCTACCGAAAACTCACCGGTTATTGCAGTGAACCGCAGGGGTAAAGGACTCAACCGGTTTGGAACCGTTGGACCTGTACTCGACGGAGTTGAAATGCGTCTGGAAGCCGATGGTGAAATTTCTGTGAGGGGACCCAGCGTGATGAAGGGATATTTCAAGCGGCCCGACCTGACTGCCGAAACCATTATAGACGGATGGCTTCATACCGGCGATATCGGCGTGCTGGAAGAGGGAAAATTTTTACGCATTACCGACCGCAAAAAAGAATTGTTCAAAACCAGTGGGGGGAAATATGTGGCTCCGGCAGCGATCGAAAACAAACTCCGCGAATCCCGTTTTATCGAACAGATTATGGTAGTAGGATCAGAAATGAAATTTGTGGGCGCCCTGATCGTACCGGCTTTCGGACAACTCACCGAATGGAGTAATCAAAAAGGATACGATACCTCGTCGCGCGAAGCCCTGATTCGAAATCCATCCGTGATAAAGTTTTACAGGGAGCTGGTAGATGAATTCAACCAGCAGTTCAATCACGTGGAACAAATAAAAAAATTTATTCTCCTGCCTGCAGAATGGACAGTTGAGGCTGGAGAGCTTACTCCGAAAATGAATATTAAAAGAAAGGTAATTCTCGAAAAATACAAATCCTTTGTTGACCAGATCTACAACTGATTCCCCGCTATTCAATCTGTTAAATGAACGAAGAAAATAAAAGACTGCAGGATCCGTCATGGAAAATATGGGGACCCTACCTAAGTGAAAGGCAATGGGGAACCGTGCGGGAAGACTACAGCGAATCCGGATCTGCCTGGGAATTCACCACACATGAAATTGCCCGTAGCAAGGCCTGGCGCTGGGGGGAAGATGGCCTGGGCGGATTAACTGACGATCATTTACAACTATGCTTATCCGTTAGTTTGTGGAATACCCGTGATCCTATTTTGAAAGAAAGGCTCTTTGGTCTGACCGGCAATGAAGGCAATCACGGGGAAGACGTAAAGGAATTATATTATTTTCTGGATGCAACCCCGACTCATTCCTATCTTAAAATGCTGTATAAATATCCACAGCAGGAATTCCCGTATAACCAGTTGCTTGAAGAAAACAAACGCCGTAGCAGAATAGATCCCGAATACGAAATCCAGGACACCGGCATTTTCAACGAGAATAAATATTTTGATGTATTCATCGAATATGCCAAATCCTCCGCAGAAGACATCTTGATGAAGGTCACGGTTTGTAACCGGGGGCCGGAAGCGGCGCCCATCCACGTTTTGCCAAATATCTGGTTCCGGAATACCTGGGCCTGGGGATATTCACACGACATACCCTCGCTGGAAAGAATGACCGACAACAGCATTTTCATTCAGCATAAAAGCCTCGGTAAACGCATCTTACACGCAGAGAATCCGGATCAGCTGCTTTTTTGCGACAACGAAACCAACAGCGAAAAGTGTTATTCCCTTCCCCTTAAAAAAGATGCGTATTATAAGGACGGGATCAACAATTATGTGGTTCACGGAACTGATACGGTGAACCCGGAACAAAGCGGTACCAAAGCAGCCATTCACTTCAATAAAACAATTGATGCGGGGAAATCTGAAATATTCCGTTTACGGATGAGTAAGGATCAGCTTGAAAAACCTTTTGAAGATTTTGAGAAGATATTTGCAAAACGGATTGAAGAAGCTGACACATTTTATGCAGACATCCAGACCCGGCTTGCAAACGATGAATTAAAAAGCATTCAACGCCAGGCATACGCTGGCATGATCTGGTGCAAGCAGTTCTATTATTATAATGTGGAGAAATGGATTACGGGTGATCCCACATCCCCTCCTCCGCCCCCACAAAGAAAGAATGGCAGGAACCATGAATGGCGGCATCTGAATAATTCAGATATCATTTCCATGCCAGATAGCTGGGAATACCCCTGGTTCGCTGCCTGGGACCTGGCTTTTCATTGTATCTGTTTTGCAGATATTGACCGGGAATTTTCAAAGCAGCAACTTACGCTGCTCACACATGAATGGTACATGCATCCCAATGGACAGCTTCCTGCCTATGAATGGGCATTTTCAGACGTGAATCCACCCATACACGCACGGGCCACCTGGAAAGTGTATACTATTGACAAAACGGCGACGGGTATTCCCGACACAAAATTCCTTGAAACCATTTTCCTCAAATTGTTAATGAATTTTACGTGGTGGGTAAACCGGAAGGATGAAC
>Ga0209863_10000533_pt1 | contig 18457 bp, 14 predicted proteins | sample OrgsoiDNA2013046_FD_185796 | JGI IMG/M metagenome (GOLD analysis project Ga0209863, IMG submission 185796) | Permafrost soil microbial communities from the Arctic, to analyse light accelerated degradation of dissolved organic matter (DOM) -... | ecosystem: Environmental > Terrestrial > Soil >...
CGTCGCTCCAGCCCCTCGACGTAGGCACCCAGATGGAAGCGTGTGTCGAGCGTCCGGAAGATGGCGCTGCCCCGCGCCGTGTGGATGAAATGGGGCGCGTCGTGCACGAGCTCTTTGCCCTGATCGACGCCCGGTGGAATCAAGGTGAAGCCGAGCGCGACCACCAGACCGAGCAGCGTCAGGGTGACGATGGCGATCGCGAGCGGACGTTTGATGCGGCGGCGCACCAGCATGACGACCGCGTGATCGAGCGCGATCGCGATGGTCGCGGCCGCGCCGATCAGGGTCACGGCGACCAGCGCGCGGGCGATGGCGCCCACCAGCAGGGCGACGCCCAGCACGCCGAAAGAGACGGTGAACACCGTCTTGAGCGTCACCTGGGAGGGGCGGACTTCCGGGTTCGGTTGGGGCAAGGGGGCATCCTGAAGCGGAGCGAATCGTCGTGTCAACCGCGGTAACATGGGCGCGATGACGGGCGCAGGGCGAGGGGCGACGTTCGGTCTGCTCGCGGCGGCGACGTTCGGCGTGAGCGCGCCGCTGGCCAAGTTGCTCGGGGCGCGCATCCAGCCGCTCATGCTGGCGGGATTGCTCTACGCCGGCGCGGGCGCGGCCCTCACGATCGTGGGGATCCTTCGTGGTCTGGGGGGCAGGGCGGGCGGCCAGAAGCCGGGCGAGATGCCGCTCGGTCGCGGCGATCTGGGTGCGCTCTGCGCAGTGACGGTTCTCGGCGGGATGGTGGGACCGCTGCTCATGCTGTTCGGGCTGGCGCGATCATCGGCCACGGCGGGTGCGCTGTTCCTGAACCTGGAGGGGCCGCTCACGGCGTTGGTCGCAGTGGCGGCGTTTGGCGAGCATCTGGGGCGCCGCGGTCTCCGCGCGACAGTGCTGGTGTTCGCCGGCGCGGCGCTGCTGGGCGCCGGGGGCGGCGTCGGTCAGGTGTCACTCGGCGGCGCGGCGGCCCTGGCGGGTGCTTGCCTGGCCTGGGCCGTCGACAACAACCTCACCCAGAGGCTGGCGTTGCGCGATCCGATCGCGGTCGTCCGCGCCAAGACCCTGGGCGCGGGGGGCGCACTGCTCGTCCTCGCTGTCGTTTTCGGCAACCACCTGCCGCCGCCGCGGTTGGCCCTCGCGGCGCTCATCCTCGGTGCGATCAGCTATGGGGCCAGCGTCCTCCTCGACGCCTACGCGTTGCGATGGCTCGGCGCCGCACGCGAGGCGGCCTTCTTCGCGACCGCGCCCTTCGTCGGCGCGCTGGTGGGCGCGGCGTTATTTCGTGAGCCGGTGACCCTCTCGGAGCTCGGCGCCGGCGCGCTCATGATCGCGGGCGTGGCGGCGCTGCTGCGCGAGCGGCACGGACATCTTCACACCCACGCGCCCATCGAGCACGCGCACGTCCACGTGCACGACGCGCACCACACGCACCCGCACGGAGGACCCGGCGACGAATCGGGGGCCGAGCCGCACGCGCACCTTCATCGCCACGAGGCGATCACCCACGATCACCCCCACACCTCCGACGCCCACCACCGCCACCGCCACTGATTCAGGGTCTTGGCTTGATGGTCAGGGCTTCTTCGAGCGTGTCGCGGGCGGCCTCCGCGTTACCGAGGCCGGCCTCGGCCTTGGCCAGCTCGGTCAGCACGGTGGCGCGCTCGTCCGCACCCTCCAGCGCGCGCAGCAGATGGACGCGCGCCTGGTGGAATCGTTTGAGCTCGATGTAGCTGCGCCCGATCAGAAAGTTGGTCAGCCACAGATCGGGATCGTCGACCAGGCTTCGTTCGAGAAGGCCGACCGCCTTGTCGATTCTGCCGTCGCGCTGGGCGAGGGTGGCCAGGCGCGCGATGGGCAAGGCGAAGGCGCTGTTTTGCAGCGCCGCCTCCTCGTAGAGACGGCAGGCATCGTCGATGCGCCCGGCCGCTTCCGCCAGCGCGCCGAGCCGCTCTTGCGGTGCGCCGAACCCGGGGGCGATAGCGCGCGCGCGCTCGAAGGCGGCCACCGCGCCCGTCTCGTCGCCGCCGGCCAGCAGCCGCTCGCCGAGCCGGAAGGCCGCCTGGCAGGAGAGCGGGTTGCGCGCCTCCGCGCGCCGAAGCGCCCCGATCGCGGTCTCACCGGACGCGACGGTTCCCAGCAGGAGCGGTGGCAGGTGACTCTCCGGCGCCAGCCGCTCGGCGGTCTCGAACGAGCGGCAGGCTTCTTCGGTGGCCCCTTCGCTCACCTGCCGGAGGCCGTCGATCAGCAAGCGCTCGATCTTGCCGCCGCCGAGCGCCAGATAGCGGGAGTCCGGGAAGAGACGCGCCGCTTGCCGGGCGTCCATCAGCGTGGGCGGCGGAAAAGAGAGCCGCGGTCCGCCGGTGCCGCCCAGCTGCACCCCCATCTGGGCGGCGGCCGACAGGTAGAACCCCAGGCGCGCGGCCGCGTGTCGGCGTTCGAGGCGCTCCTCCGCGTAGCTGGCCGCCCGTGCCGGGATCGCCGCGCGCAGCTCCGGCTCGGCGAGCGCGCGCTCCAGCACGGTTTCGAGCTCGGCGCCGTCGCGAAAGAGAAATCCGGTTTGCCCGGGCCGGACCACCGCGCGGTACGGCTCTAGATCCGCGCAGATCGCCAGGACGCCGTGGGCGGCGTAGTCGATGAACCGGAGATCTTCGCTGCAGCGGTTGAAGGGCGTCGGCGCGAGCGGCGCGATGCCGATGTCGATCCCCTCGAGGAACCGGTGATAGCGCTCGAGCGATCCGGCCGCCATGAAGGAGACGCGCGCGGCCGGCAGCGAGGCGAGCGTCGTGCGCAGCTCCGGGTCGCCCATGATGGAGACGCGCGCCTCGGGGTGTCGCTCCAGCACGCCGGCCAGCGCCGGCAGCGCGACCATCAGGTCGTTGCGCTCGGCGCGCGATCCGGCCCAGCCGATCACGACACGGTCGGTGGGGCGGACCGGCGGCAGCCCAGGCGCGTCCCAGAGCTGGCTCGGGAACACCGCGCGGCGCGGGTTGAGCGCGGCGAACCGCGTCTCCAGGGCGGCCGCCGCCAGCTGCAGACAGTCGACCTGCCGCGCCAGCTGCGGCACCAGGCTGCGGGCCACCAGATCCGATTGGGGCGCCGGGAGCTCGTCGGTGGCGGTCGACGCAAAGAAATCGCAGCCGATCTCGTAGGCTGTCAGCCGCCCCTGTCGCCGGCGCGCCGCGATGATCGGCAGCAGATCGGGATCGGCCACATCGCGCAGCACCAGCACGTCGGCCGCCAGCAGGAGTCCTTCGCTGTAGAGCGAGGGCGACAACGTGAACCCGCTGACCACCGTCACGTCGGCCAGCTCGCCCAGCGCGCGGCAGGGTTGCAACGTTCGGTGGTTCGCCTGCCCGCGATCGAGCGGCTCCGGCGGTCCGATCTGAACCACCAGCAGCGGCGACCGCTCGCCGGTCTGTGCCGGCGGCGTCGACGACACCGATGTTGCGGGCGGGCGCAGGCCGGCCCCGCTCACGGCCGCCGGGTTTGCAGGTCGGGTGAGCCGGTGCCGTCGGTTTGGATGCCGCGCTCGCCGCTCGGCACCGCCGCGGCGAACCGCGCCTCCTCGGCCCGGAAGTCGTCGACGAACAGGGTGCCCATCATGGCCGCCGAGGAGGCCGCGCCGCCTTCGATGTGCGGCCCCAGCGCGGCCTCGAATTCACGGGCCGTCTGGTAGCGCTGGTTCGGATCGACCTGCAGCGCCTTTCGGACGATCTCGGCGCAGGGGCCCGGGAGGGCGGCGATGCGGCCGAGCTCGTCGGGCCCCGGACCGGTGGCCGCCTTGACCAGCAGCTCGTAGGTCGTCTCGCCGTGGTAGAGGACGCCGCCGGTCAGGCAATAGAAGATCACCAGACCCAGCGAAAAGAGATCCGCGCGGCCGTCGATGTTGATACCGCGCGCCTGCTCGGGCGACATGAAGCTCACGTTCCCCTTGACGACGCCGTGCTGGGTCTTGGTGACGCGTCCCTCGGCCTTCACGATCCCGAAGTCGAACAGCTTCACTTCGCCGCGCGCCGAAACCAGGATGTTGCTGGGCGAGACGTCGCGGTGAACGATGCCGAGCGGTCGTCCCGCCTCGCCCAGCTTGGAATGCGCGTACTCGAGCGCCAGCAGCGTCTCCGACGCGACATAGAGGACGGTGGCGGGCGGCAGGGGGCGCTGCTGCTTTTCGAGCATCCGCATGGTGACGCGACCCAGATCGCGGCCCAGGATGTATTCCTGCGCGAGGTAGTACTCGTCGCCGACCTTGCCGAAGTCGAATACGGGGATGACGTTGGAGTGGACGAGCGTCGATCCCAGGTTCGCCTCGTCGATGAACTGCGCGACCACCGCCGGATCGCGTGAGAGCTCGGCGCGCAGGCGCTTGACCACGAAAGTGCGCCGGAAGCCCTCGGCGCCGAACGTGACCGCCGTGTAGACCTGGGCCATGCCGCCTTCCCCCAGCTGGTCGAGCAGCAGGTAACGGCCGAAGCTGGTGGTGCCAGCCGCCCGCGCCAACCTGCCGTCGGTGCGGTGCAGCTCGGTCGGTGCGTTTCCGACGACCGGGCGGCTCACCCTGGGATTCGTGCCGGCCATCGCGCTTCCCGGACCGCCGAGCCCTGGCCGCGTCCGGAACGCGGGCGACGCCCCGGTGGCCGGTCGACCGGACGCGAAGTCACTTTCATTTCCCGCGGCGCCCTCGAGCATCGGTGTCTCGGGCGGTGTGTCCTTGCGGCGCAACCCGACGAAGAGCCCCAGGATCGCCAGCAGACCGGCCACCGACCAGACGATCGCGGTGGTGGCGACCGCCGTGCTCTCCGCCTCGTGCGCCGCGGCGGCGCCGCTGGCGTACGACCAGAGCCAGAGGCCGGGTAGAAGGGGGCTCACCGCCGCCGCCCAGGTGCCGTCCGCCGATTGGAAGATCGGCCCGCGCGCCTCGGAGCCGATCGCGGTCCGCAGGAGATCGCGCTCGGGCTCCGTCCCCGCCTCGATGACCGCGTGCGTTCCGTCGGAGAGCAGCACCGCGGCGCGCGCCTTTTCGGCCAGCTTGCGCACGGCGCCGTCGTCGATCGGCTTTGCCAACAGTAGGACGGCGGGGGTCGATTTCCCCGGCAGATCGACGGTAGAAGCGGCGGCGGCAAACGGCCAGCCCTTGCCCATCACGATGTGAGCCACCGCTTCATGCCGCTCGCGCGCCTCCCGAACCAGCAGGTCGGAGAAGAAGTCGGCGTTCTTCATCCCTTCGATCACGTCGAGCTTGTCGGTCTCGAAGGCCACCGCATAGACCTTGAACGCATTCCGGTAGGGCTCCCACCATTCCTCGTTGCGAAACAGATCCTGCAGGGTTGCCGCGTCCGCGTTTCCGCGCAGCGCCGCCACCAGGCGCGGGTTGGAGGCCGCGTTTTGCGCCTCCAACTTCAGCTCGCGGACGTGGGTCTCGAGCGCGTCGGTGGCGCGCATTCCGCCCGCCTCGGCCGCCCGCGAAGCCTCGCGCTGCACGGTCCGGGCGCGTCCCGCTTCGACGGCACGCGCCACGACCCACGCCAGCATCAGCACGGCCGCCGCGAAGAGCAGGGCCAAAACGCGTTTCACCCGTAGATTCTTTCCCGCACGCGCCGCCGCGTCAACACGTCCCGGGTCTTTGCACCGGTAATAATCTGCCCGCTCACCGCTCCGCGTTGGGGCCGCCCCGGCGGATGGACGTCGATCGGCCGGTTACGGCGCCGCGATCAGCTTCTGCGCGTCGGCGACGAGCTGCGTGCCGGTGGCGAGCTTGAGCCATCCGGCGGTGTGCTCCGTGCGGGCGTAGACGTCGCCGCTCGGGGCCTCCTCCGAGAGGCCCCCCGCCGATTCGGGACGCGCGAGCTCCATATAGCCCACGGAGGTCTTGCCGTCGTAGTAGTCGACGCGCACGACCACGGCAGGTTTGCCGGTGGGTGGCTCCTCGCCCCGCCCCAAGATCTCCGACGGGAACGCCCGCCACATGGCGTCGTGCCAGTTCTTCGCCATTTGATCGGGTTTGTCGGGGGTCTTGGCGGGAGCGAAAGAGGACTTTCCGCGCACCTCGCGGTTGATTTGGAGAAATTCCTTCTGCTTGCCGCCCGACGAGAGCAGCAGGCGATCGAAGTCGGCGATCTCGAAGGCGTGCAACCGCCGGTCGACGAGGCGGCTCGGGTTCTGTAAATCGGCCAGCATTCCGCGCGGCAGCAGATAGACGCGGCCATCGCGGCTGTCGCGCAGGAAGGCCTCGCCGCCGGGCGCCTTGTCGGGCTGACCGATGTCGAAGCGGCGGACGTCGCCCCGGACCGTCACCTCCAGCTTGCGCGTCGGCGCGTCGAGACCCAGCTCCTTGAGCTTGGCCGCGTCGAGGACCCCGAAGGCGCGGGGCGAGATCAGCGGCGCAAAGCTTTCGAAGAGCTTCGTGGCCGGCTCGCCGCCCAGCAGATCGCGCGGCGGCTCGGGGGTCTTGGCCTTGTCCTTCTTGTCCTTCTGGTCCTTCTGGTCTTTCTGGTCCTTGCCGGCGTTCGTTTTCGGTTCGGCCTTGGCGGTCGGCACCAGGTGAATCCAGACCGGGGGTCCGCCAGTCTCCCGTCCGCGGTCGAAGTCGACCGCGTTGTTCTCGTCCGTGTAGTGGACGTGGGTGATGTCGGCCTTGACCGCATCGATCACGGTGATGGCGCCGGGCGGATGCTCCGGCTCGCGTTGCCAGGTCAGGTAGACCGCCAGGAGACCGGCCGCCGCCAGGCCCCCTTGAATCGCCGCCGCGCGCCCGGTCATGACTGCGCCCCTTGCGGGTTGCCCGCGGCGGCGCCGGGCGCGGTGGAACCCCCGCGCGGCCCCCGTCGTCGGCCGCGGCGGGTCACCAGCATCCCAGCCGCGATCACCAGAGCGGGCGCCAGGAAGATGGTGCCGTAGAACCAGAGGACATCCTGCTTGCGCGTGTGGGAGATCGGCGCGTCGGCCTCGGTGGAGGTCATGCCGGAGAAGGCCTCGTCCCCCATGAGCCAGTGCGACACGTCGACCGCCAGCAGCTGATTAGCGGCGATCGGAATGACCTCGTCCGAGAGGGCATCCGAGTCGGCCAGCACGAACACGCGCGCCTCCTTCTTGACCGCGGTGGCGGCGACCTCCCAGGCGCGGCGGTCCTCGCCGGGGTCCTGCGCGAAGTTGCCGTTCTTGTCCACGAAAGTCGCGTGGTGCGCCTTGATCGGCGAGTCGACGATGACGCCGCTCTTCCGGTCGCGCTTGGTGTTGATCCACCCGGCGCCGGGCAGGACGATGAACCCGCGTGGGCCGAGTCGCTGAAGGGTGGTCACCGATGGGTGCGCGGTATACGTCGCGGTCACCAGGTTCAGGTGGTCGTTGTCCTGGTGGGTGCGCCGCGCGAACGCCTGATCGTTGGCCAGCGTCTCGTCCTTGTACTCGAGGTCGAGCGGCTTCAACACCTCGGACATGGTGACGTGGTTCTCGGGATCGAGCGCGATGAGCAAGCGCCCCCCGCGGTCGATGTAGCGGTTGAGCGAGGCCAGCTCTTCTGGCAGGAAGGGTTTCTGGGGGCCGATGATCATCACCACCGACACGTCCTTGGGGACGTCCTGCATGAGGCCGTCGGCCGCGCTCAGGGTGCGAACGTCGTAAGTCTGGTCGACCAGGATGTCGCGGAAGGTCTTGATGCCGGAGCGTTTGTCGGTGTCGCTGGTCGGTTTCTCCCAGTTTCGCTCGCCGTGGCCGAGCGTGAAGGCGGCCACCCGCGGCGGCTTGACGATCATCATGAGGCGCTGCTGGACCTCCTTGTCCAGCGTCCGCAGCGCGTTGCGCGCGCTTTCGATCTCTCGCGGCAGCCCCAGCTGCTCGTGGCGGGTGCCGCGAGAGAACACCAGGACGCTGTTGGTCGAGACGCCGTACTCCTTGGCCTTGAGCGGATCGATGTCGAAGTCGTAGTGGACCGTCTTGAGCTCGCCCGACTCCTTGGCCAGATCCTGAATGTAGTTGTCGACCTCCTCGCGAACCTCGTTCCCCTGTGGGAAGAAGACCGCGATCTCGATCGGCTGGTCGAGGTTGCTGACGATCCGCCGCGTCACCTCGCCGGGGCGCGTGGTGCGGAAGTAGGCGAGGTCGACCTTCTTGTCGCGCTCGGAGGCGACGTAGGCCAGCGCAAAGGCGAACACCAGCGCCGCGGCCAGCCCGAACCCGGAGAACATCGCGTCGCGGATCCGTCCGTTTTCGATGCGGGGGGCGCGCGCCACCTGCGCGTAGGCCATCTCGGACAGCGCGATCGGCCAGGCGGCCGCGACCCAGATCGCCGGCCAGAGGGCGCCGAGCACCGTGGCCAGCCGCGGCCAGTCGTGCTCGAGCGCCTTGCCTTTCCAGAGCGTCGGCAGATCGGACTGCAAGAAGTAGAGCGCGATGGCGAAGAGCCCGAGGCCGTAGAGCGCCAGTAGCGTCCGCTCGACCTGGCGCCGATCGGGCGCGGCGCCCTGCGCCCGCCTTACCCGCACCGCCATGGCGGCCAGCACCAGGATCAGTCCGCCGACGGTCGCACCGGCGCGCCCGCCGCCGGTGCCGACCATCCGCTCGCCGATGAAGATGGCGAGCATGCCGAGGGCCCACAGCCCCGACCATCGGCCACTGGGGCGCGCGGCTATCGCCATCGCCGGGCCTCCATTACCCGCGTCGCCGAGAACAGCGCCACGTAGGTGACCATCAAATAGTAGACGACGTCGCGCAGGTGGACGGTGCCCGACTGGAACGGCGGGAAGTGCTTGCCGTGTAGCGCCATCGCGACGAACACGTCCTGCAGAGGCCGCTCCGTGACCTTGGCGAGCAGCCAGCAGACGATCAGGGCCACCACCATGCAGCCCGAGAAGATCGCGGCCAGCACCTGCGTCCGCGCCAGCGCCGAGCCGAAGGTGCCGATGGCCAAGGTTGCGCTGCCGAGCAGGAGCAGCCCGAGGTAGCCCGCCACCAGGTGCCCGAAGGAGATCTTGCCGTTCACGAAAATCAGCGCCGGCATGTAGACCGTCGCCAGCGTGATGAGCGCCAGAAAGGCGAACGCCGAGAGGAACTTGCCGAGGACGATCTCCCAGTCGTGGACGGGCGACGAGGTGAGCAGCACCAGCGTGCCGGTCTGGCGTTCCTCGGCCAAGAGGCGCATCGAGATGAAGACGCTGGCGATGATGGTGGTCCCGCTCGAGAAGTAGAAGAACAGGCTCAGCACTTCGGCCGACAGCTTGTCGGGTCCCCCGAGCGCGAAGGCGTTGAAGAGGAGCCCGTTGATGATCAGCACGGCGGCGGCGATCACGTAACCGGTCATCGAGCGCAGGTAGGCGCCGAGCTCGCGGCGGGCGATGAGGAGGGTGGCGTTCATTGGGGCGCCTCCGCGGTCAGCTTCAGGAAGATCGATTCCAGTCGCGCGGCGCCCCGATCGATGCGCAACAGATCGATGCCGCCTTGTACCAGCGCCCGCGCGACCTGCGGGCGGAGATCGGGGTTGCCCTGCAGCGACACCAGCGCGACGCCGTCGCTCTCGCGCAGGACGGTGCCCGCGCCGATGCCCGCGACCGTCCGCGCGATCTCGATCGCGCGCGCCGACGGACCGGCCACCTCCACCTCGATGGTGCCGCCGCCCCCCAGGCGGCTGGCCAGATCCTGCTCGCTCCCTTGCGCGACGATCTCGCCGTGCTGGATGACCAGCAGCCGGTCGCAGGTCTGGCTGATCTCGGAGAGGATGTGGCTCGAGAGCAAGATGGTGTGCTCGCCCTTGAGCAGGTGGATGGTCTGGCGCATCTCGACGATCTGTACCGGGTCGAGGCCGCTGGTCGGCTCGTCGAGGATCAGCAGCTTCGGTTTGTGGACCAGCGCCTGCGCCACGCCCACCCGCTGCCGATACCCGTGCGACAGGCTGGAGATGAGCTCGCCGTGCACCTCGCGGGTAGCGGTTTTCTCCTCGGCCTCGGCGACCGCCTTGCCAGCCTCGGTGCCGGGGACGCCGCGCAGCTCCGCCGCGAAGGTCAGGTAGCGGCCGACCGTCATCTCGCTGTAGAGCGGCGGCGTGTCTGGCAGAAAGCCGATCCGCCGCCTGATCTCGTGCGGATCGCGCGCGATGTCGATGCCGTCGACCGTCACCTGACCGGCGGTCGGCAAGAGCACACAACCGAGGACCTTGAGCGTGGTGGTCTTCCCCGCGCCGTTGAGGCCCAGGAATCCGATCACCTCGCCCTGGTCGATCGCGAAGTTCAGATCGTGGATCGCGGCGTGCTCACCGTAGTACTTGGTCAGACCCTTAACTTCGATCATGGGGGGCATGGAGGCACGGGAACCGTGGGCGGCGTTTCGCGGGGCGTATTATGCATGAATCTGGTGAGGCGTAAAATCGAGGACGGCGCCTGCATATTCCCGGCGATGTGCTAGCGTCCTTGCACCTTGTGCGGGGTGATCGGCGTCTTTGGACACCCGGAAGCGGCGAACCTGGCCTACCTCGGCCTCTACGCCTTGCAGCACCGCGGCCAGGAGTCCGCCGGCATCGTCTCCACCGATGGCGAGCGCCTCTACGCGGTGCGGGAGATGGGGCACGTCAACGATATCTTCACGGCCGATCGGCTCAAGCATCTGCCGGGAACTGCCGCCGTGGGCCACGTCCGCTACTCGACGGCGGGCGAGTCGACCATCCAGAACGCGCAGCCAATCGCGGTGAACTACGCGGGCGGCTCGGTGGCGGTCGGCCACAACGGCAACTTGGTCAACGCGATCGAGCTGCGCGAGCGGCTCGAGGCGGAGGGGGCGATCTTCGCGAGCAGCTCCGACACCGAGGTCATCGTTCACTTGATCGCCCGTTCGCGTGAGCTGACGTTGCCGGACCGGGTGGCGGACGCGCTCCGCCAGGTGCGTGGCGCCTACTCGCTGATCTTCCTCTCCGAGGGGATGCTGATCGCGGTGCGCGATCCGATGGGGTTCCGCCCGCTGGCGCTGGGCAAGGCCAAGGACACCTGGATCGCTTCCTCGGAGACCTGCGCCTTCGAGCTCCTGGAGGCCGATTTCGTACGCGATGTCGAGCCGGGCGAGATGGTGATCGTCGACAAGACGGGCGCGAACAGCTTCCGGCCGTTCGCGGCGCAGCCGGCGCACCGCTGCGTCTTCGAGTGGGTCTACTTCGCGCGACCCGATTCGACCATCGACGGCCGCTCGGTCTACCGCGCGCGCGAGCGGATGGGGCGTCGCCTGGCGGTCGAGCACCCGGTGCCCGCCGACGTGGTGGTACCGGTTCCGGATTCGGGCGTCGCGGCGGCCATCGGCTACGCGCGCGAGAGCGGGATCCCCTACGACCAGGGGCTGATGCGCTCGCACTATATGGGCCGCACCTTCATCGAGCCGTCGCAGCAGATTCGCCACTTCGGCGTCAAGCTGAAGCTCTCGCCGGTGCGCGAGGTGCTGGCGGGCAAGCGGGTGGTGGTCGTCGACGATTCGATCGTGCGCGGCACCACCTCGCGCAAGATCGTCGGCATGATCCGGAGCGCCGGCGCGCGCGAGGTGCACATGCGGATCAGCTCGCCGCCCACGGTGGGGCCTTGCCGCTACGGGATCGACACGCCGACGCGCGAGGAGCTGATCGCGTTCGACCACACGGCGGAGGAGATTCGGAAGTACGTCGGCGCCGATTCGCTGGGGTACCTTTCGCTCGAGGGCCTGTTTGCTTCGGTCAAGGGCGCAAACGAAGAGGCCAAGAACGGGTTCTGCGACGCCTGTTTCTCCAACAACCAGCCGATCAACGTCCAGCAGCCGGCGCGCCTGCGGCAGCTCCGGCTCGTCAGCGCGTAGGGCCAAGGGAAGCGCGGGCGAGGGGAGATGGCGACGGTCGCGACCTCGGTCACCGTCGTCGACGGGCGGCTGCCGGACGCCGACGAGCTCGACGCGCGGCTGGCCGAGCTCCGGGCGCTGTTCCCGCGCGCGATCTTCGATCGATATCTGGCCAAGCTGCCGACCGTCGGCGCGCGCGCGATGATCTCGGCCGGCGCCGCCCTGGTCGGCGAGGTGCGCCTCGCCGACGATGTGTCCGTCTGGTACGGCGCGGTTCTGCGCGGCGACATCGCGCCGGTCACCGTCGGGCCGCGCAGCAACATCCAGGACGGTACGGTGGTCCACGTGGCCGACGACGGCCCCTGTGAGATCGGCGCCGACGTGGTGGTCGGCCACCGCGCCATGCTCCACGCCTGTCGCGTGGAAGACGCCTGCCTGATCGGCATGCAGGCGACCATCCTCGACCAGGCCGTCATCGGCGCCGGCTCCGTGGTCGGCGCCGGCGCGCTCGTCACGCAGCGCACCGTGATCCCGCCCCGCAGCCTGGTCCTGGGCGCGCCCGCCAAGGTGGTCCGGACACTTACCGCGGAGGACGAAGCCTTCCACCGCGACCTCGCCGCCAAGTACGTCCGCCTCAAAGAGAACTACCTCCGCGACGCCCTGCGCGGCGGTTGAGCCGGACGGCTTAAGCCCCCGGGGCTTGGATCAACGAAGGTCCGAGCAGCGCGCGCGGAAACCGTCTGCATTCTTCGATGGCATTTGTACATAGAACCGTGTACTATTCATGCGGTCGACCATGAGGCTGGAAGGACGTATCTCCAGAAGCCGAACCAGCAAGTACTGGCTAGCCGAAGTTCGAGATCTCGACCTGGTTACTCAGGGCAGGTCGCGGAAGGACGCGGCAGCCATGCTTGCGGATGGTGTGGAGGCGCTCGTGAACCAAGATGGCTTTCGATCGGAGGTCGTGGTCAGTAAAGACGGAGCATGTACGATTGGTTCAAACGACGACGCGAAGCTCGTAGCTCTCATGTTGCGTCGCCTCCGCGCTCGGGAGGGGCTGTCCGTGCGTGACGTGGCTGCGCGGCTCGGATCGAAGTCACCGAACGCCTATGCTCAGTACGAGACCGGTCGGGTTGCGCCGAGCATCGATACCTTGAGCAGACTGGTCACCGCGCTCAATCCGAGCTACGAGACGGTGCTCCGCGTGGCTTGAGCCAACTCCACGCGGGTTGGACGGATGCGCTAAACTGTCTACCGTGTCGAGCTCAGACCCGATCGAGGGCGCGGCGATTCTCCGGCGGTTCGGGTTCGAGCCGGATCCGGTGATCGAAGCTTACAAGAAGGACGTGGACCGCACGTTGCTCCGAGAGAACTTGCGGCGCACACCCGAGGAGCGACTCGACAATCTGATGGAGCTCCAACGTTTCGCAGAGGAGCTGCACCGAGCCGGTCGGGAAGCGCGGGCTCGACCAGACCCTCGAACCAGATGACCAACTTTCGCGCCGTTCTGGAGACGCTCGTCGGCGCCGACGTGAAATTTATCGTCATCGGAGGGGTGGCCGCGGTCGCGCACGGTACCGCTCGGCTCACCCTGGATGTCGATGTCGTTTATGCGCGAGATCGCGAGAACATCGCGCGGCTGGCGCAGGTGCTTGCGCCTCATGCCCCGTATCTGCGGGGCGCACCGCCTGGCCTTCCCTTTCGGTTCGACGAGCGGACTATCGCGCACGGTCTCAATTTCACTCTCACGACCGACCTCGGCAGCCTGGACCTCCTCGGGGAGATCGTCGGTGGTGGCAACTTCGAGGATCTTCTCCCTCACGCGGCGGAGCTTGCGGTGTATGGCGTTCGCTGTCTTTGCCTGGACCTGCCCGCCCTGATCCGCTCCAAGCGAGCGGCGGGGCGACCCAAGGACCTCGAGGCGCTTGCCGAGCTCGAAGCGCTGCTGGAAGAGCAACAGCGCGGGGGCTAGTCAGGCTACCGGGTTCAGGATCGGGCTCTTGGTGCTATGCTCCCGCGCCATGGAAATCAGTCCGCTGCGTGAGCGTGTGTCGAAGTTGGAGAGCCGCCTGGAGATTCTCCGGGGGCATCTTTGACATCGACGGCAAACGTTTGCGCATAGCGGAGCTGGACCAACAGACGGGCGCCGCGGATTTTTGGAACGTGGCGGACAAGGCGCAGGCGGTCCTGCGCGAGCAGGCGCGCATCAAGGCCGCCGTCGAGACCTGGGAGTCGCAGGGCAAGGCGCTCGAGGACGCCAAGGTTCTCATCGACTTGGCCGACGAGGCCAAGGATGAGCCGACCGCCGCGGAGGCGGCGGCGACGCTCGCGGCCATCGAGGGCGCCGTCAGCAAGATGGAGTTCTCGCGCATGCTGTCGGGCCCCTACGACCGCAACGGCGCGCTGGTCAGCATCAACGCCGGCGCGGGCGGCACCGAGTCGCAGGATTGGGCCGAGATGCTGCTCCGGATGTTCAGCCGCTGGGCCGAGCGCAAGGGCTTCAAGATAGAGGAGCTCGACCGGCAGCCGGGCGACGAGGCCGGTATAAAGAGCGCGACCATCGGCGTGGAAGGGGAGTGGGCCTACGGCTGGCTGCGCGCGGAAGCGGGCGTGCACCGGCTGGTGCGCATCTCGCCCTACGACTCGCAGGCCCGTCGTCACACCTCGTTCGCGAGCGTCTTCATCTACCCGGACATCGACGAGACCATCAAGGTCGAGATCGACGACAAGGATCTGCGAATCGACGTCATGCGCTCGGGTGGCGCCGGCGGCCAGCACGTCAACAAGACCGAGTCGGCGGTGCGGGTGACCCACATCCCGACCGGCATCGCCGTCCACTCCGACGGAGAGCGCTCGCAGCACAAGAACAAGGCGACCGCGATGCGCATCCTGCGGTCCAAGCTGTTCGAGGTGGAGCAGAAGAAACAGGAAGAGAAGATGGGGAACATCCACGCCCAGAAGAAGGCGATCGAATGGGGGAGCCAGATCCGGTCGTACGTGCTGGCACCTTACCGGCTGGTGAGCGATCACCGGACCGGCTTGAAGGTGAGCAACGTCGACGCGGTTCTGGACGGCGATCTCGATCAGTTCATGATCGCGATGCTGCTGGAGCTGGCGGGCGATCCGACGGCGACCGCCAAGCCCAAGCCGGCGGAGGACGACTTGTGATCCCATGTCGTATGGAAACAAACCCACAAGCCTGTGGACTAATTCGGTGGACCGAAGGAAATACAGGCTGTTGCAGCCCGCCAAGCTGTTGATGACCCGTGGAGAGACATGTCCGACGAACGTGAGCTGATCGCCGAGCGCGAGAAAAAAGTCGAAGAAATCCGCGCGCTCGGGGCCAACCCCTACGCCAACGGTTTCTCCCCAACCCACACCGCCGCCGAGATCGCGGCCAAGTTCGCGGGCGCCGAGGCGCCCCCTGATGCGGGAGAGAAGGGGGCGGCGCCAGCGTTGCTGTCGGACGAGCACTTCAAGATCGCGGGACGCATCGTCGCCTTTCGGGGGTTCGGCAAGGCTGCCTTCGTGAAGTTGCTGGACCGGTCCGGCGAGATTCAGGTCTGGGTGCGCAAGGACCTGATCGGCGACGCGGCCTTCGCACAGTGGAAGCTGGTCGAGCGGGGCGACTTCATTGGCGTCGTTGGAAGTCCCACCATCACGAGGCCGAAGAACGGCGCTGGCGAGCTCACCATCGTCGCAGAGAACCTGGTGGTGCTGACCAAGGCGACCCGTTCGTTGCCCGAGAAGTTTCACGGTCTCTCCGACCAGGAGATCCGCTACCGGCAGCGCTACGTCGATCTGATCGTGAACCCGGAGGTCCGCGAGGTCTTCCGGAAGCGCAGCGCGATCGTGCGCGGCATTCGCCGCTTCCTGGACGCGCGGGGTTTCTTCGAGGTCGAGACGCCGATGATGCATTCCATCGTCGGGGGCGCGGCGGCGCGCCCCTTCAAGACCCACCACAACGCGCTCGATCTCGATCTCAACATGCGTATCGCGCCCGAGCTGCACCTCAAGCGGCTGGTGGTCGGAAGCCTGGAGCGGGTCTACGAGATCGGCCGCAACTTCCGCAACGAGGGGCTTTCGCGCCAGCACAACCCCGAGTTCACGATGCTGGAGTTTTATCAGGCGTACGCGACCTACGAGGATCTGATGCGGCTCACCGAGACGCTGTTCCAGGAGCTGGCGCGCGAGATCGCCGGCGGCGAGGAGCTCAGCTACCAGGGGCAGGCCGTGAGCTTCGCCTCGCCCTGGCCGCGTATCCCGATGAAAGACGCGATCGAGGAGGCGTCGCGCCGCGAGCTGCTTCCCGGCGGCCTCGAGCGGGCGGTGCTCGACGATCCCGCGGCGCTCACCCGCTGGATCGACGCCAGCGGCGTCGGCCGGCGCGGCGACGACCTGGGCGCGGTGCTGCGCAAGTCGGAGAGCCACGGCGAGCGCGTAGGCGCGCTGTTCGACAACGCCGGCGAAAAGGCGCTGCCCGCCGATCGCCCCACCTTCGTCACCGAATATCCGGCCGAGACGTCGCCGCTGTCCCGCCGCAACGACGCCGATCCGACCCGCGTCGATCGCTTCGAGCTGTTCATCGTTGGCCGCGAGCACGCCAACGCGTTCTCCGAGCTCAACGATCCGGCGGATCAACGCGCCCGCTTCGCCCGCCAGGTCGCCGCCAAGGCCTCCGGGCGCGACGAGACCATGGACTACGACGAGGACTATTGCCGGGCGCTCGAGTACGGTCTGCCGCCCACGGCGGGCGAGGGGATCGGCATCGATCGCCTCACCATGCTGCTCACCGATCAGCCGTCGATCCGCGACGTGATCCTCTTCCCGCTCATGCGGCCCGAGCAGTAGCGACCCGCGATGCTCGCCCCCGGGTTCGAATGGTTCGTTGCCTGGCGCCACCTGCGCGATCCCGAGCGGCGCTCGCGCCGGACGCTGCTGATCGGCCTGGTGGCGCTGCTGGCGGGCGGGCTCTGCTTCGCGGCCGCCGCGCTGGTGCCGCATTTCGGGGGCATCCAGGCCCGCGCCCCGGGCGAGTGGATGGAGACGCAGCCGTTGCTGATCGTCGACCGGCTCAAGACCGCCGGCGCCATCGCGATCGCGGCCGGCCTCTTGCTGACGTTGCTCGGCGGTCTGTTCGCTCTCTTCACCGTCTTCACGGCGGTCTCGATCTTCGGGGTTTTCCTAGGCACCGGCGCGCCGATCATCGCGCTTTCGGTGATGTCGGGGTTCGAGGCCGATCTCAAAGGGAAGATTCGCGCCACCAAGGCGGACGTCGCGATCAGCACCGGCGACGATCGCCCCTTCACCGACTGGCGGGAGGTCGATCGGAAGATCGCCGGGATCCCGGGGGTGGTCGGCTCGATGGCCTACATCGAAACCGAGGTGATCATCAAACACGTGACCAACCCCGCGGGCATGGGGATCATCCTGCGCGGCATCGAACCCGAGCGTGCGCCGCGCGTGCTGGGGCTCGAGCGCACGATGCGGGAGGGGAAGATCGCCTATCTCGATCACCCGGAGCGTATCCCGGCGGAGGAGGGCGAGATGCTTCCGCCGCCGGAGCCCGGGGCCCGAGGTCCCGGTCGGCACCTGGCCGAAGCCGAGCCCGCTCGGCCGGGGATCCTCCTCGGAGACGAGCTCTATCAGCACACGCTGCGGGTGTTCGTGGGGAGCGACGTCGACATCGCCTGTCCGCTCTGCGGGATCGGCCCGATGGGTCCGATGCCCAAGCTCAAGTCGTTCCGGGTGGCGGGACATTTTTACACCGGCATGTACGAGTTCGACTCGAAGCTGGCCTACGTCTCGCTTTCCGAGGCACAGAAATTCCTGCACATGCCGGGTGAGGTGACGGGCGTCGAGGTCCGCACCACCACGCCGGAGGCGGCGCGCGAGGTGGCCGACGAGATCGCCCGCCTCATCGGTCCCGGCTACGACGTGCGCACCTGGGAGGAGCTGAACCGGGGCCTCTTCGCTGCCCTCAAGCTGGAAAAGGTGGCGATGTTCGTGGTGCTCACCTTCATCGCGCTCGTGGCGTCCTTCTCGATCGTCTCGAACCTGATCATGCTGGTGACCGAGAAGGCGAAGGAGGTCGCGATCCTGAAGTCGATGGGAGCCCGCGACGGCGCCATCTTGCGGGTCTTCTTCGCCGAGGGGCTCTACATCGGGCTGCTCGGCCTTCTGCTGGGGCTGGCGCTGGGCATCGGCGGGTGCCTCCTGCTCGGGCACTACGGGCTGCCGCTCGATCCCGACGTCTACTACATTCAAAAGTTGCCGGTCGTGATGCGGGTCCGCGAGATCACGGCCGTCAGCCTGGCCGCCCTGGGCCTCTGCTGCCTGGCGACGCTGTATCCGGCGATGCTGGCGTCGCGGATGCGCCCGGTGGACGGGCTGAGGTACGAATAAGAACCGCCGGGCAACCCAACGCCAAGTACGCGGAGTCTCAGGAATTGCAGGCCATGGCGGCGTTGACACCCGAGGGGTCGCCGACTAATTTGGCGCACCCCATGACGACCCCCACTTCGCCGGCCGCACTTTCGCCGGCCGCGACCGAGGGCGACGCGCGCGGTGGGGCTCGGGTGGCGGTGCGCGGGCTCTGCAAGGCGTTCGAGCACGGCGGCCGCCTGATCGAGGTCCTGCGGGGCCTCGATTTCGATCTGGCGCCGGGCGAGATCGCGTCGGTCGTCGGCGCCTC
>Ga0209863_10000535_pt1 | contig 18419 bp, 16 predicted proteins | sample OrgsoiDNA2013046_FD_185796 | JGI IMG/M metagenome (GOLD analysis project Ga0209863, IMG submission 185796) | Permafrost soil microbial communities from the Arctic, to analyse light accelerated degradation of dissolved organic matter (DOM) -... | ecosystem: Environmental > Terrestrial > Soil >...
AAACGCATGTTCAATCTCGGGAGAGGCCGCAATCGCCGCCGCCTCCGCCCGAGCGTTCTGCATGGCGTAGCTGGCCAGCAGCGAAGCCATGGCATGGGTATCGGCGCGAACTTCTTCCACCGGAGTCGAAAACCATTTATCAATTGACCGGTTCATGAGGCCGTACGAGAACCAGTACATGACCATGACCGGTACGAACGACAGCAGCAGCGCGCCGGCCACCATGCGGGTGCGAAACTTCGAGCCCAGCACCCCCAGCCGCCGCTCGGCGAAAAGCTTGAGCAAATTGCGCAGCAGTACGAATGTGAGTGCGACGAAGAGAAGGAAGATCAGCGCTGACAGAGCCGCAAAGACCGCGATTTCCTGATTGTTCCCTGGGCGCAGGAAGTTCAGATCGAAGGCCGTCATCGACACGAGAATGGCGAGCAGCAGAAACACCGCGACCGCGAGCAGGATGATGACTTGCTTGCGATAGCTCTTTACGGGCGGGATTGGCGCTGGTTCTGCCATTGGGATCGGTGTCAGGCCATATCCAGCCCCGACTGCACGTCATTATAGATGCAGAGGGATGGGGCAAGATGCTTCGGGTTGCGCTCCCTAGTGAATCAGTCCCGATCGCAACCGATTCTGTTGGCGCGAAAGTTCATCGATCATTGCGTCGTAGGCGGGCTTGGGCTTATAGGTTCCGTCGAAAGGCAGAGCAGCACCGCGGGTGTGGTGTGAGTGTGAGCCGATCCACGAGTATTTGTCGGTGAATCCCCAGGTCTGAATGGCTGTGCATCCGGGATTCTGCAGGCATGCGCGGACGATGGCGCGATAAACCTCAGCCTGCCTGGCCAAGTCATTTGTTGCAGCCCTGCCGTCGGAGTCCACAGGCAGAGAGACGTCGAGTTCCGTGATGTGAACCTGCACGCCGAGTGCGGTCAGGCGCGCGATATTCGTAGCGATGGCAGCAGTGTCGAGGTCGAGTTGCGAAACATGCATCTGCAGACCGACCCCGTCGATGGGCACTTCGCGCCGCCGAAAATCTTTCACCATCGCGTAGATTGCATCCGACTTCTTGTTTAACCCTTCGCCTCCATTGTCATTATAGAAAAGTAAAGCCTTTGGATCGGCCTCGTGCGCCCAGCGAAATGCCTGTTCGATATACGCGGAGCCTTTCTCCGCATGCCCGATCCCCGGCTGGTTGTACCAGAGCGAGTCACGCAGATGGCCATTTTCGTCGAGAGCTTCATTCACTACGTCCCAGGCGAAGACCTGACCGCGTAGTGCTTCATCACGGTTGTGATATGTTCTTGCAGCAAATGGGATAGCTGCGCGGGTATGAGGTGGCCTTGCGCCAGCCACTCGGGATTGTCGTGATCCCATACCAAGCAGTGGCCGCGGACCTTCATGTTGTGGGCCTGCGCGAAGCGCACGACTTCATCGCCTTCGTGGAAGTTGAAATTGCCCGCATCGGGCCGCAACGTCCACCACTTCATCGCGTCCTCAGGTTCGACCAGGTTGTACTCGCGAGCCAGGGTTGCGGTGTAGGCGGCCTCTGAAAACAGGGAGGGGCGAACCGCAGCGCCCACAAGAATTCCCGTGGACTGCGCCGCCTCCCGCAATGTTAAGGGGGTTGAGACCAAGGCAAACGCTGGCATAAGCAGCCATGCCCAACGGAGCCAGAGGCGAAACGGCATTTCACTCAATTCATCGCTGAGACGCGGCCATCGCTTGCACGGGAGCGGTTCTGCTCATCACGGCACTCATCTCGAGGGTCAGATCCTTCCCGCCCTTGAAATTGGTGATGAGCGCCTGAATCGAGAAGATCGGTCCCCACGGAATGCCCCACCATCCCGCCACCACCGTCAGTAGAGTCCACGGCAGTCCCTTCACGACGGAGCTTTCTCCGGCGGGAATGTAGTAGACGTCGGACCAACGTTTAAAGGTGATTACCAGGAGGGAAATGCAGTATTGGTAACGAACCAGTTTGGCGCCCCGCTGAATTTCGAACCGCAATTGATCGGGAGACATGTTCCCGAGGCCTTGAATCGCCATGATGATTCTCCTTTGCGGGGGAAGGTGCAATTGTAGGCCGGGCACATTGGCGCGTAAAGAACCATAAAGGACTTGAGCTTCTGCGGACCTTTAGGGGGCTCCGCCGTCCGGCAGAAAAGCCCTGAGTGGGCAGCTTTCACAATCTGGCGTCGACTTTTTGCAGTAATGTTTCCCCACTCCCACGATCAGCCCGTGCATTTCGTTGTAGACCTGCGCGAGAGCCGTACGATGAGCGGTGCTCATGGCCGAAGGGGAATGAGTCGCGCCGCGGATTCCAGATTCCAACTGCGATGCTGTATTTATCGGCTTCTGCTCCTCAGCCCGCGCAATCGGCGCCAGCCCGCGTTCGAACAATGCCCGAACGTCCTCGTAGTCCGCATCCGAGGACAGAATATCGTGGCGCTCGACGATGCGGCGAGTGTACGCATCCACCACGAACACCGGATGATTTCCCGCGTATAGAAGAATCGAGTCCGCCGTCTCCGGTCCCACGCCATTCAAGCTGAGCAACTTCTCGCGAAGCGTGCTCGTGGGTTCGGTGAAGAGCCGATCCAGCGAGCCGCCGTATTCCGCGTCGAGAAAGGCGACGAAGGTCTTGAGCCGCTTCGCCTTCTGCCGAAAATAACCGGAAGATCGAATCAGTCTTTCGAGCTTCGACAACCTCACACGCCGAATTCCTTCGACACTCAATAATCCAGCATCGCGAAGTTGTGCGAGCGCAAGCTCGACATTGGTCCATGCTGTGTTTTGCGTAAGGTAAGCGCCGACGATGACCTCGAAGCGTGTCTCCGCGGGCCACCAATGCTGCGCTCCCCACGCCTGATAGAGGGCGCGGTAGTATTCGCGAATCTCGTTTTCTTTTTTGTCTTTGCCAGCTCTCGACACGCTAAGAATTCTCTCAGCCTTGAGTCTAATTGAGCTCTCGTGGGCGCGAGAACTCGGCTCCGGGCGCTGCTCTCGGCTTACCGAAGTGCATGTACCCGAGCCTGTCTGCGGCTCTCCAACGAATGCAAAATCATCATTTGGCGTGGAGTTCAGCGCCAATGCACTGATTCGGCAGACCTTCATCTCCAGGTCCAAGTACCAAAGTAAGTGGTACGGTAATGCGCTTGCGTTGACAATTTGTGTCAACGCGAATGAGCTGGGTTTCTCTCCCAATGCTTGGCAGACGTTTGCGTTATGGCCTGCATCGTCAGGCGTCGTTCCACCCGCGTTGATAGGAGATCGACCGATGTCTCAACGGCTGGGTGACCTTCTCGTCAAAGAGAAGATCATCACCACAGAGCAGTTGGAACAAGCGAATAAGGTACAGAAGGAACAGAGCTGTCGCCTGGGGTCCGCCCTGGTGAAGCTCGGCTTCCTCACGGACGAAGACGTCACAAATTTTCTATCGCGCCAATACGGCGTTCCCGCCATTAATCTTTCCTATTTTGAAATTGACCCAGCCGTCGTCAAGCTGATTCCGTTCGAGACTGCCAAGCGTTACCAGATTCTTCCGCTGAGCCGCGTAGGCGCGTCGCTGACCATCGCCATGGTCGACCCCACCAACGTCTTCGCCATGGACGACATCAAGTTCATGACCGGCTTCAATATTGAGCCAGTTGTGGCTTCCGAGAGTTCGATTCTCTCGGGGATTGATAAAGCTTACGGCGGCGGAGGCAGCGAAGAGAATCTTGAGACCGTAATGCAGTCGATGTCGGAGATGGGCGAAAACGATGTCGAACTGCAGTCGGAAGAGCAGCAGATCGAGCTGGCGGAACTGGAGAAAGCTGCCGATGAAGCACCAGTCGTCAAGCTGGTCAACGTGGTACTCGGCGACGCCGTGAAGCGGGGCGCCAGCGATATTCACATTGAGCCTTACGAAAAGGAATTCCGCGTTCGGTTCCGTATTGACGGCGTATTGCAATCGATCATGTCGCCGCCACTCAAACTGAAAGACGCCATTACTTCACGTCTCAAGATCATGGCCAAGCTCGACATCAGCGAAAAGCGGTTGCCGCAAGACGGCCGCATCATGCTGAAGATGAACATCGGCGGGCGCAAGAAGCAGCTCGACTTCCGCGTCAGCACGCTGCCTACGCTGTGGGGCGAGAAGATCGTGCTCCGGTTGCTCGATAAGGAAAACCTGCGGCTGGACATGACCAAGCTCGGTTTCGAGGCCGAGTCTCTGGTGAAATTCGAGAAGGCAATTCTCAAACCGTACGGGATGGTGCTGGTTACGGGGCCGACAGGATCGGGCAAGACCAATACGCTGTATTCCGCGATTTCACGATTAAATCAGCCCGACACCAACATTATGACGGCCGAAGATCCGGTCGAATTTCAGTTGGGCGGCGTCAACCAGGTGCAGATGAAAGAGCAGATTGGGTTGAACTTTGCCGCGGCCCTGCGATCGTTCCTGCGGCAGGATCCCAACATCATTCTGGTCGGCGAAATCCGAGACTTTGAAACGGCCGAAATCGCCATCAAGGCCGCTCTCACCGGCCACTTGGTGCTTTCCACCCTGCACACGAACGGAGCGCCCGAAACCATTACCCGCTTGATGAACATGGGCATTGAACCATTCCTGGTTGCGACTTCGGTCCATCTCATCTGCGCGCAGCGACTGGTCCGGCGCATCTGCAAAGACTGCATCGAGCCGATGGACGTTCCGCCTCAGACCTTGGTGGAAGCCGGTTACACACCGGAAGAGTCCAAGACAGTCAAGATCCAGAAGGGCAAGGGGTGCGGCGTTTGCAACAACACCGGGTACAAGGGCCGTTGCGGTTTGTACGAAGTGATGGAAGTTGACGACGAGATACGCGAACTGGTGCTGGTCGGCGCCTCGGCAGTCGAGTTGAAGAAGAAGGCGATTGAGCGCGGCATGATCACACTGCGCCGCAGCGGGTTGATCAAGGTTGCGGCGGGTATGACTACGCTGGAAGAAGTGGCCCGCGAAACGATTCATTAATCGGGGTGGCGAGATTTCTGTAACGAGTTGAGAGGAAGGAACTGACTATGGGTTTGTCGTTAAGCGATCTACTCAAAAGAATGTTGGAGATGAACGGCAGCGACTTGCACATTACCACCAATTCGCCGCCACAGATTCGTGTGCACGGGCACCTCACGCCGCTCGATTTGCCGCAGATGACTCCGGCCGAGACCAAGCAGTTGGCCTACAGCGTGATGACCGATTCGCAGAAGCACCGTTTTGAGGAAAGCCTGGAGCTCGACTTCTCATTCGGTTTGAAAGGCCTGGCCCGCTTCCGCGCCAACGTATTCAACCAGCGCGGAGCCACGGCCGCTGTCTTCCGTCTCATTCCGTTCGAGATCAAGTCGTTCAACCAGCTGGGCCTTGCGCCGGTGGTGAGCAAACTCTGCGACAAGCCTCGCGGACTTGTGCTGGTAACAGGCCCGACCGGATCGGGTAAGTCGACCACGCTCGCCTCCATGATCGACAAGATCAACAGCGAGCGCCACGATCACATTCTCACCATCGAAGATCCGATCGAATTCGTGCACATGAACAAGAATTGCGTGGTGAACCAGCGCGAGTTGCACGCTGACACGAAGAGTTTTACCGACGCGCTGCGCGCCGCCCTTCGAGAAGACCCGGACGTGGTGCTGATCGGCGAAATGCGCGATCTGGAAACGATTGAGTCGGCGCTCCGTATCGCCGAAACCGGCCACTTGACGTTCGGCACGCTGCACACCAACTCGGCGACCTCGACCATCAACCGTATCATCGACGTCTTTCCGGCCCACCAGCAGCCACAGATTCGCGCTCAGCTCTCGTTGGTGCTGGAAGGCATCATGTGCCAAAGCCTGCTGCCGCAAATCAACGGCAAAGGCCGCGCCATGATCATGGAAATTCTGATTCCCAACCCTGCGGTTCGCAACTTGATCCGCGAAGACAAGATTCACCAGATTTATTCCTCGATGCAATCGGGGCAGGAAAAATTCGGCATGCAGACCTTTAACCAGGCGCTGTCGACCGCGTATTTCCAGAAGTTGATCTCTTTGGAAACCGCCATGGCCCGTTCCAGCAACACCGACGAATTAACGGAAATGATCAACCGCGGCGCGAGCCTGTTGAACCGGCCGACTACGGCCGGAACAACTTTGGCCCGCGGAGCGGCAGGCAAGCACTAACCACGCAGAGGAAAGATTTTGAACGAGTACAGATTTCGAACAGGCACAACAGTGAGGAGAAGCTAAACCATGCCAGTCTTTACATTTTCCGGCAAGGACGCCAACGGAACGAAAATTTCGGGCGAGCGGATGGCGGCGAACAAGCAGTCCCTGGCGCAGGCATTGCGCCGCGAGCGCATCACACCCGGCGCGATTCGCGAAAAGGGCAAAGAATTCTCGCTGCCCACTTTCGGGTCGGGCAAGGTCAAGGTCAAGGACATCGCGGTCTTCTTCCGCCAGTTCTCGGTCATGATCGATGCCGGCCTGCCGCTGGTGCAGTGCCTGGAAATTCTGGCGTCCAATCAGGAGAGCCAGTCGTTTCAGAAGACACTGGTCGGCGTGCGGACCACGGTAGAAGGCGGAGCCACGCTCGCAAATGCGATGCGACAGTATCCAGCGGCCTTTGACGATTTGACCACCAACATGATCGAGGCCGGGGAAACCGGCGGTATTCTCGACATCATCTTGCAGCGGCTAGCCACGTACGTGGAAAAGGCCGTGCGACTCCGGTCAGCGGTTAAGTCGGCTTTGATTTATCCCGTGGCCGTCGTCGGTATGGCCGCGTTGATCGTCGGCGCCCTGCTCAAATGGGTGGTGCCAATTTTCGCCAACTTGTTTGCCGGACTCGGCGTCGCCCTGCCGCTTCCCACCCGTATCGTCATGGGACTGAGCCAGTTCGTGCAAACTTTCTGGTGGATGGTGTTCGTCGGCGGCTTCGGGCTGTACTTCGGCGTCAAGCAGATGCGCAAACATCCGCGCGGCCGCTACTACTTCGACAAGGGACTGCTTTACCTGCCTGTAATTGGAAGTCTGCTGCGCAAGATCGCCGTCGGACGTTTCACTCGTACTCTGGGAACGCTGATCACTTCGGGCGTGCCGATTCTGGAAGGCCTGACCATTACTGCCAAGACGTCAGGCAACGCCGTCCTCGAAGAAGCGCTGATGAAAGTGCGCAAGGCGATCGAAGAAGGCCGCACCATCGTCGATCCGCTGCGCGAGTGCGGCGTGTTCCCCAGCATGGTGACGCAGATGATCGGAGTCGGCGAAGCCACAGGCGCAATGGACTCCATGCTGCAAAAGATCGCCGACTTCTACGAAGAAGAGGTCGACGCGGCCACGAAGGACATGCTGGCCATGCTGGAGCCCTTGATCATCGCCATGTTGGGCGTGAGCGTCGGCGGCATCGTCATCTCGCTCTACATGCCGCTGTTCGCCATGATCGCCAAACTGGCCGGCTAACAAAGTCCAACATTCGGGAGGCCGGTTGGCACACCGGCCTCCTCATCGGCACCATAGAGATTTCCGGAATCGCGATGCAATCGACCTTCGACGAGCGCAATTGGCTGGTATGGCTGGTGAAGGTCCGAATTCTGATCCTCACCCTGCTGCTGGCGATTGAAATCGCCGTCGCCCAATTCACTCCCGCTCCGCTGCCCATGCGTCTGTTCCTGAGCACGATTCTGCTCTGGTACAGCATCTCGTTGTTCTACGTGCTGTTGCTCTCGTTCTGGCAGGAGCACCGGCTTCAGGCTGCGTTGCAGGTTCTCACCGATCTGATTCTGGTAAGCCTGGTCATTCACGAGACAGGAGGCTGGGACAGTTCGCTCAACTTCCTCTATCCACTTGTCATCATCGTGGCCAGCGTGCTGCTCACGCGAGTGTGGGCGCAATTGGTCTCGGCGCTGGCGTTCATTCTGTATGGCACGGTGCTTGAGCTGAACTATTACGGGTTCGTGCCTTCCTATTGCAGCACGCATCCCAGCTTCAAGGCGCTGCAGGCGATTATCTTCGTCAATCTTTTTGCGTTCCTCGCGGTCGCATATCTCGCAGGCCTGCTCACCGCAAAACTGCGGCAGGTGGGCGTCCAACTGAAAGACACGAGCGGAGCGCTCGAAAGCCTGCAGGCGCTGCATGAGAACATCATTCACTCCATCAGCAGTGGACTGATCACTACGGGACTTGACGGGCGCATCACACTGGTCAATGCTGCCGCGCAGCGCCTCCTGGAGCAGTCATTGGCCGACCTGATGGGTGCGCCGGTTCAACAACTGTTTCTGGATTCGCTGCCGGGCGTAGAGGCGAAGAGCCCCTACGGGGAAGTGCGTTTTGACGCGCCCACAAAGTTCCGCAAGACTTTGCGAATCCGGGTCGCGGCTCTGACTGTGCCGGAACGCGGCGATCTGGGCTACGTTTACGTGCTCGACGACCTGACCGAACTGCGGCGCCTGGAGCGAGAAGTGCGCATGCAGGACCGGCTCGCAGCTGTTGGACGGCTGGCAGCGGCTATCGCGCACGAAATTCGCAATCCCCTGACGTCGATTGCCGGTTCCGTTAGCATGCTGTCCGGCATACCCGAGATGAACGAGGAGCATCGCCGCCTGCTCGACATTGTGACTCGCGAGTCCAAGCGGTTGAATGGCATCATCACCGACTTTCTGGCCTATTCGCGCACCAAGCAATATCACTTCGACAAGGTTGACCTGATCCACCTTGTCGAAGACACGCTCACGCTCATGGACCACCGCATGACGGCGGAGAACACGGGAATCACCATTCACCGCAAGTTCGCTGTGCGCGAAGCCCACGCCATGGCCGATGGCGACAAGATCAAGCAGGTCTTTTGGAACGTTTGCGAGAACGCTGTCCGCGCCATGAAGGGCGGAGGCTCGTTGACCGTAACGCTTGAATCTCTGGGCGACGACTGGCAGATCGGTTTCGCCGACACCGGCTCCGGGATGAGTCCGCAGCAGGTGGAAAAAATCTTCGAACCGTTCCAGTCGAATTTCGAAGGGGGCACGGGGCTGGGGTTGGCACTCGTGTATCAGATCGTGCAGGCGCACGAGGGCAAGGTGTGGGCGCGATCGAAGCCCGGGCAGGGAACTACATTCGTTCTCAGGCTGCGCCGGCTCGATGCGGAGCGCTCTCTGCCTGTAGGTGAGAGCGTCGCCAAGGCTGCCGGGGTTGCGCCACGGCCGATGGCTGCTGCCGCCGGAGGGAGGTTGCATGGCTAACATTCTGGTCTGCGACGACGAGCGCTCCATCTGCGAAATGCTCGATATCTCCCTGCGCCGCGAGGGGCACCGTGTGGAAACCGTACAGGCGGGGCAGACGGCGAAGAACAAGATCGACGGCGCGCTCTACGACGTCATCATCACCGATATCAAGATGCCGAACATCGACGGCATCGAGGTCTTGCGCCATGCGCATCGCGTTTCGCCGGACTCCGCCGTCATCCTCATCACTGCGGTCGACGACTACGAAGCCGCCGTCGAAGCTGTGAAAGCTGGAGGCGCGACCGATTACATCCGCAAGAGTCCCGGCCTGGTCGATGAAATCAAGCTGGCGATGAACCGGGCGCTCGAGAAACTCAACCTCAGCAAGCAGAACTTTGCCTTGCGCCGCGATGCCGCCACCCGCAACTCGCTCGACAACATCATCGGCTCCAGCGCCACGATGGATAAGCTGAAGCAGACCGTTCGTACGGTCGCTTCCACGGCCAGCACGGTGCTGATTCACGGGGAGAGCGGCACTGGTAAGGAACTCGTTGCCCGCGCCGTGCACGTCTGTTCGCCGCGGGCGACGGATGCCTTCGTCTCCGTCAACTGTGGAGCGTTTCCTGAAACTTTGCTCGAGAGCGAACTGTTCGGCTACCTGAAAGGCGCGTTTACCGGGGCCAACCAGAACAAGCGCGGACTCTTCGAAGTCGCCGACGGCGGTACGATCTTCCTCGACGAAATCAGCGAAATGACTTTGGCCATGCAGGTGAAGCTGCTGCGCGTGCTGCAGGAGCGCACCGTGCGTCCGGTGGGCAGCACGAGCGAAATCTCCATCGACGTGCGCGTGATTGCCGCCACCAACCGCGAGCTCGACAAGGCGGTCGCCGAAAATCTTTTCCGCGAAGATCTGTATTACCGCCTTAACGTGATTCCCATCCGCGTGCCTCCATTGCGGGAACGTCCGGAGGACATTCCTCTGCTGGTTAACCATTTTCTGAAGAAGTACGCCAGCGCGGCTGGACGCAGTATTCTTCGGGTGCACGCGGGATCGCTCGACTCATTGTGCGGGTACGAATGGCCGGGAAATGTCCGCCAGCTCGAGAACACGGTCGAGCGTGCCGTCGCACTCGAAATGACCGACGAACTTCATGTCGAACTGCCCGCCGAACGCCCGAAAGCCCGTGCCGCAGCGGCCTCAGCCGGAGGATCGCTGCCCGAAGGCGGTGGAGATGTAACCCTCCCCGAAGGCGTGGGCATGGAAAATTACGTGGCTGGCATCGAGCGCACGTTGCTGCAAAACGCCCTCAACCAGAGTGGCGGCGTGCAGACCAAAGCCGCCGATGTGCTCGGTATCTCCTACCGGTCGTTCCGGCATTTGATGAAGAAGTACGGGCTGTAGCTTTCAGCTATCTCGGACAGAATGTCCCGGGAGGGACAGCTGAAAGCCGGGTGAGCGAATGGAAGGCCGCCCGCCCCGGAGGGACGGTTGATCCGGCGCCCCGCAGTGCCGGCGAGAGTTCAGCCGGCCTACGGCACGGTGCGGTCCTATGCCACCGTTCCCGCCAGTGAACTGGCGGGCTACTATCGGTGGTCCCTCCGGGACCGGCGGAGTCATCCCTAACTCTTCTTCAACTGCTGCTTCCACCCCAGCACCCGCGCTTTTGCGCCTTCCGCTTCGGCCTCGGGAATCATCCCCTTCTTCTGATATAGGACCGACAGGCTGGTGTGCGCGAGCACGTCGTCGGGATCGATTTCCGCCAACCTCTGCGCCACCGCGATCGCCTCGTCGTAGCGTTGCAGATCCTGCAGCGCGCGCGTCAAGCCGTGCATTGCGTCGGTGAATGCCGGATCGGCGGCCAGAGATTCCTGGTAGGCGGCGACGGCCTTTTCCAGGTGCCCGTCCGCCATCAAATCGAGCGCGGCGTAGTAGGAGTCTTCGGCCTTCTGGCGGGCGGTTGCGTCAGACATTGGTTGGAAGTCCCAAGCGGAGCCTGGATTCTAACATGCGACGTCCGGATTTCCTTGCGCGCGGGCGAAGCGCCGCGGTTATGATGACGACATGCGCACCAAGCTCCGTTTCTTGTGGAACGCGACCAAGGGCCATCGCCTGGCCCCGTGGCGGAGCCCCTATCTTCTGTGGCGCATCGAGACCTATACCGGCGTAAAGATGACTCAGATTGGGTTTCTGGAGTTCTGGGAGTTCGTGTGGCGCGAGCGCCGGGAGCTGTGGCTGTTCCTGAAGTGGACGGGAGAGATGGAGCGGCATGTCCATCCGAAACCCCGGAGTTCGTGAGAGGCAGTGGACAGGGATCAGTGGATAGTGGCCCGTTGAGTTCTCGTTGTTGTGCTCTCGCTTTTACAGAGCCTGTGGCTATGCCCCTTTGCCCGCAGCCGCCCCCAGAACAATACTAACTTCGCTGCCTTTGCCGGCGCCGGTGATCTGGGCTGCGGCGGCGCGGTTAGCCACGATTTCGAGATAACCCATGCTGCCGAGAATGCCGAAGACTTCGCCGGGTGTACCCTCAGCATAGGCCGTGCGAATGTCGGTAATCTCGCGGGTTCCCACCACGATTTTGAATGCGCCAGTCTTGGCCGCAAAGAGGGCCGGAACATCAGCAGGCGTCACGTTGGTGACCAGGTTGCCGAAGCGGTCGATCTTTAGCACGACCCCCCGAATCTTGTTCTCGCCGGCCGGCTTCGGCTTGGGCGCGGAGAACTTGACGAAGTCTTCAATCTCGTCGCCGAACTTGTGGGAGTCGACCTGCTTGGCCAGATAGGCCGCCACGGGCGCGAAGATGTCGCGTCCATGAAACGTGGTGCTGACCGGCTGCCGGAAATAGTGGTCGGAGGTGATGTGGCGCACGTGAATGCGCTCTTCCCGGGCATAAACCATGGAAAGTACGCCATTGTCGGGCGCGACGAAATGAAAGCCGTCGCTCGAAGCCAGAATCGGACGCCGCGCGGTGCCTACGCCCGGATCGACGATCACCATGTGAATTGTGCCGTTGGGGAAATACGAATACGCCTGCGCGATGGTCAGCGCGCCGTCGAGCACGTCGTAGGCCTGCACGGCGTGCGTGATGTCGACAATCTGTGCATCGGGCACGATGTCGACGATCACTCCCTTCATCGCTCCTACATAATGATCGTTGGTTCCGAAATCGGTGGTAAGTGTGATGACCGGACGATATGGCAACGTTCCCTCGCTCTGGAAGACCAATTCCTGAAAGACACAATTCTAGGTACTGCGAAGGTAATTCGCCGGGAAAGTGTGAGTCAAGACACGGAGGTAATGGGCTGATTTACTGCAACTATGTGTTTGCAGGAGGGGGATCGGATTTTAGATTTGAGAAGTCAGATTGCAGATTGAAAAACGCGCTCCAATCTGCAATCTGAAATCTACAATCTGAAATTTGCTTTCCTACTGAATATGCACGTCGCCCGAGCCCGTTCTGACCGAGAGCAGGGGGCCGCCGCCACGCACTTTGCCGCGAATGTTCTTTCGACTCTCCTGAACGCGGCCTTGTACCGTCACTTCGATCGGCGAATTGACGTCGACTGTTCCTGAACTGGTGGAGATGTCGGCGTCGAACGCCGCATTGCCCGGCAGGCGGACGTGCACATTGCCCGAGCCGGTGTGAATTTCCCATGCGCCGCTCTGCGAACCCTCGGCGGTAATGTCGCCGCTGCCCGCTTCGCCATGGAAGCCGCCCTGAATGCCGCGGACGGTGATGTTCCCCGAGCCGGTGCGCAGATCCACATCGCCCGCGCTGGTCTCATCGATTTCGAGGTCGCCGCTGCCGGCGCTGCCTTTCACCGCGCCGGCGATCTCACGGGCGCGGACGTTGCCGGACCCGGTCTGCAAGCGGACTTCGCCGGTAAGGCGCGCCAGCTTCACGTCGCCCGATCCGGTCTGAATGTCGGCATTGCCGCGCGTGCCTTCGATGATCTGGTCGCCCGAGCCGCTGCGGCTGCGGACCGTTGTCTCCACGGGCACGGTAATTTCGTAGTCGACGGAAATGTCGTGCGCGTTGACATAGTCGATGTGGACGCTGTTGCCATCCTGCCGGATCGGCGGATGCTGTTCGATCTCGTTCACGTCCGACTGGCGTCCGCCCATCAGCCAGTGGCTGCCGACGAAAATCTTGCCGCGAATAATGACCGCGCTCGACGCGCCGGTGCGTACAGTTACATCGCCGGAACGAGTGAGCACTTCGAGGTCGACGGGCCCGCTGACCGTGAGCGTTCGCTCAAATGTGCCCTGCGGCGTGGAAGCGAAGACGGCGGTGGATGCGAACAGCACGACCAGCGCGATGGCAAATCGGCTGCGGGTACGGTTTGAGCGGAGAATTCTGCTTTGATTCATGCGGAGTGACTCCAATTGGATTCATTCACCAGAATTGGCGTTGGGCGTGGGCCTCAGCCTCGCGTATCCGAACTACGTTCGATAACGGAATAACGAGCCTGATGCCCGACGCCGGACGCCCGCTTTTACTGCAGGACCACCTGATCGCCTTCTTTCAACCCGCTGAGCACTTCGGTCTTGGCGCCGTTCGAGATCCCGATGTTGACGGCGACCTTGTTCTTGCCCTCTTTACCCTTCGGGTCCGGCACTTCGACTGAAGCCTTCTTGTCCTTGTCGTACAAGATCGCGCCTTCGGGAATCTGCAGCACGTTCTTGTGTTCGTCGAGGATGACTTCCGCGTTGGCGGTCATCTCGGCCTTGAGTTCGCCGCCGGGATTCTGGATGGAGACGCGCACTTCGAACGTGGTGACGTTATCTTTCTCCACGCCCATGGGAGAAATCTTCGTTACCTTGCCGTCAAAAGTCTTGTCTTTGAACGATTCGACTTTGATCCGTGCGCGCTGTCCGAGATAGACCTTGCCGATGTCGCTCTCGTCCACCTTGCCTTTGACGTAGACTTCGCTGGTGTCGCCCAAGGTCATGACCAGTGTGGCCGATGAGCCCAACACGAGAATGGAGCTGACCGCGTCGCCCATTTCCACGTCGCGCGAGAGCACGATGCCGTCAATCGGCGAAATAATGTCGGTGTAGCTCAGTTGTTCGTGGAGTTGCGTGAGATTGGCCTGATCCTGTGCGACATTGGCCTGCGCCTGCGCAATCTTCGCCTTCAGAACCGTCACCTGAGCTTTGGACACGTTCTGCTTATTCAGCGCCATGGTGTAGTTCTTCTCCGCATCGTCCAAAGCCGAAGCGGAAACGACGCCATCTTTCGCCATGCTGATGGCGCGGTCGTAGGCGCGCTTGAAGACCGGAACATCCGGGCCTTCGGCGTCGACCTTGGCGCGCTCAAAGTCCGCCTGCGAACTCTTCAGGTTCGCTTCTGCGGCTTCCAGCCCGGCACTCGACTGGGCCACCTGGGCTTCGATCTCGATTTTGTCGAGCTGCGCCAGAAGTTGGCCCTTCTTGACGCGATCGCCGTAGTCCACGAGAAGCTTCTTCACGATGCCGCTGGCCTTCGACTTCACTTCGACCTTGGTGATCGGCGTGACCTTTCCGGTAGCCACCACGCTCTTGGCCAAGTCTCCTTTTTCCACTTTGGCCAGCTTCGACGGATCAATCTTGGTGCCGCCGCGCGTCGCCGCAAATACTCCGCCTGCGATCAGGAGCACGAGTACTCCTACAACACTGCCCCAGATAATCAGCTTGCGACGCTTCTTCTTATTATTTCCGTTACCGTTCACAACGCCTCCTGTAAATATCGCTAAGTGGAGATTGGGAGCCATGGCGCCCTCACTCTTCTGTACGTGGTCTGACTTGCTTTAGTTCCTAAGGATTTAACGATTGAGTTGTTGACTGACTTGAGCGATTCGGCAGCCGGTTAAGTCACCTGCCACCTACCGGTTAGACCCTGTGCCCTGCGAAACGGTAGCGGCGCTCCGGATGAAATTTTCTATATGCGAGAGCTCTCAGCCCGCCGAAGCCCTCTCCCAGGGTGGAGGCACCCGCACCGATTGCATTCCTGCTTCCTTCGCCGCCTGAATGCCCATCTCCGTGTCTTCAAACACCAGGCACTTTGCTGCCGGCACGCCCAGCTTGTCCGCGGCTATCAGGAAGGCCTCCGGGTCCGGCTTACTTCTCGTGTACTCTCCCGCGCAGACCATGGTGTCGAAGCGGTCGAGCAGATTCAGCGAGGCCAGCGACGCCGTCACTGACTCTCGCGTGCTTCCCGATACGACCGCAAACGGAATGCGGCCATGCTCGGCGTGGATGTGCTCTAGCACCGCCGGCACTGCCTTAAGCTGTGGAAGCAGCTCAAAATAGAGCGCTTCCTTCCGACGGGACACCGCCTCCACCGGCATATTCAACCGCTGCTGCTGGTTGAGCGTAGCGATGATCTCCGCCACGGGCATGCCACCCCACGCGTAAAAAATCGGCTCATGGAACTCGCAACTCCACTCACTCAACGCCTTTTTCCAGGCGATAAAGTGCAGCGGCATCGAGTCGGCAATTGTGCCGTCGCAGTCGAACAGATAGGCTCCAAATGGGCCGGCTGGCAGTGCAAGTTTCATGCGGTGAGATGGTTCCCTCATTATTTCATGCCTGCGGCAGAATGTTAGAATTACCGTTCCATGATTGCTTTCGTGCTGCTCCGGGTCTTTCTGATCCTTCTCCTGGTGGCAGCCAACGCCTTCTTCGCAGCCGCCGAGTTCGCCCTGGTGAGCGTGCGCGATACGCGCATCCAACAGCTCATCGAGTCGGGACGCGTCGGCGCACGCATCGTCCAGCGGTTGCACGCGCGCCTCGACGAGGTCGTCAACGGTGTGCAGCTTGGCATCACCATGGTCAGCCTTACCCTGGGCTGGATCGGCGAGCCCATGGTCGCCCGACTGGTGGAGGGCATGCAGTTCGTGCATCGCGTGCCGCATGCTGCCGTCTACGCCCACACCATCGCCATTGCCATCGCTTTCAGTCTGATCACTTACATGCACGTGATCCTGGGCGAGCTCGTCCCGAAGACGCTGGCCCTGCAGCGCGCCGAGCATGTCGCCCTCGCGGTCGCCGCGCCCATGGAAGCCTTTCTTACCCTCGCGCGCCCCGTCCTGTTCTTCATGCGCCGCTCGGGAGGACTGGTGCTGCGACTGTTCGGCGCGCAGCCTGCCCGGCGTGCCGGAGCCGTCCACTCCCCCGATGAATTGAAGCTGATCGTGACCGCCAGCCGCCAGTTTGGCCAGATCCCTGAATTTCAGGAAGAAATGATCCACAGCGCCATCGAACTCGACAGCATCACTGTTCGAGAAGTCATGGTCGCCCGTCCGGATATTTTTTCCTTGCCCTCTGACCTGATGCTCGACGAATCGCTGGCGCGCGTGGTCGAAGGCCAGCACAGCCGCATCCCCGTTTACGATCCGATGCGCGGCCCCGAGCACATTGTCGGCGTGCTCTATTACAAAGACCTCATGCGCTGGATGCGCCTGCGCCTCAGCAATCTCGGCCAGTCGACTGCCACGCGCATCTCCCGCATTCAGATTGCTCAAATCATGCACGACATGCTGGTCGTCCCGGAGACGAAGGTCCTCGCCGAATTGCTGGCCGAGTTCAAAGAACGGCGCCGCCATCTTGCGGTGGTCGTCGACGAATTCGGGTCCACCGCTGGCGTGATCACGGTCGAAGACATTCTCGAACAGCTGGTCGGCAATATCGAAGACGAATTCGACGTCTCCCCCAGCGAGCCCGCGTTAGAAGATGAGTCGGTCCTGCTGCTCGAGGGATCGGTCAACATCCGCGACCTGGAAACCACCTATGGCCTGACTCTCCCGCGTGAGGCTGGCTTCGAAACTCTGGCCGGATTTATTTTGGCCCGGCTGCAGCGCATCCCTCAACTGCGCGACTCCTTCGAATACGAAGGCCGCCGCTTCACCGTCGACGACCTGGAGGGCCACCGCATCGCCAAAGTAAGAATAGAAAAAACGGCCAAAACAGAAGACGAAGCCGAAGCCGCGCGCCAAGGCGGAGACTGACCCGAACGCCGTCATGAGCACAAACCCAAAGACTTGTCATCCTGAGCGAAGCACGGCGGCGAGCAACGCGAGCCGCCGCGCGCAGTCGAAGGACCCCTGCACGCCCGTCAATCTTGCGTCCCGTGTCAAGGCGTTCCCCCCGTGCAGGCGACAATCGCGGTGCACGCAAAAACTCCCAGACGAGATCGTAGTGAAGGCAAGCGGCAAGGGAGCCCCTTCGACAAGCTCAGGGCAGGCTTTCGACTCCGCGCGCTCATTCGAGCGCGCTCCGCTCAGGATGACAATGCGTGTGGGAATTGAGCGGTGAAAACCGTCCTCCAACGCGTCCTCTATACCCTCCCAGTGATCTGGCTGGTAGTCAGCCTCGTCTTTCTGCTGATCCACCTCGTCCCTGGAGACCCCATCGCCCAGATGCTCGGCGAAGGCGCGCCGCAATCCGACATCGCTGCCGCCCGCCACGCCTATGGCCTCGACGCCCCGCTCGGCGAGCAATACATCCACTACTGGAAAGGCGTGCTGCGCGGCGATCTCGGCCCATCGTTCCGCTACAACCAGAGCGTGACGCGCCTGGTCCTGCAGCGCTATCCCTATACGCTGCGCCTCACTCTGGCCAGCCTGTTCGTCGCGATCATCCTCTCCATCCCCGCCGGAGTCCGGTCCGCCCGCCGCCGCAACCGCTGGGACGACCGCGTGCTCTCCCTCGTCAGCCTCTTCGGCCTGTCGTTCCCCAACTTCGCGCTCGGCCCGATCCTGATCCTGCTCTTCGCCATCAAGCTCGGATGGCTCCCAGTCTCCGGCGCGGGCTCGTTCGCGAATCTTGTTCTCCCCGCTCTAACCATGGGCGGCGCGCTGGCCGCGATCCTCACCCGCATGGTGCGCACCTCCATGCTCGAAGAGTTGAGTCAGGACTACATCCGCACCGCCCGCGCTAAAGGCCTGCCCGAACGCACCGTCGTCTACCGCCATGCCCTGCGCAACGCTATGATCCCCGTCATCACCGTGCTCGGCCTGCAGTTCGGCGCGCTGCTGGCCGGCGCCATCGTCACCGAAAAAATCTTCTCCTGGCCCGGCATCGGCCGCCTCACCATCGACGCCATCTCCGCCCGCGACTACTACCTCGTGCAAGGCTGCATCCTGGCGATTGGATTGACGTATGTCGCGGTGAACTTCCTGACCGATGTGCTGTACTCGGTGGCCAACCCAAGGATTCGGCAGTAGGCCAAGCGAGAA
>Ga0209863_10000536_pt1 | contig 18384 bp, 13 predicted proteins | sample OrgsoiDNA2013046_FD_185796 | JGI IMG/M metagenome (GOLD analysis project Ga0209863, IMG submission 185796) | Permafrost soil microbial communities from the Arctic, to analyse light accelerated degradation of dissolved organic matter (DOM) -... | ecosystem: Environmental > Terrestrial > Soil >...
GGCGCCAACGGATGGGAAATAACCGTATTTGTTATTGACACCAAATTTGCTGGATCCATCGACACGGAAGGTACCGGTCAGATAAAGTTTGTCTTTGTAATTGAAATCAACCCTTGCAAATTCCGACTGAATTTCAGTTGTAATATCAGAACCGGAACTCGGTCCGCCTTGTATATAAGTTGAACCGTTCTGAATAATGTCAGTGTATTGGGCATTGATCAGGCTCAGTTCATTCTGATTAAAATTGAATCCTTGTTTTGCAACTATAAAGGCATTGTAATTTGTTTTCCAATATTCAAAACCAGCGAGTGCCGTAAATTTCAGATCCTGTCCGAATGTCGTGTTATATTGTAAAGTATTATCTATAACCTGGGAGGTAAGTCCTGCACTTTGAATTACGCCAACACCATTGCCGGTAATCGGGGGAATACCCTGAATAAAACCGTCAACATTGGCATTTCTTGTACCATCACTCTGGTTAACGGAATAAAGGAATTTATACTCCAGGTTTTTCAGGATTTTGAAGCTGGCAGAGATATCACCGAGTGTAGTCTGCACCTGGGAAATATCATTGTACCCTTTAATCAAAGCGAGCGGATTGGGTGTACCATTTGTTTCTGTTACGAAAGATCCGTTGGGATTATAATAGTTAAGTGTTGGATTCCATTGCAGCATAGCGCTGATCAGGTTGCCTGCAGATCCGGCGGTATTGGAGGCCAGAACATCTTTGTTTGTAACATTCCCTGAAATCACATTGAAATCAATGGTCAGTCTTTTATCAATGAACTTATATTGACCGGAGAAAGTACCGATGTATTTACGCAGTATGTTACCTTGTATGAAGCCCGGCGTGGAGGAAGCCAGGAACGAAGCACGGAATTTTCCGTTTTCATTTCCGCCACTAAGTGCCAGATCGTAGTTCTGAATCACATTACTCTGGGTAACATCTTCCAGCGGATCAACCTTGGCTCCGTGGTTCAGCTTCTTAGCTGTTGAATCCGGATTGTATTTGCTGAGCGCATTTACATATGTACCGTAAGGAAGGATATCATACTTTTTCATGTACCCTGTGTTCCATCCGGCCGAAGCATTGGCTTCCAGTCTGACCGCACCTGAACTTCCTGTTTTAGTAGTAATTACAATTACACCATTTGCACCTCTTGAACCATAAATCGCGGTAGAAGAAGCGTCTTTTAAAATGGTGATGTCCGCAATGGAATTCGGATCAATAAACAATAAGGGGTTGTCTTCCGGAGTCTGTCCGAAACCACCTACACCCAGGTTCAGTGAGGGTCTCGCGTCCCTGCCATCCAGAATTACACCATCCACTACATAGAGCGGGTTGCCCACTCCGCGCACTGAACTGTTACCGCGGATTCTCACCGTGGTAGCAGATCCCGGCTGACCGCTGTTTGATGTTACTTCCAAACCCGAAACCTTGTTGGCTAACAACTGGTCAGGAGATGTGATAACACCCTGGTTAAACTCTTTGGATGAAACGGTAGTTAAAGAACCAGTGGCGTCTTTTCTCTTTACGGTTCCATAACCAATCACAACCACATCGTTGAGTGATTGTGCAGAAGAAACAAGCGTGACAACTACGTTGTTATCAGCCGGAATGCTGATTTCCTGCTGGTTGAAACCAACAGAACTAACAACTAATATTTTAGCAGTAGAAGCAATCGTTAACGAAAAATTTCCGTTGGCATCCGTGGTGGTTCCACCTTTTGCACCCTTAACAGCAACTGAGGCCCCCTGGACGGGGTTTCCTTTTTCATCAATCACGCGTCCGTGAATGTCCACGGGCGGCGCTCCGTTTGCAAAAACGGAAAAACAGCCGATCATTAAAAACATAACAATCAACTGCAGTCTTCGAATCATTTTTTGACCTGCTTTCTCTCTGGTCTTTTTCAATGGGATGTCCGGGATATAACACCTGCGGACATAGGCAATCGCATCCATAAATTTGTTTGTTTTGGTTAATAAAAAAAAACACTTCCAGTTATGACCGCTACAATAAACTTAGTGCAAGTTTATACGACGCCGCAACCATTTCTATCAACGACGGTTTAAGACGGACAGAAACACTTTTCCTGATAAACAATCTTTTGGTGTTTAATTACCGGCCCTTCACCGGCAGCAATGCGTTATTCGTATATTGTTGGAGCATGAGTAGCCACTACGACTTTCTATTTCCGGATTCCTTTGTCAGTTTTACAATTGGCGAACTATTTTTGCAGTAACCCCTATATTAAAAAAAATGATTAAAATTGAGAATACCGCAAAACTGATCTATGCCATCGGTTTGATTGGTCTGGCTGCCATTGGGCTTTCAATGCGAGACTTTATAATCGGAAGGCCACCGGCCTGTGCTGCGGACATGTGCTGGCTTTTCTTATCGGCAAACTTTATAGTCATTGCGGGCGCAGTGGGAATAATAACGAAAAGATTTGGATATTGGGGTAGCCTGATCTGTGGATTATCCATCTTCTTGTTTTCATACATTCTGAAAATAATACCCGCATTTGTCAAGAGTGATTTTAACGGGATAATCAATAACGGCGCTGCATGGAAAATTCTGGCTTTGACAGGCGGATGTCTTATTCTGGCAAATAGTTTTAGAAAAAATAAAATCTTCTTCCGGTCAGGATTGATTGCAGTAAGCTGCTTTTTTTTGTGGGGCGGAATTGCCCATTTTGTATACAGTTCCTTTGTCGATACCTTGATACCTGACTATATTCCTTTTCACCGGTTCTGGACCTTGTTCTGCGGCTGCTGCCTTATCCTCGCCAGTATTGGTTTATGGATTCCCAAATTAAAAAGACTCGTTGCGGGCTTGTCAGCAGCTATGATTTTTGGATGGTTCCTGCTTCTTCATATCCCGAGATTTCTTTCACATACATCAGATAAAACAGAATTGATGGGGGTTGTCGAATCTCTGATGTTCGCCATGCTGATGTTGATTATATTTTCTGATTTTTCAGCCAACAACAATGAAAGTATGGAAGTATGAAAGTATGGAAGAATGGAAGTGCAGTTGGTTAGTTGTTAGATGGGTTTTTTACCCTTAACAATTATTTTGGACAAAATTTACCCGATAAACTTCAAAATTTTACCCACTCTACTTCCATTCTTCCATACCTCCATACTCGTAATAGTGTTAAATAACAGCTTCACGGCATTCATTCTGATGTGGTTCATCTAGCTTTGTATTTTAATCAGACAAGCCAGGAATTCATGACCTACATCCAATCACATAATACTTTCTCCCCATTTACAAAAGGCTTGTCCGTTCTCCGGCCGGAAAAGATAATCCGGGAAAAGCCGATATTAAAAGTGGTTGAAAAAATTCCTGCGATTTCAAAAGTTGATCCGCCCAGTCCGGAATTAATCGAGAAGTTAAACCGGATCGCTTCACAGCCACCATTTTGCTATGTATTTAAGGCAAGGACATTTGATCCCCGGTGACGTACTAGGCTACTACACGGTGACCGTTTTGAGTTGCCGGTATCAAGTCGGGTCCATCCATCATTGCCCCGGGGTCACAACACTGAAAATCCGGATTATTCCTGCAAATTAAAAATGCCAACAAGCTGCGCTATTCAAAATAAATTTGGTAATTATGTCAAGTATACTGTACATTTAGTCTTGTAAACATTACATTATGTCGAGAATCAAATACCTTTTCCCCTATAACAGCCGGTTTATCGGTATCGCATTGATCCTGATCCATATTCCGGTCAAATTGTTATGGGATGCGCATTATCCAAAGGGATACGATTATCATGACATGGCAGATACAGACTCCGTTTTATTCTCAACCCCACATTTATACTTTATCGGGACCACGCTGATGGTATTGGTCGGACTGTTTCTCGTTGCCTTTTCAATGGAAAAAATCGAGGATGAACAAATCGTCCAGCTACGACTCGACTCACTCCGGTGGGCGATCTATTTAAATTATGCCATTCTTCTTTTCAGTCTTGTCTTTACCCATGGCGGCGATTCCGAACATATTCTGATGCTCAACATCTGGCTGCCACTCCTGTTTTTTATTCTCCGTTTTCAGTGGGTACTATTCAGGCTTAACCGTTCGGCTAAATCAAATGATTCTGATACCCATCCATGAAAAACAATATCCGCGTCGAGCGTGCCATAAAAAATATTACGCAGGCAGAACTTGCCGAGTTAGTTGCTGTATCCAGACAAACGATCAATACCATCGAAAGTAATAAATACGTTCCCTCCACCCTGCTTGCTTTAAAGATTGCGCGGGTGTTTGGAAAGTCAGTCGAAGAAATATTTCAACTTGAAAAAAGCGATCTATGAGTAATAATACAGAACCCCACTACGGCAACGGTAAAATCTGTTACATCGAATTACCTTCCCGGGACATCGATGAATCCAGCTCTTTTTATCAAAGGGTGTTTGACTGGAAAGTCCGCCGCCGGGAGGATGGATCTGTTGCTTTCGATGACGGCGTGGGAGAAGTCAGTGGCACCTGGCGCAAGGACCGTAAGCCTGCCACCGAGGTTAGTTTGCTGGTGCATATCATGGTAGATGATATCGAAATCACGATTCAAAAAATAATTGATGAAGGCGGAACGATCGTTCAGCCCCTTGGCATGGACGCCCCGGAAATCACAGCCTGGTTCCGCGATCTTTCGGGAAATGTGCTTGGATTATATCAGCATAGAGGTTAATTATTTGCGCCCGAGTCGGGGTCATAGTAGACTCAATAAACTAATCGGAGTTGGTCGCGCTGGATATGATATTAAGTTTCAAACGCAGCAGAAAAAAAGATATAAATTTATAACAGGAATACTGTCGAGTGATAAAGTTTAAAGAACTGAATTGCTATATCTTCACTCATTAATGTATTCATTGAAACTCCTCTACCTTTCAACCGGGGCTATGATCCTTCTGCTAATGGGATATACCATGATCCATGAACAATCCCCTAAGCACATTGATAAGGAAGTCCATCGCCAGCTAAGGCAAAAAATGAGTTTAAGCTCATTGCGTTGCACGCCCGACTGGTCAGTCTATCATATTACCAATGAGGAAATACAGGATATGATTCCATTGCCGGGAACCGGTTCACATATCTGGAAGATAAATACCATCAGCGACAGTGCTCAATTTTATTTCAACCAGGGAATCAATCTTTATTATGGCTTTCATATTCCAGAGGCATTGCCTTCTTTTAAAAAGGCGCTGAGTTTTGATTCAACGGCTGCTATACTTTATTGGGCCGTGGCCCTGGCTTATGGCCCAAACATAAATGACGCTGTTTATGTGGCATCAAAGGATGCTTTGCTTGCTGTTTCAAAAGCAAAACTGTTTATGAACAATTCTTCTCCAAAAGAAAGAGACCTGATAGAGGCGATGGAGTCACATTACTCTTCGGATTCCACCCGAGAAAGAGCCGCACTTAACCAGGAGTACGCTGATAAAATGAAAGCTCTTTACTTAAAATATTCTACGGATTCTGAAATAGGCACATTATACGCGGATGCCCTGATGAATTTGCATCCCTGGGACTTATGGCAGCATGACGGCAGGCCAAAACCCTGGACTCCGGAATTAATCAGTGTGCTGGAAAATATCCTTAAATATAACCCGGAACATCCCGGCGCAAATCATTACTATATACACACCCTGGAAGCATCTCCCATTGCTTCGAAAGCAAATGCAAGTGCAGAACGGCTGGGCAGACTAGCTCCGGGGCTTTCGCATATGGTGCATATGCCATCGCACATATATATAAGAACCGGCGAATATGGTAAAGGAGTAAAAGTTAATGAAGCAGCAGTTAAGAATTATTATAGTTATAAAAGATTATTTCCCGGTGTGGCGAATAATGTTTTTTTATATGACTACCATAACCGTCATATGCAGGCTGCCTGTTCGATGAATACCAATGATTATTCCAGGGCAATAAAAGATGCGCTGGATTGCCACAATGCCATTGATACTACCCTTTTACCTGAGGAGGATCCCATGGGTAATTATTCGCAGTACATTTATATGACTCCTGAACTTACCATGGTAACTTTTAAAAACTGGAATGATATCCTGGATGAACCAGCCATCGGAAAGCGTTATCATTATGGAGCATTGATACAGGAATTTGCAAAGGGCATGGCATATGCCAATATAGGGAAACTCGACAATGCAAAATCTTCACTGGCCATCATAGAATCTCTTTTACTTGAGAAAGACATGTCGGATGTGTTGGCGCCCTTTAATGCACCGGTTACAGGCGGTACCGTTGCGAAGTATATATTAATGGGCACCATTGCAGAAAAAGAGAATCATTTAGGGCACGCCGTCTATTATTTTAGAAAAGCTGCAGTAACAGAAGATTCGTTGGTGTACCAGGAACCGCGCGACTGGCTGGTACCGGCAAGACATTATCTAGGCAATGTGCTATTGAAAGAAAAGAAATATAAAGAGGCCGAAAAAGTATTTCTTAAGGACCTTTCCTATCAACCGGGTAATTATATTTCTACATCCGGATTAAAGAGAGCGAAGCAAAAATAAAACGGGTAAGCCGAAAACCGACCGACCAGGCCGATAGGTAAACTAATGATCACCGTTCTATAGTGTGGAAGGTCGTCTACAAATGGCCGGGGTAGTTTATCTCATTTATTTAAAAACTTTAAAGTATCCTTTGAATTGGCTTTTGGAGGAATCGTCAGCACGGAAATAAAAAAATTTTCTACCTCCATCTGTACAGCCTCCACATCCCGGGATTTGATAGGCGAACCGATCACATGGTTCCCTGTGTTGGGCAGGGCCGTTTCGCGTTTTAGATTCGAAGGCGTTCCCAGTTCGTCGAACATTGTTAACATAGCTGAAACCTTTACCACACTATCCTGATGAATTTTATCCCTGTAGTAATACAATAGAAGTACCGGCTGCTCCACCTTCTTAAATGTTTCTCTGATCATTGCTGTCTCCAGGTATTCTTCAAGCGCAACTGCAGCCTCCAGTCTGTAAGGTCTGTTCCAGTATCTGCGGTATTGAGGCCGGTCATCATCTGAGACTATATAATTTCCATGTTTTACAAGCCGGGCGATCTGCAGACCCCAGGGATCGTTCAGTATCCAGGCGAATGGATCATTAATGGCGATATTTGGCGACATTAGGATCAAAGCTGTCACGTCCTTCGGAAAATCGGCTGCCAACTGCAAGGCCAGGGAGGCTCCTGTGGATGTCCCCATCAGAATTACTTTTCTTCCCAATTTTTTTCCAATGACCAGGGCCTGTTTCGCCGATTCCCAATATTTATCAGCAGTAAGGTCGACTAACTGTTCACTGGTATCGATGCCATGTTCAGCAAGCCGGGACAAATACAGGTTGCATCCAAATTCAGCGGCTATATTCCGGTGAACCGGATCCGCTTCTTTTTGCGAAGCGGAAAAACCGTGCAGGTACACAATACTGTAATCCGTTATCTCTTTGGCAGAATCATTTGCCCAAATGATCCTTGCCTCATTGTCAGGTTTCAAATGATGACTGGATTCTTCATGCAAAATATCAGCTTCAACGGCTGTAGGATTGTCGGGAATGAATGGTAAGATTTGAGAATATATCGGCCTGACTGGCCTTGGACCTGCAAAATAAAAAAGGATAAGAACGACAGGAATAACGAGGAACCATTTTCTGCGCATCTCCAGATTTTAATCTGAAGTTATTAAAATGAAATGGTTAAATTTTCAGCCTGGTCGTATTATCATTTTGTAAAAGCCTTCCAAATCTGATCGGGAGAAACATCAGGATAATTCATCGAAATTTTTTCCGATTTTTAGCGTTTTTAAGGAATGAAAAAGAATATCATTGGTTTTTTTATATTTTTCATATTGGCGACTCCCAAGCTTTATTCTCAAAATTCTGATCGGCAGTTTAAGGTCACTATTGACGGAGGTCTTTCTTTTCCGGTCGGAAAATTCGGAAGTTCAGCATTTAATCCGGCAACATCACAAAACGCTGCAAAACCAGGCCCCGCAGCAGCCTTTACACTTGCCTACCGGCTTAAAAATTCTCATTTTGGTCTGAAGATTATTGCAGGCTGGCAGCAAAACAATGTGAATAATACCGCAATTGCACGGTCAATGTTTGACTTTTATCCAAGTGGTTCACAGATAGGCGCAAAATCTGACAATTGGCATATTTGGAAATGGATGGCAGGTCCTACTATCGAAACTCCACTGTCGACAAATGGAAAAGTGAGTCTTGAATTCAACGCCGTTGCCGGGATTTTAAAAACAAAAATACCTGGTTATAAATATACAGTTATCTATCCCGATCAGAATACGGTTGAATTTGAAGCCCGTGCTCCCATATCTCTCGCGGCAAGTTTTTGTTACCAGGTAAGTGCCTGTTTGAATTACCGTATAACGCGATCTTTATTTCTCAATGGAGATCTGAGTTTCATGCATTCAGCCCCAGTGCATGTATTTACATATTATTTGGGCCCTAATTATCCTATGCCGGTCATTATCAGTCAGACTTATCCCATCAGTTCAGTTAATTTATTAGTGGGCATTGGTTATATATTATAACCGCGAGCTTATATGTGGTGATCGGAAAATTTGACCATCTTTACATTTCATGAAAGGATTAAAATCTGGGTTTTGGGTATGACCCTGAATTGTTTTCGAAATAAATACCCATAAAATGACAACGACAAATGAGCTGGGCATTTCCTTATCAGGAGGCGGATACCGCGCTTCCGCGTTTCATCTGGGTACACTGCACAAGCTGGAGAAACTCGGAATTTTAAAAAAAGCAGATGTGATTTCGACGATTTCCGGCGGATCAATCACCGGCGCTGCCTGGGGACTGTATAAGGGCGATTATGAGTCTTTTCACCAGGAAATGATAAATAAAATTGCCACCAAAGATGTACTCAATTATATCTTCTCGTCCTTTATATTTTTCAGAACCTTCCTTTTCGTTTTGATTTTTGTCTGCGGCGCCGTCTGGCTGAGTTTCACGCACTGGTCGCCCTTTACGCTGCTGGTTATTGCGATTTTTATTTTTCTTTTTTTAAAATGGCAATTCAAAATATTCCCGGTCAGTAAAATAATCGAAAAAGCCTATAAAGAATTTTTCTTTGATGATAAAACGCTTAAGGATTTAAAAGCTCACCCCATCCTTGCCATTGGTTCGTCAAATCTTGAAACGGGGAGGCCATTTACTTTTTCCAAAGACAAAATGTCTGATTCATACTATTCTTCCAAGTCTAATTACGATCCGCCGGTTGTCTTTATGCAATCAGAGTTCCCCGTAGCGAGAGCGGTCATGGCTTCCAGCTGCGTTCCCGGGGCATTTACGCCCGTGCTCATCGACAAATCTTTTTTTAAAACAGCTTCTGATTTTGACAGAATAAATCCGCAACTGGTTGATGGTGGTGTCTATGACAATCAGGGTATTCAAAAGATCACACAACCAAAGAGCCGTTATGAATGCCGTATCATTATTACGTCGGATGCCGGAAATCAATTTTTCGCCAATGAAAAATATCCAAATTCCATTGCCCTGCTGTCAAGGACAGTTGGTCTGTTCATGAATCGAATCAAGAACTCACAACTGGCGCAGGATGTTTATCAAAATACAAGTGGTGCTTCCCGACCGATTGCTTATCTCTCTCTGGGTTGGCGGATTCAAAACTTAATACCCGGGTTTATCAACAATATGATTGAGAGTCAGGTGACAAATGAGGTCATCAATGCTCATCAGCTCCATCCGGAATGGGTTAAAAATCCCTCGGCTTTTCGGAACGAAATCCAGTCTGCGCTGGAAAACCGCACCGGATATCCGGCAATCAGTGATCGGGATATAACTTTTGAAGAATGGAATATGGTACGTACAACGGGTACTAATCTGACAAAACTTTCATTGAAAAGAATCGAATTACTGATACGTCATGCAGAAAATCTCACCGAGTTACAAGTGAAATTATATTGCCCGATGTTAATTCGTTAAACCGGCGACTTCTCTCTTTCCCAAAACCGGTGCTGCGGTGATCTGCACATTGGTTTTGATAACAGACTTTCCACCCAGGCGAATTCATGTTATACGTTTTTGATTTTTAATACAATCCATCCGGCGCAGATTAAGTTTCCGACATTTTACAGAATTTTTGAAATCAGAATTTGATTTTAAAATTCATTAAACAACTCAATAAAACTGAATTTTATTACAATTTGCCCTTTGCAACTGTTCGATGATAACGGTAAGCGATATATTTATATAAATTAGAAGAAAACAAACATATTAAATATTTTAAGCAACTATAGATGGGCAATGCAGAGAATGAGCGTCTTTCCAAATCCTCCAGCAACAGAAACTGGAAAAAATGGGGGCCTTATGTTTCGGACCGGCAATGGGGTACGATCAGGGAGGACTACAGCCGGGAAGGGAATGCCTGGGATTTCGTCAATCATGATCTCGCCAGAAGTTACGCGTATCGTTGGGGCGAAGAAGGCATTGCCGGTTTTTGCGACAACGACCAGATTTTATGTCTTGCGCCTGCATTCTGGAACGGGAATGATTCCATATTAAAAGAACGGCTTTTTGGATTAACTAACGGAGAAGGAAATCATGGGGAGGACGTGAAGGAACTTTATTTTCATCTGGATTCCTCTCCCACCCATTCTTATTGCAAATTTCTTTACAAGTACCCGCAGCAGGCTTTCCCTTATCTGGAACTATTGCAGAAAAACAAAAGAAGCCGGCTGAGTCCGGAATTTGAATTGCTGGATACAGATGCATTCAAAGACAACCGCTATTTCGATTGTTATATTGAATATGCAAAAGCGGATATCAATGATGTGCTGATGAAAATTACGGTATATAACCGGGGACCTGAACCGGCGACCATCCACGTGCTTCCCCATCTTTGGTTCCGTAATTTCTGGAAACATAATGCCCGTTTCAGCAAGCCCGAGATTGTATCGGTTTCAACCAATTGTCTGCAAACAACATCTTCGCGCAATGGCAGTTTTTTTCTCTACCATGAGGGTGGTGAACAATTATTTTGCGAAAACGAAACGAATAACCGGCGGATGTATAACCGGCCCAATGATTCTGCCTTTGTAAAAGACGGGATCAATAACTATATCGTCGATAATGAAAATACGGTGAACCTGAGAAAAAAAGGTACCCGGGCCGCGATATGGCTTAAGGAAAGGATCAGGCCGGGCGCATCCAAAACATTCAGGGTCAGATTAAGCAAAGCGGAAGTCGATGATCCCTTCTCCGAATTTGAAGATATTTTTATCAAACGTCTGAATGATACCGATGAATATTATGATCAGCTGGCACCGAAAAATTTGTCTCCCGAACATAAGGCGCTGCTCCGCAGTTCAGCCAGCGGTCTGCTATGGACAAAACAATTCTATTATCTCGATGTTTTTAAATGGCTTTTTGGAGAACCCCACGAAACGCCGCCAAACCGCATCTTCAAAAGAAACTATGACTGGCAACACCTCACCTGCCGGAACATTATTTCCATGCCGGATAAATGGGAATATCCCTGGTTTGCAGCCTGGGATCTGGCATTTCATGCGGCCACTTTTGTTCATATCGATCCTGATTTTGCCAAGCAGCAATTACTGGTGGTGCTCCGGGAATACTATATGCATCCCAACGGACAGATCCCAGCTTATGAATGGAACTTCAGCGATGTGAATCCCCCTGTACATGCCTGGGGTGTATGGTATGTTTTTGAAGAAGACAGAAAAAAAACCGGCGTTGCGGACTGGGATTTTCTTGAAAGGGCTTTTCAGAAATTACTCATGAACTTCACCTGGTGGGTCAATCAAAAAGATGCCAATGGAACCGATATTTTTGAAGGCGGCTTCCTGGGACTGGATAATATCGGAGTCTTCGACCGGAACCATATGCCCCAAGGCATTAAAAAACTTCAGCAGGCCGACGCGACCAGCTGGATGGCCATGTATTCCATTAATATGTTGCGCATTTCGCTGGAACTGGCACAGCATAATCTGGCTTATGAAGAATCCGCCGCCAAGTTTTTCAGACACTTTCTGAATATCGGATGGGCGATGCATCATATTGGTAAGAAGGATATTTCTCTCTGGGACGATGAAGATTCATTTTATTACGATGCCATTCAATTTGAAAATGGTAAAAGTGAGCGCCTGAGAATCCGTTCCATCGTAGGTATCATTCCCCTGCTGGCCGTCGAAATCATGCACAGCAAAGTATTTGAACATCTCAGGCAATTCAATACCCGGCTGGAAGTGATCAGGCTAACAAGGCCGGATCTGACGCGGATCATTTCAGATATTGAACAGAAGAATAAGGAGGGAAATTATTTATTCGCGATCCTGGTGGATGACCGCCTGGAAAGCCTTTTGAAAAGGCTGCTGGATGAAGCGGAGTTTTTGTCGGACTATGGAATCCGATCCCTTTCGAGATCGCATCAGGAGCAGCCCTATGTTTTCGGATACCAGGGTACAGATTATTCCATTCAATATGAACCGGGTGAAAGTTCCAGCACGATGTTCGGCGGCAATTCCAACTGGCGGGGGCCGATCTGGTTACCGTTAAATTATCTGATCATTCATTCCCTGAGAAAATATTATGAATACTATGGCGACAAATATCAATATGAATTTCCAGCTGGTTCAGGAAATAAACTGAATCTGAAACAGATTGCCAATCAGCTTACCCGTCGGATTCTGAAAATATTTGAAAAGAATGACGAAGGACAATTTCAATATCATGCCAGCCACCAGTCAAACTGGTCAAAAGAACATTTCAAAGATCATCATTTATTTTATGAATTTTTTCATGGCGACACGGGACAGGGTTTGGGCGCCTCGCATCAAACCGGCTGGACGGCTTTGATCGTAAATTTATTGCTGGAGTTGGATGAGGATTAAATATGACATTTCTAAATAAATGTTACAAGCATCAATGCCGAATTGTTCCTAATGATTTTCTAATCTGATGAGAGAAAAACTGCTCCAAAGAATCGATAATATTCTTAACTGAAAATTTCAGAGGATCACTATATATCATTTGCAGGACCGATATAATGACCAGCCGTTAGTACGCGTGGAAGGGTTTTTGATTACATCATGGGAATCAACATAATTCAATATGAAGACCTGTTATTTTTATTTAATATGTGTGGCAGCTTTATTGTTATTTCCGTGTTCATCAGGAGCTCAGTCTGCTACTTCTTTCGATTCGGCCTCCTTTTTCAAGACTTTTCATTCCAAAACGGCTTCCGTAAATGGCATTCAAATGCATTATGTCGTAGGCGGCAAAGGTGAGTTGATCGTTCTGATCCACGGTTGGCCTGAAAACTGGTATGAGTGGAGAAAGGTCATGCCTCTTCTTATCAGCCGGTATACGGTCATTAGTGTGGACCTGCGCGGCGCGGGACAGTCTACCGTTACAGAAAAAGGATACGACAAGAAAACCATGGCAGCTGATGTGCATGCACTCATCACTTCACTGGGATACAAAACGGCGATCGTCGTAGGTCACGACTGGGGTGCTGGCGTCGCCTATGCCTATGCGGCGCAATACCGCCAGGAAGTTTCCCGATTGATCGTCTGCGAGGGTATTCCATTTGGTAAATGGCTGCCGAATTATAACCTGTTTTGGTTTTTCGATTTCATTCGTACAGCAAATGCTTATGCAGAACAACTGACCAACGGCCGCGAAAAAGAATTTCTGCATTATTTCTATCAGCGTCCTTCAGCTCATTTCACGCCAGACGGAATCAGCTCCGCAGATGAAGACTATTATGTGAGGTATTTCCGGGAAACCGGACGAATGACTGCCGGATTTAATTTTTACCGCACAATCGACCAGGATGTTATTGATAATGACGAATGGGCACTCAATCCATTGTCCATTCCCGTTTTGGCGATCGGGGCTGACCTGCAATCAAAGGATGCAGTAGAAAAGACAATGAAACAGATTGCCTCCCATGTGAAGGGAATCATTATGGAGAATACCGGACATTTTGCCCCGGAAGACAGGCCGCAGGAGTTGGTACAAATCGTATCCGAATTTCTCAATACCGGCAGTCCGTGACTGCATTAACTGATCACTTTAAAACATTAAGAATATTCTTCGCTGGTCAAAGTGATAATTACCAAATATTTCACGTCCCATCTTTTTTCAACGCTATTGATGACTTCTTTTGTTCGGCCGTCACAGGAATGACAAAAGATCAGTTTCCAAAGATCTCACGGTCGCGGATCTTTTGGGGGACCTTGTAGTCTTCATCGAACCAGGTCGCTTCGGTTGAATTCGGTTTCGGTGGAAGTTTCAGGTACAATTTACCATTGGGTGTCGCGGCATTCGCCACTGCGTCCCGCCATTCGTAATGATCGAACATGATAACCGCCTGGATCATGTAGGAAACCGCGACCCGCCGGTCGCGTATCAGAAAAAGATTTTCCCCGTTCTTCGTATCCGCCGCGATCGAAAAATTGTACGAGCCGGTATAGACGCGGGCTGTCGGCTGGTCAAAATCAATCACCACGAATTTATGATGCATCCGGACTCCGCTGCCGCCGGCAGCTTCTTGTTTAAACGGTTCCGGTACGTTAGTAAGCAATGCTGCCGGAAAACTGATCGGAGCATTGCCATCCGGCGTCTTCAGGTCCAGGCCGCCTGTATTCTTATCCGAGATCCCGTATACAAAGCGTTTATTGTTGTCCGTTATACCCACGACGGCATTTTTAATCACGCCGGGTGTCTGATACAGAAAGGCCAGCGAGTAGAGTAAGCTGGAACCCGTCGTAGCGATATCGTCGGCCACTTTTTTCAGTAAGGCGTTGGCGGTCTTGTGCGGGGAAAACGCAATTTTGGCATCGATACCGGTGAGACCCAGATCCTGCCAGCCCGCGGCGGACGGGGTACCTCCAAAGCCCGGCGCACTATCCAGATTGTTCCAGAGATTGTCAAACTGGTCAAGGAACAGCTGTACTGCCTTCGCTCCGGACAGCATCACGGCATTATTGTTCTGCACATAGAAACCGCGCCAGGACATATTCGTCGATCCTCCGATCGCGCGCATAACCTTGCCCGTTACAGCGATCGTCTTGTTATGCTGGAGTCCGCCGACCTTTTGGCGCTGCACATTTTCCTCTCCGGCAGAAACTACTAACCGCGCGGCCGCCAGGGTTTCCGGCGAATTATCGTTGCCGTGTTTGTCAGAGTTGTCGATGATGATCTTGAGTCTCGTACCAAGCGCCTCGAATTTATTCAGGAGTTCCGGTAGATTGAAATCATAGGCGGTAACGTGCACCTTCGATGTCGGATCCGCGACCGCATCGTCGAGGAGTTTGACCAGTAGACGCCGGCCCTCAAAGCCCATCCAGTCCTGGGCTGCCGCCGCATTCGGATCCGTCGCCACGAAATCGAGCCCGAGGTCGGGGTCCACCGGAATGATCGTCCCCACTCCCCCATTCTGCCCCCAGCGGCTGACGAAAGCCTGCGACGAAATAAATCCGCGTGTGAAACCGATATTCAGCTTGCCCGGGTAGGTTTCACTTTCCAGGCGTATCGAAGCTTCCTGAAAATCACCATAACTCAATTGGCCGTCTGTGCCCATGAACACAGGCGTCACGCGGTATGTAAATAATCCCGGTATGTCTGGATGAAAAGGAAAATGTGTCCAGCGAAATTTTTGGATCGGAGAAAGTCTCGTTGAAAGAATATTCGGATTCACGTTATTATCATTGTCTAAAAAAGACAGGCGGTTCTTCAACGCAAAAAATGCCGTACCAGCGGGTTCCTTGTATTCGATCGCGAAGCCCGCAAAGTTTGCCGGAGGCTTTTGATTGTTTTTCCAGTTCATCGCGAGCAGCGCCATGCCTTCGCCCCGATAGACTTTTAATGTGAAGAGCGCGGCAGCATTGGTTCCGGAAACAATGAAATCAGGCGGAGCGCCTGCTGCTCCGGTGCCAGTGGTTGGCGGGTTGGATGGTGGCGGGGGCGCCGGTTTTTTCTTTGCCGGTGATTTTTTGGTTACGGCTTTTTTTGCCGGAGATTTTTTTATAGCTGATTTTGTTGCCGGAGATTTTTTAGCAGTTGATTTTTTAAGAGTTGATTTTTTTGTAGATGACTTTTTTGCGGGGGACATGGCTGAGGATTTAAAGGTTCATACCAAATTTAAATGTTTTCCACACTCAGGCCTATAAGCAATAACACTTATACCCTTGAATCAGTAGGACTACGGAAAGATTCCGGAGTGCTGCCCGTTATTTGGATCCATCGCCAGGAAATATAGGAGAACGGTACTGGAAAATTAGGAGAATACACCTGAGTGGACGACATCAATATGCCCCTTTATTTCGAATCGTCAACGACCTGCATTCCTGTTTCTGCGGAAAGCAAATAGTAAGGCAATTACTATGGCAATTGTAATTTCCATGATCTATATGTAAGATACAAATTTTAAGAGGTCCGTCAAAACCTACTCTTTTGATCTTCAATGAGCCAACCGAATGAATAGAAACTTCTGACATCGCTAATATTCACTTCTTTTATACTTGTCCCGTCATGATCCGATACATGAATTCGAGGCCAAAACCGCTGATGAGCATCCTTTCTTTGCGGTTCTGAAGCAATTGCTGTATCCAGTCTACAAAACTACCATCTGCAATCTTGAATGTTCTGCCATTCAGATCAATGATGACCTTGATTTGAATTCCTTTATAGTATCTAGTTTCTTTACCGGGATTACTGTCAATGTCGATTTGTTTTTATATCGTTATCTTATTAAAAGATAGCTTTACCATATGAAAAGTTCGAACTTCTGGTGGTTGCTTACCATTGCCGGTGGGATTTTAATTGCGCTTGGAATCTTTTGCCTGGCAAGCCCTTTACGGGCATATGTATTTCTGGCCCACTACTCCGGATTGGCGCTGTTGCTGAATGGAATACTACTGATGATTGTTTCTTACAAGAGCTCCGATACGCTCAGGGAAAAGGAATGGCTTCTGGCAGAAGCTGTCCTGGATATTCTGTTCGCAGCCTGTTTATTATTCAATCCATTTATGACATTCGTAGCGTTTGCCCTTCTCATTGGTCCGTGGATGATTGGAAAAGGTCTTCTGAAGACTCTTGTCGCTGTTAATCTGAAACAGATTCGCGGCCGGATTTTTATTTTTTTTGCAGGGCTTCTGTCGATCGTTTTTGGCCTGCTGATCATATTTTATCCACTGAAAAAAGCCAACGGGATTACTATTTTTCTCGGATTTTTCGCATTGATCATGGGAAGCCTGTATGTGTTTGATTCTATACGATATAGAAAATTATCGGACACATTGGATTTAATGTTATAGAAAACTTCCCTATGAAAGTCATTGGGTGGAAAAAATTTTGAAGGATTTTCCGCTAACGGAAACAGAAAATGTGCCATTCTGAAGGCCTGCAAGTTCAGCGGTGTTGAAGACGTTCACCAGCTTTGTAATGGACAGTAAATCAATAATTCTGTCAGGAAGTGGCTGGCTGTCTTTTACGGCCGACTTTCCGATCGGGATCTGAAGCGGGAATTGCATCGGCTGATAACCATTATTGAAGACCACGATCACAACTTCATCACGAAAATATCGCAGGAACGCGTACACAAAGTTGTCGACCCAGAGGGTGATAACCACTCCGTATTTTAGTGCATCGCTCTGCCTTCGGAATGAAATCAGTTTTTTAATTGTCCGGAACAGATTAGATTCATCCGCGAAGTTTGGTGAGGGTTCATTATTGGCGGCGATCAGTTGCCAGGGAAAGTCGCGTCGCAGATCATAGTCATTGCCTGTACCGCCAAAATTCTTATACCCCTCGAGGCCGGTCTCGGAGCCGTAATAAATTTGGGGGATGCCGCGGACGGTAAAAAGAAATGCATACATCATCGCCGCGATCTGAAAGGAGAAGGTCTTATTTCCATCACCGGTAAACCTTGTGCGGATCTCACTCATGATGCGCCGGTCAAGATCGTGATTGTCCAGCAGGGTCACCAGCCGGTTTGCATTGGTATAATAACCGCCGCCGGAGGGATCATCGAGATCGAGAACGCCGCTGCCGGCGCATCTTTCGCGCCACCGTTGCCGTACCACTCGCACGCGATCGCGCCGTTGCGGACCACCACGAGGGAGAGCGCCCCGCCCTGCGTGAGGTAGGACCCCATGTCGCCGACGTCGGGCTCCTGGGCGAACGCCGCGGCGACCGCGTCACACGCGTGGGCCTCGGGCCAGCGCGCGGGCGTCGCCGACGCCGACACCGGCGCGGAGCGCTTCCACGTGTAGTCGTCGGTGCTCGAGTCGCGGTGCACGAGCACGCGCATCATGTAGTGGAGGTCGCGCCCGGCGCGGAACCAGA
>Ga0209863_10000537_pt1 | contig 18367 bp, 17 predicted proteins | sample OrgsoiDNA2013046_FD_185796 | JGI IMG/M metagenome (GOLD analysis project Ga0209863, IMG submission 185796) | Permafrost soil microbial communities from the Arctic, to analyse light accelerated degradation of dissolved organic matter (DOM) -... | ecosystem: Environmental > Terrestrial > Soil >...
CGATGGCCTCGTCAAAACGTTCCAGATTCTGCAAGGCTCTCGCCAAGCCATGCATTGCTTCGGTGAAAGTCGGATCGGCGGCAACCGCCGCCTGATATTCCGCCAGCGCCTCGCCCTGCCGTCCCTCCGCCATCGCGTCGAGGGCCGTGTAGTAATGATCTTCGGCAGCGTTGCGCGCGGAATCGTTCATGCAGTTTCAGTAACGTCGGTGTCAGCCATCTCAGGAATCTATGCGATTCTAGCGCACGCTGCGGCTATACTCGGGAAAACATGCTCTCCGGATTGCGGTTTCTCTGGAATTCGACGCGCGGTCACCGCCTCGCCCCTTGGCGCAGCCCCTATCTGTTATGGCGGGTCGAGACCTATTGCGGCGTCAAGATGCAAAACATCGGATTTCTGGAATTCTGGGGCTTCCTGTGGCGCGAGCGCGCCAATCTCAAGCGTTTCCTCGCTTGGACGACCGAAATGCAGCACTACACCCGCGAAGAACGACCCGGCCGCTCCGAACCAACCTAGGTCTGTGTGGCGCGGGCGCCCCCGCCCGCGTGGTCGTAAAAGCTTTGAATGCTGCCTGACGGAAGCTATTGCGTGCCTTCCATTTTATTCAACAAGTCGCATTGAGCCCAAAGAGGATGTTGAGGCGGGGGATCGGGACGAGATTCTGATCTCATTGAGGCCGCTGATCTGATTGCGCGAGGGTCTACGACCCAGCCGCCGCTGCCCCACCCATTCGAACCGCGACTTCCGCACCCTTCACAATGCCGAGCTGTTTCGCCGCCGCCCCGCGATTGACCGAGATCTCCAGAAATCCCATGCTGCCCACCACTGCAAAAGCCTCTCCCGGCGCAGCCTGCGCATAATGGCTGTAAATTTCCGTGATCTCGGTTTTGCCAATAACAATCCGGAACGGCGGCGGATCATTCCCCAAAAGCTGGGGCGCGTCCGAAGCCCGAATATTGGTGATCAGGTTTCCGTAGCGGTCGATCTTCAACACAATCCCTCGCAGTGACCCATCCGCCGCCGTCTTCGGCTTGGGTGCGGCAAAGCGCACATAGTCCGTAATTTCTTCGCCAAACTTCGCGGGATCCACGCCCTTCGCCAGGTTCGCCGCCACCGGCGCGAACACGTCTCGTCCGTGAAACGTCGAGCTGACCGGCTGCCGGAAGTAGTGGCTCGAAGTTATCTCACGCACCAGCACGCTCTCCGCCTGGGCATAGACCAGCGAAAGCACTCCGTTGTCCGGAGCCACAAAGTAGTGCTCGCCCACAGTCGCCAGAATCGGCCGCCTTTCGCTACCCACACCCGGGTCCACCACGACCATATGCACCGATCCACCCGGGAAGTACTTGTACGATTCTGAAATGGCAAGCGCTCCGTCGAGTACGTCATAGGCCTGAATGGCATGCGTGATGTCAACGATTCGCACTTCGGGGAACACGTCCAGCAGAACGCCCCTCAGGGCGCCCGCAAAATGGTCCACCAACCCGAAATCAGTAGTGAGCGTTACGATGTGAGGACGAGCCAAGCGAGCGCCTTCCAACTTCGGATTTTCTTCGCCAAATTTCCAAGCTATCCCCGCTGCACGGAGGAGTCAAGGCACGGGGGTAATATGCGTTGGGTCGCGCCTTTCCGTCTTGTTCTTGTCATAAGTCGCTTCGCTTACCAGGAAGTCCCCTGAATCCACGGTTCCGCGCCGAACCTCAACCGACTTGGTTCCGAGAAGGCGCCGATATTTCGTGAAACTCGCGGGCACTCCCTCATCCTGGGATATTCCTGGCCCAGACAGCAAACTGAAATGCAAATGAGGAAAAATGGTATCGCCGGCAAACCCAATGCGCCCGATCATTTGTCCGCGTCGCACCGAATCCCCGGTCTTCACCGCAACACTTCCCGCCAGCATGTGATTCAAAACGCTATATTCCCCATCGCCGTGGTCGATGAGAACGTAGTTGCCCAGTCCCTTCGGATCAGCAGAAGCCGGCAGATCTGGATGGCTTACTTTCCGGCCTTCGAACCAATTGTCTGGAATGCTGTTCTCGGCTGTCATCACCTTGCCCGCGCCTGGGGCATACACCGGCTCACCATAGCAATACCAGTTCCGCTTGTCATAAGGGTCGCCGTGATACATTCGGCCTTCTTTATCCACGATCTCGAAATCGAAAGCAAAGCGGTTGGAATTTGCGCGCACACCCATTTGCTGGACTTTGGGATTTTGCAGGGGAACTCTGCGATGGTGCGCGTAAAAGTCATGGCCTTCCCAGACCAAAACCCTCCCCATCATCGGAAGAATCAGATCGGTTTTGGTTGAATAGTGTCTTGGGATGACGGTTACGCGCACTTGCGTGTCGAAATCGAGCGGCACGCGATGCTGATTGGCTGCGGCCTCCGTCGCGTCATCTTCACGATTGTAGCGAAAGCAATATTGCAGCTTGGCGATGGGAGAGTCGACCGGGAATGAATAGAAGGGGTTGAACACATCGATCGCATCGCCAGGGCTCAAAAGTGCTTTCGAGACGATATTGACACTCGGGCTCAGGCCATTGGAGTTCACCGTTTTTCGCGTGACCAATTTGTTGTACTCGTCATAGGTTTCGATCTCAATCTCCGATAGGCGCCACGTAGATCGACCATGATTGCTGACAGCAAAATCAAAGTTCAAGAGTTGCTGCTCATCGCCCAACTCGATCAGAGGGTGCTCCGGGACGGCAACAATCGTCAGGGCGGCCGCGAGTTCGGGGACATTGTGCTGCGCGAAACCCACTCCAAACGGAGTAACGAGTAGCAACAGGAAGACGGCGATTCTCATCTCGAGAGACTCCTTCCCGGGGGACCGCACGGCGTCGCTATCTGTCAGGAGGTTTCCTCGCGGGAGTTTACTCGTACCGCAAGGCTTCCACCGGATCCATTCGCGAGGCTTTCAGCGCAGGGAAGAATCCCGAGACAATGCCCACCACCGAAAGAATCGAAAAGGAAATAATCATCACGCTCGCCGATGCCCGCAGGAATATATCCCCTTCATGGTTCAGGCTCTTATGCAGTTCGCCATAGAGGGGCATCGGCGGGATGATCCATGTCAGCAGCATAGCCACGCCCATCCCCACAATTCCACCCATGAAAGTCAGCACTAAAGCTTCCAGCAGGAACTGTGCCAGAATGTGCCAGCGCCGTGCTCCCAGTGCCTTGCGTAGGCCTATTTCACGCGTACGTTCGGTCACGGATACCAGCATGATATTCATGACTCCAACCCCGCCAACGCCCAGCGTAACCATTCCGATCAGTCCCAGCACAGCCTGGAGTCCATACGAAAAAGCATTCATCATCTGTGCGCCTTCCACCGTATCCCACTCCGGCGTCGCCTTTTCGTCCTTCGGATCGAAATGATGCCGTCGCGCCACCACCTCGCGCACCGCCGCCAGTGTCTTCTTGTTCAGACTGGCGGATGTCGGTTGAAAAATAATCTCGTCCGGATCCTTCAAATCCTTCAAGTCCCGCATCAGATGGTAGGGCAGGAAGGCCTGCTCATTATCCGGCCCGTTGTACATCGAGTCTTGAATCTTGTCGCGCAGTGTGCCGATGACCTCAAACTCCAGGCCGGCAATACTCACGTTCTGACCAACCGAAGGCGCACCTTGGAACACCCGTTTCGCTGCGTGGTTGCCCAGAATAACCACGCGCCGGTGTTCGCTAAAGTCGCTCTCCGTGAAATAGCGCCCGTCATCGATGTCGAGACGCCGCATTTCCCCGTAGGGCATCTCTACGCCGCGTGTGGAAATCGAAACTACCCGCGGACCCACCTTATACGCGAAATCGCGGTCAATCTCCGCGCTGACAGCTTTCACGATCGGAACTTCATCCCGGATCGCTTCCACGTCGGCATATTCGTACTGAATATTCTTGCCCGCCCGCTGCCCTCCCGCCTGCAGGCTGGTTTGCCCCGGCCACACTACGATCACTTCATGGCCCACCGCATTAAACGCCGCTGAGACGCTTCCGCCTAGTCCCTGTCCGAAAGCCAGCAGCAGGACAACCGAAGCCAGGCCCCAGACGATTCCTAGCATCGTCAGAATGGAGCGAAGACGGTTGCGCATCAACGACTGCCAGCCTTGCGTAACCAGTTCTTTCAGAAACATGGGTAACCTCTTAAGCAGGAACTAGTTAGTCGACGTGAACATCGCCGGAGCCCGTCCGGACCGAAAGTAGCGGACCGCCGCCGCGCACTTTCCCTGTCACCGTCTTGTGACCTTCCTGCACCTTGCCCTGGATCGTGGTAGACACCGGATGATTGATGGTGGCGTTGCCAGAACTCGTGGCCAAATCGACGTCAAAGGCGGCCTCGGAAGGCAGCCGCAACCGTACATTGCCCGACCCGGTATGTACGTGCCACGATTCTTTGGGATTGCCATCGATCGTAATGTCGCCGCTACCCGCGCTGGCCCGGAGACCGCCCACGAGCCCCTTGAGGTGAATGTTGCCGGAACCTGTTTCAATGTCAGCGTCGCCGGAGCCCGTCTCTTCGAACTCGAGATCGCCGCTTCCAGCCCGCCCATAAATTGGCCCCGAGAGTTCTTCCGCCCGGATGTTGCCGGAGCCCGTATGGAAGCGCATTTCCCCCGTAAGGCGGGAGAGCCGGAGATCGCCGGAACCACTTTCCAGTTCAATCTGGTTGCCTTTCAACCCTTGAACAGTTTGGTTGCCCGAACCGGTGCGGCTGCGCAGCGTCGTTTCTGCGGGCACGGTGATTTCGTAGTCCACTGAGAGGTTGCGAATGTCGGAATATTCAATGCGGATGCTGCTGCCGTTCTGCCGAATCGGCGGATTGTGTTGCAGTTCCTGAACTTCATTATCATGGGAACCCATCAACCAGGAGTTTCCGATGTGAATGACGCCATGGATCGAGACCGCGCCTGACGGTCCGTTTCGAATCGTAATGTCACCGGAATGCGTCAGGACCTCAAGGTCCACCGGGCCGTTCACGGTCAATGTGCGATCAAAGGTTCCCGCCACAGAGGCCTGAGAAGCGCCAGTAAGAGCAAGAGTAAGAACAGCAGCGTATACGGCAGCCAGTCTTCGAGAGAGCATTATCTTTCTCCTATTCGTAACGAAGTGATTCGATAGGTTCCATTTCAGCCGCGCGTCGCGCCGGGTACATGCCGGCCGTGAATGTGATCAAAGACAGAGTCAGCACCGATGCCACCACCGCCAGCGTGGAAAGCGCGGGTTTCGGCACAAAGTCCGGCATTGGCACCAATGCCATCAGGACGCACAGTCCCACCCCAAGGCCTAGGCCGATGCCGCCGCTGACCACCGTCAGCATCGCGGACTCGGCAAAGAATTGTTTCAAAATGTCAGCCTTAGTCGCGCCCATCGCTTTCCGCACACCAATTTCGCGCGTACGCTCGGTGACCGAGACAAGCATGATGTTCATCACGCCGATCCCGCCCAGGCAGAGCGTCATGATGGCCACGCAGGCAAAAAACAGCGTGATCATGTCAAAGATGCGCTTCAGTTGCTTGGCTCCGTCCATGGTGTCCCAGATGAACAAGGCATCCACGTCGAGAGCTTCAAAATGGTGCATGCGTCCAAGGGTTCGGCGCACCTGGCGCACGGTTTCTTCATGGTTATCCGGATCGCCGACTTCAAAGACGATGTTGTCCAGAAACCCTCGCGTGATTCCCGGTTTCTCTGGGGGAGGGAAGTCGCGTGCAATTGCCGAGTACGGCGCGAAGAGCAGGTCGTTGTCCGGACCACTGTAGTTCGAATTTTGCTTTTTCTTTTCGAGCGATCCGACCACCGTGTAAGGAACGCCCTGGATCGAGACCGTCTCTCCGATGTCGGGTTGCCCGCTAAAGAGTTGGTCGCGCGCCGCAGAACCAAGTACCACCACCCGGCGCCCTTCCTTTTCGTCTTCCTCGGAAAGCAAACGCCCCTCCCAGAGATTCAGCGTGCGGAAGTCCTGGTACGCCGGCCAGATCCCCGAAACCCCCCGGTTCGCTTGATTATGCGAGCTGACTTCTGGAAGCGTCCGCCGCAGTTCTGGGCTTACGTCTTTCACGAGGTAGCATTCGGCCTTGATCAGCCTGGCGTCATCAATCGTCAGTTGAATCTCGCGTCCCGCAGCCCGACCGCCAGCCTGCATGCTGGTGCGGCCCCCCCAGATAATGACCAGGTCTTTGCCCAGCGACTTCATGCGCTCATGCTGATCCGAACTGAAGCCCTTTCCCAGGCCCACCAGAATGATGACGGACGAGATTCCCCAAATGATGCCGAACATGGTGAGGAAGCTGCGCATCTTGTTAGCGCGGAAGCTGGCGACGGTCTGGCGTAACGTTTCGCGCAAATTCATAGCCAGCAGCCCCTTGTCATCCTGAGCGCACCACTGCTTTCACGAAGTGAAAGCAGCGCGGAGTCGAAGGACCCCTTCCCCTTCCACCCCGCTTCATCGTCGCAAGCTTCCTCACCGCGTCGTATTCCTCGGAGATAGGCTGCGACTATTCGAAGATTTACTGCAATACCACCTGATCGTTTTCCTTGAGTGACTTATCGACCAGTTCCGTCTTTGCGCCGTTCGAGATCCCAATCTGAACTCCGACCTTACGCTTACCGTCTTTGCCCTTCGGATCCGGCACCTCCACCGACGCCTTTTTGTCCTTGTCATAGATCAGCGCGCCTTCCGGGATCTGAAGAACATTCTTGTGCTCTTCCAGAATCACTTCTGCATTCGCGGTCATGTTGGCCTTAAGTTCGCCCCCGGGATTGTTGATGGAAGCGCGTACTTCAAATGTTGTCACGTTATCCTTCTCCACCCCCATCGGCGAAATCTTGGTGACTTTCCCGGTGAAAGTTTTGTCCTTGAAAGACTCGACCTTGATCCGCGCGGGCTGGCCCAGATAAACCTTGCCGATATCGCTCTCGTCCACCTTGCCCTTGACGTAAACCTCGCTGGTGTCCCCCAGCGTCATAACCAGCGTCGCGGACGAGCCCAACACAAGAATGGAACTGACCGCATCGCCCACTTCTACGTCGCGCGACAGAACGATGCCGTCAATTGGCGAGACGACCGTCGTGTAGTTCAACTGCTCCACCAATTGTTTGAGGTTGGCGCGGTCCTGCTCGACCTGCGCCTGTGCCTGCCCAACTTTGGCGTTCCCGACAATCAACTGCGCCTTCGCCACGTTCTGCTTGTTCAGCGCTAGCTCGTAATTCTTCTGAGCGTCATCCAGAGCGGAGGCGGAGACGACTCCATCCTTCGCCATGTTCTTGGCGCGTTCATACGCCCGCTTGAGAAGGGGCACTTCGGGGCTCTCAGCATCCACCTTGGCGCGCTCTAAATCCGCCGCCGAACCTTTCATGTTGGCTTCCGAAGCCTGCAGTTGGGCTCGCGCTTGCGAAACCCGCGCTTCGATCTCCTCACGGTCGAGTTCGGCGAGAACCTGGCCGATCTTCACCTTGTCTCCGGCATCGACGCGGAGCTTTTTCACGATACCGCTGGCCTTGGACTTCAGCTCCACCTTGGTGATGGGCTGCACCTTACCCGTGGCGACTACGCTCTTGGCGAGGTCGGCTCGCTCAACCTTGGCGAGCTTTGTGGGATCGATCTTCGTGTTGCCGCTGGAGGCGTAGAGCCCAAGCGCGCCGAGAACAACGATGACGGCTACCACAATCCCGATAATCAGCCCCTTTCGGCTCTTCTTTTTTCCATTTCCGTTTGCCACTGAGATTGCCTCCTGCCGATGATTTCCTGCTAATTTCCCGATGAGTCGCGGCCCTGCTGAGGGTGTTACGCGACTGGCCTGGGATTAGTTCCCAAAACCTGCAACCTGCTGGTAAGAAGCACTTTCCACCAGCTTAGACCCCTCAACCGCAGAAAAGAAAGCAGCGAAAGCTCGTGTCGTCTTTCCAGGGTTGTGTGGCGCGGACGCCCCCGCCCGCGTGGTCCTGCTTGAGGGAAGACCCTCAGCCTACGCCCTAACAAATACCAGCCCGCTGAAGCCGCATGCCGCAATGCTAAAATTGCCCCTGCCCATGCTTACCTACGCCCTACTCAGGGTGTTTCTCATCTTTCTGTTTGTCGCGATGAATGCCTTCTTCGCCGCAGCCGAGTTCTCCCTCGTCAGCATCCGGGAAACCCGCATCCTCCAGTTGATTGAAGCGCGCCGTATCGGTGCCCGCACTGTCCTGCGCCTGCACCAGAATCTGGACGATGTAGTCAACGGCGTCCAGTTCGGGATTACCATCACCAGCTTGACCTTAGGTTGGGTGGGTGAACCAATTCTCGCGAGGCTGATAGAGAGTCCCCTGGCCCAGGTGCCGCATTCCCGCCTCAGCGTTCACGCGCTGGCCATTGGCCTCTCCTTTGCCCTCATCACCTACTTCCACGTCCTGCTGGGCGAGTTGGTGCCCAAAACTGTCGCCTTGCAACAGGCCGAGCGCGTGGCCTTGGCCGTCGCCACCCCCATGGACGTTTTCCTGACTCTCGCACGACCCTTTCTGTTCTTTACCCGACGGTCTGCCAGCGTCGTCCTCCGCATCTTCGGGGCCAGGGGATTGCGCGAAGGTGCGGTCCATTCGCCCGACGAACTGAAGCTGATCGTTACCGCCAGTCGTCGTTTTGGCCAGATCCCCGAGTTCCAGGAAGACATGATCCACCGCGTCCTCGAACTGGACAGCCTGACCGCCCGCGAAGTGATGGTGCCGCGGCCCGATATCTTTTCCCTCCCCGCCAACCTGATGCTGGAAGAAGCACTGAAACGGGTGAGTGAGGAGCACCATTCGCGAATTCCTGTCTTTGATCCCCAGCGTGGGCCGGAACACATCGTCGGTGTGCTGTACGCGCGGGATTTGATGCGTTGGATGCGTCTGAAAGTAAGCCTGCCTCCGGGCCACTCCGCAGGGGCGAGGCTGGCCCAGATGACGGTCAGCCGCATCATGCGCAACGTTCTTGTCGTTCCGGAAACGAAGGTCCTGGCCGAGTTGCTGGTCGAATTTGAAGAACGCAAGCGCCATCTGGCGGTCGTGGTCGACGAATTCGGCTCCACCGCCGGCGTGATTACGGTCGAGGACATCGTTGCCCAGGTGGTCGGCGAAATCAAAGATGAATTCGACAACCTGTCCGAGGACCCGGAACTGGAAACGAGGGGATCTCTGGTCCTCGACGGCGCCACCAGCGTCCGCGAATTGGAAGCCGAATACGAGGTGGCATTGCCTCGCGACGAAGGCTTTGAAACCCTCGCTGGTTTCGTCATGGCCCAACTGCAACGGATTCCTCAGACCGGCGACCGCGTGGATTTCAAAGACCACCGCTTCACGGTCGAGCAAATGGAAGCCTACCGCATCGCCAAAGTAAAAGTAGAACAATTAGAACCCTCCTCAACCAAACCTGTACCCAACGCATAAAGCAACCAGTGGTGCAAAGAACAAAGAAAATTGTCATCCCGACCGTAGCAGTTGCTTCGCAACGCGAAGCAACTGTGAAGTGGAGGGACCCCTGCTCCCCCGGGCGCCCGACTCAATCCTGAGCCTAGCCGAAAGCGGCCCGGGATTTGGGGGCTTAGAGCGCGTGTGAGATCGCCTCGCAAAGCACGGCCTCTCAAGCCCGACACTCTCGCGGTCGCCCGACACCCTCGCGCTAAGCCCGACACGGTAGAGCGGCGCTTCAGCGCCGCGTAAAGGCCACAAGAAACGGGGGCTTCAGCCCCCGAGGTTAGGTTTGCAAAACAGGAAAAGCCACCAAGCGGCACAAGAATAAAGCCCAGGGCCCAAGCCCTGGGGAAAACAGCGCTCAACCCAAGCCCCGAAGGGGCGAAAGAGCACTCCCCGAAAGACACCAAAAAGCGTAACCTAACTGTTCCCGCATGCTCCGCTACCTAACCCGACGCCTCCTCTACATGATCCCCGTCGTCTGGATCGTCGTCTCCGCCGTCTTCCTCTTAATCCACATCGTCCCCGGCGACCCCATCCAACAAATGCTCGGTGAAGGCGCGGCGAACACCGACATCGCGGCCGCCCGCCACGCCTACGGCCTGGACATCCCGCTAGGACAGCAATACATCCACTATTGGAACCGCGTCCTCCACGGAGATTTCGGCAAATCCATCCGCTACGGCCAAAGCGTAGGCTCCCTCGTCGCACAGCGCTATCCCTACACCCTGCAATTGACCCTCGCCGCCCTGTTTGTCGCCATCGTCCTCGCACTCCCAGCAGGAGTCCGCTCCGCCCAACGCCGCAACCGCTGGGACGATCGCCTGATCAGCGTCGTCAGCCTCTTCGGCCTGTCCTTCCCCAACTTCGCCCTCGGCCCCATCCTCATCCTCTTCTTCTCCATCGCCCTCGGCTGGCTCCCGGTTTCCGCCGCCGGTTCGCCCGATCACCTAATCCTCCCAGCCATCACCATGGGCGGCGCCCTCGCCGCAATTCTCACCCGCATGATTCGCACCTCCATGCTCGAAGAACTCAGCCAGGACTACGTCCGCACCGCCCGCGCCAAAGGCCTTTCGGAAAACGTTGTGGTATACCGCCACGCCCTGCGCAACGCCCTGATCCCAGTCATAACGGTCCTCGGCCTACAGTTCGGTGCGCTCCTCGCCGGCGCCATCGTCACCGAGACCATCTTCTCCTGGCCCGGCCTCGGCCGCCTCACCATCCAGGCCATTTCCAACCGCGATTACTACTTGGTACAGGGCTGCATCCTGGCCATCAGCGCCACCTACGTCGCCGTGAATTTCCTCACCGACCTGGCCTATTCGGCGGTCAACCCGCGAATTCGCCAATAGGACAACCGGCAGTCGTAATATAATCTGCGGCTTGGTGAATGAGTCCACTCTGCTGGGAGGCTGAACCATGAAGATTGCGGCGCTGATTTCGCGGTATTTGCTGGGAATCGTTTTTGTAGTCTTTGGTGCGAACGGGTTCTTCCATTTCATTCCCATGCCGCCGATGCCCCCGAGCAACGCTACGACATTCTCCCTGATCTTGATGTCCACCCATTACGCTCTCATCGTCTCCGGCATCCAGTTGATTGGGGGAGCGCTTCTACTGGTGAACAAGTTTGTTCCACTTGCTTTGACCCTGCTGGGTCCGGTGATCGTGAACATCTTCCTGTTCCACGCCCTCATGGCGCCCAGCGGCCTGCCGCTCGCGATGGTCGTCATTGTTCTCTGGACCGTAGTGTTCTGGCAACACAAGGCTTCGTTCGCGGGAATCCTTTCCGCACAGGGCTAAGACGAATCCCTGGACGGCTTGCCGAATAATTGAACGTGGGGACGACTCCCCTGGGCCGTTCCAGAGCGCGGTTTCGCAGCTTTTGTTTATGGAAACTCTGATTAAATCAATTTGTCATCCCGGCCACGAAGTGGAGGGACCTGCGTTTGATTGGAGAAGACTTAGTGAGGGTTCCTTAGAGCAATAGCTTTTGGTGGGAGCAATAGCTTTTGGTGGGAGCAATAGCTTTTGGTGGGAGCAATAGCTTTTGGTGGGAGCAATAGCTTTTGGTGGGAGCAATAGCTTTTGGTTGGAGGAATAGCTTTTGGTTGGAGGAATAGCTTTTGGTTGGAGGAATAGCTTTGGTTGGAGCAATAGCTTTTGGGTGGCGCAGCGCTTCAGCGCTGCATTAGAGGCACCAGAAGGATGGGGCTTTAGCCCCTGAGGTAAGGTTTGTATCAGGGCACGGCTTCAGCCGTGCCGTAATAGCCATGTCTCTGCGCGCCTTTAGGCGCTCAGGGCCCTTGCTTTAGTTGGCGCAGGCCTTCCGGACCCGACAGTAAGGATGGGGGCCTAAGCACCCGAGGTAAGATTTCTATTACAGACCTATGGCGGCCATCGAACTCTCTGTCTCCCGTTTGGCACAACGCAATCCCTTAGCCGCCCTGGGAGCGCTGCTGGTCGTGATCTTCCTAGGCTGCGCCCTGTTCGCCCCGTGGCTCGCCCCGCAAGACCCCGCTCACGTCGATCTGCCAACCCGCCTGATGTCCCCCTCGCGCGCCCACTGGTTCGGCACCGATGAACTCGGCCGCGATATCCTCTCCCGTATCATCTACGGCGCCCGCATCTCCATGCTGGTCGGCGGAAGCGTGGTCTCCCTCTCCCTGCTGCTCGGCCTCATCGTAGGCTCCCTCTCCGGCTACTACGGGGGCCTGTTCGACCGCTTCATCAACATCGTCGTCATGAACGCGTTTCTGTCGTTCCCCGGAATCCTGCTGGCCATCGCTTTCGTAGCCTTCCGCGGCCCTGGCCTGTTCAACCTGATTCTCGCTCTGTCTCTCGGCGGATGGATCGGCTATGCCAGGCTGGTGCGCGCCCAGGTCCTGGCGGTTCGCGAAAGGGAATTCGTCGAGGCCGCGCGGGCTCTGGGCGCGAGCGACCTGCGAATCATTCTCCGCCACATCCTCCCCAACATCGTGCAGCCAATCATTGTGCAGAGTGCCATCGGCATTGCCGGCGCAATTCTGGCGGAGGGAACCATGAGTTTCCTCGGCCTCGGCGTACCTCCGCCGACGGCGAGCTGGGGCTCGATGCTCAACGACGCCCGAGTTCATCTCCTGGACACGCCGCATCTGGTCTTGTTCCCGGCCGGAGCGGTTATGCTGGCGGTGTTGTCGTTCAATTTCATCGGCGATGCTCTCCGCGATCTGCTCGATCCCAGGTCCCGGATCGAAGTTGGATTGTAGGAACCGCGACACCGAGCCTGGTAAGTCAATAATCCCTTTGTGAATAGGTCTTGTCATCCTGAGCGGAGTCGAAGAGCCTGCCCTGAGCCTGTCGAAGGGACCCCTGCCAGTCGTGTTAACTTCGGGCCATGTGTCAAAAGGATCTTTCCTCCCCAAAACAGCCAGGTTTTCAAGAAGAGAAAGCCGGGCTGGCAGACGCGATGTCATTCATTATTTACGTCGGCAGCAAGCCTGTGCGCTGACTCCCCAAGGCGGCTACCTCCTATTTCATTGCCAATTGTCCCGGACGACTCGTCATCTCCCCAATCCAGTTCCAGCGTACGAGCTGTCGTGTCGATCGGCTCCAGTTCCGCAATGTCGTCCACCACTGGCGCGCCGAGTTCGCTAAACTTGCGTGCGCTGACCATGACGCGGCCTTCCAGCGACCCCACCGCTTTGTTGTAAGCCACGACGGCGCGATCCAGTCCCTTGCGCACGTCTTCAAAGTGGTTGGCCAAAGTCCGCAGCCGGTCGTGCAATTCCTTCCCCAGCGCGCTGATCTGCTGCGCGTTCCTGGCTATTTTCTCTTGATCCCATCCGTAGGACACGGCCTTGAGCAGCGCAATCAGTGTCGTCGGAGATGCGACAATCACTTGCTTGTTCACTCCGTCTTCGATGAGCCCGGGATCGTGTTCGAGAGCAGCGCTGAAAAACGACTCGCCCGGCAGAAACATCACCACGAACTCGGGCGTTCCTTCGAGTTGCCCCCAGTAGGCTTTGGAACTGAGTTGGTCAATATGATTCCGCACTTGGCGCGCATGCAGCTCCAGATTCGTCCGGCGCGCCTCGTCCGAGGTGCTCTCCATCGCATTGAAGTACGCTTGCATGGGCGTCTTGACGTCGACCACCACGATCTTTCCGCCCGGTAGCCTGACGATCAGGTCCGGACGGATCCGCTTGTCGTCATTCGTGACCGAGGGTTGCTCCACGAAATCGCAGTGCGCCAGCATGCCCGCCATCTCGACGACTCGCCGCAACTGAATTTCTCCCCAACGCCCGCGAACCGCGGGGGCCCGCAATGCTTTCACCAGGTTGCCAGTTTCAGTCCGCAGATTCTCTTGCGCTCCTATAAGCGACGCCACCTGATTCTTCAGCTCGCCGTAAGCCGTATTGCGCGCCTCTTCCAGCAAACGCACCTGCTGATCAAACTTCCCCAGCTTCTCGTGGATGGGCGCAACCAAATGCTCCACCGCTTGCTTTCGCAAATCGAGATCGCCCTGCGCATCCGACTGAAGCTTCCCCAGCGCCGACTTCGCCTGCTCTAGAAACGATGAATTGTTGTTCCGGAGCGCGTCGGCTGCCAGTGCGCCAAAAGCCTCGCGAAATTCCTGTTTGGCCTGCGCCACCACCGCCAGTTTCTCTTCCTGCGCCGAAGTTTGCAGCTTCACCTGCGTATCCAGCGACGCCGCCACCGCCTGCAACCGCGCATTTTCCCGCTGAGCTGCCTTCACCTCTTCCCGCACCGCCCCCAAATCCCGCTCCAGCCCGCGCAGTTGGCTCTCCACCACCTGCGCCCGCGAACGATAGGCGAAGAACGCGATCAGGAACCCGAGCAAACATCCGGCAAGCAGCGGCAAGAATGCATTCATGAAAGTGATTTCGTTCCCGATTCTAACAGCCTGCCCTGCCATTCCTGCTCAACCCCCGGCTCACCCACAGCAAGCGCCTACTTTCTGCTTGGCCGGGTCCGGCCCTTCATGTAGACTGCGGCGGCTCTTTTAACTCCCGTCAATTCAACAGGATAAAAGTAACCAGCAGTCTAGTGTCCCCCGTAACGTGATCAACGGGATCACCCGGCTTATCCTGCTTGTAACCCGCGCCAGTACTGGGGTTTCGGCCGGTTTGCCGTAAGCGCTTTTGCAGAGAGCCAGAGGGCGAATGCGAGTTTTCGTGTCGATCGGTTTACTGCTCCTAAGTGGTGTTGCCGCCCTCGCATGTGAGCGCGAGGACAAGCCTTCATCGCCCGCGGCCCTGGCATCGCAACCCGCCGCCGAGTCCTCTGCCACAAACACTTCTTTCGATACCAAGGCCGCTCAAGAACTTCTGGGGCTGGTGAATCGGGCGCGCCTTCAGGCCGGTTTTGCGCCTTTAGCAATGGACGAAACCCTCAACGCAGCCGCTCAGGCGCACGGCCTCGAAATGCTTCAGCGCGGCCAGCTCTCGCACCAGTTTCCTGGTGAAGCCGATTTGCTTTCGCGCCTCGGTCAAAGCGGAGCCCACTTCAACCGCGCCGGCGAAAACGTCGCGCTCGACTATTCCGCCGCGCATGCACACCAAGCCCTGATGACCTCCGACGAGCATCGCAAGAACTTGCTCGATCCGTCCTTCAATACAGTCGGGATCGCAGTCATTTGGACCCGCTGCCAAATGTATGTTGTCCAGGACTTCGCGCACGAATTGCCGACCTATGCAGCCAACCAGGCCGAAGATCTGATCGCGGAAAAAGTAGCCAGCCTGCGCACTCAAACCCGCTTGCCGAAGCTCAACCGCGTAAAGAGCCCAAATCCCTCCGCGTCCTGTTCGTCCGAAAAAATGAAACAGAATCGCGCCGCCTTCTCCAACGCCCGCTACGTCCTCAGCTACTCCAACGCCGAGCCGCAAGCGCTCCCGGCCGCCGCCGGCAACGTCATCAGCAACGGCCAAATGCGGGATTTCTCCGTCGGCGCCTGCTACGCCCGCACCGAGAAAAACCCCAACGGCGCTTATTTTGTCACCATGATGTTCTACTGAGCTGTGTCAGGGAAGCAGTGTTCCGGAAAACCCCTCCGCCTGAAAAGCGGTGTGCTGCCTGCGGTCAGCGGTGAGGTACGTCAGAGACAGCGGCCTGCCTTGCTGTTTCATGTTGATGCAGGAGGCAATATGAATGGCATCAAGGGAGCGCAGACCGACACCGATTCGGTACTTGCGCACCAACGTTCTTGCCTCCTCGAGAACAGATCGATCCAAGCGCACAAGTCGAATCCGGTCCAACAGCTTCAGAAGCGCTGCCTCCGCTGCAGGTAGGCCGGAAGCTCTTGAAGCGAAGTATTGGGAAAGCCCCGATTGGCACTCGACAATGCAAAGTTCGCTGGAGTACGCCGGGTCAGACTTGAGGATGTTCGAGGCCAGCTTGCCGCGAGGGTCGGGAAGCGCCATCGAGACCAGGATCGACGTGTCCAGGTACACCATCAATCAATCTTGCTCGCGATCTTCGAAAATCGCACGCAGTGCCTCGGATGCGTCTCCGTCCCAACGGCCTTGGTGGAGATGTTCAAGTAACTCGCCAATCGGCCTGGGATCTTTGGCGGGAATTACCAGTCCCGCGGCCACAAGCCGCTCAATGGGGTCCGTCGGCAGGGCGGTGATCTGCGCCACCTCGCGGTTGTTCTTGGTAATCGTGACGGCCCGTCCTGTCCTCTGTACGGTAGCGATGATTTCCGAGGCGCGATCTTTGAGTTCCTTAATCCCGACGGATTGCTTTTTATGGCCTCTCATAGCGGTAGAATATAGCTACTGTGGCTACTTTGTCAAAAATCACCGAGTCAAGCCCTACTAAGGGTTCTTGCGATAAGCCCAGGAGCCCTGCCCAGCGTGCTTAAACCCGCGAAACGAATCTGGCCGGGTTGGTTCCGAAACTACCGGCCGCGCCTGCGCTGCCCGCAACGCCTCCTCCACCACCCCATGCTCCGGCGACAACACACACACCGGATCCGTCGCCGAAGCATCCCCCAGTAACTGCATCGCTTGACACCGGCATCCGCCGAAATCCTCTGTCCGTCGATCGCAACTGCGGCAGGGCTCCGGCATCCACTCTTCACCGCGAAACTTCTGGAACGCCGGAGATTCCTTCCAAATCCATTCCAGCGAATGGTCTTTAACGTTATCGAAGCTCAGCCCCGGAATCACTCCGGCAGCGTGGCAGGGAAGCGCCCGCCCGGCGGGATCGATGAGCACCAGTTGCCGTCCCCACCCGCCCATGCAGGCCTTGGGATACTTCGCATAGTAATCCGGTACGACGGAATCAATCCGTATCTTGCCAGCGTTCCGCTTCTGGGCCTCCGCGACAACAACCAGAGCCTTATCTACCTGCTCCCGCGTCGGCATCAGCGCAGCGCGATTCTGCAAAGCCCACCCGTAATACTGCACGTGCGCAATCTCCATCCGGTGGGGCTGCAATGTCTCAAGGAATCGGATCGTCTCATCCAGTTGATCGAGATTCTGCCGGTGAACAACCAGATTCACCGTGAATGCAACACGCTGCTGCTTGATGATTCGCGAGAGTTCAATCTTCCGCGCGTGCGCCTTGGTCCCGGCAATCCAGTCCGCGCTGTCCTCTCGCGAGTCCTGAAAACTAAGCTGGATGTGGTCGAGTCCGGCGCCAACCAGCTCCCCCAGCCGCGCCTCAGTCATCCCTAGACCCGATGTGATCAGATTCGTGTACAGCCCAACCTTGCGGGCAGCGGCAACCAACTGTACGAGATCAGTCCGCGCCAGCGGCTCGCCGCCCGTCAGGTGCAGATGCAGCACCCCCAGCTTCGCCGCCTGCTGAAACACTCGAACCCAATCCTCAGTCGGCAGTTCTGTCTGAGCCGTCACCATCTGCAAAGGATTCGAGCAGTACACGCAATGCAGCGGGCAGCGGTACGTCACTTCGGCGATGAGGGCAAGAGGGCCGGCCATTGGTGAGGATTACCTATGTTGAGTGCTGCGCTTCATCCCAAAGAAATAAGAAAAGCTTGTCATTCCGACCAACGGGAGGAATCTCCTCTTGTTGGAGGCACGAAGAATCTACCCCATCGTTGGAGACAACCGCCAACGCAGAAGACCTAATAATCCACAATCCGCTTCTCCTGTAGCTTCTCCAAAAACTGGTCCGCCTCTTCCCTAATCCGCCCCGCGCCCACCAGAATGTACTGTTTCTGCAACTCGGCCACGATCTCCAACATATCCCTCTGCCCGTCGCAAAGCTCCAAAATCGCCCGCCCCGTGCCCTGCACCCGCACTGCCCCTTCCGGAAAGAGAACGGTCGCCTCAATCGTCGGATCGAATTCAGCCTCGGGGTTCTCGAGCGGAGCCCATTTGCAGCCTACCGCCAGGCGGGGAACACTCGTATCCAGCGGTCGCACTACAAATGTCCCCCTTCAGTCTGAAACGCGCCCGGCGGTGGCCATCCCGGCTGCACATACGCGAAGTACAGCGCATCCAGTTGCGCCCAAAGAATGTCGCACTTATCCCGTAGCGCCTGAATGGCCAACTCCTGCTGTGCCCGGGTCGTTGCGTTCTGCTGAACATATTGAATGGCAAACGCGGCATCTTCCGGCGCCTGCGTCAACCGCGCCTCAAAGTAATCCAGCCCGCCCGCAAGCCACGGATAATGCTGCCGCATCCGGTCCATCCGCAGACTGATCAGGTCTTTCGAAAAAAGTTCCGTCAGCGACGATGCCACCGCCTCCAGCAACGTTCGGTCGCGAACGATGCGCAAATATTCATTCACCGCGTACCGCGTCGCCGGCAGAATCCCCTCGCCCCGTTCCACCTGCGTCGGATCCAGTCCAGCAGCTTCCGCCAGCTTGATCCAGCGCTGTATCCCGCCCGCGCTCGTAGCATCGCCGTCGTGGTCCACAATCCGCTTGCGCCAGGCTTTCCGAAATTCCTTATCCTCGCTGCGCGAAAGAATGATCGCATCC
>Ga0209863_10000539_pt1 | contig 18312 bp, 15 predicted proteins | sample OrgsoiDNA2013046_FD_185796 | JGI IMG/M metagenome (GOLD analysis project Ga0209863, IMG submission 185796) | Permafrost soil microbial communities from the Arctic, to analyse light accelerated degradation of dissolved organic matter (DOM) -... | ecosystem: Environmental > Terrestrial > Soil >...
CGGCCGCCTGGGCCAGAATCTCAGGCGTTGCGTCAGTCGAGCCGTCGTCGACGATCAGCCACTTGGCCGGTAGCACGCTCTGCGCCGCCACCGTGTCGATGGTGATCTGTAGATAGTCCGCTTCGTCGCGGCACGGCGATACCAGCAAATAGCGACGGGACACGATGCCTAGCGAGAAGCCGCGGGGCTCTGGGCGACCTGCCGCCTGCCCCAAAGTGCCTTCGAACCCGGCGGAATCGCCGCAGCGAAGCCCGCGGATGCGCGGCGGCTGCCTGGTGCCGGCGAAGCCGCCGACGGTACCCGCTCGAACGCCCCGAGATCCCATCCCGCGCCGGCCGGGCGCGAAACACCAGAGAGATCCTGGTAGGCCGGCGTCATGGCGCCCACGTCGATCGCGGGACTACCCGCCGAGAGCCTGAACCCGTTCGGGTCGTCGAGGGAGGTAGAGACAAACTGCGGATCCCCAACAATGTCTCCCGCCCCGGTCCCGGCATTGGTCAAGGTACCTTTGACATTGGGTGCAAACATCAGGTTGTGGTCTTCCGTCTCGCTGCCCATCTTGTCGACATCCAAATATTGCGAGCGATTGTTGGTCATTCCCTCCCAAAAGATATTATTTTGGAGAATCAAGCTGCCGGTTGTTTGTCGATGTCGAGCAAAATAGACCTGATACGAATTGCCGACACCCGTGGCCGGCAGAAAATATTCGGTGTTGTTATAAACCGATACGTCGTCGACAAAGTTGGCCGGCAGCAACGGATGTCCCTCGATGTCAACTGCTACGTCCGGGTTTACCATGACATTGTTGCGTACGACAACGTGCTGCGCGACGATGGAAATAGCTGTATAACCACTATCCGGTGGTTCGTTGTCCGAAAGTAGATTTCCCTCCACCAGAACATTGCTGACGTGCTCCAGGCGCTGCGCGTTTTGCGGGGTGAAGCTGATGACGCGTTTCATGTTGTTATAAACTTCGACGATATTGGTGTCGTCGCCCCTGAAGGCGCTCGCATCGAAAGATGCCGAGGAATCGGTATTGGGCGCGATCGTGTTCTCAGCGACGTAGCTATTGTTAGAAGAGCCGGGGTCGTTGAGATCGTTGCCACCCTGCATGCGCAGCCCGTGATCTCCGCCACCGAACTTCTCGATGGTGGTCCCGATCAAAGCGAAATTGGTCGATCGATCGCCGTAGATACCGTACCCGTTGAAATCGTGCAGATGGCAATCGACAAAGAACAGTGGATTTGCTGTGTTATCAATTTGAAAGTTGACGGTGCCGGTCGAGGACGGAAGCCCAATTCCTTCCATCTCGACCCGTTCAATCAAGGTATTCGAAGCGGAGCTATGGATATAGATACCTTGGAAAGCTCCGTTGGCCGCCACGAAATGCAAATCCGTGAGACGGAGGTCGCTGGTGCCGCCGATATCCCCCATGGTCCCGAACCCGGATGCCATCGCACTCGAGCTTATGATCGGGGCGGCGGTCGATGGAGAACCCGGATCGGTGTACGCACCAATGAGCAAAGGCCCCCCGCCCTTCGGCGTAGAAAAGGAGACCGAGTTGGAGCCGATGTTGAACGTGTCCCCCCGCCGGAGCAGAATGGAGACCTGTGGGGCGGCGTGCGAAAGTGCCGCCCCTACGGTCGCGATGGGTTGATCGATCGTGCCGGCGTTCTTGTCGTTTCCGCTGGCGGATACATAGACAGTCGGCCCCGTCATCGCGCTCACCGTGATGGGGACTGTCGTGGAACCGGCGCGTCCGGCCAAGTCGCGTACGCGAACCGAAACCTGGTAGGTCCCTGGAATCTCGAAAACGTGGGCCGTGACGAAACCAATCGTCTGCTCGTGCGCGCCGTTCGGATCGACGTCCATCGAATCGAAATCCCAATTGAAATTGGCGCCAACATAGTCGCCATCCTGAAGTCCCGTGGTGCCCGTTGCGTCAAAGAACACCGCGCAGGGGGCCGTGCAGTCCGTGCGCGATGGTTTGACCATCAACGTCAAAGATCCGACGCACTGGCTGCTGTCGAACTTGCAGCTCGGCGCGCAGCTGAGCGTACCGCTATCGAAGCCTAGCGAAGCACAGGTCGCGCCGTTTAGGTTGCTGCCTTCGCAGAGCTCCCCGGGCTCGATTTGACCGTTTCCGCAGGTCGTGCCAGGGCTGGCGTCCGGAGGGTGCTGCCCATTCACTTTTCCCGATCCGCAGGCGTCCACTGCCAGGACGGCGAATATGAACGCGACATACGCCCGTTCCACTCTAGAACCCGGGAGCAGTTAACACCCATCGGGCCAAGAAGTCCAACGGATAAATCTATGGGGAGCCATGGCTCGCGGGAACTGAGTATGGCCATCGAGTCTTGCGCCACCCGCCCTACCTATTTTATCCCCTCATCTTCTGGTCGTCGCGTGGACGCTCGCGACGCTCGAATCCCACCCTCGGCTTTGAATACGCCCGTAGGTCTGTTAACGTCACGCCACTCAACGCATGTCCTCCCCCGCGAACCCGCCCCTCGCGCCCGCGATGGACGCCTCCGAAGCGTCGCAGGGCACGCTGGCCAAGTTACTCGCGCGAGGCTCCGCATGGGCGTTGGCCGGCTACGCCGCGAGCCAACTCCTCCGGCTCGGGCTGAACCTGACCTTGTGGCGTCTGCTAATGCCAGACGCATTCGGCTTGATGGCCATCGTTTCGGCCGTCATGCAGGGCCTTTCGATGTTCTCCGACATTGGCATCGGGCCAAGCATCATCCAACACGAGCGCGGCGACGAGCCCGGATACCTCAACACGGCGTGGTCCATCCAAGTCGCGCGTGGCACGTTGCTATTTCTTTTTGCGATGTTGGCGGCAGTACCGGTGGCACGCTTCTACGGCAACCCCCAGCTCGGACCGCTGATCCTGGTTGTGGCGCTCGATCTCCTTATCTCCGGATTCAATTCGACCAAGTTGTTTACCGCGTCGCGACAGATCGCGCTCGGGCGGCTGACGATCATCGATCTGGCGTCCCAATTTTCAGGGCTCGTCGTGACCGTTTCCATCGCCTATGTTACGCGGAGTATCTGGGCCCTCGTCTGGGGTGGGTTGGCCGCAACTCTTTCGAAGCTGGTCGCGAGTCACCTGGCTCTTCCCGGCATCAAGAACAGGTTTTCGTGGGAGCCGGCCAACGCCGCCGTCCTATTGAAATTTGGGCGCTGGGTCTTCCTCAGCACGGTACTGACCTTCGCCGCCATGCAGTCGGATCGGTTGATCTTCGGCAAGCTGATTTCGATCGCCGAGCTCGGTGTCTACAATATCGCCAACGTCTGGGCATCGATTCCGCTTGCTATCGTGGGCCGAGTTTTCGACGTGGCGCTATTCCCGGCGCTCTGTCGGTTCAACAACGACGATACGGCTTTCGAACGGACATTCAGAAAAATAAGAAGGCCCTGGCTCATCCTGGCGGGATGGCAATGTAGCTGCCTGATAGCGGGCGGGCCCGCCTTGATTCGTTTCCTATATGATCGGCGTGCGGCCGACGCCGAATGGATTGTGCAGATACTCGCAGCCTCCATGTGGTTATTTGCGCTCGAGAACGCAAATGGCACGGCCTTGATGGCGCGCGGCTATCCAAAATTCGTGGCCGCGGGCAACCTGGCCAAGCTGTTAGCGATGATCGTGTTCATTCCCCTGGGAATGAAGTTGAGGGGGTTCTTCGGTGGTGTCGTCGGTTACGCACTGTCGGAGTTTTTCCGCTACGTCGTGTCGGTGGCGACGCTGGCGTATCTGCGGGTCAAGATCTTCCGTCATGACGCACTGATGACGGGTCTGGTCCTGCTGACCACCTCCATCGGCTTGCTCACAGGAAGATGGTTACGCGCACAACTGGTATCCCTGACAGCGCACCTGCCTCGTCTGTCCGCATTCATCGAAGCGGCGACGATTGCCACAATCGTTGGCATAGGGTGGGCGCTGGCCTTCTTGCGCCATCGAGCGCAGTTGCGTAGCGCCGAAGGGCCCGGCCTTGCTTAGCTCGAGTCAGCCCACCGGCTCGTAGTCGAGCCCGGCGGGCGATTCATACCGCGGCCGACCCTCGACCTCGACGCCGGCCAGGGCACCGATCGTCATCATCAGATACGGCGCCACGCCAGAATTTGGTAGGAGATCAAAGACGTAGGCGGCGCTGATGAGAAGGACGGTGGATCCAAGAATGGTGTCGCGACGCGAGACCATTCTTGGCAACTTCTTCCTAGCGAACCTGAAGATCGGGAGGATCAGTAGTCCAAAAATACTCAAAAAACCGACCACCCCCGAATACCCCAGCATCGCAATCCATTCGCCGTCAACGATGGACTGAAGGCCTCCCCAAGGGTTGTACAGGAATTGCCGTCCCCAACCGCCCCAACCAAACCAAGGTCGCTCGATCGCTCTTCTGAGCAGGTCGCCTTCATTTTTAAGGCGAAATGCCAGAGAGCCGGCACGGTCCGCTCCCAGGGTGGCGGTAAAGAAGCTCACCAGCGAATCTACCGGGATGAGGTCATAAAATCGCAGCAACGGGTAGAGGAGAACGAGTGCCGCCATCACGGTAGCGAGCCGGGCTTGTGACCGGGCCCGCATCCAGATCAAAGAAGGAACCAGCACGACTGCATTGACGAGCGCGCCCGCCGAATGGCAGGCGACGAAAACCAACGCCAAATAGGCGGCGATCCAACGTGACGAGATGCCGAACAGGCGGATTCGTGCCCGGGCAAGGCCAGTGGCCGCAAGGAGTGACATGAGCATGAATAGCGCCAGAGTCAGCCCATGCCGCATGAAAACGGTCGGACGGTATCCCCCGCCTCGCATGGTTTCATCGAACGATGCCGCGAAATATCCGTAGACCCACCTATTGAACTGCGGACTCATCTTGATCTCTACGAAGATGAAGAGTGAATAGACCAAGCCACCAACGGCCAAGACGGTGCACAACACCTCGAGGTCCTCTGCCTTGGTGAAGAGCTTTCGGCCTAGAAAAAATGCGGGCCACCAGTAAAGTACCGCGTGGGTCGCCATCGAAAGAAAGTCGTGAAGATTCAACCCCGGCATGACCCGACGGCCCGCCGTGATCGAATCCGGGTTGGTCTGCACAGTGAGGTAGAGGCCGACAATCATGATCGGTATGAGAGCGAAATAGCTGCGTCCCACCTTGTCGCCCCCCAGGATCGCCCGGGGTTTTATGATGAGGCAGCCGAGGATCGCGGAGATAGAAACCACGAGATCCTTATCCACCAGCGGCAAGCCGCTGAAGTGGATGCCGAGAACCGGCGGAAGAAACATGTCGCCGCCGACCAGCGTCACCGCGCAAGCCCAACGTGGCGGAAGGAACACGAAGAAACCAATCGCGACCAGCGGCCAAGAAAGAAGAACGATATAGGCGAAGAGATTGGCTGGGACTGTCGTATCCATGATCGAACCGGCGGGGGCCCGACAATACTTGGGACATCGGGGAGAAGCCAGGTCGCTGATCCCAGGCCGGATGATCCGCGCGGATCGCCCAGGTCGGCGCGCCCGGTGAAGCGGCGTCGGCAGAGTCGGCAGAGCCGATGCGCGGCGGGACCAGGCCTTCGAAAAGCGTGCTAAAGTCTGGGCCGTTCCGCGAATGGATACCGTCTGGTGCTGATATCGATCGGGATTCTCGCCAGGAACGAGGCAGCCGGCATCGAGGGCATGGTGAGGTCGCTGCTCCAACAGAGTGCGCTTCGCGGACCTGTCGGCGATCTGCCGGACACGATTTGGGAGATCATTGTTGTTCCGAACGGCTGCAGCGACGACACCGCGGCACGCGCGCGGCGGGCACTCGCCGATGGGATCGCCGCCACGGGACGCCGGGACGTCGAATGGGCGGTACATGAGCTGCTGGAAGGCGGAAAGAGCAATGCCTGGAATCGCTACGTCCATGAATTCTCGTCCCGACATGCTGAATTGCTCGTGATGCTGGACGCCGACATCGAGTTCGGCGAATCGGAAACGATCTCCAACACCGTCAAGACTCTTCTCGCCGACTCCACCGCCGCGATTGCAGTGGATCTGCCGCTCAAGGACGTCGTCCGCAAGCCGAACAAGACACTCTTGGAACGGATTTCCGTCGCCGCGTCTCGCGTTACCACAGCGGGTCCCATCGGAATCTCCGGTCAGTTTTTTTGTGCGCGGGCCGCATCGCTGCGTGACATCTGGATGCCCAAAGGCCTTTCGGTCGAAGACGGATTCTTGCGTGCAATGATCGTAACAAATTCCTTTCGTTCGCCTGTCGATGAACGCAAAGTCATTCGCGCCTCGAATGCCAGCCACTATTACGAGACACTGACTTCAATCACGTCGATCTTTCGTCACGAATTGCGCATCGCCATCGGCACCACGCTGAACTGCTACTTTACGTGGGATTTCCTGCTCTACGCGACCGATCCAAAGGGGTCCGGTGCGGGCGTGTTGATTTTGAATTGCATGACGCAGGATCCAAATTGGTACGCAACCCTGATGGCCAATGCGGTTCGCAACCGCGGCTGGTGGGTACTACCAGAGGGCACACTCTTGCGGCGCTTACACGGCTTGAAGCACAAACGCGGAATCGGCTTGCTCAAGTCGCTTCCCATTGCCACGGTCGGTTTGTTGCTCGATCTCCCGGTTTTTTTGGTCGCCAACCACAAACTAAAGAGCGCCAACGCAATCGGCTATTGGTAAATCCGAGACGACGAAGAGACGACGAAGACACCTCGGTCGGAACGGGTCGAGCGCCTTTCGCGGCCGGAATTCAGGTTCGAGGATCGGGTGGCTCGGGTCTCGGGATCCGCCCGGCGGGCAGACCGCCCTGCCGCCCGTCTGAGGCTGGTACGTTGCATCGTACTCTCCAACCCCTTGACTTTATTAAGCCAGGATGATTTTCTCTTCCTAAGGGGATTTTGTCCGGGTGACGTGTCCACCGTGGGTTTCGTAGTTAAAATGGCAGCGAATGGAGGCGAACATGAGGGTCTCGGCAAATAGGGGTCTCGTAGGGGTCTGGTCGCTTACCGTAGCCGGGGCAATTTGCGCCATTGGTTGCGGTAGCAGTGGGGGTGGCGGACACGGAGGCACCGGTGGGAACGTGGGCAGCGGTGGCCTTGCCGGGAGTGGCAACACGGGCGGCGGTGGTGGCGCCGCGGGCACCACCGGGACGGGCGGAACTGGCGGCGGCAACAGCGGCGGGAATGCCGGAACTGGCGCGACGGCTGGAGCCGGCGGCAGCGTCGCGGCTTCGTGCCCGGGCGCTGCCCAGACGAACTTCAAATATTCTGCCAAAGGCGACTCGAACCCCTTCTTCACTTCGAGCGTGGCCGTCCGCACCGCGAACCAATTTATCGTGTTCAGCGGATATTCGGGTCCAGCGCCGAGTGGCGTCGATGCGGGAGCTGGGCCGGGCGCCGGGGCCGACGCGGCCAGCCAAGGCCCGAATTTCATCTACGCCCAGGCGTTCGATGCGATCACCGGCACGAAGGCAGGCCCGGCGGCGCCTCTGTTCCAGGCCAACAACGGAGATCTGTTCTACGTCTTCGATGTTTCGATCGCGCCCACCGGCGAAATCGTGCTGCTCCACGCCAGTAACGAACGCCAGAGCCCCATTGACGACACCCTTTATGCCTCATTCTTCAGCCCGAGCAGTGCCGGTGCTCCGCTCCACCTCGTGCGGACGGTGCAAATAGAGAGCGCGCCGCTCGGAAATGCGCATGCAATATGGTCGGTGGCGAGCCAGGGCTTCGTGCTGTCGTGGAAGTACCAAACGACAGAGTGGTTCCTGGGGGTAAAGAAGTTCAATCCGGATGGCACCCATGCCGGCGGTGACACCAGCGTGGTCCCATCGCTGGGCGGCTATCAGAATGACCCCAGCCGGGACGAGGGCTCGACCGGGTCGTCCGGCAACCTACTTGCCGTGGCCTCCGCAGATCCCAACACCGGGCTTCCAATTCTCGCGCTTCTCGATAGCGGCGGCAACCAGGTCGGTGACTTCGCGGAGCTCAGCACGAGTCTGACCGTGGATTCCTGGATAACCACCGCCGGCACCTCCACCGGTTTCGTGAGCTTCTTCACCAGTGGCGGCAATACCGGGTATGAAACCTTTGCGCGGGCGTCAACAGACGGCGGCGTAATAGGTACTCCCGTGGTGGACGCGGGTGACGCAGGAATCAAGATGCTGCCTGCCTCGGGGTTCTCGTTCCCGAGTACTGCCACCGCAGCAAAGGCCATCAGCGACGACACGGGCGGGGCCGGTGGCGTTGGCTTGGTCTTGCTGGATGCAGACGGCGCCAACTTCTTCTACGTCAACGCCGACGGCATGCAGCACCAGGTCATCAACGGGCTCGTCAGCTCCGCCGCGGGGACCGAGGTTTCGATCACGAACTATCACGGCAGCTTCGGGGTGTCCCTCTTCCCCAGCAGTGCCACGGATAACTCGACTCAGATCGTCGGGTCGGCCTGTAAAGCCAATTAGGTGCGGTCATCAGGTCGGTCGGGAAAAACGACCGACCTGGGCCGACCCGCCCGCCCAAAGGCGCGCCACGGCTGAATCCTAGAGAGCACCCACGCCCGCCAGGATTGCGCCGCCGGCCAATGCCCAATAAAACATCCGTGTGTCGAGCATGATGCGCGGGCGCGAACCAAGCACAAACGCACCGATCGCCACGCCCAGAACAGCCGTCCTCATCCATGGCGCCCCTTGCAACCATCGAAGTACGGCACTGGACGCCACGGCGGCAAGCAGACCCACGCTCTCTGCAAAAACAACGAGGACCAAAATAGCTGAGACGCCCCGATGGTATTGGCCCAGATACAGGTAGCCGCTTGGGGGCTCGTCTCGAAGCCCAGTATCCGCGTCTCTCAGTGGACGATAACGCTCAAACCCTCCGAACAAGCGAACCAGCAGCTCGCCGTTCTCGGAAGCGAAGGCGCGCAGCAAGTCCTGCCGCTTTTCAAGACGGGCCTTGGAAGGAGGCAGCTCCCAAAATGGGCCGCCCGCCGCAAAACCCGCCCACGGCTGGCGGCCTAGGCGACCTCGCCACTGCCCCCAAAAGGAGAGGCCGGGAATAGCCTTGATCAAGGTCGCCAACACCTTTTCGGGCGCCTGAAGGACTGACAGGTAGTCGTTGTATTCTGGGCTTTCGAGGAAACACAGGTCGACCCGTTCAGAGAGTTTCCACGCCTCGAGCGCAAGCTGTCTGAGTGCACGATGATCAACGTGAGACTCGCCGGGGGCCGGCAAAAACACAGCGCCTCCTGAGGGCATCTTCTGCATCAGATCCAACAGCCACATGCGGGCACGATTCCGGTCTGACGCCGACCACGACGAGTCCGCCGACAGGGCATGTTCCGCGAGGTCAAGAAACACGATGTCCTCGGGCGGAATCGCCAGTGTCGCCCACGCCGCGTACGCCTCCAACCGCCGCGTTTTTGCGCGCGGCAGGTCTGGAGCGGCCGCCCCACAGGTGAGGTACGCGACGCGGACCTTGCAACCCGCCGAATGCGCAAAGATCGCATAAGCCCCCGCGACGATCACACAATCGTCCGGGTGAGCAGCGAGAATCAGCGCGGGACGAGCGTCACCCTGAATCAGATTGGGACGACGCAGGAGCATCCGCAAAATCACCGAGAGAAGGGCGACCGGAGCCAATGCGAGGGCGAGAGCTAGACTCAGGTTCATCGAAGTCAGTTTTTCACCCCAGCTCTCCCCGTCGCGCTCTCTCGGTTGCCAGGTCTAGGGCCGCGAGAAAGCGATCCGTTGCATCCTCCCAAGTGTAGGAGGATGCGATTGCATAGGCTCGCGCAGACATGGCCCGCCACTCGGGGTCTGGCAGGCGACAGATTTGCAGAATCGCTCGACTCATATCCGCTGGATCGTCGGAGCGCACCAGCAACCCGCCCCCTGATTTCAGCAGATCCGGCGCCGCGCCGGCGGGCGTGGCGATGACCGGTGTTCGGCAAGCCATGGCTTCGAGAATGGGCAACCCAAATCCTTCCCGTCGGCTGCCAAACAGCCAAGCGTCGCAAGAAGCGTAGAGGGTTTTCAGATGGTCCGGCGGTGGCCTTAGCGCGAAGCTGGCCCCTTCCGGGAGTGGCAAGCTTGCTAGCGGTAGGCGGTGACCAAAGACCACGAGACGAAGGTCGGGCAGGGTCTGCACCGCCTGCGCGTACGCGCTCAAACTGACGTCACACCCTTTGATGCCACCTCCTGAGTAGACCAGTCCTACAGTGGGAAAGGAATGCTTCCCGCGCGGAGGGGCGTTGAATTGCTTCAGATCGACGGCATTGGGAACCAGCGATACGCAACCATCACCGAATTCCTCTCGCGCGATGTCGGCGAGCCACGATGAAACCACGATTTTGTGCATTGGCAATGTCCATGTCGCCTTCAATCGCCCGTCGGTAGCCGACCCATTTAGTTCGTACCCCTGGATGAGAATGACCTTCGTCCCCTTTCGTGGAGACAATTCTGCCACCCATTCCGCGGTCTCCCACCAGGTTGCAATCACGACATCGGCGTCCGGCAAATCTGAGTCGATCACGGAACGCCATCGGCTCAATACCCTCTGTTCGAAAGCGCCCTGGTCGAGATACGAAGGCCCCGGGGGCGACAGGCGCTGCCAACCCTTTCCCGCCAGCCATGACCGGACCTTACTCGCCAACGTGGGCTGGCGCCGGTTGGGATAGACCACCACCACCTTGTGGCCGCGCTGGCAGAGCCTCTCCGCATAAATACCAGCCACCCGGATGCCTCCGGACATATTCGATTCTGGAAGAACGATGGTAATCCGCATCCGGCGAAGAGGCGATCCTTTGAACTAGCCTATCGCAGGGGGGCACTCAATTGCTACGGCGACCGATTCGATATTGTGGCGAATGCAGCCGGGAAATTCCAAGCGGTTTACCGCCGCCGAGGACCAGCTTCTTGAAGGGCGGCAGCGGGGACCGGGAGCGACGAGCCGATCGGGCTGGCTTGGCGCTCAGTCGGAACCGGCCTGCGGTTCCTGGGGAACGGCGGACGGTCGGTTGATAAGCATCGCGTACCAGCGCTTAATCCGCTCCCGAAGCGGAACCTCGATCCACTGGAAGCACAATATCGAGGTCAGGACGAGAAGCAGCGCGTACGACCAGAAGTGTGCGTCCGGCGATAAAGCCAGGCGCCGAGCAACGGGCAGATAGCCGATGGCGATCGGACCTTGCAGGATGTAGATGCCATAGCTGGCTTCGCCGAGCAGAACGAAGACGGGTCGGGAGAAAATCCGAGACACGGCCAGCGCCGGTGCCGAGCCGAGGCCCCAAATGAAAGCGATGAACACCGGCGCAAACAAGCCGTTGTGATGATCTCTAGACCGCGCTGCCCCGCCAGCTCAGCTTCAGGTTGAGCCAGTAGTTCCAGAGCGTGACGATGCAAATCGCCGTCAGGTTCGCGAAATAGCGATCGATGTGCAGCAAGTTGAACTGCAGGTTCAGCAGCAGGACATTCAGAACCAGACCGAGGCCGCAGACGATGTTGAACTTGACGAAGCGGCGGAGCCTGAGGCGGACACCCCGCTGTCCGCGCACGAGATCGCGGAACGTCCACGCATCGTTCCAGAAAAAATTATTCACGATGGCGAGCTCGGCGGCGACGATCTTCGATCGGGTGAGACCAAAGCCCAGGCTCCGCGGATCGCTCAGGAAAAACAGAACGGCCATGTCCAGCACCAGGCCGCTGAGGCCGACGAGCGCGAAGCGCATGAACCGCGTCGCGGCCGGCGTGGTGAGGCGCAGGCGGACCAGGTGACGCAGGTACTGGGGATACAGCCGCCAGGTGACCTTGCTCGCCCCCTCGGTCCGCTCCCGGAACACATACCCGACCTCGGCGATGGAACGGATCCGCCCGCGGCCGATGACCTCGATCAAGATCTTATAGCCCAAAGGGCTGAGCTCGGCACCGGCGATGGCGCTCCGCCTCACCATGAAGTAGCCACTCATGGGATCGCTCACCCGTCCGAGCACCCCGGGTAGCAGCAAGAGTCCCAGGAGCTGCGCGCCGCGGGAGAGGATTCTGCGCGCGAAGCTCCAATCGCTGACGCCACCTCCTTCGACATGGCGGCTGCCCACGGCGAGGTCGATCTGGTCCTTGAGGGCGTCGAGCAGTGCCACCGTCACCTCCGGTGGATGTTGAAGGTCGGCATCGATGACCGCGAGGATCTCTCCGCGTGCAGCCTGCCAACCTCGGATGACCGCCGTCGACAGGCCTTTTTCACCCTGTCGTCGAATTACCCGAAGCTTGGGGTTGCTGGTGGCGATCTCGGCAGCCAGCTCCCAGGTGCGGTCCTGACTGTCGTCGTCAACCAGGACCATCTCGTAGCTGTCTCCGAGCACCGGATCGAGCAGAGTCGTGAGCTGCTTGACCAGCTCTCCGATGTTCTGGCGCTCATTGTAGGTCGGGATGACGAGCGAAAGACGGAGCCGCAAGCCGCCATCCGGAACCTCGGGCGAAATGACCAGGGGACCGGTGGGGCACCCGATCAATCCTAAACGGGCGGGGAGCTCCGGGTCGCGCGAAACGCCGCTCATGGCGTGCGCGGACCATACTTTGGACGTCGGCCCGAAGCAATCGAACGCCCCAAAGCCTACCCCTTCAAGGGGCGGATCTCCTTCACCAGAAGAGGCGCGTCCCCTCCCCAGAGGCACTTCCCCCCTTTGCGCAAATCGAACCGCCAGCCGTGGGCGGTGCAGGTGAGCACGCCGCGCTCGATGATCGCGTACTCGAGATCGCGTCCCCGGTGGGGACAAAACCTCTGGCAGACGTATTCCATCTGCTCGTCCTGGATGGTGATCAGCGCCGGGTCGAGCTGGCGGACGAGATCGAACAGAACGGCGTCGTGGCGATAGTCGAAATGGCTCATCAAGCGGGGGGAGGGGCGGTCGGGATCCCGGTGCACGACGACCTTCAGACCCATCAGAAGATCGTGCCACGTCACCTTCTGTTGCAGGACCAGGCTCATCCAGGCGCTTTCCAGCGTCAGGATGTAGTTGGCCGGCTCTTCGCATTCGGTCAGATAGCGGAAGGGTTTCTTTCGAAAGTCGACCCACACCGACGGACCGTCGGCGAGGCGGATCTGGATCATGATCCCCAGGTCCCAGGTCATGTCCTCGAACTGGAACAGATCGCGGAGGTAAGAACGCAGCTCCTTGAGGTCGACCGGAAGGGCCAGCGCCCGCAGCTCCGCCAGCTGATCTTCCCGCGAGGGTCCGCGCGCACGGCGATACGCCTCCAGATACTGCCGCTTGTCGGTGTAGGGCTTGCGCCCCTCGAATTGCCAGGCCCCGCGCTCCCCGACCGCGGCGTCTCCCGGGTAGAGGATCCGGAGACGCTCGACCAGGGCTGGCTCCCCGGTCGCCGTCGCCGTCGCCATCCTGGCCTGGAGCTCATCGGTGTCGAAGAAGATGCTCCCGTCGAAGTTCAGCTCGAAGCCCCGGTCGTCGAGGAAACAGGGCGGACCCCCCGATGGGACCACGTACCGCGCCCCGACCTCCACGGCGGCGCCCAAGAAGCGCCGGGAGATCTCCGCCACCTCCTCCTCGACGTGCGCCTTCATCTGGTCCGGCGAAAAGTCGTAGACCGCCGGGAAATAGGAGGCACCTGAAAATTGAACGAAGTGAACCGACGGCTTGGTGGCCGCCAGTCGCGCCAACGTGGGGGCGTCGAGCGGGCAATCGTTCTGGTTGACCATGACGTCGCCGTCGAGCTCGAGAACCAGCGCGGCGGCCAAGATGTGTCGTGTCGAGGCGCTCACCACGGTCAGCCGCGCGCCACTGCCCAGATCCAGCGGCTGCCAGTCGGGGAGCTCCACCACCTCGCTGAATCCCAGCTGCCCGAGCTGGTCGGCCAGGACGCGCGACGGAAACGCTGGAATCACCACCCGCACCGTCTTGGGAAACGCGCCCAGCGTCTCGAGGTCGCAGTGATCGGGGCGGGGACTGCTGATGAAAAGCGTCGGGGTGTCGTGGAGATCCTTCGCCGCGAGATGACCGTTGTCCGGAAACGGATGCCAGCTCCCCAGGTACGCGCCGCGGGTGGACAGCCAGGGATCGCAGACGACGCGCGTCGCTCCCAGGCGGAGGTCCAGACCCGCGTGGCCGAGGAAGGTGATCGTCGATCTCATGCCGACCTGCTAAAAATGGAACCGGCATGACCAGCCTGATTGTGGCGCCGGTGACCCTGGAAGGCCCGCACCTCCGCCTGGAGCCGCTCACGGCGGCGCACCACGCGGCGCTCTGCGCCGTCGGCCTGGACGACGAGCTGTGGCGCTGGATTCCAGCGCCGGTCCGCACGCCCGACGAGATGGCGGCCTACATCGCCTTCGCGCTCCAGGAGCAGGCGGCCGGTCGGGCCTTGCCGTTCGCGGTCGTCGAAAAATCCAGCCAGCGGGTCATCGGCAGTACGCGCTACGGCGCCATCGAGCCCGCCCACCGAAGGGTCGAGATCGGCTGGACCTGGCTCGCCCGTCCGTGGCAGCGCACGGCGACCAACACCGAGGCGAAATACCTCCTGCTCCAGCACGCCTTCGAAAGGTTGGGTTGCATTCGCGTCGAGCTCAAGACCGATTCTCTCAATGAACGATCCCGCGCGGCCATCCAACGTATCGGGGCGCGTGCGGAGGGAATTCTCCGCAATCATATGATTACCGCCAGCGGAAGAATCCGACACACCGCCTACTACAGCATCGTCGATTCCGAATGGCCGGACGTCAAGGCGAGCCTGGAACACAAGCTGGGCATTTGATCCGCGCTGTCCAAGCTGGACACGCTGTCCAAGGTGGCCAATCGAGCCGACGCCCGGGATCGCCCGGGGGATCTGCGAAAGGCCATTGGGGCTGGCTCGCCGAGGCACGCCGGCGGCCGTCAGCGGGCGGTCTCGGAAAACGCCTGCCCGAGTCGAATCAGATCGCCAAAGGTCGCGATCTCTCCCAGATTGATTCCGAGTCGCGTGGATTCCTCCGCGAGGTCGACGTTGAACTCCTCGCCGAGCCGGAGCATGAGCGAAACCAGAGAGAACGAGTCCAATCCAATATCGTCGCGCAGGGAAAGACCCGGCCCGAAGGGACGCTCCGCCGGTGGATTCAGCGCATACTCGATCACCAGGTCGGTGATCTTGGATTCGACGGAATCGGCGGCAGCCGCCGCGCTCGCTTCACCCACAGTGACCTACCTTTCCCGTCATGTCTTTCAGGCCCCTTCTCTTTCGGATGACGCACCTTGATTCAGAGACGAAGCGTCCGTGACATCTACGTCGATTCGGAGATTTATTCCAGGTACTTTTTGATGTCAGAAGTCGAAAATACCCACTAATAACAGCACGATTTCGCCCTGGCGGCTATTGACGCCAAAATCCCGTCTGCGGTAGTGTGCCCCTCATGGCAACGACGTTGGGTCAGGAATTTGGAGTCAGGCGGGTGTACGACGCGACGCCGAAAAAGGGCGTCGGCGTTTCGCTGAGATTGAGCGATCGCGAGGTGGAGCTCGGACCCCGCGAATTCGACCTTTACGAGAAGGTCGCCGAGCGCGTTCCAGGCATTCGATCGCAAAAGGAAGTCGCGGCGGAGCTCGGGATGGACGAGGCGCGGCTCGGCCGATTGCTCGCCGCGCTGCAGAGCGCGGGGCTGGTCTATCGCGCGGACGCCGTTCCCGCGACGTTGAGCGGCGTCGAGCTTCACACGCTGTTCAACAAGGTTCTGCCGAGCTGGCTAGACGAGGCTTTCTCGCATCCGTTCTGGGAGCGGATGACCAGCGGCAGAGGATCGCGCCGGATGTACTCCGGTTGGCTGATCGAGCTCTACCATTACACGCGCAACGCCAACCGACACATGCCGCTGTCGTGCGCCCACGCGCACGAGAAGGCCATCAAGAACATGCGCGCCAAGCACTACGCGGAGGAGTGGAACCACTACCACTACTTCCTCAAGGCGCTCAAGGCTCTGGGCTTCTCCGAGGACAGCGTGACCAAGTCGGTGCCGCTGCCGATGTCGCTGGCGCTCTCGAACTTCATGCGACAGGCGGCGCGTGACGACATCCTGGCCTATTCGATCTGCTCGGCGGTGCTGGAAGGGACGACCGTCGACCGCGGGGCCTACAACCCCTACTACGAGACCTGCGCGAAGCTCTACGATCTTCCGCCGGAGTCCATCGCGCCGATCTACGCGCACCTCGATCTCGACGTGCAGTACCAGCACTCGGATCTGTTCCTGGACATCCTGAGCAAGGTCGACTCCATTCCGGCCGCCCGGGCCGGTCGCATTCTCGACTACGGTCATCAGCTGATCGAGCACATCTGGCTCTGGACCGACAGCATCGAGAAGTATTACGACGCGGAGTCGAATCCGATGCCGCGTCCGGCGTTCAGCAAATTGCTCGACTAGGTTTCGCGGGCAAGGCAAGAGCAAGAGAAGGAAGAGGGGGAGTTCGATGCAAATGCAGCTGCCTGTCCTGAAGCGCACGGCCAAGGTCGTGCATGGCAAAAACGACAAGCTCGCCATCCAGTACATGGGTCAGGAAGTGACCCTGGAAGGCGCGGCCGCGAAGCTCTTCGACAAGATGCTGCCGTACCTCGACGGCAACACGGGCATCGGTGGGATCGCCGAGCGGATCTCGGAGTCGCCCAAGCGGCTCCAGTCGCTGACCCAGCAGCTCGGGCAGACCGGCGTGCTGGCGTTCAAGGACTCGGACAGCGGCGAGCGCATCACCGGCGAGCAGTTCTATGAGATCCACCGGACCTACGTGAACAGCTGGCTGCAGCCGATCTACGATCACCCCTTTTGGGAGAAGGTCGTGACCGGCAAGGCGACGCGCGGGCAGGTGCTGGGGTTCGCCTTCGAGAAGTATCACTATATCGAGGGAGCCTTCGAGCACATGGCCATCGCGGCGGCGAACGCCACGCCCGAGATGATGCCGCACCTGGCCCGGCACTTCATCGAGGAATACAACCACGGCGACATCTACCGGAAGGGGCTGCAGAGCCTGTTCCCCAACGACCTGATCCTGCGCGCCCAGCCGCTGCCCAGCACGCGCGCGCTGGTGAACTTCCTCAGCGAGTCGGCGGCCCGCAACTCGTTCGGCTACTACGCGGGGAACGAGCTTCTGCAGATGACCGAGAACACCGGCGAAGAGAAGGACAACGACTCGATCAACGACTTCTACGATGCGATGAGGAAGCACTATCCGTACACGGACAAGGTGATCGACGCCTTCATCGCGCACACCAACGCCGACCAGAAGCTCGGGCACGAGAACGTCTTCCTGGAGATGTGCCAGAGCATCCCGCCGCTGACGCGGGCCGAAGTCGACGACGCGCTGAACATCGTGCGCTCGATGGCCGAGCACCTCTATCTGTTCATGGACGGCATCGACACGTTCTACGCCCGATTCCCGACGATTCCGCGCGCACCCTGCGACCTGCTTTCCGAGTAGGCCTCGGGCTTGCCTCCCGGATCGCTCACCTACGGAGAGGCCGAGTTCCGACGTATTCGAGAGCTCGGCGGGGGTCCGCTCGAGGTGCCCGAGGATCTGCGCCGCGTTCTCGACGGAATCGGCTACCTGGAAGACTGGCGTAACGCCTACCGCGTCCAGTCGGTCCAGGCCTCGCTCCACAGTGACAAGATCACCTGCATCGACTCCGCCATCCTGGCTTACGGTCTGCTGGAGCTGCTGTTCGGCGACGTCAAGCGGCGCCTGCTGGCCATCCACCGCCGCGATCCCGTCTCGGGGGAAGAGGTCGGCCACTGCGTGGCGCTCCACTGGAACGACGCGGGCAAGGTGGGCTCGTTCGCCAAATCCAACTACCCGGGGCTCGGTCACCGCGACGCGATCTTCGACGACGAGACCGCCATCGCGGCCAGCTACGCGCAGACCTACCTCAAAATGGGTTTCCAGCCGCTCTACTTCGGCGTGACCACGCTGGAAGAGTGCGCGCCCGACATCGACTGGCGGTATTCGCCCGACGAGCTCAACATCATCTCGGCTCGGATCCAGGAGCACTACGAGTACTCGTTCATGCTGGCGACATGACCCCGCCCGATTCACCGCGAGACCCGATCACCCGCTATGCGGAGGTGTCGGATCTTTTGGAGGGGCTCCGGCGGTTGCCGGCCGATCGGCCGGCGCTCACCTTCTACCGGGGCAGGACGCTGGTCGGACGCCTCGGCTACGGCCAGTTGCTGGCGGGCGTGGATCGGTTCACCCGGCGCCTGCGCGACGACCTCGGGGTCCGCCGTGGAGACTGTGTCTCGGTGCTGTCGCCGAACCGGCTGGAGGTTCCGGCGCTGATCCTGGCG
>Ga0209863_10000541_pt1 | contig 18204 bp, 14 predicted proteins | sample OrgsoiDNA2013046_FD_185796 | JGI IMG/M metagenome (GOLD analysis project Ga0209863, IMG submission 185796) | Permafrost soil microbial communities from the Arctic, to analyse light accelerated degradation of dissolved organic matter (DOM) -... | ecosystem: Environmental > Terrestrial > Soil >...
TCTCAAGCTTCATTCCGGCGTTCGCCGCTGAACGTGTGCAGTGCGGCTCCGTCAAAAGCGGGTATATGACCGGGCCTGTCGGTTATTGCGCCATGCTGCCGCCGAGCTATGACACTCAGACCACAAAAAAATTCCCCGTGCTCTACTTCCTCCACGGACTTGGTGGCGACCAGAGCTTTCTTGTCTCCAGCGGCGGCTGGCAGATTATTGAAGACATGTGGGAGCAGAAGAAGCTGGGTGAATTCGTCATCATCACTCCGGATGCTGACACATCGTTTTACATCAACTCAAAGGATGGACGTGTACATTACGACGACTTTTTCATTCGCGATTTTATTCCGCAGATGGAAAAGAAATTTCGCCTGACCGGAACACGCGCTGGTCGCGCCATTGGCGGTGTTTCCATGGGAGGCTACGGCGCGCTGCGCTTTGCCTTCAAGTATCCGCAAATGTTCGTTTCAGTTGCCGCTCACATGCCTGCGCTGCTGGAGCAGTTGCCGAACGGCGCGGCCAACGCGGGGTTCAGCGCTTTCTTCGGTTCAGCTTTTGGCCGGCCAGTGGATGAAGCGTTTTGGAAAGCCAATACTCCCTTTGTTTACGCGCACAACAAGAACCTGGCTGGTCTGAAGATTTATGCCGACTGTGGCTCCAGCGACGACTATGGCTTTGACGCCGGCACGCGCCAGCTCGACAAACTGCTGACGCAGCGCCACGTGCCGCATACGATTGCCATTTATCCCGGCCAGCATGACTGGCAGTTCGTGGCCCAGCACCTTCAGGCAGCGTTGCAATTTCAAGCCAGGGCCCTGGGCTTAAAGACTGATGTCACAAAACAGTCGCTGTAAAAGGGAAAGTCTTAAATTCAGGATGTCTAGAACTTAAGACGTCTAAAATAGAGCGTTGTTCAATACCGGCAGTGCGGAGACTCACGTGAGATGGTGGATTGTCTTTCTGGCTTTGGCAGGTGTCGTCGTTGCTTCGCTGGCGCTGCGTGAACATTATCGCGTGGGCTCTTCGCCATGCAGTATCAATGACAAATGGGATTGCGGCACGGTGAATCACAGCCCCTTTGCGGTTATGGGCAAGATGCCGGTCGCGGCAATTGGCATTGCCGGCTATGTTTTTCTGGGTGTGCTGGCGGCCATCAGGGCCCGTAAGTTCCTGTTTACAGCCGCCATCCTGGGCCTGGCTTTCTCACTCTACCTTACGCGCATTGAAGCGTACGTTCTTGAGGTCTGGTGCATTTACTGCGTGGCTTCGCTCGCCGTGATAACGCTCATTGCGCTATCCAGTGCGGCAGATCTCATGATCAACCGCAAGTGAAGCATTACTTCGCTTCCGGCAGTGTGTATTCGAGTTCGTAGAAGTGTTTGCCTTCCGTGATTTTTATGTCCATCTTGCCGGCGATTCCCGCGAGTTGTCCGGTTCCTGAACCCGGCACAATGGTGATGGAAAGCTGCTGCGCGCCCTGGTTGAGCGTCCCATCGTGCTGAACCATAAAGGTCCCAGCGCGGCCTTGCAGCGTGCCGGTAATTTTCTCCATGGCTACGTAGCCCGCTGATCCGGTTTTGAAATCGCCTCCGGTCAGCATCAGTCCCGCGGCGGAGGCCTCCAGGTCGCCATGGTAGTGCTTATCCAGCGCCATGCGGCCCAGTGACGGATCATCGGTTGGCTGCGGTACAACTTTCACATCAAATGGCCCAGTGGCATGCATGGCTGCTCCTTTTGCGTTGACTGCGGCTGCGTTTGCTGCGGATTGAGTTGTTTGTGATTGAGCTTGTGACCACTTTCCGTTGGTGGAGATCAGCAATAGACACAGAATAAAAGTGCATTCGCGGCGCCACAACTTCTTCATTGATTCTCCATTCGTGCAAGTCGAATGTAGAGAGGATGGTCAAGGGTGTCAACCTGAAGACTCGGCTGATTCATTCTGACTTGCTTGCCGCTTCGGCCAGTGCGCCGGCTGCGGCAATGTTCTTCTTCAACTCCTCGGGAAAGCCGTGGCGTTGTTGTAGATATTCCGGAGTGTTCCAGGATATCCACGTTTGCTTCTGCTCATCCTCCCAGATGAGTATCTTGAGCGGCAGGTCAATCCCGGAGAGTTGGCTTACCTGCATGATGGGCGTGCCTGCTTTGGGATTGCCGAAGATCAGCAGCCTGGTCGGTCGTAACTCCATGCCCGCGGCCTGCGCCTCTCCACTGTGATCAATCATGGCAAAGAGCTTGATGCCTTTCTGTTGCAGGGAGGAGGTCAGACTCCGGGTCGTCTCATCAACGGAGTTTTTACTGGCGATACTTTCAATACCCTGTAGCGTATTCATGGCGATTCTTTAGATGCCACTCGACAGTGTCCTCTGGTAATAGCAGCGAATGGCAGGTATCGGGATATTATTCCGATACTACATTAAGCGGGCGAGTGCAAAAAAAGGCAAGACCCGTTGAGTTAGTTAAGGCTGCAACCCCAGCCAAGAGTTTATAAGCCTAAAAGTTTATAGCCGCGCGGAGAGTACGCTTCCCGCGCGGTTCTCGTTTTTATCAGCTTATCGGTCATTCTGCGCTACTTATGCGTTAGAGCAATGATCGCGTCCTGGACCCTGTTCCATACCTTCGACTTGGGGTCCATGATTTCAAAGTGGCCGGTGTCAGCCAAAGTAATCAACTCCACTTTTTCACCCGACGCCTTTTTCTGCTCCGCATAATTCTTGCTGATCTCGTAAGGCACCGCGTCATCCGTTGTCCCATGGACCAGCTTCTGCTGTGCGCTGATGTGTTTCTCTGCCGGAGATGCTTCGCGATAGTGGTCTGGAACTCCCACGGGCGTGCCGCCTAGAAACTCTGCCACCGCATCATTGCTCAAATGCAGTTCCCAGGCGCGATGCAGATCAACCACACCGGCCAACGAGAGGGCGTGTGTGACGGTCGGCTCAAATGCGGCCAGGGCCAAGGCAAGCTGGCCGCCGGCGGAGTGCCCGGCAACGCAGATGCGTTTGAGGTCAAGCGGAGCCAAACGGCTTTTCTTGAATGCGCGCATGGTGGCGTATGCGCTGCGGATGTCTTCAAAGGTGCCCGGCCATCCGCCTCCACGATTGCCCACGCGCCGGTATTCCACATTCCAGGTGGCAATGCCGATCTTCTTCAGAGCTTCGCACAGGTGGCCGCAATAAATCAGGTCGTACTTCGCCCGCCAGTATCCGCCATGAATAAAGAAGACGGCGGGAAACGGACCTTTGCCTTCCGGTACGCGGACATCTGCAAACTGGTTCTCATCATGCCCGTAGGGCACGCGCATGTCAGCGTCTGGAGGTTTGGTGGTGAGAATGTCTTCGCTTTGCACGGAAGTCCAAGTATAACGAAGCTCGAGCAATTTCGAGTTTGTAAAATTTATAACTCCGAAATTACCAATTCAAAATCGTAGGCCCGCTTACACGTATCCTCCGCCCGGTTCGTTGCTAACCTTGCCCTTGAACATGCGATAAACAAAAACAAAGTAGCCAACGGCCAGCGTCATGCCAATGCCCCAGACCACCAGACCAATGCGCAGTGAATACCATCCCGTGTGCGCGTTATAGACGGTGATGTTGAGAGCCTGATCTGTGGTGGATACCAGCAGGTTCGGATATACGGCGACCGCTGCGCCCACCAGCATGAAGACCAGGTATGCCCCTGACGAGAGAAATGCTCCGGTGTCATTGTTTTTACGACGGAAGCTGAACATGGCGAATAGCGCGGCCACCACAGCCACTGGAATGATGTAGAGGACAGGGAAGCGCTTGTAATTATCCAGCAGTCCGGGGTGAATGGAAAGGGTGGCTATGAGACTCACGATTGTTATGAGTATAAGCACCGGCCAGAGGCGTGCGGCAATTGTCCTTGAGCGTGCGTTGACGTTGCCGCTGGTTTTCATGGCGACATAATGCGCGCCGTGGATCGTCAATGCCACCAGAGCGACCACGCCTGCGATCACGGTGTACCAGTCGAGTACGCCGGGCTGCGCGCCTACGTTCCAGTTCGTCCACAGAGGAAGAAAGAAGTATCCGTCGCCTTTGAGCGGAACTCCTCGAATCACGTTGCCCAGCGCCGCCCCAAAGAACACAGTTAGCAGGATGCTGGAGAGAGCAAAGCATCCGTCAAAAAACCCACGCCACACGGGCGAATCGAGATGTGTTCGTAGTTCTATCCCCACACCACGCAGGATCAGCAGCCAGAGCACAATCATCAGAGGCAGATAAAATCCGCTGAAGCCTGAAGCGTAGAGAAGAGGAAATGCGAAGTAGAGTGTTCCGCCGCTGGCCACCAGCCAGACTTCATTGCCGTCCCACACCGGACCAACAGTGCGCAAGACGGTGCGGCGTTCCTGATCGGTCTTCGCCACAAATAGATGGATAACGCCCGCGCCCAGGTCAAACCCGTCCAGGACGACGTAACCCGTGATCATGATTGCAACCAGCCAGAACCACGTGAATAACATAGTTAGTCTCCTGTGCCTGCGGTGAGTGGAACGCCAGTTCTGATGTCTTTGTGCGGGCCACCTTCCGGTCCGTGTGCAATTTCATGGTGCATGAGGAACAGGAACAGAATCGCCAGCACGGAGTACAGTCCCATGAAGCCCAGGAGAGTGAACAGGGTATTGCTGTCATTCACATATTTAGAGAAGCCTTCCGTGGTGCGCATCAATCCATACACCAGCCATGGCTGGCGGCCAACCTCCGCTGTCATCCACCCTGCCGTGTTGGCAATGTAAGGCAGCGGCAGGCACAGCATGATGGTCCATAGCAGCCAGGTTGTCTGAAACAGTTTGCCGCGCCACAGTTGCAGAATGGCCAGACCCATCACGGCGATAAAGATGGTGCCCAGCCCCGCCATGATGTGATAGCTGAAGTAAAGCAGCGGAATATTGGTGGGCCACTGGTCTTTGGGGAACTCATTCAGCCCTCGAACTTCGGCGGCCGTGGTTCCGTAAATCAGAAAACTCAGGACTTTGTTGACCACCAGCGGATTGTCAATGCGTTGATTTTCCGCGTCTGGCTGTCCCATCAGTACGATTGGTGCGCCCTTCTCGGTCTTGAAAAGTCCCTCCATGCCTGCCATCGCCGCAGGCTGATGCTTAGCCAGGTAGCGGCCATGAAGGTCGCCGGTTGGGAAGATCTGCAAGGCGCAGAAGATGAATCCGGCGATCACACCCACACGCAGGAAAAGGCGTCCGTGCTGTTCAAATTTCTTGTCGATGATGTAGTAAGCGCCCACGGCCGCCATTACAAACGCGCCGGTAACCACGGCCCCACTCATGTTGTGCGTGTATTGGATCAGCGCCCATGGATTGAGCAGCAATCCCCAGAAGCTGGTGACCTGGAACTGCCCGTCGGCGGCGCGTGTAAAAGCCACTGGATGCTGCATGAAGGCGTCCGTGACGATAATGAAGTAGCCAGAGAGCCACGATCCGGCAAATACCATGAAACCGGCCCACCAGTGGGCCTTGGGACTGAGCCGCTTTTCACCGTAAAGGAATAAGCCCAGGAACGCGGATTCCACAAAGAAAGCGAACACGCCTTCCATGACCAGTGGCTGGCCGATCACGCCACCGGTGAGGCGCGCAAACTGTGACCAGTTGGTGCCGAACTGGAATTCCATGGGAATACCGGTTACGACGCCCATCAGGAAGTTGATGCCAAAGATCTTGGCCCAGAACCGCGCAGCTTCATTGTAGAAATCGTTTTTAGTGCGCAATGCCATGGTCTTGAAAACAAGAATCAGCGGCGCCAGCCCCATGGTGAGCTGAGGAAATAAATAATGGAAGGTTATCGTGAAAGCAAAATGAATGCGATGCAGTAAAAGCGTGCTTTCCATCCGGTCTCCTGAACAGCGGTTCAAAATGCAAACGTGGGGCGGTCAAAGTCCGCGGCATCGCACAGTCTGCAAATTAAAACCAGTAATTATCAAAGAGGGGCGACTGAGCCCGGTGTGATCTACCTCACTGGAGTTCCTGCTTACGGCATGGTGGTGTACTGGGCAATGTCATAAATACCCAGCTTCTTTTCGATGTCTGTCACCTGGTCCACGGCCATGTCAAAGCCGTCACCGCCAAACGTCTTGCGCTCGATTTTGTCGAACTCTTCACCCAGTGCCGCATATTCATGGCGACTGACCACTTTGTGCAGCGCCGGGAACAGCACGGTATCTTCGCGAGCTTCATGCGGACGGTACATGCGTACAAAGGCTGCAATGGCCGTGCTCAGTGCGGAAGTATCCTTTGTTTTAACCGAATTCTGGATGCGCTCCGTGAGGATGCGGCCAATGGCGTGCTGTGCGCGAAGGTTGGTGGTTAGTTCAATCAACTGGTGCGCCTGCTCAAAGCGCGGAAAGAGATGATCTTCTTCCAGCTTCTCGTGGTAATCCTCAATGAAAGTTCTGATCAGCCCTGCTGATTTGGTGACCAGTGCGGAATCAAATTCCTGTTTCGCGCCGATGCGATGATTGACTTCTTCGTAGATCAGCAGAATGCGATTAAGAACACCATGTTCCCGCATGAGATCTTCGTTGGTGGAGACATCGTCATCGCCTTCGGCTTCCTTCTTTGCCGATGGCTCGGCCTTCCTGGCTGGCTCCGTAGCTTTCGCTGGTTCTGTTTTCTTCTGGGCAAATGATGCCAGGGGTGAGATCAAGCCTGCGGTGACCAACGCTGAACTTCCAATCAGAAATTTGCGGCGAGGATTGTCCATAAGCTGTCTCCTGTCGTGATGCTTCGTGGCTTCCATTTAGTGGTGCATGTGCATGCTGCCAACCGGGCGTATGCGCAGAAATACTATAACGCCCGCCGGGTGCTCGCCGTAAATCGGCGTGAGAAAGCCGGGCTTCTGGTAGAACGTGACCTGTGCTCCCAGGGCCGTCGAAAGCTGCGGAATCACGGGGAAATTATGATCATAACCAAAGCTGTAGGCTTGTATGCGCGCCAGAAAGGTTTCGTCGAAGTTCGCAGGCTCGGGATTTGTATCCAGCAAAAGCTCGGTAGTGCGATCGACATTTTCCAGGCGGGTCCACACCGCGTTGCGCTTGGCGAAACGAAGCGTTGACTCCAGCAGATAGCCGTTAAAATTTTCGCCGTTCTGAAGAATGTGATTTCGTCCCCACAGCAGCAGGCTGGACCAGCTTCCATCCTTAATTAGGCGGTTGTACATCACAGAGGCCGTCATACGGCGCACATCTTCATTGGCGTGAAGTTGTTCCGGACTGGTGAGATGAGCGATGGAATATTGCGTACTCCAATTCTGGCCAGGCTGAAAAGTCAGACGTGACGACCATGAGTCGATGGCGCCTGAGTCCACGTTCCAGCGGAACTCATCCGGCTCGCGACCATGGAAGCCGGACGCTTCGATCCGCACGGATTTGTAAGTCACGCCACCAGTAATTACGTCATTGGCGATATGCGTTGAATCTTCCAGATGGTGCCCCAGAGCGGCCAGAGGGTTCTCTGACGCGGTCACGCGATGCTCGAAAGCCGCGGGGCCCATGGCCGGATCACCGACCGGAGCAGCATAAAAAGACAGCAACCCGTGCTCCCCGATTTTGTGATCGTAGAGCGCGGCAATCTCCATAAAGAGATCATGTGGATGCTGGCCATCATTGATCGGCTTGCCAAACGCGGTTTCGCCTTGCTGAAAGAGTTCAGGATAGAACCGCTGCGTCACGGTTGCAGGATCAAGGCTCACCATGGTGCGCAGGGTGATCTGGCCGCTTCCTATCTTCCGCTGCGCCATGGGCATGAACCAACTGGTGGAGAAGAACTTGTCGTACCCTCGCGGACCGGACTGCTGCTGTTCGTTCAGAAAGACGGCGCCATGGAACATCAGTAGCCAATCACCCGTCTGCCGCATGAGCATGGGCTCCTGCGTTGTATTGGGTTCAGCGCTGGTCCCCGGGGTGGCATGATGCAAAATCTCCTCGACGAACGTTTCCGGTTCTCCCATGGATTGGTCCCTGTCGTCCATCTGCATGCCGGGCATGGAAGACTCCGGCTTCTGCTTTTGCCCAGACGGTGCAGCGCCGGGATGTTGATGATGTTCATCCTGGCCGCTTTGCGCGGCAAGCAGTGATTCTTGCGCGAAAATGATCAGTAAGAGGGCGAAAAAGAAAAAACATGGTTTTTTGCCGCGTTGGCTGGTCCGGGTTATTTGTGTCATTAGTATTGAGCTGTTCTGATAACGGCCAACAGTTCTGCCTGCATCCAATTGTATCGCGCACGTATACTGTTTTCCGCTCGCCTGAAACGGAGGCCCACTTGCCGCAAACTTGCACACGCTTCACCCATCTGTTCTTTCTCGTATTGATTGCCGCACTCACGTGCGCGGCACAGGATGCCCAGACCCCATCCAGTCAGACGGCATCTACCCAGGCTCCTCTCACGCTTACCCTGCAGGACGCCCTCAAGCAGGCGCGCAGCAACAGCGTGCAGTTTCTCTCGGCGCAAACGGACCGCGCCATCGCGCATGAAGACAAGGTCCAGGCAAGAGCGGCGCTGTTGCCGCAGGTGAACTATCACAACCAATTCCTCTATACGGAAGGCAGGGGCGTGGCTGTGCAGACAGCGAATGACACGGGCCTACCCGCGCCAACGCAGCGGTTTATCGGCAATAACGCCGTGCATGAGTACGTGAGCCAGGGCGTTGTGGAGCAGGCATTTGGATACACTCAGATAGCCGACTATCGCCGCACGCAGGCGCTGGAAGCCGTTGCCCGGGCCAAAGCGGAAGTCGCCGCGCGAGGCCTGGTTGTGGCCGTGGTGCAGGGATATTACGGATTGATCGCTGCGCAGCGCAAGTACGCCAACGTGCAGCAGGCAGCCACGGAAGCGCTGAACTTCTTTTCGCTGAGCCGCAAGCTGGAGAATGGCGGCGAGGTGGCCCATGCTGATGTGATCAAGGCGCAGATTCAATCGCAGGGCCGCCAGCGTGACCTGCGTGAAGCCCGCCTTACCATGGACAAGGCACGGCTTGACCTTGCCGTCCTGTTGTTTCCGAATTTTAACGAGAACTTTACAGTCGTCGATGACGCGCAGCTGGCGCCGCCGCTGCTAAGCTTTGACGATTTTGCCAAACTGGCGGAAAAGAACAATCCTGAAGTGCGCGTCTCTTCACTCTCCGTCCGGGCGGCGCGGTACGAAGCTTCATCAGCCCGCGGCGGCTACCTGCCCACCCTCACGCTCGATTACATTTATGGTATTGATGCACCACAATTCGCCGTTCACGGCCCTGACGGCATTCGCAATCTCGGGTACTCCGCGTCCGCCACGCTGAATATTCCGGTGTGGAACTGGGGCGCGTCGCGCAGCAAGGTGATTCAGGCTGACTTAAAGCGCAAACAGGCCCAGCGTGAACTTTCGCTGGCGCAGCGCAAGCTTCTGGCAGACATGCGTACCAGCTATGCTGAAGCCCAGGCGGCATTGGAAGAGCTGGAATTGTTGAAGAGTTCGGCTGAGTTGTCAGCAGAAAGCCTGCGGCTGACTACCCTGCGTTACCAGGGAGGCGAATCAACCGTCCTGGAGGTTGTGGACGCGCAAAACACGTTGACGCAGGCACGCAACGCCTTTGACGACGGACAGGTTCGTTTCCGTACCGCGCTGGCGAATCTTCAGATGCTCACAGGTACAATGTAATTTCTTTTTACTATGGCCAACAGAAGCTGGACAGTTTTAACAGTCGCTTTCATCCTGGCTCTTGCTCTCCTGGCGGGATGCAAGAAGGGTGAGAGCGAAGAGAAGCCCGAAGTCTCCGTGCAGGCAGCGCCTGCTCGCAAGGGCGACATTTCCCGCGTGGTAAACGCTGAGGCGGCAGTGTTCCCGTTGCAGCAATCCGCCATTACGCCCAAGATCAGCGCTCCGGTAAAGAAATTCTTCGTGGTGCGCGGACAGAAAGTGGCGCAGGGACAGTTGCTGGCCGAACTGGAGAACCGCGACTTACAGGCTGCGGCCACCGATAATCGCGGCGCTTACGATCAGGCGCAGGCACAGTATGAAACCAGTGTAGGCGCTACGCTGCCGGAAGAAATACAAAAGGCTGAGCTGGATGTACAGACGTCGCAGCAGGAACTGGATGCCCAGCAGAAACTCTACAGCAGTCGCCAGGATCTCTATAAGCAGGGCGCGCTGCCACGAAAAGATCTGGATGCTGCCGCGGTGTCGCTGGCACAGGCGAAGAGCGCTTACAACATCGCCAGGAAACATCTTGATTCCCTGAACGCCATCGGAAAGCATGAGGCGTTGCGATCAGCCAACGGACAGTTGGCTTCAGCCAAAGCCAAGCTGGCGGGGTCGGAAGCGCAACTCAGCTATTCGGAGATACGCAGTCCCATCGCAGGAGTTATCACTGACCGGCCGCTTTATCCCGGCGAAATGGCCTCGAACACCGCACCATTGCTCACCGTGATGGATATTTCCCAGGTCATCGCCAAGGCGCACATACCGCAGTCAGACGCAGCGTTGATCAAGAAGGGCGACAAGGCTACGCTTTCGGTCACAGGGTCGGACACGAAAATGAATGGCACGGTCACGCTGGTGAGTCCGGCGCTTGATCCCAACAGCACCACCGTGGAAATCTGGGTGCAGGCGGCGAATCCGGATCAGCAATTGCGGCCTGGGATGACAACACAGCTCGCGATTACCTCGCAGACCGTGCATGATGCCGTGGTGGTTCCTTCCGCTGCGCTGCTCAATGCCACTGGAAGCGATGCGCAGGTCATGGTGATTGACGGCCAGAGCGTGGCGCAGAGCCGCGACGTGAAGCTGGGCATACAAGGCGCACAGGAAGCGCAAATTGTTTCCGGCCTTAAGCCGGGCGAAATGGTGATCAATGCAGGCGCGTACGGTCTGCCGGACAAAACCAAGGTCAAGATAGAGAAGCCTGATAGCGACGAGAAGAAGCCGGAGACGGCTGAGAAAAAACCTGCGGGCAAGGCCGACGAATAGCATGCCGGACAAAATCAAGCCCCTTCAGCCTCCCCAGGCCTATTGGTTCACCAGAAATTCTCAGTCACTGATATTTCTGGTGGTGGTGGTCGCCGCGGTGGGCGCGTATCTGGCGTTCACCATTCCAGTTTCAGTTTTTCCGTCTACAGATTTTCCCCGCATTGTGATCGCCGTTGATAGCGGCGTCATGCCCATCGACCAGATGATGGTCACAGTCACTCGTCCTTTGGAGCAGGCTGTCAACAGCGTTCAGGGGTTGGAGTCGGTCCGGTCCATCACCAGTCGTGGCTCCGCCGAAGTGGATCTTTTCTTTAACTGGAATCTGGATATGAACCTCACACTCCAGCGTGTGGATTCTGCTCTCAGTCGCATTGAAACATCACTGCCGCAGGGTACCAGGATTGAAACCCACCGGCTGACCTTCGCTTCATTTCCGATTCTCGGCTACAGTCTCACGTCAGATAAAGTGCCGCTCACGCAACTGTGGGAGATGGCGACCTATGAGATCTCTCCACGGCTGAATCGTCTGAGCGGAGTTGCCACGGTGATTGTGCAAGGCGGACAGGAGCCGGAATTTCAGATTGCTCCGGATCCTGCCAAGCTTCTGCAGACATCGGTAACGGTCACTGACATTCTCAATGCGGTGAAGGGAACCAACCTCATTGATTCACCCGGACTGTTCGAGCGCAACCATCAACTCGTGCTGGGATTGGTCAGTGGACAGGTGCGTAGTCCGGAAGAACTGGCCCGCATTGTGGTGAAGAACACGCAGGCAGGAATCCCCATCCGCATTGGCGACGTGGCGTCAGTCCAGCGATCGGTCAAGCCTGTTTACACCGCTGTGCGCGCCAACGGACAGCCGGCTGTGCTCCTAAGTCTGAACCGGCAGCCGGACAGCAATACGGTCTCGGTCGCGAATGAAGTCCACGCCGAGGTTGAGCAGATCAGAAAGACTTTGCCAGCGGGCGTGCAGTTGCAGAGTTTTTATGACCAGTCAGGCATCGTGAATGACTCCATTGCCAGCGTGCGCGATGCAATCCTGATCGGCCTGTTTTTGTCTTCGCTAGTGCTGATATTGTTCCTGCGCGACTGGGGAACATCCCTTGTTGCCGGATTGGTCATCCCTGTCACGATTGCCGTTACGTTGATCGCGCTCAAACTGCTGGGCCAGAGTTTTAATCTCATGACGCTTGGTGGACTGGCCGCCGCGGTGGGCCTGGTGATTGACGATGCGATTGTGGTGGTGGAGAACATTTCACTTCATCGCGCCACTGGTGAGGGCCGGCTTGAGGCCATCCATAAAGCCCTGGCTGAAATTACAGTTCCACTGATTGGATCAACGCTCACGCCGATTGTAGTTTTCCTCCCGCTCATTTCAATCACCGGAGTAACCGGAGCTTTCTTCCGCGCGCTGGCCGTCACCATGTGCTCGTCTCTGCTTACCTCACTGCTTCTGGCTCTTACATGGACGCCTACGCTTAGCCAGTACTTCATGCGCAAGAAGACAGAAGACGTTCCTGCGCCCGGCGACAAGGCTATTGCACCGACCGCAGGTGCTGACGCCGACGAACATGACGAAATGCGCAAACTCATGGCTGCGGAAGAAGCTTCCATGCAGGGATTCTTTCGCCGCGTGATTGATTTTTATGAGCGCTGGCTGCGGCGAGCCCTGGAGCATCCGTGGTGGCTGCTGGGCGGCGCCGTGGTGCTCATTATCGTGTCATTCTTTTCCTACAACGTGCTGGGCTCTGATCTGCTGCCGGAAATGGATGAAGGTGGCTTTATCCTGGACTACCTGACGCCTGCGGGAAGTTCATTGCAGGAAACCAACCGCATTCTCTCTCACGTGGAAGAGATTCTGCGTGGCATGCCGGAAGTGGAAAGCACATCGCGCCGGACCGGGTTGCAACTTGGATTGGCGGCGGTCACGGAAGCCAATCGTGGCGATATTTCCGTCAAGTTGAAAGCCGGCAAGCGCCGTGCCATTGATGAGATCATGGCCGACGTGCGCGCGACCGTTCATAAAGAGGAGCCTGCGCTCGATATCGAGTTGATCCAGGTCCTGCAGGACATGATTGGCGATCTCAGCAATCAGCCGGAAGACGTGGTGATCAAGCTGTTTTCGCAGGACGCCAAGCTCTTGCAGGCCCAGGCGCCACGCGTCGCCGATGCCATCAGCAAAGTTAAAGGCGTGGTTGACCTCAAGAACGGGATTGAGAACTCCATCAGCGGTCCGGCGACTCAGTTCAACGTGAATCCAACCGTCGCGGCCAAAGCGGGCTTTACGGCAGAGGAAGTTTCCACCGACGCAACCGCCCTGCTGGAAGGGGTTCCCGCGGGTACGCCGCTTATTGCCAATGATCGCGCCTACACCATTCGTGTTCGCTTTCCTGACCAGAACCGCGGCTCCATTGAAGCCATGAGCAATACCACGCTGATGAGCGGCACAGGAAAAATCGCAACGCTGGGGGCATTAGCGGACGTGGTTGAAATTCCCGGACAGATTGAGATTCACCGCCAGAATCTGCAAAGCGACGTGGAGATCACCGCACGCCTTGAAGGCATCAGCCTGACCAAAGGTATTGAGCAGGTGCAGAAGGTGGTGAATGACCTGAAGCTGCCCTCGTCCATACGGGTTGAATACGGGGGTAAATATCAGGACCAGCAGCAATCATTTCACGACCTGGTCATTGTGCTGGTGCTGGCCGTAATTCTGGTGTTTGCCGTGTTGCTGCTTGAGTTCCGCAGCTTTTCGGCGCCCACGGCGATTCTTTCGTCTGCATTGCTGTCAACGTCCGGCGTATTTCTTGCCCTGTTGATCACGCAGACCACGTTTAACGTCGCGTCATTCATGGGAGTGATCATGGTGATCGGCATTGTGGCCAAGAACGGCATCCTGCTGCTGGACGCCCATCAGAAATTCACCAAAGCGGGCTTTCCGGCAGAAGAGTCCATGATCCAGGCCGGTAGACGCCGGCTGCGTCCCATCGTAATGACGGCCCTGGCATCGGTGGCGGGCATGTTGCCGCTGGCTTTTGCCATTGGCGCTGGCTCACAAATGTTGCAGCCGCTGGCGATCGCCGTGATCGGCGGCATCCTCATCTCGATGGTGCTCTCGTTGATCGTTACCCCCGCTGTGTTCTTCTATATGACGCGGAAGCGGGAGGCGGCATAACCGCTTTCCGGCCCGCTCCTACTAGAACCTGTCAAACTTGAGTTCAGATCAGTAAAAAACCCTGGTGGTTGCGGTTCGGCGATTGCCAGCGACGTTACCGAAGTGACCGCGTAACCCCTGCAAATTAAACAATTTAATCGGCCGGCGGCGCAAATGTGATTGCCTTCAGGCAGCAATGCAGGTTATAGTCGGCCCTGAGAATGAGACGGGTCTTCTCCATTTCGATCGTGCTGGTGCTGCTGTTTTCCACGTTTTCGCCCCTGTGGGCGGCTGACATGGATACCATGCAGGAGCCTTCCTGCCATCGCATGCCGATGCAGGACGCGTCAGCGAAGCACAAAGCAAAGCGTGCCCAGGCGCATCATTGCGACAGCATGGACATGCAGGCATTGCAGTCGAGCAGTGGATTTTCAATCACGCCGGGACACTCTCATTCCTGTCCCATGAATTGCTGCATCCAGGGCGCTCCCACCTCAGGAGCGGCTGTTTCAGCAGCTGCGTTTCTCCCCCCGCTGGCCGTTGTGGAAGCCGAATTTGAATTTGCTTCCATTACCTTTGCCAGTGCAGGTTTCTCTTCACACACGGATCGCGGTCCTCCAGCCGCTTAAGTGTCGTCGCTCCGGGCCGGAGCCGCTCATAGACCTGCGCTCTCAACAACTACTTCTCCGCAGATTGAGCTCACCTTCAGCCCCCAAGCTCGTTTCTCTTCATCCACAACTGTATTTCGCCGCTGCCTGTAACGTTGGAGCAAGCGGCAGACTCAATCCAGTGATGATGACAGGAACCGGTACTTGCCGACCAGATGCGCGCACGAACAGTGCGAAACAATTGGGGAAAAGAAATGCTTACGCGAGTTCGGATTGCTGGCCTGCTGGCTCTGCTGGCGTCAACTTACATCTATGCTTCGGTCTTCGGCACCGTAAAGGCGATTGTGCATGACCCTCAGCATCGCCCGGTGAAAGATGCGGAAGTAATTGTGCACAGCCGGACTTCTGCTTTTCAGCAGAAGGGAATTACCAACGAAGATGGCGTGGCCCTGGTGATGAAGGTACCCGTCGGCGAATATGACATCACCATCAATTCTTCCGGCTTCACCGCTGACACGCAGTCTGTGACTGTGATCTCTGACGGTGTTCAGGAATTGCATTTCGCACTTACCCTGGCTTCGCGGCAGGAGACAGTGGAAGTGAGCGCGGAACCACCCATCGTGAATCCTTCGTCGTCGACTCCGGAAACGCTGGTGACCCGCACGGAGATTGCGCAGTCACCCGGCTCTGACCGGACCAACTCCATGTCCATGATCACTGACTATGTTCCGGGTGCCACCGTGGTTCATGATCAACTGCACGTGCGTGGCGGACATCAGGTGACCTGGGCGATTGACGGAGTTCCGGTCCCGAACACGAACATCGCGACCAATGTTGGTCCGCAATTCGACCCCAAAGATATTGACTACATGGAAGTGCAGCGGGGAAGCTTCTCCGCTGACGCCGGTGACCGCAGCTACGGCGTGTTCAACGTCATCACCCGTTCCGGCTTTGAACGCTCACACCAGGGCGAACTGGTAACCAGCTACGGCAGCAACAACACCACGGACAACCAGATCAGCTTTGGCGACCACAGTGACCGCACCGCTTATTACTTCAGCTTGAACGGCAACCGCACTGACCACGGACTGGAAACGCCCACCGTGGACAATTTGCACAATCAGGCTGCCGGTGGCGGAGCGTTTACGTCATTGATCTTTAACGCCACGCCCAATGACCAGTTCCGCTTTGTGGGTTCAGCACGTACCGATTATTTCCAGGTACCGAACGATCCGACTTTGCAGGCAGCAGGCGCTCGTGATCGTGACCACGAGCAGGACATCTTTGGCAACTTCTCCTGGGTGCATACGTTTGGGACCGGGGTTTTGTTCACCCTTGCCCCGTCTTATCATTTCAATCGCGCGGCTTTTGAAGGCCTGGGTGACGCAGCCGATCGCGTGGTCACCACGGACAACCGGCTTTCTTCGTATGTTGGTGGCACCGCCACTATCAGCGTGGTGAAAGGCCGCCACAATGCCAAGTTCGGCATGTATGGTTTCTCCCAGCACGACAATACGTTGATCGCACTCACCGGCAACGACCCCGACACGGGAGCGGTAAACTTTGCACCCACGCGGCAGAAAGCCAACGGAGATCTGGAAGCCTTCTGGGTAGAGGACCAGTACAAAGCCACTTCATGGCTGAGCCTGAATGCGGGCGTACGCGTGACCCACTTCTCCGGTTTGACGAGTGAAAGCAACGCCAGCCCGCGCCTCGGCGCAGCCATTGAGATTCCGCACCTGCACTGGGTGCTGCGTGGCGCTTACAGCCGTTATTATCAGGCGCCTCCACTGGACACGATTTCTCCCGCCATTCTTTCGGCCACGGCGACCGGCCAGGGCTTTCTCCCGCTGCGAGGTGAACGCGACGAACAGCACGAGATTGGCCTGACCATCCCGGTGAAGAACTGGGCTTTTGATTTCGATCAATTCCGTACTGGCGCGCATAACTTCTTCGATCATGACGCCATCGGGAACTCCAACCTGTTTTTCCCGCTCACCATTGAGAGCGTGCGGATAGTAGGTTATGAGGCCACCGTGCGGTCGCCCAAGTTGTTCAAGAAGATGGACGTTCATCTGGCCTACTCGCACCAGTCAGTGGAAGGTTCAGGCGGCGTAACCGGCGGCCTCACGGATTTCTCGGCTCCGCCTAACGGCTTCTTTTTCCTGGATCATGACCAGCGCAACACTTTGAGCACGGGCTTCAGCAGCACCACGCCGTGGAAAACATGGCTATCAGGAAACCTGGCCTATGGTTCAGGGTTTCTAGATGGAAATGGCCCCGGCCATCTTCCCAGCTATGCCACGGTTGACCTGGCGATGGGACGATCATTCGGGGAAAACTGGTCAGCCAAGATCACGGCCACTAACCTGGCCGACAAGCGATACTTCATTGACCACAGCAACACGTTTGGTGGTTCGCACATGAGCGACCCGCGGCTGGTTTCATTGCAGTTGCGTTATAAGTTCCATTACTAGGAAGGGAATTATGAAGAGACTTCTTGCCATCGTAATTGTCATGTCCATGGTTGCCGCGGCTGCGTTTGCCGGCGATAAGAATCCGGTTGTCGGCGGACAGGAAATGCTGCCCCCCAGCAACATCATGAAGAATTTGTCGAAGTCCGCGGACCACACGACTCTGGTAGCGGCGATCAAGGCTGCTGGTCTGGAAGAGACACTTTCGGGAAAGGGGCCGTTTACGCTGTTCGCGCCCACCAACAAGGCGTTTTCCGAGCAACCAGAAGGATTTTTATCCAACCTGATGAAGCCGGAGAACAAGGAACAGTTAAAGAAAATGGTCCTCTATCACGTGGTGGCAGGAAAACTGACCACTGAGGAATTGAAAGCCAAACTGAAAGCCGATCCACAAGCCACGATAACAACGCTTTCAGGTCTGAAGCTTCAGCTCGGCGATCACAACGGCAAACACCTGATGATCAAGGACGATGACGACGATATGGGCATGTTTGAGGCATCAGATCTGAATTCATCGAACGGCGTGATCCACGTGATTGATAACGTGATGACGCCGAAATAGATTACACCAAGTTCCGAAAAATTTGGCTTACTTCCTGTGTGGGCGACAGTTCTCAGCCGTAAATTGCGGTGGGAATTGTCGCCCCTTTTTTTAGGGTGCCTTAATGCCGCGGTACCAATAGCCAAATTGGTGGGTTGTTTCGTCCTCCAAGCCGATCTCGAAACGAAAGACGATCCGCGGAATCGGCAACAGCCATGAAGTGGTCAAGGCAGTGCAGTTGTCTAAAGATCTTTTTCCAGATTGGGATCCTTCTCCCACTAAAGCACCGTCCAGGAGCACAAGTTCTCGACCCAGCGTTTGGAGACGGATAAATGTCCTTATTTTGTGCCGCTGCCGGTACGGGTCTTCCAAGGCATTCAACGAGGCACAATTCACCTTGATGTGGAGAGCCAGGAGATCGGTTAAGTTTGTCAATCTCTCAAGATGATTATCGACCGTGAAGATCAATTGTT
>Ga0209863_10000542_pt1 | contig 18184 bp, 23 predicted proteins | sample OrgsoiDNA2013046_FD_185796 | JGI IMG/M metagenome (GOLD analysis project Ga0209863, IMG submission 185796) | Permafrost soil microbial communities from the Arctic, to analyse light accelerated degradation of dissolved organic matter (DOM) -... | ecosystem: Environmental > Terrestrial > Soil >...
GTGAGCGTCGGTGACGCGGTCATGGGAACTCCTCAGTTCGGCGGCGACCTCGCGGCGCAGCACCTTCCGTCCTTGACGAGGCCGCCGCTAGATTCGGTGCTGGGCGAGGGAATCGGGGCAAACCCTCGATCAGGGTGGGAGATCTGGCGCGAGTCAGGACGCGGACCTACGGTCGGCACATGCTGGGATTTCTCGTCGAGCGCTACTGGCCGGGGGTCACGGCCGCTGATGTGGAGGCGGTCGGTCGCCGTCTCACCGGGTTGAGTAGCCCAGACGCGACGTTCGTCGCGAGCACCCTCATGCCGACCGACGAGGTGGTGTTCTTCGAGTTCTTGGCGTTCGACGAAGCTGCGGTCCTTGACCTTGCCCGGCGTGCGGACCTGCGCTGCGACCGACTCGTGTCTGCCGAGCGCAACGGCGGCTAAAGCCGCCCAGCGTTACGAAGCGTTCGCGCCCATCCGAGCCCCGAGTTCGGCGCGCGACCGAATCCCCAGCTTGCGGTATATCCGCGCCAGGTTGGCCTCGACGGTCTTGACCGCGAGGAACGTGCGGTCGGCGACCTCCCGGTTGCTAAGCCCCGAAGCGGCGAGTTGCGCGACGAGTCGCTCGGTCTCCGTCAGTTCAGCCGGCGCGGCGGGCCGGACGTTGACGCGCCCGAGCTCGGCCGCCGCTTGCGCCTGCCAGGCGGTAGCGCCGAAAGACGCGAACTCGCGCTCGGCTTCGGTGAGGAGTGCTCGCGCATCGGATTTGGCCTTAGCGCGGCGGCTGATCCGACCCGCGATCAGCAATGTCCGCGCGCGATCGAAGCGCAGGGGTGACGTGTCGTACCACGACAAGGCGGACGCCGCGAGGGCCAGAGCTTCGGTTAGCCGGCCTGCATGCGCCTCGAGCATGGCACGTCCGGTCAAGACGACGGCGGCCGCCGACCGACGTCCCGAGCGCTGTGCCTGCGCGTCGAGTTCGGAGCAGAACGCGTCGGCATCCGCCGTCCGACCGACACCGACCAAGGCACAGAGATGATCGAGGTGCGAGCGACTGTAGCCGGGCTCGCCAAAATGCATCTCGATCAGTGCGTCGTGCCATAAGTCTGTGTGCCGAGCCGCGCTGACCGCGTCGTTTCGGGACAGCGCAACGAAGCCAAGGACTGCGTGGACGCGATGAACGAGCCAGACGTGGGTGCTCTCGGTCTCAAGAAGCTCGAGCAGCAGACGTTCGGCATCGTCGAGTTGTCCCTGGCACGCCATGGCAAGGCCGAGGTTGTAACGCGCTTGCGCTTCCTGCCCCTGGAGTTCGCCTTGGACCGCGACCTCGAAGTGTTCGTCGGCGCAGGCACGCCCACGCGCGAGCTCCCCCCGCCATAGATAAAGGTGCACAAGATGGCTGAGCGCATACGTGATCGACGAGAGATCGCCCGTCGACCGTGCCTCCTCGAGCAATGACGTCAGCATGACCTCCGCACCGTCGAAGTCATCGGCGTACTTCAGCAGCGCCGCATAACTTGCGTCGGCCCGATCGGAGAGTCGCCGCGAGGGATGCGCACGTTCGATCTCGATCGCCCGCGCGAACAATTCGTGGTCGAGCCCGCGACCGGCCCGAAAGCGCGCACCGCCGAGCTGGTTGAGTGCGGCCGACAAGATTATCGGGTCTGGATCGTCCTGCGCGACGAGGAGGTCGACGGCCCGCTGCGCCGAGGTCTCGGCCAAATCGATGTCGTCGATGACGGCCGCGAGCGTCAGTAACGCTTCAGCCAACACCAGTGGGTCGTCGGCCGCCTCCGCGATGGCCACCTGCAGCTCGCGCTCGGCGTCTGCCCAACTCGTTGCCTCAACGGCGATCTCGGCCAATCTGATGCGGCGGCGAGCACGTTCGCCCCCTGGTGCGGTCGCCGTAATCGCCTCTGATTGCGTCTTCCACGCACCTGAGCTGTCTCCGGAACGCAGCTGCGCGTCGGCGAGCTGATCGAGGCGCGCCGGACGCAAATAGACGTCGGTCGTGTGTTCGAGCGATAGCTGCGCCAGACCAACAGCAATATCCGGGACGCCGGCGGCCATCGCCGCGGCGACGCCGACGTCGAGATCCGCCGCGAGGGAGGCCTGCGGTTCGGCGGCCGCCAGCGCGGAGTGGCGCACCCGCTCGACAGGATCATCGGTCGCAGCGGCGAGGCGCGCGTGTAGCTGCCGACGCCGGGATGTCGTCAGGCCGTTGTACGCGGCTGCGCTCAAGAGCGGATGTGCTGCTCGGATCACGCGGGCGCCACCGACCACGGCAGGCTCGGCGACGACGACCATGCCTGCCGCGACCGCGAGTTCGACCGCCTCCCTGTCGCCGTCGTTCGCGGTGAATCGCCAGGCTGCCGCAGTAGCGGCGACGACTTCGGTCACCTCGACAGGTAGGTCGCGCACGCGCGCGTCGACCAGGGCGTTGAGCCCGGCCGGTACGGGCAATGGAGTACCCGGCTTTGGACTGATCTCGAGACGGTCCAACGCCCGCGCCAGCTCTAACGCGTAGAGCGGATTGCCTCCCGACGTTTCGTAAACGCGCAGCAACAGCGGCCTGGCGAGCCGAATGCCGCGGCGGGACTGCAGCAGATCGAACAGTGCGCCCAGCGTCAACGGACCAATGGAGATAACCGAGTATCGATCGCTGGGCAGACCCTGCAGTGCCGGCAGCCGCAGATCGTGATCGCGGACCGTCGCGAGCAGCCGCGCAGGATGACGTCCTTCCATTCTTCGTAGGGCAAAGATGACTGCGGATGAGCTGGCCGTGTCGAGGTAGGGCAGGTCGTCGACAGCCAGCAGCACCGGTGCGCTCTCAGTTGCGGCGTGCAATGCCGACAGCAGCGCGGTGCCGACCATGCGTTCGTCGAGTGCCTCCGAGCCACCACCTTGCAGTGACACGACCTCCAGGGCCCGCCGCTGCACGTCCGGCAGCGATGCGAGGGTCGCGGAAGGGATCGTCCGCATCAGGTCCGCCATGCCGACCCACGGCAGCCGGGCCTCGGCAGCGGTGGCCCGCGAGATCAACACGTGATCGCCAGCCGCGCGTCGCTCCGCAACGATGGACTCCCAGATCGCCGTCTTGCCGATCCCCGCGTCCCCGGTCAACAGGACGGCGACCGGGCTGCTCTCCGGCGATGCGTTGAGCGCCGCCAGGATCGCGGTCCGCTCTGAGGCGCGCCCGATGAGATCCGCGGGGTCAGCTGCCACGTAACTGCTCCGACTCGAACATCCGGGTTCCCCCATGGCGGCGTGGCAAGTGGAGCTGGCGCGCCGCCAGCGTACGCCGGCACATCGGCGTCCCGCCCTGATCGAGGGTTTGCACCGATTCCACGCGCACGTTGCGCGCCTAGCGTCGGAGCGACCGCCGGTGTCTAGCCGTGCACGAGCAGGGAGCAGCCATGCAGGTCCGAGTCTTACCTTCAGCTGCAGCCGTCGTCACCCTTGCGTTGTGTTTGGCCGCGTGTAACCCAGCGACAAAGTCGAAGGCAACGTCCACTCCGACGCAGGCCCCAGTCGCGACCGAGACACAGGCGGATGAGGCGTCCCCCGCGAACTCGACTGCCAGCCACTCGACCGCCTCGAGTGCGTCAGCAAGTGCGAGCACCGCTGCCAGCACGCCAGCGACGGCGGCGTCTGCGCCGGCGCCCGCTGCAGGAGGCGCAACCATCGACGTTTGCTCCCTCATGACGTCAGCGCAGGCGTCGGCGATCAACGGCGTGACGTACGGAGCCGCCACGCCTGGGCACCTGGAGGCGGGCATCGACACCTGCACCTACGCGAACACCGGCAAGCACGCCGACGAGTTAGACATTCAGGATCTGGAGATCCAAGTGATCTCCCTAGCGGGGTGTTACAGCCAACTGCAGGAAGCGGAGGGCCCCGGCGTCAAGGTCCCGGGCGTCGGTGACGACGCATTCGGAGACGAGATCGCCATCGACGTCAAGCTCGGCAACCGGTGCATTCAGGTCTCGGGCCTGACCCGCGCCGAATTTCGTGACAACTACGCGCCCGACATCGCCATGGCCAAGATCATCATCTCGAAGCTGTCCTGAACGAAAAGGCGCCACGAGGCATGCGAATTCAGTGTGGGTGGGAGCGCTCAACTCAGGACTACAGGCGGGCACAAACGCGCCGTGCGTGGCCGGTTCGTCCCGGCACGGCCCGGCACGGAAACCCTTACGTCATAGGAAACCGCGGACCGACCCGGTACTAGTCGACATCGGGCGGCATGGTTGGGGCGTCACTCATAATCCGTCGGTCCTGGGTTCAAGCCCGAGCCGCCCCACACGGTCTGACCTGCGGCGATGGATGATTGGTCCTTCGTCACTCCGCCCGATTTGTTCTCAGCTGGACACAAGGTGGGCACACCGCTGTCAACGGCCCGCGCACGGCGGGGCACGATGGCCGCTGTGCGCTCCGCGGCGTCGTGCGCGACTTCGGCCGTCACCGACGAGTAGATGTCGGATGTGATCTTGATCGACGAGTGCCCGAGTTCAGCACTCGCGCCTCCCTCGCCCCGGTCGACACCGTCAGTAGCCGGAAGAGACACCCTGCGATTTCATGGCCCAGTGCTCACCGGTCACCCGGGGCAGGACATCCCATCAGCGGTCGCATCCCTTCACGACCAGCGGGCGCACGGTTTGCCGCCGTCGTCTTGATGATGCAGATCGTCACCGACGATGTCCAACTGATCGAGTTTGCGAAGCGGAGATCTGGCACAGATCTGGCACGCGCAGCCACGGCGTGCTGCGCAAAGACGGGCAATAGGGCCTCTGACCTGCGCATACGTCGAACGATCTGACGCAGAGATGTCAGCTTCCAGCTGACAGTCGGGTTCGATTCCCGTCACCCGCTCCCTCGCAAGACCGAAGTGGGCGGCCGATAGCGAAGTCCGCCTGATCGAGGGTTAATCCCGATTCCCACGGCTCGCGCCGAACTTAGTGTCGGCGACGTCACCTAGCACGCCGAACCGAGGGGCTGCGATGAGCACGTCACCGACACTGCTGGAAATTGCGGAGCCGTTATCGGCCGCGGTCTGGCTTTCCACATTTAAGAAGGGGTCGACATGCCAGTAACCAAGAAACTGACGATCGCGGCACTTCTCGCCGTCATCGTGTCTGTGGCCGGATGCAATTCGAAGAAGGCCAGCTCGACCGATTCGGGTACGGCCGCGACAACCGCGGCTGCGGCACCGGCAGCGTCGGCAGCCAACTCGGGCGCAAGCGCACCCGCGGCCGCCGTAACCGGGGCTGGCGTCGCGGCGTCCGGAGGCTGCGCGTTGACCGCAGCTCAAGTCACCACGGTGATGGGCGCCACCTACGGGGATCCGCAGAACGTGAACGGGATTTGCTTCTACACGGCCAGCGAAACGCTCAGCATCGATGTCGAGGACGCGTCCGGCCTCCACGACTTCGACGCTCTACTCGCAGCGGCGAAGGAGTCTCAGGGAACGGATACGACGACAACCATTCCGGGGCTCGGTGACAAAGCGACCGGCGTCGGGTCGGTGATCGTCGTCGCGGCGGGCGGCAAGACCATCGACATCCGCAGCGCAGATTCCGGCTTCGGCAACTGGCCCAAGTCGATTGCGTTGGCGAAGCTGGTTATCGCCGGCCTCCACTAGGTGAACCGTCACTGCAACGGGCCGGATGCGCCGGGCCGACGACAGGCGGGGCGGAACCCCTGAAGGTGATCGAACCGAACGGGATCGAACCGGCCAAGAGTTGCTTGAGCATCTGGGCTCGCAGTCAGCACGGCATCGAAGCACGGGTGCTGACCGCGCGGCTATTCGCGTCCATGCGGCAGATGAGTGCGATCGAGCGTGGCGGGCGTTGACGCTACGGATGGCTTGCAGGCGCCGACACTCCTTGTGCGGGCTGGAAGTCCTTGTCGTCCTCTGCGAGTTGGTCGCCGGGCTCGTCGATCAGCGCGCAAGCAGCGCATGCAACGTGTCGCCGGCGGCGTCTGGAATCTCGAGGGTCTTCGTCCGGCTGGCCGCCCCGCTGACCAGGACGACGTCCCGCTTCGCGATCCCGAAAGCTACGGCGACGGCGTCCACCACAGCGGCCGTCGCCTTGCCGTCTACTGCCCGCTCCGCCACCCGGACGACGAGCATGCCGTCATGTGAGCCGCCGACGCCCGGCTGGCGGCTTCCCGGATGCACCCGCACGACGATCCTCATCACCCCACCGTGCCATAGGCCCGGGTCAGATCATCCACACGAAGTGGGGCATGTACGCCGCACCGAGGCGCACAGGATCAGGACCGTCATCGCGGCAGAAGAGTGCGTTTCGCGGCCGCATGGCGTAGCCGCAACGTCAGCGGCTCAGACATCCAACGCCGCGAACGGCCACGGTTCAACCTTTAGGTAGAAGCGATCAACCAGCTCGCCAACCTGCTCCGCTGAGACGTCGACGGCGCCGTAGGGGTTCGCGGCGACGCGCTGAATAACTCTGGCGATGATGTCTGCACGGTCATCGAACTGGTCGGCAGGCAACGGGCGGTCAAACAAGTTGTGCTGGTAGCCCAGCGCGTGAAGCGCGGCGACGACGACGGCTGTCGTCGGCTTCACAACGACGGTGTTAGGCGGCGGCAAGAAATGTCGCGAGAGGTCGGCGGCGAGCCGGGTCACACGTTCGGTGTCTGCGAGCAGTGGCCGCAGCAGCGGCCGTTCCGAGAGCAGGGTGCACAGGCTCACCATTGTGTGGCGCTGATTGTCGATCACGGTGGAGGCAAAGGACAGCGCCCATAACGGGACGGTTGGCCTGTCGCGGATGAACCGGTTGTATGGATTCCACGCGAGCGCCTTGTTCCGAAGAGTTCCGGTCGCGCGTCGTAATGGCGCCAGCGATTCAGGTCCGTCTACCCCAACGCCGAGGTAGCGAGCATTGCCAGCCCCCCAACCGCCGATCGACCAACTCGACTCGCTGTTGGTAACCCCCTGTCTGCTATACGACTCCCAAACCAAGCCGACCTGCAGACCCTTGAACCCCAACTGGGCATCGGCGGGACTAAGCAGCAGATCGGCTCCATGACCATTCGGCCCACCCGGAAGGAACAAGCCACCGTGATCTGGAGCGGCGCCATCAAGCCAAGAGGTCACCCGCGCATTCTCGCGCATTCGCTCCGGCCATCCGTGCGAGCTCGCTGCCCACTACGGAGCCTCGACAGGACCGCACGCAGAGCGTCCGTCAATGCGGCATGTGAGTGCGTTTCGGATACCCCAGACCTAGCCCGTCGAAGTCGCGCATCCCCCGCGCCGGTGCCACTAGGGGAACCAGTTGCACACGATTACGGTCGTGCCGCGTCCGCGCCGATACGAGGAATGTGAACGCTGTGTGGGAGCTGCCGCCTCAATCAGCCCGACGACGCCGACGCAGAGTCGGCTTGGGGGCACTCGCCGCGCTCGGCGTCGTTGTGCTCGTCGCCGCCATCGTCTACGTCGTGCACGGTCTGTGGCCGACGATCGGTGTCTCCAATGCCACCAAGCAAGAACTCCCCACCATCCAGGCCATGCCCGAAGCCGCCCTGCTCGTTCCCGGCAGCCACATCTTTGCCCGCACCGGCTCGCCGGCCAGCGTGCTCGGCGGAGGCGCGGCTGTGTTCACCGTGGCGGGGAGCAATGAAAGCAAACAGGACATCTTCAAATTCTTGACGCAGCAACTCGCTGAGCGAGGCTGGCAAGGGCCGAGCTCCCACGACCTGAATGCGGCCGTCTCTTGGGCGCGTGGGCGATACAACTTCACGCTCGCCTTTCTCGGAGACCCAGGCGACCCCAGCTACTCTGGCCAGTCGCAATATGCGACGACATACGCCGTCGGAGTCAAGTACTCACGTCAGTGAAGGATTTGCAGGGCTATGTGATGGATGCCTGCCTGCCAGCACGGCCAGACGCGCGTCATCGCGGCAAAGTAGTGCGTTCAACTGAACGCATTAGTTGGGCGGCACGAGAGTGCGTTTGCGCTTGAGGGTCCCTAGCGAGTGCTCATTCGATGGCGGGTCGGTTGATGGACGGGGGTTGCCGGCCGGCCGTCAGCCGGGCTGTGGCGAGTGCAAGGACAGGGATGCCGAGGCCGATGGTGGTCAGTGCTGTCCAAGGGATGTTGCTGAGCCGGTTGAGGGTGTCGCTGTAGGCGAGGAGCAGCGTGATGTAGGCGCCGGTGATTCCTAGCAGCGCGCCGAGCGCCGCGAGGACGGTGGCGGTCGTTGCGGCGATTTGGCGCCGTGCACGCCTCGGGGCGCCGACGGCGGTGAGGATTCGCTGGTCTCGTGTGGTTTGGATGCGTAGAAGGAAGAGAGCGATCGCGATGACGCCCAGGGTGATGATGATGCCGCCGACGGTGAACATCAGTCGCAGTCGCCCTAGGTAGGTTTGCGGATCTCGGGTTTGGATGGCCAGTCCGACGGCGGCGGCGCGGGTGCGTGCCGCGCGCTGCTGTTCGGGGCTCACTGGTTGGGGGGTTTGCAGCAGCCAGCCGGCGTGTACCACCGTCCAGTGTTGGGCCGCGACGACGGCGGGGCTGGCGAGGACTTGCGGCAGGGCCGTGTACCGGTGGGCGTGTAGCGCTGCGGGGGCTGGCAGTGCTTGGCGCTGGGAGTACAGCAGGGTCCAGGTTCCGCTCGGATCGATCGCGTAGTAGCCGTTGGCGTTGCCCTGTTGTGCATTGAAACCGAGGGTGGCGAGCAACTGAGGGCTGGCGACGTAGACGGGGTAAGACGTGAGTTGTCGGCCGTGCTGTTGGACGGCTTGTGCCGCGTCGAGGCCACCACTTGCTTGAGCCTGGGCAGATGGTGGGGCAGCGGGGTCGACGGCGATGTTGAGTGGGACCAGCGTTGCATTGGGGAGTGTCGCGGCGACCTGCGCGGCCGCCTGGTCGAGGGCGGTTGTCTGGCTTGTCGTGCGAGGCGGCATGACGCGGTTGTCGCGGCTGTCAGCGGCGGAGATTAAGACCTGCCGATCCGACAGGTTGCCGGTTGTCGACGGGTGGCTGTTCGCGGCGGTGATGACGACCGCGGCGGTGCTGATGCCGACCGCGATCGTGACAGTCGCCAGTGCTGCCGCTGATCGAGACTGATTGCGCCCGAGCTCACGCCAGGCAAGGCGGCCGGTCACGGGCAGCTTCCCGCTGCGTGCGGTGACCAGACGGATGACCAACGGCGTGGTGAGCAGCAGTGCCGCGATCATCGCAGCGAGTCCGATGATCATGAGGAGGGCGTTGCGCTGGTGGGCCAATCGCAGGCACAACACCCCGACCGCTAGCGCAGCGGCGACGGCCACGACGGGCCGTCGCCCGTGGGTGGGGTCCGGAGGCCGGTCCGATAGGGCGCGCACGATCGGCATCCGCGCCATGGTGCGAGCCGGCCACCAGGCCGCGATCGCGGAGGCGAACACGCCCATTAGTCCGGGACTCAGGATCAGCCACAACGGCACCGAGCCCCAGCTCACGCGGCGCCCCGAGGCTAAAGCGATCAACGAGCCGGTCACCGCCCAGCTGACTCCGGCGGCCGCGGTACCAACGATGGCCGCAATGGCCCCGACGATCAGGCCGTGAATGACGGTGACGTTGCGTACCTGGCGCCGCGTTGCCCCGATCGCCGCAAGCATCCCCAGTTGCCGCACTCTGCGCTGGGCGAGTACAAGGAACGCGGTGAGCGCAAGTACCGCAACCAAGATCATGCCCAGAGCTGCTACGAGCAGCACTCCCAAATCGCGGGAGTAGTAGGTCGGCGTCTCGATGGAGAGTCCACCCGCCGCGATGTGGGTCGCGCGGAACCCTGCCAGCTGACTGGTGGACGCCTTGACCAGCAGCGTGTAAATGACCTGGGCACCCGGCGGCGCCGTGGTGAGCAGACCAAACGCGTCGTCGAGTTGCGTCGGGTTCTCCACCAGGCCCACCACCCGGCGGGTCGCTCCCCCGACCGTCACCGATCCGCCGACCGGGGCCGCGAGGAACTGCGACACCGCAGAGGTGAGCGCGATCTCGTCGCCGTTCGCGGGATAGCGGCCGCTCCTTAGCCGCAGGGTGGCGGCACCGTACACACCTCGCGGATTCTGGTAGCGCAGGTCGAGCCGCTGGACGCTGCCGGGGATTGGTACGAGCGTGTCGGTAATCTCCTCGACGGTTCCGAGCCGACTGCGCGCAGCCGAGACGACGCCCGCCGCGACCCCGGCGTCGGATGTAGTGAAGCGGATCCGGGCGTTCGCTGAGCCGAAAGTCGCCCGATCACTCGGTGCAAGAGCGTGGCCGAAGGCCGCTCCGTAGGAGCTCACCGCCACCGCAACCGTGAGCAAAACCAGCACGAGGGACTGCCCTCGCCAGTCCCGGCGAAACATTCGCCACGCCCAGTGCGCCACCGCGCGCGTGGCGGACCAGCGCCTCCTCATCGCGGCGGTTCGTTGACAAGCAGCGATTCCGGGCCGGGCCTCGCCGACGACTCGTCGACGACGTAACCGTCGCGCAGGTAAATGATGCGGTCCGTCTGTGAGGCCAGCCGGGCATCATGGGTCACCAGCACCCCGGCTACCCCATCGCGGCATGCCTGCCGCAGCAGTCGCAGCACCGAATCGCCGTTCACCGAGTCCAGCGCGCCCGTGGGCTCGTCGGCTAAAAGCAAGCGCCGCTGCCCAACAACCGCCCGAGCGATCGCGGTTCGCTGCCGCTCGCCCCCAGATAGCTCATCGGGAAACCGGTCCGCAAACTCCGACAAGCCCAGCCGGGCCAGCACGGCCATCGCCGCAGCGCGGGCTTTCGAACGCGCTTCACCGTCTAGTTCCATCGGCAGCGCGACGTTCTCCACCGCAGTCAAACCCGACAATAAGTTGAAGTCCTGGAACACATAGCCGATGCGGTGGCGTCGCAGCGCGGCACGATCGTCGCCCGAAAGCGCGGAGACTGCGACCCCGTCGATCAGCACCTCCCCGGCAGACGCCTCCTCCAAGGTCCCCGCGATGGTCAGCAGCGTGCTCTTGCCCGACCCACTAGGCCCCATCACGGCCACCAACTCGCCTGCCTCGACGCGCATGCTCACGTCCGACAGCGCACTGACCTCGGACGCACCCTGCCCGTACCTGCGAGACACCGATCGCAACTCCAACACGCTCATCCGCGACGACCCACCTTCGCGCGCCGGTGCGGCAGTACGGCCGGCCCGGCCGCTGACTTTGCCCGCATCTGAGACCCAGACTCGGCGATCCTGCTCTCCACCAAGTCGAGCCACCGCACCTGAGCATCGAGGCGGAACACCTCCGCATCCGCGACCATCGCCAAGTTCACGTCGTCGGGCGCGGCGTCCTTCACTCGGGCGTATTCGCGCATGACCTCCACCAGATGGCGGCGATGCACCTGCAGCAGCGCACGCGCATCAACATGCGCCAGCCCCAACGCGACCATCACCTTGATCACAAGGTCTTCCCGCAGCGGGGCGCTCAGCTCCGCCGGCGTCTGCAACCACCGTGCGAGCTCGTCGCGGCCGCCTTCCGTTAGCTGGAAACGTCGCTGCGCGCCATCGACATCGGCTTCATCAGCCTCGATCAGCCCGTCCCGCTCGAGGCGCTGCAACGTCGTATAGACCTGACCGTTGACCGGCCACACCTCGCCCGTCCGCGCCTCGAAATCCTGCCGCAGCTTCCACCCGTAACTCGGGCCATCGCTCAACAGCGCCAACAACGCATGCCGCATACTCACAGGAAGGCTCCCTAATAGGCTACTTAGTAGCCTAACGAGAATCCTACCGTTACTCAAGCGGGCGTTTCACGGCATGTTCCTCGACCGCTCATCGGCAAATGATTGCGTTCGGCGGTGAACCGAGTCGGGCGGCCGCTTGGCTGAACGACGACGCCCAATCGGCGACTTAATGGCCACCGAAGTGGTCGTCAATCACAGAGTTCCCTCCGGACTGTGACCTGAGGGAACACGCGAGCGAGCGAAGCTGACGCCGCCCTTTGACCTACGCATTCCAGGTGCGCGGCGCGTGGACGGCGCACCTCCCGCCGGTGTCTGCACGTGCGAGCCAGGCTCGGGCACAGCGTGCACAAGCGAACTCGGACTAGGCCTGTGACCTGCGGAAATGTGAGCCAGAAATGTGAGCCGCCTGTCAGAGTCGAACTGACGACCTACGCATTACGAGTGCCGAACGAGCCGTGTCGGAGCGTCCCGACTGATGCCGGGTCGGTCCGCTTTTCCTTACAGATTAAGGGTTTTCGTGTCGGCCCGTGTCGGAGGAAACCGGCCAAGTTCTGCGTGTTTGTGCCCGCCGTGTGCCCGCTTCGTGCCCGCCTGCGGCCTCCTGCCAGTTCGGGCAATGCCCTCCTCCGCCGACCATGGTCGCGCCGCAAGCCGATCGCCGCGGCGTGACTGACTAGTGCTTGCCGGGTGTGCTCGGCGAGGACGTTGAGGATCCGCAGCGAAGAGCCATCGCTGGTGCCTCCTACTGCCGGTTCGCGATGCTCTTCGTCTTGCCCCGTCGCCATGCAGCACGCAGCCGAACCACCAGAACGCCGAGCGCCAGCACACCAAGTGTCAAAGCGGCCCACAGCACGTAGTGCGCTGTGATCGCGGCAAGGATAACGAGGACTGCGAAGACGACGCTGAGTCCTAGTTCGCGGCGACGGGAGCCATCGTCGGGCCTACCCGTGTCAATGCCCGACCCTGTCGTCTTGCGATTCGAATCCACGAGACAGCGTTCCTCTCAAACGTTAACTCAAATCACGTCAGTGGGAATCGGTCAGACTGACATGCCCAATCCGGGGAGGTGCCGATGTTGCATTTCAGCCACAATATGTCGCGGCTACATCCTTCGACAGTTGTACCGAAGAAAATCGATCGCCTGGCTCCCTCCGGACAAGAGCATCACCGCCACGCCAGCAATCATGAACGCGACACCTGCGCAGAGACCCGCAACCACGCCCCAGAGGAAACTGCCAACGAGTGCTCCGATCGAGGTGGCTATGAGCAATCCAAGCGCGACGGTTGCACAGGAAAGGAGGAGAAAGCTCAGCCTCTGGCGACCACACGTTGGTGATTTCACGAGTTAGCTCCTACCAATAGCGGGCTATGCCCCAGACGATGAACACACCCACGACCACTCCGACAACAATGAGGCCCCCTGAAGCGATGCCGGCACCTATCAGGAGTCCCGTGCCCATCCCAGCCAGACCGACTGACGCGCTCACGGCCGCCATTCCCTCAAACCCGGCACCCACCAGCTCGGACGCTCCGACGAGCCCTAGTCCACCGCCAATGCCCAGACCGGCACGTCTCACGCCCTGCGTTGGGTCTGGCGTGCGAGTGGACGTCCGCGCCTGAATCGGCGTCTTCCGCGCCTGGGTCGGCGTCCTTTTCGGCGCAGGCGCCGGAGACCCGCCAGTGGCGTCGTGCACACGCATCGAGCCATTCAGGTCGTACGAGTTGATGGGGTCTTGGCCACAGTAGTCGTAGGCGTTTGCACTACCGCCGGGGATGGGGTCGGTTTGGAGGAACAATCAACGCCCTTCGCCGAGGTGGACACGAACGCTAGGCCGATCGCTATGAGCGTGATCCGATGGCGTAGAACGGCCAAAGCACGCGCAAAGGTTCTCTTGCCAGAACACGACCGGTGTCCTCAACGCGGACGTGCAGTGAGGAAACGCTGAGCACAAGTCGCACCGGCAGATGCCCTCGAATAGTTAACTCACCGCGCTGCGGTTCATAGTCGATCCCCTTGAAATCGAAGCTGCCGACGCCTGCCTCATCGACGACGGCCAATGAGGATGCGTCTTCTACGATGAGCCTCGCGATCCATCGCTCCTTCCAACCCGTTGCGAATACGCCGCCGCGACGTCGTTCGAGTGTTGTGCTCCGAAAAGCCTCTACGTCCATAGAAACTCGGTGGATCTCCGCTTCGTGGACAACCGATTCAAGTGGAAGCTTGCCATCATGCAGCATCGAATTCAGCGCTTGCAGGGCGTCGGAGTTCCGAGCGTCCCAGCTCATCAGAACCAACTCCGTGGTAACGGAATGCGGAAGGCTGAGTCGCTGCCCTTCACTCCATTCGTCCATGTGTTGAACTGAAGGTGCGACCGATTGCCGAAGAGACCCATCGGATGTACGTCTTCGTCGGCATGGATACGAAGCATCCTGCCCGCGCCGAGCGACATCGGGTCCGTGTCGATCCTTCCGACAGCGCCCGCAAGCTTTGCGAACACGCCGCCCGATAGTCCCCCGACGGCAGTCTGTATCCCAAACCCGCTCCAACTCCAGTGGGATGTTCCGGCGTTGCTGGCCGAGTAGGCGGCGGCGGCAGCAGCGGCACCAACAATCGCGCCGCAGACCACGGTCGCGCCGCAAGCAACCGCCCCGGCGATCCCACCAACGATCGCTGCGACCTTGAACACACTGCGCCAGTGGATGTGCCATGTGCCGGCTAGGTCGTACCCGTTGATGGGGTCCTGATCGACGTAGTCGTATGCGTTGGCGCTACCGCCGGGGATGGGGTCGGTTTGGAGGAACAGGTCAGCCGTCACGTGCATGCAGCTTGAGGCTTCCGAATCAGCTCCGACTTCCCGGAGGTTTCGGGATAGAGCCGTAGGACCACACAGTCGTTCACCCGGAGAGCGCGCGTGGCGACGACTCTTGTGAACTGGTCGCAAACTGTTTTATCGTCGGTCCCTTTCACGAGCGCCAAACAGGTACGCCCACCCTGCATGCTCGTCACGCGGTAGGTCGAATCGCTGTAGTTCTTGCCGCAACCAACGACAAGGCCAAGCGCGATCACAACGAGCGCTACCAGCCGGACATGGCGCCGCCAACAGTGCTCGTCGATGCTGTAGTTCGGCATGGCTAGCAGCCGGGCCGATACTCATAGCAGCCGTCGTGCGGCCCGGCTTGGTGCTCGAAGGTCTTGGGAAACGCGAGATAGACCGGCACGAAGAGGGCCCCGCCACCGAACCACGCCCACTGGTTGGAGTGCTTCGCTTCGTGCCTGAGGATGCTGTCGTCCACGCGGTCGTTCGTGACGTAGACGCTGCCGATTGTGGTGCCACCCTTCCAATAGCCGCCGTGTGCTCCCGTGCAGACGAACGTCGATCGGGTGCTGTTGTAGCCGCAACTCGCCCCGTTAACGAGGGCATCGGCGAGACCCACCGAGGTGGCCGGAATGTTTATGACGTTCCGGATGAGCTTCCGCCAGTGGATGCTGAATGTGCCGGCCAGGTCGTAGTTGTTGATGGGGTCCTGCCCTACGTAGTCATATGCGTTGGCGCTGCCGCCGGGGATGGGGTCGGTTTGGAGGAACTATTGCAACGAGTCGGATCACCTCGCACTCCTCCACCGGCGGCCCGCTCGGGTTGCGGAAGCCGCGCGCAGAAGTACGAGAATCAGCAGTAGAGCCATGAGCGAGAAGAGGGGAAGTGCGACTACCCCGAGCCCACCGACCGCAAATGCGACGGCGACGATCCCAACCAGCGCCACGTACAGATTAATCGCTCGACCACTACAGAGTCGCACCGTCCCTTCGACTCCGTATTTGCTGAGTTCTCGAGGCACAGAGCGAACCTGGCTAAGTTGACGCAACACGAACTTGCCGCAGAAGAACCGCTCTACTGGCGTCAGGAATTTGAGCGCACGCACTGCTTCCTCATGACTTAGTCGCTCTCCGCCGCCCCCGGTCACGAGGTCATCGCCTGCAAGCACGGTGGGCAAGGCAGACACCTGCGTCCAAGATCGCGGCACCACCACCAACGAAGATTCCTCCAAAGGCGAGGCCAAGAAACTCCTGACCCAGCGGCTCTGCAGCCCACCCAGCACCGACGGCAAGCTCAGGGACACCCATCAGGGCTCCGACAGCACCGGTGCCGGCTGCGAGGCAGGCGCCGTTGAACCCTGGATGGTGCGCGCAATCGGCCCCGTCCAACCCGGCCGCGCCGAGACCCGTCCCTAGAGCGACGGTACTCAAGACGAGGCCGGCGGTGGAGGCCTCGAAAGCACCCACCGCGATCAGGCCCGCTCCACCGGTGGCGATCGAGAGGACACCCAAGCCCACGCCGATGAGAACCTTGTGCTTCTTCACGAACCTCTTGATGCTCTTCCAGCCGAATTGGCCGTTCAGGTCGTAGCAGTTGATGGGGTCTTGGTTGCAGTAGTCGTAGCCATTGGCCGAGCCGCCGGGGATGGGGTCGGTTTGGAGGAATCGATACTTCGCCGGCGGCATCACGTACCCGTGCATCTAGTACTACGGCTCACGCGACCCACCTCCAGATCGCCTCGCCTCCAACCGGTTCGCGCTACCGAAGGACCCCGCCGTCGTGAAGCCAAGCAGGAATCCCATGATCGAACCGAGCGCCCCCGCACTGCCGGAACTCGAACGAAACAAGAGTTGGCCTCCAATGCTCGCGGCAAGGCCGGTGAAAAACACTATTCGCGATGTCACCTCGCGCGGGGCGTGCCGACGCCGGTAACTCAATTCAAGCAGGGCCAACAGGATGCCGAACGTGCCGCCAATTAATGTTGCGAACAGAAGCGCGTCGGAGTGTCTGGCGATCGCTCGATAGGCCCCCGCGATCCCAATCCCGACGAGTACAACTCCGGAGACAGCCCCGATTGCACGGGACCCCGCAACGCTCCCCATCAATAGCCTGGCCCGAGTTCGTTGCGCAGGAGCTTGCTCGCCGCCCAGTTGCCGCCAATGTTTACACCTGCTCCAGCCGCAAATCCGATGAATGGATCCTCGGTTGCGATTGTGGTGAAGTCCGTGACTGCCGACGAGATCGTTCCGACCTCTGCGGCAACCCCGATCCTCCAAATCCGCTGGCTTATCGAGAGTTTGCTGTTAAAGGCATCCGTTACGCCCTCGCCGACGGCGGCCCCAATACCGCCGCTCAGCCAACCAAGATTTCGAACCTTCATCGAGCTGGAGATGAACGGCCAGACCGGCCTCAGCTCGCGGGTTGAAGTACCGGCTATCGCTCCGATGAGCTTGGATGCGCCGTGGCCTGCGGCCCATCCTGCGATCTTGGCGGCATGGCTAACGTGCCGCACAGCGCATGAGAAGCAAATAGTGCCGGCTAGGTCGTAGCCGTTGACGGGGTCTTGATCGACGTAGTCGTATGCGTTAGCGCTGCCGCCGGGGATGGGGTCGGTTTGGAGGAAGCGGCCGGTGGCTGGGTTGTAGAGGCGTTGGCCCATCATGGTCAGTCCACCGATCCCGGTTTGGGCGCGGTTAGCACCGCCGAGCCACCCGTATCGGGCGGTGGTGGTGGTCGCGGTGGGGTTACCGAACTCGTCGTAGCTAAAGGTCGCGGATACCCCGACACCGCCGACGGTCGCGGTCGCGGCGATGGTGGTGTGCAGGTCGACTAGGTCGAGCACCACGGTGGTGGTGGCGTGCGTCGGGTCGTAGCTGACCATCGCCGCGGTGGCACCGTCAAGGCCGGTCACAGCCCGGGTCCAGGACCCGTCGTTGGTCGCGGTCCACACCGGGGAATCGCTACCGCTGTCGTAGTGGTCGGTGACCACTACGGCACTGACCGCACCCGCGGTCGGGGTCAGCGCGGCGGAAGCAGCCGACGCGGCTGACACCCCGGCTGTGTTGGTCGCGGTCACGGTGAAAGTGTAGGCGGTCCCGTTGGTCAAACCTGACACCGTCGCGGCCAGCGCACCGGTGCTGGTCGCGGTCGCCCCACCTGGGCTCGCGGTCACCGTGTACCCGGTGATCACCGCCCCACCATTGGACGCCGGCGCCGACCACGACACCGCCGCCGCTCCGTTTCCTGCGACACCGCCGACCCCCGTCGGTGCGCCTGGCACCGTGACCGCGGCGGTGTTACGAAACACCACTAAACCCGCGGTGTACCCGCCGGCCGGAGACACCGACGTGGTCACGCTGGGCGCACCAGACGCGGCGGCTTGCAGATAATCTCCGGAGTTGTCGTTACCGCTGGTGGGGGCCATGATCAACGTCCACCCCGACGGGGTGGTCTGCGCTGTCGCGTTGCTCGTCACGAAGAACGCGAACCCCAACTCACCGCTGGCCGCCGGCGCCGACCCGTACGTTTGGGTGTAGCCCGACACCGAGCTGGTGCTCGACGCCCAGGCCGCGCTGCCGTCAACCGCGACCGACGCACTCAGCCCGGAAATCTCGGTCACCGTGAACTGCGAATAGTTACTCGCGTTTGCCGGCTGGGTGAACGTCAACGACGTCTCACCACCAAC
>Ga0209863_10000545_pt1 | contig 18107 bp, 15 predicted proteins | sample OrgsoiDNA2013046_FD_185796 | JGI IMG/M metagenome (GOLD analysis project Ga0209863, IMG submission 185796) | Permafrost soil microbial communities from the Arctic, to analyse light accelerated degradation of dissolved organic matter (DOM) -... | ecosystem: Environmental > Terrestrial > Soil >...
TGGGGCCTCGTCACCGACCTGCCGCTGCCCGACGGATCCGTATGGGAGGCAAAAGCGTGGGGCGTCGAAGAGCTCGACACCGCGGACCGGCTGGCCAGGATCATCGAGGCCGGCTGCGACCAGCTCGGCGGCGAGAAGCTGCCCGAGCTGGTCGTGCAGCTCGTCGAGGAAGGGCGGATCTCGGAAACCCGGATCGACGAGTCCGCACGGCGGATTCCGCGCGACAAGTTCCGCCTCGGACTCTTCGACGACCCCTACGTCGATCCCGGCGCGGCCGCCCGACCGAGGTAAGCGCGAGGTAAGCGCGAGGTAAGCGCAAGGGTGGGGCTAAACGCTGTTTCGTGGACTTCGAGATGCGTTCAGCGATATGCTGATCGCACGCCTGCCGACGCCCACCTTCGTTCGGGATCCCCTGGATGACACCCAAAACCAGGTCGCGCGCACGCGGCGCCGCGATCGCCCTACCGTTCCTGAGCCTTTTCGTGCTCATGCTGGCGCGTCCCGCCGCCGCGCAGAACAGGGCCCCTCAAGACACCAGCATCGATCCGCAGCTGTTCCAGCCGGCGATCGGCCCCCTGAACTTTCTCACCGTCGAGGGGGCGCAGGTCCCGGACCACAAACGCCTCAGCTTCGGGCTCAGCCTCAACTATCAGCAGCGCCCGTACACGGTCTTCACCCTGGGTGCCACCCCGGGCGAGACCCACGTCATCGACAACCAGCTCACGGGCGAGCTGGACGCGGCCATTGGTCTCTTCGGCAAGTATCAGGTCGGCATCGGACTGCCCTTCACCCCCTACCTGGACGGCGACGAGATCAGCCCGATGGGGGTCCCGGCGAATCTGCACCTCACCGAGAGCGGAATCGGCGACCTGCGCCTGGAAGGCAAGGCACACCTCGCCACGCTCGGCGATGACGATCAGTACGATCTCGCGCTCTCGGCGGGGCTCACGCTGCCAACCGGGCACGCCGGCGGCCGCGACTACCTGGGCGACAAGACCGTCACCGGCCGGATAAAGGCCATCGCCACCGTCGAACTCGGACCGGTGCGCGCCGCGGCCAACCTGGGCCTGCTGATCCGCGAGACCTCCAACGCCTTCGCGACCGAGCTCGGGCCGCAGATTCTCTACGGCGCCGCCGCCGCCTACTCGGTCGACAAGAAGACCGACCTGATTCTGGAGATGTTCGGGCGCAGCGGCCTCAACCAGTTCGCCAGCTTCTACAACGACGTGAACCCGTTCGAAATCGATCTGGCCGGGCGCCGTTCGATAAAGGGGATGTGGTCGGTCACCGGCGGCGTCGGCCGCGGGCTGGGCAACGGCATCGGCTCGCCCGACCTGCGTCTGTTCCTGGGCGCAGCCTTCAATCCCGACTACCGCGACCGCGACCACGACGGCATCTTCGACATCAACGACAAATGTCCCGACCAGCCCGAAGATCGCGACGGGTTCCAGGACGAGGACGGCTGTCCGGATCCCGACAACGACAACGATGGCATCCCCGACGCCCTCGACAAGTGCCCGAACGAGCCGGAGGACATCGACGAGTTCCAGGACGCCGACGGCTGCCCCGACCCGGACAACGACAAAGACGGCATCCCGGATCTCAACGACGCCTGCCCGAACGCGGCGGAAGACGGCAAGGGAAAGCACCCCACGGACGGCTGCCCATGGACCACCGAGGATAGCGACGGCGACGGCATCCCCGATGCGGTCGACAAGTGTCCCGATGAGGCCGAGGACAAGGACGGTTACGAGGACGCCGACGGTTGCCCAGACCCGGACAACGACAGCGATGGAATCCCCGACAGCTTCGACAACTGTCCGAACGAACCAGAAGATGCCGACGGCTTCCAGGACGAGGATGGTTGCCCAGACCCGGACAACGACAAGGACGGCATCCCCGACACCATCGACAAGTGCCCGATGCAGCCCGAGACGCTGAACGGGATCAAGGACGATGACGGATGCCCGGATCCGGGGCCGGAGTGGGTGCGTCTCGGCGAAGGCAAGATCGAAGTCGACCCGCAGATCGGATTCTTCGGTCACGGCGGGAAGCTCACGCTCAAGGGCGAGTCGGCCAAGGTCGTCAACGACGTGGCGCTGGTCATGAAGGGCCATCCCGAAATTGGGCGGCTCCGGATCGAGGTCAAGACGCAGGGGGTTCCCAAGCTCGAGACGCAGAAGCGGGCCGACGCCGTCCGCGACTTCCTGGTCTCGAAGGGTGTGGACGCCACGCGCCTCGACCCGGTCGGGCTGGGCGCGGGTCCCTCGCACGTCGACTTCATCATCGAGGCGGCGCTGCCCAAGCCCGCTCCCGCGCCCCAGCCGGCCCCCGCCGGGGCGCCGCCGCCGCTGGCGCCCGCGGCTGGCCAGCCGGCCCCGGCGACTGGCCAGGCGGCCCCGGCGCCACTGCGCCCCCCGCAGCTGCCGCCACCGCCGTCTTCGCCGCCGCCCGCTCCGCCCGGAACGATGTTGCCCGGAAGGCCCTGATGCGCGTCGTCGGCTGGGGCGCCTCCGACGTGGGCCGGAAACGGACCCACAACGAAGACAGCTTGCTCTGCAACAACGATCTGACGCTATACGCGGTGGCCGACGGCATGGGTGGCCATCTGGGCGGCGAGCGCGCGAGCCGAATGGCGGTCGAGATCCTGGAGCGCGAAATCGCCGAGGTTCGCAAGGCCGGGCTCCTGGCGGTCCGCCCGGAAGACCTGACGCGGGGCGACCCCCATCCGGTCAACGCGCTGCTGCGCCGGGCGGTGGTGGAAGCCGATCGCCACATCTACGAAACGGCTCTTGCGAACCCCGAGCTGTCCGGCATGGGAACCACGCTCACCGCGCTGCTGTTCTCGACCGGCTACGTCCACATGGGACACGTGGGCGATTCGCGCGCGTATCTCTATCGCGACGGCCGGGCCCGCCAGCTCACCGAAGATCACTCCTGGATCCAGGAGCAGGTGCGGGCAGGTCTGATCTCGCCGGCGGAAGCCAAAGAATCGCGCTTCCGGAACATCATCACCCGCTCGGTCGGCTTCGAGCCGAGCGTCGAGCCGGACCTGGCGGGCATCGCTGTCCAGGCGGGCGACTGCTTCGTGCTCTGCTCCGATGGCCTGTCCAACTACATCACCATCGACGAGATGGCCCAGGTCCTGACCGGACACTTCTACCGCGATGTCGCCAAGGTGTTCGTCGACCTCGCCAACGAGCGCGGTGGCGACGACAACGTCACCTGCCTCGTCGTCTACGCCGGCAACGAATAGATATTTGCAGGTTAAACGCCGCGTTTCGCGACGTGCTCGCGGATGATGGCTTCGGCCAGCTCGGGCACCACTTCCCACACGATCTTCTCGATGATCTCGCGGGAGAGCTTGGCGATCGCCTCGTATTCGGGTCCTTTGGCGGCGATGGCCGCCATGGTCTCCCCGACCGAGGCCGCCACGACGGGTGGCGGAGCGGGAGTCATCTCTCGCGCGCGCACCGGCGGAGCGGGAGTCATCTCGCGCGCCCGCGGCGGTGGCGGCGCGGGGGTTGTCTCGCGCGCCCGCGGCGGTGGCGGCGCGGGGGTCATCTCGCGCGCCCGCGGCGGTGGCGGCGCGGGGGTCATCTCGCGCGCCCGCGGTGGTGGTGGGGCGGCGACAGGTGCCATTGGCTGCTGCGGCGCAAACGGTCCCGTCGGCGCGCGCGGCGGTAACGGAGCGGCAGGCGGAGCCACCGGCGCGCTCGGCCGCATGGCGCCAGGAATTGGAACGTTGGCCGCCGGCAGACCGATCATGGTCCGACCGACGGGCGGGACCGCTGGTCGGAGCGGCGCGAGCGGCTGGAACCCGCCCGTATTCGAGAGCGGCCGAACCGGCACGGTCCCCGGGCGCGCGGGCGGCATCGCGCCCGGTCGCATGCCGGGAATGAGCGACGGCCGCATGCCGGGGGGGCTGGGGGCAGAAGCCGCCGGCATCGAGGTCGCGGTGAGGCGCGGGGGAGCACTGGGGGGCGGAGCGGTCATCGCAGGCGGCGGCGTGACGGGCTCCGAATCACGTCCCCTATCGATGCTGATCTCGCCGTAGTCGTCCTCCATGGCGGATGCCGGCAGCGACGCGGCGGTCACCCGGACGATGGGCGGCGGTGCGGCCGACGGACGACCAGTCGGAGCGCCAATCGTGGACCCCCGAGAGAGGGCGTCTCGAACCTTCTCGAGAAAGGCGTTCGTCTCCCAGGGCTTCAGCAGATGACCGTCCGCGCCGGATCTCTGCCCCTTCGCCTCATCGTAGGGCTGCTGGCCGGATGCCAGGATGTAGACCGGCACCCCGCGCAGAGCCGGATCGGACCTTATCTGGAGGCAGAGGTCGTAGCCGGAGCGCCCGGGCATCGCGCCGTCGGCGATGATCAGGTCGGGGCGCGCCTTCTGGGCCTGCGCCAGCCCTTCGTCGGCCGAGCGAGCCGCCGTGAGCGCCACGTCCTCCGCTCCGAACGTCATGGCGAAGGCTTTCTGGATCGTAACGCTGTCGTCTGCGATCAAGATACGTTTGGCCATGAACTAACAGGAAATATCATCAACGCCACAGGGGGTCAATTCGGCGCCTCAGCCGGGATCGGGCATTATGTTCCGTCGTGGTCGCCGACGCCGAGATCCGCCTGGTCGTGAACGCCGACGATTTCGGCCTATCGCCGGCGATCTCGCGCGGGATCCTGCGCGCCCACCGCGACGGAATCGTCACCAGCGCCTCGCTGCTGGGAAACTGCGACGACCTGCCCGGCGCGCGGGCGCTGCTGGCCGAAGCGCCCCAGCTGGGCGTCGGCGTCCACCTCGCCCTATGCGGCGGCCGCCCCGTCGCGGCGGCGGACAGCGTGCGCTCGCTACTCGGCCCCGACGGCGCTTTTGGACCCCGCGGCCAGGATTTCATCGCCGCCTGGATGAAGGGCCGCATCGTCCCCGCCGAGGTCGAGCGGGAGCTGGACGCCCAGGTGGCGCGGGTGCGCGAGGCGGGGATCGCGGTCGATCACCTCGACACGCACCACCACCTGGGATTCTTGCCGGTGGTCGGGCGGGCGGTCGAGCAGGTGGCGCGCCGGCACGGCATCGCCGGCATCCGCAGCGCCGTCGAGCGGCCAACCCTGGCCTGGGTCACCGATCCGCGGCGCGGCATCGAAGCGGGCCTCTTGACCGGGCTCGCGTGGCTGACCCGGCGCCAGCTGGGCGCGCGTCGGCACGGGCCCCAGAGCTGGGGATACGTCGAGTCCGGGCACCTCGACGAGATCCGCATCCTCGAGATCATCGGCCGTCTCGGCCCCGGCCTGCACGAGATCATCTGCCATCCGGGCGAAGAGGACGCGGCCGCCGGCGAGAACCCGCCCCGCTACCAGCGAACGGCGGAGCTGGCTTCGCTGACCTCGGCCAAGGTGCGCCGCGGGATCACCCAGCGCGGGGTGGCTCTATGTCGCTGGGGGGACCTGTTTTGAGCGAAGGGCGCACCGCCGAATCCCAGGCCGTCCCCGCGCCAGCCCCCTACGTTCCGCCCGAAGCGCGCCTCGCCGAGCTCTCGGTCAAGGCCATCGCGCTCGGGATGGTGTTCGGGGTGATCTTCGGCGCCGCGACGGTTTACCTGGCGCTCAAGGCTGGCCTCACCGTCTCGGCGTCGATCCCGATCTCGGTGCTCGCCATCTCGGTCTTCAAGCGCTTCGGTTCCTCGACGATCCTCGAGAACAACATCGTCCAGACCATCGGCTCGGCGGGCGAGTCGATCGCGGCCGGGGTGGTGTTCACCCTGCCCGGCTTCCTGTTCTTGAGCCGCGATCTCGCCACGCACAAGAGCGTCGGTGAGCCGTATTTTTCCTACTGGACGATCCTGACGCTGGCGCTGGTGGGCGGCGTGCTGGGCGTCCTGATGATGATCCCGCTGCGCCGCTCGCTGATCGTCAAGGAGCACGCGCGCCTCCCCTATCCCGAGGGGACGGCCTGCGCGCAGGTGCTGATCGCGGGCGAGCGCGGCGGCGATCTGGCGCGCACCGCCTACCACGGGCTCGGCTTCGCCTTCGCCTATGCGCTGCTTCAGAAAGTCTTCCGCTTCGTCGCCGAGACGCCCACCCTGGCGATCCGGCAGACCAACCGCTACCTGCCGTCGGCGGTGCTGAGCGGCGACATCACGCCCGAGTACCTGGGCGTCGGCTACATCATCGGACCCGAGATCGCCGGCGTGCTGGTGGCGGGCGGCGTCCTGGCCTGGCTGGGGCTCATTCCGCTGCTCGCCGTGGTGACGCCGCCCGACGCCATCGCCGCGCAGCTGGTCAAGCTCGGCTATCTGCCGAGCCTGGTCAGCGCGGGCGGCCCGGGCGGCTGGAATCCGGCGTCCCACGCCTTCGCCGACACGGCCGCCGCCGTCTACCGCGCCTACGTCCGCCAGATCGGAGCCGGCGCGGTCGCGGCGGGCGGCTTCATCACGCTGCTCAAAACACTTCCGACCATCGTGTCGTCGTTCAAGGAGAGCCTCGCCTCGTTCCGCCGGCACGACGGCGGCGCCGGCACCCTGCGAACCGAGCGGGATCTGCCGATCTCCTTCGTGGTGGTCGGCTCGGCCATCTTGATCCTGGTGACGGCGTTCCTGCCGTTCGTGCCCGGCTCCGGCGTCGGCAGCAAGCTCCTGCTGGGCGTCCTGATCGTGGTGTTCGGTTTCTTCTTCGTCACCGTCGCCAGCCGCATCGTCGGCCTCATCGGATCGTCGTCGAACCCGATCTCCGGCATGACGATCGCGACGCTGATGGCGACCTGCCTGGTCTTCGTCGGTCTCGGCTGGACCGGCGACGTCTACCAGCCGATGGCCCTCTGCGTCGGCGCGATGGTCTGCATCGCCGCCGCGAACGCCGGCGCGACCTCGCAGGATCTCAAGACCGGCTTCCTGGTCGGCGCCACCCCGCGCGCGCAGCAGATCGGCCTGCTCATCGGCGTCGTGACCGCGACGGTGGTGGTCGGCTTCACCATCCGCCTGCTCGATCGGGCGCCGCTCCACCTGATCGGATCGGACCTTTACCCCGCGCCGCAGGCAACGTTGATGGCGACCCTCATCAAGGGACTGCTGGCGTTCAACCTCGACTGGCAATTCGTGATGGTCGGCGTCGCGCTGGCCGCCACCATCGAGCTGTGCGGCGTGGGATCCTTGTCGTTCGCCGTCGGCGCGTACCTCCCCCTGTCGACGACCGCGCCGGTCTTCGTGGGCGGCCTGGTCCGCGCCTTCGCCGATCGCCGGGCGCGCCGGGACGACGCGGCGGGCTCGCCTTCGGCCCCCGCCCACGCCGAGCTCGGTCCCGGAAATCTGTTCGCCACCGGCCTGGTCGCGGGCGGCGCCGTCGCCGGGGTGGCGGTGGCGCTGCTGACCGTGACCGATCGCGGAGCGGGCGTCGTCGCGCGGCTCTCCGTCGAGCATGCCTTGACCGGCCGGCTCGGCGCCGGCGGCTACCAGATCCTCGGCCTGTGCTGCTTCGCGACGATGGCGGTGACCCTGGCGCGCGTCGCCCGCTCGGCCGGCCCCCCCGAATAACCGGAGCGACGGCGGCGCGGCGAAGTTGGGATTGCGCGGCCAGAGAGATTCGAACTCCCGACCCTCGGTTCCGTAGACCGATGCTCTATCCAGCTGAGCTATGGCCGCGTGTGAGAGGCACACGTATGCCGTGCGCCTGCGCCCCCGTCAAGAGGGAGCCGGCGGAAAACCGCCGGGCGTCTTGCGCCTGCGGGCCGGTTCCTCTATCGTGCCGCGTACTGGATAGCAGCGGTACTGGAGAGGTGGCCGAGAGGCCGAAGGCGGCGGTTTGCTAAACCGTTATACGGCCCAAAAGCTGTATCGAGGGTTCGAATCCCTCCCTCTCCTCGGAGTGGTCAACTAAACCTGTGGAGGCAGAGATGCGGAGGAACATGACGATGAAGGCGACAAGGGGGATCATCGGGGCGATCGTGTTGATGGCGGCGGGCTGCACGGTCAAGAATAGTGCCGGCAGCCATTCTCTTCCCGTGGACGGGCTTCCGACGATACCCGCTGGAGCTTGCCTTTTCGTCGGAGGTCCGAGCGTGATTCCGGGCGGCGCCGATACCTCGTACTCCATCTCGGACGACGTCGGCGACGATATGGACATCGCCGTGATCGACGATGCGTACGCCTGCGATCCAACGCCGTCGGACACCGCCTATACGACCGGCGTGGGTTCGATCGCCACCAGCGACATTATCCCCGCGACCAGCACCTACAACCTCGCCATCTCCTGCTTCAACATCGCCGCGAGTTGCATCCCCACCGTCGACTACTGGGATTACGACTAACCGCCCGCGACGTCGGGACCGAGCCCGATCAAAATCGAGGAGGAGGAGGGATTCGAACCCCCGGAGCTTTCGCTCTACAGTTTTCAAGACTGTCGCCTTCGACCACTCGGCCACTCCTCCGAAACTAACGACCATCGGTACTTACGCCCTCGGCGGCGGGGTCGTCAACCGCAGCTGTGCCCAAAACGTGCCCAGCTGCACCGCCTTTGGGCCGGTGGTCGGCCAGGTCGATCAGCTCCCCGTCCTCGCGGGACATGGTGACCGAGAGCTTCAGTAGATCCTCGGCCTTGAATAGGCCCGGGTTCAGGTGCGCGTAGCGTTCGGTGACGGTGACGCTGCTGTGCCCGAGGATCTCCCGCCGCGTGGCCAGCGATCCGCCCCCCATCACGTGCTGGCTGGCGTACGTGTGCCGCGAGACCGTGTACCAGGTCCACGCCTCCGGTAGGCCGCACTTCTTCAGCGCGCCGCGGATCGCCTCGCGCACGCTGGCGTCCTTGATGAACTTGCTCCGGTGACGCCACGGGTTGAGCGGCTTGAAGAGCGCCCCCTCCCCGCCCGTCGCGAGCTTCCACTCGGCGAGGATCTTCGCCAGCGGCTCGATGATCGGGACGACGCGCGGCTTGCCGCTCTTCGTCGGGCCGACCCTCCCGTGTCGGACTTGGCGCTGCACGAGTAGTCGCCGCGCACCGAGGTCGACCTCGCCCCACTCAAGCGAGAGAATCTCTCCGGGGCGAAGGCCCGCGCGAGCGCCCACCGCGAAGATGGCCGCGAAGGGCTGCTCGAGCTTCGAGTAGATCCGCGCGATGTCACTCTGCTTTCGATGAACGCCGTTTGTTTTGGATCGTGCGTGCTCTTGATCAACCGACGCGTTGAGCGCGGCAGGCCGCGCGCCGGGTTCGCCTGCGCGAGGCCCTGCTCGATGATGTCGGTGAAGAACGTGGACAGCAGGCGCACGACGTTGCCGACGGACTGCGAGTCTCCGTGCCACGAGCGGCAGTGGCAGCGACGCAGCTGGCGGCGAACGTTGCCTGGCTGGCCTACCTCCGAGGCGGTTCGAACAGCGCTCGCCAAACGCGGCCGGCGTCTCAGCGTCCGCCCCGCGTTGGAGAATCGCGTCGCCCAGGAACACCGTCAGGATGTCGCCAATGATAAAGCTTGGCGCGGTCCCGTTGGTGAAGGCTAGCGTCACGCCGCCCGGGATCACGAACGTTCCCGGGATGACCCCGCCGTTGACCCAGGTCTTGCCTCCGTCGGTCGAATAGCGAAAGGTCCCCGTCCCAATCTCACCAGGGGCAACGACCTGCACGCGGATCGATGGGAACAGCGGCGCGATGCCCGGGGTGGTGAAGCGCGCCACGAACGTCCCCGAGCTGCCGCCACTCGATGAGCGCGAACTTCACGCGCCGCCATGCGAGCCATCGTATCCACCTTTCGCCAGGTGTCTGCGAAAGCGGATCAAGCCGCACCGCCGCGAGCTGGGCCCTCAGCTTGGCCGGGCCGAGCACCCGGAGGCCGCGCGTGAACAGCGACTCGGACGGCACGGTCACCGCCTCCCCTCCTCGGGGGCCAGCGTGGTAGCCTTGGAAGCGTGAGCGACGAGGCTGACAACATGGTCCTGAGGCTCCTCCGCGAGATGCGCGCCGAGATGGCGACCAAGAGCGACCTCAGCGACCTGCGCCACGACGTGAGCGAGGGATTCACAAGAACGACGACCGCCCTCACTACGCTCACCCGCCGGCTGGACCCACTCACCGCCATCGAGAAGCGGCTTACCGATCTCGAAGGACGGCGCGGGTCGTAGCGTCGGCGCGGTCACGGCGTCGTCACCTCTGACTGGCTCCCCCCGGGACATGCGACATCGGCCTGTCCCGTGGTGTGCGCCCTGCTCGCATCGTAGGGATCGGATTTCGCGCACGCCACCATCCCCCCTCTCTTACGCCGCAACCGCTTGGCGCGACACGCGACACGCGACACGCGGGCCCGCCCCTGGCCCGCGCGCGTTCGGCCCGCGCTGCTCGGATCGCGACGTCACCGTGGCCATTCCCTGTCCAAGTGCACCCGTCTGGCGCCGTTTCAGTAGACGGAACCACAAGGGTGACGGGGCCGAATCCGCAACCGCCCGTGTGTTTCGGTCTACTGCGACCGGCATAGAGGGGGCGACCGGCGTCTTTCAAGACTGTCGCCTTCGACCACTCGGACACTCCTCCGATACTAACGACCATCGGTACTTACGCCCTCGGCGGCGGGGTCGTCAACCGCCGCTGGGCTGCTGCCTGAGGCACCTCCGGGAATACCGGTCGCACGTCGATGTCCGCTTCGACAAGGTCGACGCCGGGTTCGACAAGGTCGACGGCCGGTTCGACAAGGTCGACGTTCGACTCGTGAAGGTCGAGGCTCGCCTGTCCGGCGTGGAGGGTGTCGCGCGCACGACGCTGACCGAGGTCGTGGCCCTCGCCCGCAGGCTGGAGCACATCGAGACTGGCCTGCGCGTCGCCGAACGCCGCGCCGCTTTCGAAGAGAAGTTTGCCGAGCTCGAACGCCGGGGCCGGTCATAGCGTCGGCCCGGTCACGTCTCACCCGGCAACCCGATTCTGGCGAGGCCGGGTTGGAGGTAGCATCAGGAGGTGCTCGCCGCGATCTTCGCGGTCGCCTTTGCGGCCGCCATCCCCTCCCCGCCGATCGCTGTCGGCGATCTGGCACCGGCGTTGGACGTCGTAACGCCCGACGGCGCCTCGGTCCCCGGGGGCTGGCTCGAGGGCGACGTCAACGTGGTGGCCTTCTTCGCCACCTGGTGCAAGCCCTGTCACCGGGCGCTGCGCGAGCTGGTGGCGATCCGCCAGCTGATCGGCCCCCGGCTGCGCTTCGTGCTGATCGAAGCTGGTGATGACCCATCGGAGGTGCGGCAGTTCCTGGCGCAGAATCCGGTTCCAGAAGGCGCCGCCGTCACCACCGATCTTTCGGGAACCGCCAGGCAGCGCTGGGGATGCGAGGCCTACCCGACCCTGTTCATCGTCGACCGCACCGGCGTCGTCCGGTACATCAACCACGGTTGGGGGGAGGGATCCGAGGCCAAGTATCTGCGTCGGATCCACGACGTGCTGGGCGACGCGCCCCCGGGCGGGGCCGCCAAGAGTCGTTCGAGCGCGCGCTCCGGCATCACACCGGCCCAGCCGGAGCGGCCACCGCGGCGCGAGGTGGTCAGAGGGGTCGAGATCCCTCGCGGCCCCTGACTCAATCTTCGCGGACGCAGAGCGCCGGCGACGGGAACGGGGCGGCGTTCGTGTCGGGGCTGGAACCGGGAGACGCCGGTGAGGACCCCGGCGACGATACGGGCGGGCGCTCGTCCGAAGGCGACGCCGGCTCGTCGATGGCCGAGGGCGGGGGAACCGCGCTGGCGACCGGCATGCGCGACAGCTCGTCGCGGCGGTCGCGGTCGCGGCGCTCGCTCGGCTGGCGCCAGTCGACGGGAACCGACGGTTCGATCAGGAAGGTCTCCGGGTTGGGGAGAATCAGCGCGTGCCGCAGGACCTCGTCCATGTGCTCGACCGGGATGACCTTGAGCGTCTTGAGCACCCGTTTCGGGATGTCGCGCAGGTCCTTGGCGTTCTCCTTCGGCATGATGACGGTCGTGATGCCCGATCGGTGCGCGGCGAGAATCTTCTCTTTGAGGCCGCCGATCGGCAGCACCCGACCGCGCAGCGTGATCTCGCCGGTCATGGCCAGATCGCGCCGGACCGGCACGCGCAAGAGCGCCGAGACCAGCCCCGTGCACATGGTGATCCCGGCCGACGGGCCGTCCTTGGGGATCGCCCCCTCGGGAAAATGCACGTGGATGTCGGTGCGGCTGTAGAAATCGCGATCCAGGCCCAGCGACGGCGCGCGCGAGCGGACGTAGCTGATCGCCGCCTGCGCCGACTCCTGCATGACGTCGCCGAGCTTGCCGGTCAGCACCAGCTTGCCTTTGCCCGCGACGATCGACACCTCGGTCGCCAGCAGATCGCCGCCGTACATCGTGACCGCCAGGCCCATCACGAGACCGATCTCGTCCTGGCCCTCCTGGCGCCCGTACCGGAAGCGGTGCGGCCCCAGGTAGCGGGTGAGCCGCTTGGGGGTGACCCGCCAGCCGGTTCCGGCCCCGTCGCTCAGGGTCCGGACCGGGGCTTTCTTCGCGACCACGTCGCGCGCGATCTTCCGGCAGACGGTCGCGATCTCGCGCTCCAGGTTCCGGACGCCGGCCTCTTTCGTATAGAAGTGGATGACGTCGCGGACGGCGTCGTCGGGAAACTCGACCGGCACCTCCGCGATGCCGTTGTCGCGCTTCTGCTTGGGAATCAGGTAGCGCTCGGCGATCGAGACCTTCTCGAACTCGGTGTAGCCGGGGAGCTGGATGATCTCCATCCGGTCCTGCAGTGGGATCGGGATCCCATGCAGGTAGTTGGCCGTCGTGATGAACATGACGTCCGAGAGGTCGTAGTCGAGGTCGAGGTAGTGGTCGTTGAAGGTGCTGTTCTGCTCCGGATCCAGGACCTCGAGCAGCGCCGCCGACGGATCGCCCCGGAAGTCGGTCGACATCTTGTCGATCTCGTCCAGCAGAAAAACCGGGTTCTGCGTGCCCGCCTTTTTGAGCGACTGCACGATCTTCCCGGGCAGCGCGCCGATGTAGGTGCGGCGGTGGCCGCGGATCTCGGCCTCGTCGCGCACGCCACCCAGCGACAGGCGGACGAAGTTGCGGCCGGTGGCCTTTGCGATGGACCGCGCCAGGGAGGTCTTGCCCACGCCGGGCGGGCCGACCAGACAGAGGATCGGTCCCTTGAGCTTCTTGACCAGCGCCTGGACCGCCAGGTACTCGAGGATCCGCTCCTTGACCTTCTTGAGACCGTAATGATCTTCGTCGAGGATGCGCTCGGCGTCGGTGACGTCCAGCTTGTCCTCGGTTTTCTCGCCCCAGGGGAGCGCCAGCACCCAGTCGACGTAGTTGCGGACCACCGCCGCCTCCGCCGACATTGGCGCCATCATGCGCAGCTTCTTGAGCTCCTTCTTGACCTTCCCCTGCGCCTCCTTGGAGAGCTCCTTCTGCTTGGCGCGCTCCTCCAGGTCGGTCAGCTCGTTCTTGAACTCGTCCCGATCGCCGAGCTCCTTCTGGATCGCCTGCATCTGCTCGTTGAGGTAGTACTCCTTCTGCGTCTTCTCCATCTGCTTTTTGACGCGGGTCCGAATCTTCCGCTCGACCTGAAGGATCTCGATCTCGGCCTTGACCAGCTCGTAGATCCGGCCGAGGCGCTTGAAGGGCGAGTCGATCTCCAGCACCGCCTGCTTTTCGGCCAGCTTGAGCTGCAGCTGCCCCACCATGGTGTCGGCCAGCTGCCCAGCCTCCTCGATGGTCTGCACCGAGATCAGGATCTCGGGGGCAATGCGCTTGTTGAGCTTCACGTAGGTCTCGAAGGTGGCGTGCACCTCGCGCACGAGCGCGTCCAGCTCCAGCGACCGTTCCGGAAGGTCGGGCACTTCCTCGACCTCGACGGTGAAGAACCCGTCGGTTTGCGTGAACCTCCGGATGGCGGCGCGCCGCTTCCCCTCGACCAGCACCTTCACGGTGCCGTCGGGAAGACGCAGGAGCTGAATGATCGTGCCCAGCGTGCCGATCGTGAAGATGTCCTCCGGGCAGGGCTCGTTGGTCTTGGCCTTGCGCTGCGCCGAGAGGAAGATCTCCTTGCTCCCCCCCTTGGCCATCGCCTCTTCGAGCGCGCCGATCGATTTCTCACGCCCCACGAAGAGCGGCACGACCATGTGCGGGAATACAACAATGTCCCGCAACGGCAGGAGCGGGACGCGCTTGGGACCCCTCTTGTCGTCGTGGCGGTCGGGCATTCGACTGCCGTCCATCGTAGCGCCGCCCGGAGGCAGACGCCAAATTCCCTCCTAGTTCGTCGGTTCGAGCCGGTCAGTTCGGGTCGGCGGGGGAGAGCGCCTGACCGGACATCTGCCCGGTGCCGTCGTCATCCGATTCGCCGGGCGCAGCCGCGCCCAGATTGTCGTTGACGTCTTCCGGCTCGGCCGATTCCTGGAGGTGGACCAAGATCGGATTGGCCGGATTGGCCTGAGTGCCCAAGATCGGTCCCGGCATGGGCTCCGTCGCCGTCGGCGCGACCTCGCCTGCCGCCGGAAGATCGTCGGAGGGCTGGGGGACCTCGGCGAAGCCGGTCACCGCCAGCAGCGAGATCGCCCCGGAGCCGAGGGCCATCGTCCAGAACAGCATCGAGCCGACCAGCAACAGCGGCAAGGCCACCACCCAGCGGGCGGTGGAGCGGGCCGACGAACGTGACCATAGATTGTTCATGGGACGCCTCCGTGCGTGAAGCTCACGATGCCGATCTCTCCCCGGCTCCGCCGGCCGCCGCCGTTCCCTTCTGGTACATCAGGATCGGCTGCTGGCCCTTTTGAATCGTCTCTTCGTTGATCACGACCTCGCGGATGGGCGCGCCGGCCGTCGGAACCTCGAACATGATGTCGAGCATGGCCTGCTCGAGAATCGCCCGCAGGCCACGCGCGCCCGATCGGTGCTTCTGGGCGTCCAGCGCCACCGCCTGCAGCGCCCCTTTGGTGAAGCGCAGCTTGACGCCGTCCATCTCGAACAGCTTCTGGTACTGGCGCACCAGCGCGTTCTTGGGCTTGGTGAGGATGTCGATCAGCGCCGCCTCGTCCAGCTCGTGCAGCGGCGCGATCACCGGCAGGCGCCCCACGAACTCGGGGATCATGCCGTACTTGAGCAGATCCTCCGGCTGCACCTCGCGCAAAAGATCCCACACCCGGCGTTCTTTCTTGGACTGAATCTTGGCGCCGAAGCCGATCTGCTTCTGCCCGATGCGCTGCTCGATGATGTCTTCCAGCCCCACGAAGGCACCGCCGCAGATGAAGAGGATCTGCGTGGTGTCGACCTGCAAGAACTCCTGCTGCGGGTGCTTGCGGCCGCCCTTGGGTGGCACGTTGCAGACCGTCCCCTCGAGAATCTTGAGCAGCGCCTGCTGGACGCCCTCGCCCGAGACGTCGCGGGTGATGCTGGGGTTCTCACCCTTGCGCGCGATCTTGTCGATCTCGTCGATGTAGACGATCCCGCGCTGCGCCTTCTCGATGTCGTGGTCGGCGTTCTGCAGCAGGTTGACGATGATGTTCTCGACGTCCTCGCCGACGTAGCCGGCCTCGGTCAGGTTGGTCGCGTCGGCGATTGCAAAAGGCACGTTCAGGATCTTGGCCAAGGTCTGCGCCATCAGCGTCTTGCCACAGCCCGTGGGCCCGAGCAGGAGGATGTTCGACTTGCCGAGCTCCACGTCCTCCGACCCCACCTTGGCGTCGATGCGCTTGTAGTGGTTGTGGATGGCGACCGCCAGGATCTTCTTGGCGCGCTCTTGGCCGATCACGTAGTCGTCGAGGACTGTCTTGATCTCCGCCGGCTTGGGGACCGGGGCCAGGCCGAAGCTCTCCGACTCTTTCTCGATCTCCTCCGCGATGATGTCGTTGCACAGGCCGATGCACTCGTCGCAGATGTAGACCGTCGGACCCGCGATCAGCTTCTTGACCTCCTTCTGGCTCTTCCCGCAGAAGGAGCAAGAGAGGTTCCCGTGATCGTCGCGCTTGCGCTCGGTCGGCACCAATAAAAATGTAGCACACGCACCCGCCCCGGGGCGAGCCGCGCGACACGATCGCGTCGGGGGAGCGCGAGCTTTGCTCGCGCGAGCCCATCGCGGGGGGCCAGGGACCCTTTGAGGGTCCCTACTTGATATTCGGCTTCTGGATGAGCACCTCGTCGATGAGGCCGTATTCCTTGCCCTCGATGGCGCTCATGAAGTAGTCGCGCTCGGTGTCCGACTTGATCCGCTCCATGGGCTGGCCCGTGTGCTTGACCAAGAGCTCGTTGAGCTTGTCGCGGGTCCGCAGGATCTCCTTGGCGTGGATGTCGATGTCGGTCGCCTGCCCCGAGAACCCGCCCAGCGGCTGGTGAATCAGGATCCGGGCGTGCGGCAGCGAGAACCGCTTGCCCTTGGCGCCGGCCGCCAGCAGGAACGCGCCCATCGAGGCCGCCTGCCCCATGCAAAACGTCGCCACGTCCGGCCGCACGTATTGCATGGTGTCGTAGATCGCCATCCCCGCCGTCACCATCCCGCCCGGCGAGTTGATGTAGAGCATGATGTCCTTGTCGGGATCTTCGCTCTCCAGAAACAGCAGCTGCGCGATGATGATGTTGGCGACCTGATCGTCGACCGCCGTACCGAGGAAGATGATCCGGTCCTTGAGCAGGCGGGAGAAGATGTCCCACCCGCGCTCCCCCCGGTGGGTCTGCTCGATGACCGTCGGAATGATGAAGTTCCGGATCGCGGGGGGCGGGGCATCGCGCTCGCTCATGGCGTGGGGTCCTTTCGCTTCTTCTTGGCGGAGGCGGTCGTCCTGGCGGCCTGGGTTGCGCCCTGGGCCTCGCGGCGCGCCTCTTCGGGTGTGACGATCAATGACGACGGAGATTCGATCAACGGATCCTCGTCGGTGATCTTAGCCTGCGAGATCAGCATATCAAGCGTCTTCTGCTCCCGGATCTGCGCCTCGAGCTGGTGGATCCGGTGGTCCTTCTCCAGCTCGGCGCGGAGCTGCTTGGGGTTCTCGTTGCGCGCGGCCGCCAGCTCGGCGATCCGCTTCTGTAGGTCGGCGTCACCGGCGGTGATCCCTTCGCGCTCGGCGATGGCCTGCAAGAGGATCGCCCCCCGCGCCTCTTCCTCGGCCTCGACCTGCATCTCGCCGTGCATCTTCTGGTCGTCGATCCCTTCGACGTCGACGCCCATCATCATGAGCTGGTTCTTGGCGCGCTTGACGATCGCCTGCGCGTAGCGATCGATGAGCGCGGGCGCGACCGGGAACACGTTGCGCTTGATGATCTCCTTGACCAGCGCCTGGGAGACCTCCCGCTTGATCTGTTGCTGGTCGGCCTCGATCAGCTTCTCGCGAACCTTGGCGCGCAGGCCGTCCAGCGTCTCGGCTTCACCCGTGTCCTTGGCCAGCTCGTCGTCGAGGGCGGGAACCTGCTTCTGCCGTGCTTCTTTTATGGTGACGTGCAGATGCACGTGGCGCCCGGCCAGCTCGGGCGGTGGCCCCTCGGCCGGTAACGTGTAGTCGACCTCGATGTGGTCGCCGCCGATCGGCTTGCCCCGCAGGCGTCCCGCCAGGCCCGGCAACGGTCCGCTGGTGTCGTCCTCGAGATCGACCAGCACCTCCCGCCGCTTGATCTTGTGCTCGCCAACCCGCCCCGACAGCTCGACCTGCAGGAGATCGGTCTCGGCGGTTTCCTTGCGCCCTTCGACCGCCTTGAACTGGGTGAGTCGGCGCCGATAGCCCTCCAGCGCCCCGGCGACCTGCTCGTCCGTCACCTTGGGCGGCCGGCGCGACACCGCGATCCCCGAGTAGTCTTGCGGCGTGACCTGCGAGCGGACCTCGACCCGGGCGGAGAACTTGAACGGCGCGCCGGTCTTGATCTCGATCTCGGCCACGGCGGGCGGCGCCACCGGCTGGATCTGGTTCTCCTGGATCGCCTGCCCCAGCGAGTGCTCGACCAACTCCCGGGCCACGTCGTCCTCGACCTGACGGCGGTACATCCGCTCCAGCAGGGCCCGCGGCACTTTACCCGGCCGGAAGCCCGGCAGGCGGACGCCACGTCGCAGGGCATCGTAAGCCTTGTCGAGCTTGGGGGCGACATCGGACCAGGGAAGCTCGAACTCGACGCGTTTTTCGACGGGGGAGAGGTCTTCGATCGTAATCTGCATGGCTAAAGCTGC
>Ga0209863_10000546_pt1 | contig 18107 bp, 20 predicted proteins | sample OrgsoiDNA2013046_FD_185796 | JGI IMG/M metagenome (GOLD analysis project Ga0209863, IMG submission 185796) | Permafrost soil microbial communities from the Arctic, to analyse light accelerated degradation of dissolved organic matter (DOM) -... | ecosystem: Environmental > Terrestrial > Soil >...
CTTAAGGGGCATCCGGGCCCCCGACTGGTGCACTTTAGAAAAACTCGCCGGCCGACCCGGGGTTCGACATCAAACACGATGAGCCCATGCCTCACCGTCCCCAAAGGAATGTCGCCAAGCATATGCGGGGGCGCTTGTCGCACCTCGGGTACTGCTGCACACATGTCGCAGGTGTCGCTCATCGTGCCGAGGACCGACATCTGACTCCTTTGTGACTGAGCCGTTATCCCTTGCTGACAGGGCCGGTTCCACAATCTGGGGGTGGATATTGTCGTCGGTGCCGCCGTCGCCCCGCCACAGTCGTGGACCCGATATGTCCGGGTCACGACAGTGCTGTTCTGGGCGGTCCACCTCGCCGCTCTGATCGGCATTCTGTATTGCGGCTGGTCGTGGCGCGGCGTGGCTCTGGCCGGCGGCTCGTACTTCGTGCGGATGTTCGTGGTCACGGCCGCCTACCACCGATACTTCGCGCACCGGGCCTTCAAGACCTCGAGGCTGTTTCAGTTCATCCTCGCGCTCGGGGCACAGAGCGCCGCCCAGAAAGGGGTGCTCTGGTGGGCCAGCCACCACCGCTGGCACCACAAGTACTCCGACACGCCAAAGGACGTACACTCGGCCAAGCTGCGCGGCTTCTGGTATTCGCACATCGGCTGGATCGCCCGCGAGGACTGGACCGAGACCGATCCGGCGATGGTCTCCGATCTCTCGAAGTTCCCCGAGCTGCGCTTCCTCGACCACGCCAGCATCGAGATCTTGCCGACGGTGGCCCTGGCCCTGGCCTTTCTCTTCATCGGGGGCGCTCACGGTTTGGTTTGGGGCTTCTTCGTCCCGACCGTCCTGCTCTGGCACGGATCGTTCTCGATCAACTCGATCGCGCACCTCTTCGGGAAGCGACCCTACCCGACGGCCGACGACTCGCGGAACAACTGGCTGCTCGCGATCCTCACCAACGGCGAGGGCTGGCACAACAACCACCACCACTACCAGAGCTCGGCCAACCAAGGCTTCCACTGGTGGCAGATCGACGTGACCTACTATCTGCTTCGTATCATGGAGGTTTTCGGGCTGGTCTGGGATCTGCGCGTCCCCCCGCCAGAGGTAGTGGCACAATACAGGACGTGATCCTCCGCTCCCCGACCACGATCTTTCTGTATCGGGCGCGCCTCATCTTCATGCTGGCGGCGCTCATCCCGACGGTCCTGATGACGGCGATCGGGATCATCCTGGTCGCCACCGGCGGCGCAAAGTTCGTCGGGGTGGTCGCCGGAATCCTGGTGCTGGCGTTCTGTGCGACGGCGCTGACCGGATATGTCATGGGGACCATCTTCGTCACCCGCGGCGCCAGCCTGGCGGCCGTACAGAACGAATTCCTGTCCTCGGTCTCACACGAGCTGCGCACGCCGCTCACCTCGATCCGGATGTTCATCGACACCCTCCGGGAAGAGCGGGTCCAGGATCCCGCCGAGAGGCGGCGCTGTCTGACGGTGATCAACCAGGAGCTTACCCGCCTGGACGGACTGGTTGGGAAGCTGATCGAGCTCTCCAAGATCGAGTCGAGCCATGCGGTGTTCGACCGCCGTCCGCTGTTGGTATCCGACATCGTCGAGGACGCGCTGGCGTCGTTCGAGGCGATCAAGTTCGGCGGCAACGTCGATCTGCAGGTGAAAGTCGACCCGGGGCTCATGGTGATCGGCGACCGGGCCGCGCTGGCCCAAGCGCTGGGGAACCTCCTCGGCAACGCCTGGAAGTACACCCGCCCGGACGACAGGAAGATCGAGGTCGGCGCCACGGCGGACCCGAAGCACGTCTACATCACGATCACCGACAATGGCGTCGGCATTCCCCGGGGTGAGCAGGCGGCGATCTTCGAGAAGTTCCAGCGCGGCTCGGCGGGGCTCGCTGGCGGCAGCCCCGGAAGCGGCCTGGGTCTCGCCCTGGTGCAGGCGGTCGTCAAGGCACACCACGGGAAGGTAGACGTCCGATCGGAATCCGATCGCGGCGCGCGCATGCGTATCGTCCTGCCCCGCTCGTCGGAGGCGCTATGACCGAGCCGGAGACCAAGCCCGATCCGCTGGTCGCGGTCGTCGAGGACGATGCCGCGATCGCCGAAGGGCTGGCGCTGAATCTGAACCTGCAGGGCTACCGGTCGACCGTGGTGGGCGACGGGGAGGCAGCCTACCAGGTCATCAAAGACGACCAGCCGGATCTGGTGCTGCTCGACATCACGCTCCCCAAGCGGAGCGGAATCTGGGTTCTCGAGCGGCTGCGCGAGGAGGGCAATCATGTGCCGGTGATCGTCTTGTCGGCGCGGCAGAACGAGTTCGACAAGGTGGCGGCGCTGCGTCTCGGCGCGGACGACTATGTCACCAAGCCCTTCGCGCTGGCCGAGCTCCTGGCGCGGGTCACCGCCGTCCTGCGGCGCGCGCAGTTCAGCAATTCGCCCGCCGAGGCGCGGCTGCCGACGACGAGCGCCCAGCCCACCGCGGTCTTCCGGTTTGGCGACGTGGTCGTCGAGCTCGGGACGCGCACCGTGATCCGTTCCGGACAAACGGTCAGGCTGACGCACCTCGAATTCGAGCTGCTCGCCTTCTTCTGCGACCACGCCCATCGCGTGTATTCGCGGGAAGAGCTGCTGCACGAGGTCTGGGGGGTGCGGCACGCCGGACAGGCCCGCACCGTCGACAACTTCATGGCGCAGCTGCGCGCGAAGCTGGAGGAGGATCCCGATCGGCCCAAGCACCTCCTCACGGTGCGCGGCAGCGGCTATCGCTTCCTTCCCGAATCATCGTAGCTAGTTTGCCGGCGGGATGGGCCGGTTCCGCGACAGATTTCCGAAGACCTCGGCCTTCATCAAGCGCCTCTATGTCGCGTACGATCACGACCGCGTGGCCAATAGCGCGGCCGCCGTCAGCTACTACTTCGTGTTCTCGCTGTTCCCGTTCCTGTTTTTTCTGGCCACCCTGACCGCCTACATCCCGTACGTCCAGAGCTCCGTCGGTGCGCTCCTGGCGCGGGCGCAAGACATCATGCCGCCGGAGGCCATGGCGCTCATCGACAAACACGTCGGCGGTCTGGTCACGCAAACCCGGCCGCGCCTGCTCACCCTCGGGCTGCTGGTGACGATCTACTCGGCGTCGCGCGGCGTGGACGCGGTACGCAAGGCGCTCAACCTCGCCTACAAGGTCGGGGAGTCGCGCCCCTTCTGGCGAACGGAGCTGATCGCTTTCGGAATGACCATCGGCGGCGCGCTGCTGGTTCTGGTCGGAATCACCGTCCTCATCCTGGGGGGCAACGGCGGCCTCTGGCTGGCGCGGCAGCTCGGCATCACGACCGGGTACATCGTCGTCTTGGGCTGGCTTCGCTGGCCGATCACCATCTGCGCGATCTTCACCTGCTCCGCGCTCGCCTATCATTTTCTGCCCAACGTCGAGCACAAGATCAAATTCATCACGCCGGGCGCCCTGGTCGGGACGGCCGCCTGGCTGCTGGCCACGGTCGGCTTCGCCAAGTACGCGGCCCACCTCGGCAGCTACAACGTCACCTATGGCTCGATCGGGGGCGTCATCGTCCTTCTGACGTGGTTCTACATTTCGGGTTTCATCTTCCTCATGGGCGGCGAGATCAACGCGCTGTGGGAAGCCGGGCCATCGGGGCGATCCGGGCAATCCGATAGCGGCGCCGCCCCGACCCCGGTTTAGCTGGGCCCGGGCTTGCTCCCCTCGAAGGGAACGGAGGCGGCGTCGGCGGTATCCGCGGCGTCGGATCTGCGCACGCTGTCGGCGATGTCGAGCGCGATCCCGGCGGATGTCTCCGCGCCCGCGCCGGCGGCCAGCTCGGCATAGAGGCTCTCGACCTGATCGTCGCGTTCGCGCAGATGCGGATCGATCGCGCCGTCCCCGGGCAGCTCGACCCGGAGCTCCTCGATCACCATCCGTATGCCGGCCGCCACCGGCAGCGACAGCAGCGCGCCCGTGACGCCCATCAGCTTGGCCCCGATCAGAAGCGCCAGCGTCAGGGCCCAAGCCGGAAGGCGCAACACCCGCCCGTAGACACGGGGAATGATGAATCGATTCTCGATCTCCTGATAAATCACCACGCTCACGATCACGGTCACGACCATGACCGTGCCACGTGGCAATGTCGCCATCACCAGCGGGATCGCGCCGAGAATCCCCCCGATGAGCGGCAGGATGTCGGTGATGCCGGCAAAGACCGCCAGCGGCAGCGGATTCTTGACGGAACAGATCCGCAAGAGGACATAGGTGAACAGGGCCATCAGGGCCGAGGTGATGATCTGGCCGCGCATGTAGCCGCCCACGATGGTCTCGAGGTTCAGCGTGATCCGCGCCAGGCGGATGTGAAACCGTCGGGGCACCAGCAGGTAGAGCGCCGCCTGGGTCGTCGATGGGTCGGCAAGAATGTAGAAGGCCAGCGCCAGGGTGGTCAGTCCCCAGCCCACCGTGGTGACGATCTGCGAGGAGTACTCGAATGCTATTTTCCCGGAGGGAAGCAGCAGGTCCTGCAGGTTGGCCGACTCGACCGCGCGTGCCACCGGCCAGGTCAGATGTGACCGGCCGAGCCGCTCGGCCAATCGTTGCTGCATGAGGGGCGCACCGTCGATGAGCTCTCGCACTTGCGCAAACAGCGCGGGGACGGTCAGCAGCCCGATCAGGACCAGAATCGCCGTCATGGCCAGGAAGACCAGGGCCACGCTCAGCGTCCTGGCCAGCCCCCGCGCCTGGAGAAACCCCACCAGTGGGTTCAACGTTCCAACCATAATGAGCGCGCCGATCGCGGCCAGGATGACCGGTCCCAGCAGCGCCGCTATCCAGGCCGCGGCCACCAACAACAGCGCGAACAAGATCCCGCGGTCGGTGACCGCGAGCCGCCGTGGTTTGACAGCGCCCAGCGTGGCGGGCTCGCTCACTTCAACCCGACCACGTCAACTCGACTTTTTGCCGCGAATGACGTGCAACAGAATACTGATGATCGCCAGGACGATGAGAACGTGGATGGCGGCGGAGGCGACGTGGAACAGACCGAATCCGGTTATCCAGGCCAGGGCCAGAATGATTGCCAGCAATAGAAACATGAATGCCTCCAGGGAGTTTCGTAAGGGTTGTCGGCGTGCGGCTGTCGTCCCTTCGCGAAGGCGGCGACGGCTTTTCGTCCACGCCCAGGAAAAGGTAGCCACGGCTGAGGCGACCACAAGAGGCCAGAAGTTGGCCAGCGCCGTTTCGATCCGAAAGGCGGAGCTAGGCCGCCACGCGCGCAGACACGGCTCGGGTGTTCTTCGAAGCGAGCGATCGCTCGACATCGGACCGCGAAATGCTCCCCACCAAGAAAGGACCGGCCGCCACCGGGAACGATGCCACGCCATGTTCGATCATGAGCACGCGCGCGCGTGTCAGAGTGGTGGTCGGGGTCAGACAGATCCGGATCGACTTTAGGCAGTCCGCCACCCGCCGGCCGTCGCTGGCGGTGAGCAGCGTCTCCCGGTCCAGGATGCCGATGAGGCTCCCCTTGTCTTCGACGATCACGGTGTCGGACGATCTGAGCTCGGCGATCTTGCGCGCGGCGCTCATGGAAATGTGCCCCGGCACGATCGGGTACAGCCGCGTCATCGCCTCAGCGACGCGCGGCTCGTCAGATGAGGACGCACCCGGCTCCGGCGGGAGCTTCCGGGTCGTTTCGCCCTTCCGGCTCGCCCCTCTTGTGATCAGCTCTAACATTCGTGGTCCCGCGATCACCCCTACAACTTCCGTGCCATGAGCGGCGTCGCACGGGACGGGTCTGCGATCGACGAAGTGAGGACCCCTCGAGGTCCGGTCCAGGTAACGCCCCCAGGCTGCCGTGTTACTGGAGCGACTCGGGTCGCCATCGGGGCCCCGCTACCTTGCGAATCGCAGTTTCATCCCTACTTTCGACCTTCTATGAAGAGGTCGACGACGGGGGTCATCTCGGCGGAACAGTTCCGAGCTTTTGCATGCAATGCCTCCGTGCGGCTCGGGAGCCCGTGGGCGTTCGTGGTCGCCGTGGCAACGGTGCTGGCTTGGCTGCTGACCGGACCGCTATTTCATTTCAGCAACGCCTGGCAGCTCGTCATCAATACCGGCACCACCATCATCACGTTCTTGATGGTGTTCCTCATTCAGGCCACGCAGAACCGAGACGCCACGGCGGTCCATCTCAAGCTCGACGAGCTCATCCGCTCCAGCAAGGCCCGCAATATCTTTGCCGACCTAGAAAATGCGACGGAGGCAGAGCTGACGGCGTTCAAGAATGAGTTCAGCAAGCTCCGCAAGGCCGGCGCCGCGGTGCCAGAAATGGCCGCGCCTCTGGCAGACGCCATTCACAAGGCGGGCTGAGCGAGCACGCCGCTTGCTGTCCCTCTGACGCAAACAGACCCGACGAGCTAATCGCGGCCGGCGACTTGCTTGTGCCCAGCCTGTGCCTAGTTTGTCACCAACAAGGAGAACGTGATGACGCTGATTAAACGAATTGTAGTTGCGGCCCTGCTGGCCGTTTGGTGCTTTCCCGCGGCGGGCTTCGCCAAGACCGCACCCGTCGACCCGCCGGCCATCACGGCGCCAATGGGTGCCACAGGCACCGCACGGGCCCGCACCGAAAGCGCCGAGTCGGCGACCCTGGCCGCGCGCGAGCAAAAGGCGCAGAGCCAGAACCTGACCGACTTCAAAGGGGGAGCCGTCTACGTCTACCTCGGCAGCGGCGCGGTCCTGGTACTGGTGATCATTCTCATCATCTTGCTCGTGTGAAACGCTTTATCTTGCTGGCGTGAAACGCCTTCGGACATGGGGTCTGGCGCTGCTTTGCGCGGCGCCGGCCTGCTACACCGGTTCAGCGCGAGACGTATCATCGGAGTGGCTCGAGCGCGCCCGGACCGACAAATCCTGGCAGATCGTCTCGGACGTACCCTTCGTCGCTCAGAAGTCGGACACGGATTGCGGACCGGCCGCGCTCGCGATGGTCCTGGGCCACTTCGGCGTCTCCGCCAGGTTGGATCAGGTGACCGCGCTCGATCCCCCGTCGGACGGCGGCGTGCGGGCGGGCGCACTCCGGGATGTCGCGCGCGGCAAGGGCCTCGAGGCCTACGTCGTCTCGGGAACCCTCAACGACATTGTCGCGCAACTCGACCGCGGACGTCCGGTGTTGGTTGGCCTGGCCAAACCTATGGTCGGGGGACGGGCGATTGCCCATTACGAGGTCGTCGTTGGCATCAACCGCCCGAAGCGTCTGATCCTTTCATTCGATCCGTCTCGTGGTCCTCGCCAGAACAGCTTCGAGGGCTTCGCGCGTGAATGGGTCCCGACCCATCAGGTCACCATCGTCATCTTCGCCGGCGCCAAGCCCGCGGCCGTGATCGGCGGCGAGATCCCCAGGCTAGAACGTGATCGCGTTGACCAAGGACGGCACACCCACCGCGTCCTCGGCCGCGATATCCAGCACGACCGCCCGGGAGCCGGGCGGCAGATCGCGGCGCGCCGCCTCCAGGGTCGCGTGCAAGGGATCGAGACCCGGGGGCACCTGCAGATCGATTGAGGTTACGCCCCAGACAATTTGAAGCCGGCGCGTCGTCTCCGGCACGCGGCTATACGCCAGGATCGGGCGGTGGGGTCGAAACGCCGCCAGCCTCTGGGCACTGAGACCGGTCCGGGTGGGGACCACGATCGCGGCGGCATCCAGATCGTCCGCCAGCGTGGCGGCGGCGTAGGCCAACGCATTTCCCTGCAGCGAGCGCTGGGGCCCTTCGTGTGGTTGCAGCAGCGGTTCGGTTTCTGCCAGCAGCCGGCCCATCATCTGGACGACGCCGACCGGATCGTGCCCGACGGCGGTCTCCTCCGACAGCATCACCAGATCGGTCCCGTCGAGCACCGCATTCGCCACGTCGGTCACTTCGGCGCGCGTGGGCAACGAGTTCGACACCATCGAAACCAGCATCTGCGTCGCCGTGATCACGGGCCGACCCGCCCGGTTGGCCACCCGGATGATGCGCTTCTGCGTGGCGGGGACGCGCTCGATCGGAATCTCGACGCCGAGATCGCCGCGCGCCACCATGATGACGTCGGCGGCATCGACGATCGCCTCCAGCCGTTCGAGCGCCTGCTGCTTCTCGATCTTCGCGACCAGCGGCAGCGAGGTCAGGCGCCGAACCTCCGCCAGATCGCGCTCGTGCCGGACGTACGAGACGGCGACGAAGTCGGGTGAAAGAACGTCCAGGTCGGCCAGATCGGCGCGGTCCTTGTCGGTCACCGCCGGCAGCGACGAAGCGTCGAGCGGCAAGTTGATCCCCTTGCGCGACCGCAGCGTCCCGCCCACCCGCACCCGGCAGACCACCCGATCGCTCCGCACCTCCGTGCTGATGAGGTCGAGCGTCCCGTCCGCGATGAAGATGGGATCTCCCAGGCGAACGCGCTCGAAAAGCGACGGATCGCCCACCGGAACGCCGCCGGCGCCCAGGACCACCGTGTCGCCCTCCCGGATCGGCGTGTCTTCCGGCAGATCGCCGAGGCGGAGCTTGGGGCCGGCCAGATCCGCGAGGATCGCGATATCTGGCCGGTGCGCGCGCGCCCGCTTCACCCGCGCCGCCTGGGCGCGCGGAGAGGCGTGCGACAGATTCACGCGCAGCACGTCGACGCCCGAATCGAGCAGGCGTTCCAGGGCACCCTCGGGATCCTGGGCCGGTCCGATGGTGGCGATGATTTTCGTCCGGCGCGCGGGCATCGCCGCTACTCTACCCTTTTCGGGGTGCGGTCAGATGGGCGCCACGATACCTTGACGGAACATTCATGAACTGGAAACAGGTCTGCCCACTGGCCCACGAGCGACCCGAGGTGGAGACAAAATGACGAGATTCCTGATGGTCTGCCTGGGCGGCGCCTTCGGCACGGGGGCCCGCTACCTGTTCGGCGGATGGGCACAGCGCGCTTTAGGAACGGCGTTTCCCTACGGCACGTTGATCATCAATCTGGTTGGCTCGTTCCTGCTCGCCGTGATCATGCACCTGAGCCTGGAGGTTGGGTTGATTCCGGCCAACGCGCGCGTGGTGCTGGCGACCGGGGTGATGGGCGGTTTTACGACCTATTCGACGTTCAACTACGAGACATTGAAGCTATTGCAGGGCGGATCGGTCGGGATGGGCGCTCTGAATCTCTCTGCCACCGTCGTCGGCTGCCTGATCGCCGGGGTGTTGGGGCTGGTTGTTGCCAAGGCATTGTCATGAGCGCCGTGGCCGTGCGCGGAGGTGACCGATGAGATCGCTCGAAGGTGAACAGATTCTGGTGCGGGTCTTCATCGGGGAATCGGACCAGTGGCATCATCAGCCGCTGCACATGGCGTTGCTCGAGCGGCTGCGCCGCGACGGGTTCGCCGGCGCGACGGTCACGCGCGCGGTCGCGGGGTTCGGCGCCCAGAGCACAATCCACACCGCTCAGATCTTGCGGCTGTCGGAGGACCTTCCGCTGATCATCGAGATCGTCGACAGCCAGGAACAGATCGACCGGCTCAAACCGATCCTCGACGAGATGGTGAGCGGGGGCCTGGTGACGATGGAGCCGGTTCACGTGCTGCAGTACCGGCCGAACAAGAAGAGTGGGTGAGCGGTCGAAAAGGGCCGGGCGAGGTTCTTCTATTGATGGCGATCTCGCCGGCGGCCGCGGCCAGCCACCACCAGCCCCACCAGCCCGAACCAGGCACACCAACTCCCGAGGCCCGGGCGCGGCGCCGTGTCGAGCTCGGCGCGATTGTCGGGTGGAAGCAGCGGGAACAGCGCCGCGTCGCCGTGCGGCTGCCCGTGCCGGTCGTAGGCGACGGTGCGGCCGGCGCGGACGGCGTCCAGGATGCCGCGCGCGCTTGGCTCCTGCGCGAAGACGTAGGTCCGACAGAAGCCCGGATAGCCGACGGTGTGAAAGTCCGACGAGCCGATGGCGGCCAGCCTCGGCTGATACGCGCGCGCGCTGGTGTAGAAGACCGCGAGCTGGTGGTCGGCTCCCCACCCTTGATAGATGCCGGCGTGCGCGCGCTCCGCGCCATCCAGCTTGGGCAGCGCGTCCTCGTCGAAGGCGGACCATAACTTCAACGACGGGTGAGCGGCGATGGCGATCCCCCCCTGCGCGTGAATGGCGTCGATCGCCGCGCTCGCCGAATGGGTCCAGTCGACGGGATGCTCGACGCCGACCGCCGCGATGTGAAACCCGCGCGCGGTGACCTCTTCCCCGACCAGCACGATCGGTCCCGCGTCGTCCCGGGTTAGCCACCGCGCGAGGCGCGACGGCCAGGTTCGGTTGTGGTTGGTGATCGCGATGGCGTCGAGGCCGCGCCGGCGCGCCTCGCCGACCAGGAACCACGGCGGTAGAGCCCCATCGCCCAAGAAACTGTGGACGTGAAAGTCGACCGCCAGCACGTAGTATCCCCCGCGCTGCACGGGCGACGACGGCGGCGGCGCCCGATCCGCGAGGACGTCGACGGCGATGCCGACGATCAAGAGCGCGAGCGCCAGCCGTCGGACCGAGATCATCGGGGGGGAAATTGGCCGAACGGCCAAGCCTGGAACGTCATCGCGCCCGCATAGAGGTAGGCGATGCCCCAGATCGCAGCCTGATACAGGAACGTCCAGCCCAGGGCCCGTCGCCGGTCTAGCCCGAGAACGGCCTGGCAGAAGGCCAACAGGATGAACCAGGTCCAGACCGTCGGGATGAAGGCCAGCGCCAAGACGAGACGAAGGTGCGGCACGGCGTGCCCGCCCGATCGAAACGTCGCCAGCGCCCACGCCGCGACGCCCAGCACCCAGAGCAGCCAGGGGCCCTGGCCGACGAAGAACAGGTCGAGCGCTGAGGGTAGCCGCAGTCCGGGGCGCCGGCAGAGCGCGATCAGGGCGGCCGCAACGATCAGCTGCAGTCCTGGAACGAAGCTCCAGCAGATGGTGGTGGTGGCGAGCGCCCGCGCCGTTGCGCCGCCCGTCGCGGTGAGCGCGATCGCGCCGCCAATCACCAGCGCCGCGAGCGCCGGTCGGCGGAGGAGCACGAGCAGTGTGGGCGCGGGCGGGGGCGGCTCGGCCACCAGCCGACGGTAGGCCGCCAGCGGCTCCATCATGACCCGGACTTCATCGGAGAGCGCGATGTCCAAACGTAGCACGCGGTCGGCACCGCACCGAACTTGACGGCCGGCCCGGGGCGGGCTCTGTTATCGCCGTGCGGCGGGCGACCTGCGTGGCGATTTCGACCGTCTGTCTCCAGGTGGTGGCGTTCGGACAGGCGCGGGCCGGCTGGTTGGCACCCTACGGCTTCGAATCGCCCTCGGATTCCGTCGACGCCGAATTCTCCCGCATCAACCTGCTCCCGCCCGGCTCGGCGCAGGTCGCGTACGGATTGCCGTTCTTTCAGCACGACAGCGGACCCCGCAGCAACGAATTCGAAGGAACGTTCGGCCTGCGGTTCAAGCTTCCAGATTGGATCAATTATGTTCCTTCATTGCGGGGCGCGATGATCGCGGGCTTCGGCGAACGACCGTTCGCAACCATGGACCTCCAGTTTGGGGGCAACGCCTTCCGGCCGCGGGGGATCGAATTGCTCACCACCCGCGACTGGGACTTCAAGATTCAGCTGCGGGGCGGATTCGCCACCTTCGATGCGGCGGCGCCACCCGCCGGCGCCCCGCCCGGTCCCGCGCCCGGCACGACGACACGGGACTTCGCCTCATTCGGCCTCCCGCTGGCGATGAGCGCCGGTCAGAACTTCACCTTGCGCGCGCTCCAGGATCTGGTGCGAGTCTGGTGGGGCGGTCCGGAAGCGCGGCAGTGGCAGATCAACCTCAACGCCGGGATCCTGCTGAGCACCGGCGACCTGGTGAGCTTCACCGTCGATGGCGGCATCACCTCGATTTTGACCGGCTGGCGCGCGCCGGCCACGGCAGCGGTTTGGTTTGCGCTCTCCCGGCACGCGGCCCTCAGTGTCGGCGGCGGATTCCCGGACATCAGCGCCCGGTTCGATGATTGGTCGATCGGCGCGTCGTTACTGGAGAGTGTTCCATGAAACCGCCCATCCCGTGGTTCGTTGGTTGTTTGGCGCTGGTTTCGGCCTGCGCGCACGACTACGACGACGTTTTCGCCGGAGCCCAGGAATGCTCGCCCGGCACCTTCGTCCGGGAACGCTCGGTGCAGGCCAAGAGCCAGAGGTTCGCCTGTTTCATTCGCGCCGGGAGACCCGGCGAGCACAAGACCGAAGCGGCTGCCGCGGTCGCGAACGGAATGGCGGTGGTGCAGGACCGGTCGACCCGGGAAGAGAATCAAGCCACGCTGAACGCCGTCTACGGTCGCGAAAGCGCGCTCCTGCACGACGCCGGCAAGGGCGAGGACAGCCCCTACATCGGCATCGCTCTGTCCGGCGGTGGCGTGCGGAGCGCATCGTTTGCCGCCGGCGTGCTGCGCGCGCTCTACGACCTCAACCTGCTCCCCCGCGCCGGGTATCTCTCGACGGTCTCGGGCGGCGGGTACGCCGGTGGCTGGATGATGTCGTATCACGACGTCGGCGAGAAACAGATCCCCGCCTGCAATCTGGCGTTCACGCCCGACCGCCTCCAGGGGTCCGCCTTCGCCGTGCGCCCCCGCCTCGACGAGCTGTTCCGGCCCGGATCTCGCTACCGCTATCACCTGGCCCAACACGGGGAATACCTGGGCTACGGCCACGGGCACGACTCCGAGGCGCAGCTCGCCTGGACGATCCTGAAGAGCACGGTCACCATGCCGCTCAACCTCGCGCTCAACGTGGTGCTCGGCTACGACATGAACATCGGTCCCTACCGCCGTTTCTACCGGGACGGGATCCAGGCCGCCTTCCTGTTCGACTACACCGACGCCGGTCAGTCTCGTACGCTGCCGCTGCCGCCGTATCCCATGAGCTGCTTCGGCCCCAGCGCCGAGCGTCCGTTCTGGATCATCAACATGACGCTGTCGCTCAGCGACGACGACGGCGCGCACCACGGTCGGGTCGGCGACGCCTTCGAGCTGACGCCGCTGTGGGGCGGGGGCACCTCGGTGGGGTACGTCAAGACGCCCACCGAAAAAGTCGCCGACCATTACCGCGACGTGGCGCTCGACACGACCGACAGCGAGAAAGACACCGGCTACCTGTCTTGGTCCCCCACCCTGCCCCGCCCGACCCGCTGGGCCCCCGACATCTACGCGCCCTCCGCCGACAACTACTGGATGTCGCCCTCGTTCGGCGTCCCCATCTCCGGCGCCGCGGTCGACAGCCACAACGTCACGCAGGGCCTCCTCTTCGACGGATTGCTGGACCTCTTCGACGCCGACCTCGGCTATTACGTCAACGGGTGGAGCACCAGCTGGTATCCCGATGCCGCCGGCCGCCCGCATTCGCGGACCCGGAGCTTCGCGGAGCGACTGGGATTCTACGTCCCGCTCCCGTTCGTCAACCGGATGGTCGAATCGCACCGCCGAACCGCCGGCGCGAAACGCTATCTGTTGATGGACGGCGGAATCTTCGACAACGTCGGGATCTACGCGCTCATCCGGCGGGGTGTCCGGTTCATCGTCGTCTCCGACGCCACCTCGGACGGCGCCGACGCGGTCTGCAAGCGCGGCTACGACGGGCGGTGGCATCTCGACGAAGCTGCGCTGGGAAACGCCTTCACCGATCTGCGCGCGACCGAGGTCTTGCTGCGCAGCGACTTCGGCGCCAGCGTCACCTGGCGCTGGGAGGATCTGTGCACCCCCCTCGCGACCGACGCCGTGCTCGATCGCCCGCACGGCTTCGTCATGACCGGCTCGATCGGCCATCTGCCGATCGACGACGACCGGAGCCACGACGCGGTCCGGATCGTTTACGTCAAGGCGGCCTATCCACAAGACGGGCAAGTGCTGCGCTCCGGCAGCTTCGTCGACGTCACCAAGACCAACGACCCACAGTTCGCGAACGACACCACGGTCAACCAGTTCTTCTCGGAAGATCGCGTCTTGTCCTACGAAGAGCTCGGGTACCAGCAGCTCGCGCCCGGCAGCGCCGGCGCCGCCTGCCTCGACCGGGCCTATCGAGGGTTCTGCCGCGACCGCCACGGCGCTGGCGCTGCCACCGCCTGCGCGCCGCTCTACACCCAGGACACCTCGCATCTGACAGATGAAATGAAGGCCTTTGTCGACCGCTGCGATGAGATCGGGCCGCCGAAACCGGGCGCTCCCCGGGCGACCACGCACGGGGGAGCCGCGAATTCGCCCGCGTCCTCAGCCGGCACCCCGGCGACGCAGGCGCCGAACGGTCACGAACCAAAAGCGACGTCGCCGTTCGCGACACCCGCGAGAACCAACGAGCCACCGCCCACCCCATGACCCGAACGGCGATCCCGGCGGCGACCCGAGCGGCGATCCGGCGCGCGCTCGGGCTCCTCGTCGTGGCGGCCGGTCTCTGCGCGACGGAGCCCGCACGCGCCGAGATCGGTTCCCTCCTGATGCTCGATCCCTGCCCCGATCTCAAACCGTGCCTCGCGGCCGACGTTCGCCAGATGGAACGCGACGCCGCCGCCTGCCACGCCGACGCCCAGAGCATGTCCGCGCTCACCGCCACCACCCGCCAGTGCGGTCGCGCGGTCGAGGAGGCCGAGCAGGTCCTGGAGCGGATCCGCGTGCTCCGCTGGAACACGACCATCGATCCGGACGCCAGCCGGGCGCTCGAGCTGGTGGCAGAGAGCGCGCTCGCGACACAACAATTCGCCAGGACCGAATATGGCCGCCGCCAAAGCCAGCTTCCCCGCCTGCCGATCGGCGGCAGCAGCTGGGCCGTGACCACGCACATCTTCGGTTCACTGGTGCGCGCGCTGCCCCATCCCGGCCCCGGTGAGAACGCGGTCTCGTTCTTCAAGGACGTCGGCGGCGGCATCAAGCTTCGCTACGACATGGTTCGCGCGAACACCCGCAGCGAGATCTTCGGCATCGAGCTCGGCCTGATGATCGACGAGACCATCCTGCAGAACGGCGCCACGGGCACTGGCTCGGCCGGCTATTCGGTGGCGCCGGTCCTCATGATCTCGACCTTCGAATATCTCTACGGCGGCGTCGGGATCCGGACCATCGGAGCCCCGGTCGCGGGCTTCGAGAACCGCCTGCTCTTCGTCATCGGGTTCGGGCTCGACGGAAAATCGCTGACCAACTAGAACATCAGGCCCGGCCGTAAACTGGGACCAGCGCGCCCGAGGTGACGGTCTGCTGCGGCGAGATGAGCCAAGCGATCGCCTGGGCTATCTCGGCGGGCTTGGGCCAGCGATCGTGATCGGCGCCGGGCATGGCGGCGCGATTGGCCGGCGTGTCGATCGTCGATGGCAAGATGGCGTTCACGGCGATCGCGTGCGGGCCGAGCTCGTCCGCCAGCGCCTGTGTCAGCGCGCTGACCGCTGCCTTAGACACCGTGTAGGCAACCGAGCCGCCCGCCGGCAGCGCGGCCGCGCGCGAGCTGACGTTGACCAGACGTCCCCCCAGGCCCCCACCTCGCTCGCGGATATTCCGCGCCGCCTCGCGACAACAGAGAAACGCCGTCACCAGGTTCAGGTCGAGCTGGCGACGAAGGTCTTCCAAACTGGTCTCCAAGAATGTGGCGGCGCCGTAGCCGCCCGCCAGGTGGACGGACGCCCAGACCGGCGGGCAGTCGGCGAAGAATGACGCCACCGCTCGCTCGTCGGTCAGGTCCACCCCAGGAACGAAGCGAAGTCGCCCTTCGATCGAGCGCGGCGACCTTTCGCGGACTGGCAGATGGCACACCGCACCCAGCGCCGCGATGGCGTCCACGACGACGCTTCCAATCCCGCCCGTTCCGCCGGTGACCACGACGTGTCGACCGTCGAGATCCAGCTGGCGATCCATTTTCATGACGGGGCTCATTATGATAGATGAACGGCGGCTCCTCAAAGCGGCAATGGTTCCGGATCTGGCGAATTTCGCGGCGGCGGCGAGCGCGCGACGTATGGTACGCTGCTTGGTCTCGGCGCGTCTGGCGGGGTTTGGAGGGGATCGGCGCCGCGATCGCTCACAACGCCCGCACGACCCGGCATCACCCCTAGCTTCGCAAGGAGAGCTTGATGAGAGGGAAGAGTCCCGCGACCGCAATCCCCGAGACATCGCGCTTCTCCAAGGTGGCTCTTGTCTGCTTGGCAGGCATCCTCGTCCTGACCCTGGCCGCCGTGTCGTGCGGCCATCCGAACGGCGTTTGCAAAGGGCAGCCCGGGGAAGAGTTCTGCGCTTGCAACTCGAGCGGAGCGTGCAACGCCGGGTTGGCCTGTGCCGGCGATCTGAACCAGTGCCTGCTGGTCGCCGGGACCGACGGGCCGGCGGGTGCGGGAACGAGCGGCGCCGGCAACAGCGCCGGCACCAGCGGCACCGCAGGTTCAGGCACTACCGGCGCCGGGGCCAGCGCGGGCACCAACGGCGCCGCGGGCACCAATGGCGCGGCCGGCACCAACGGCGCCGGCGGATCCGCGGGCACCAACGGTACCGGTGGGCGTGCCGGCACCAACGGCTCCGCGGGCACTTCCGGCACCGGCGGGCCCGCCGGCAGCAACGGCGCCGGCGGATCCGCGGGCAGCAACGGCGCCGGCGGACGCGCGGGCACCAACGGCGGGCGCGCGGGCACCAACGGCTCCGCAGGCACCAATGGCGCGGCCGGCACCAACGGTGCCGCGGGCACTACCGGATCCACCAGCTGCGGCAATCTCGGAACGTCCACCACCAACGGCTCCTTCACCTATTACTACTTCAGCCAAGGAACCCCGAAGAGCGGGCCCAACAACACCTATCAATCGGCCTGCGGCTACCTCGGAACGGAGCCGCCAATGAGCATGACCGACACGGTACAGCAGATCGCCACCACCTCGCCGGCCAGCGGCAGCTACTTCGCCGCAATTCCCGGCCAAAGCGGCTCCAACTTCGACACCGTCAACAGTTGCGGCGCCTGTGTTCAAGTCACGAACGGTGGCAGATCAATCATTGCCACCATCGTTGACGAGTGCCCTGAGGACATCAATCCGCCTTGCAAGAGCGATCCGAACGGGCACCTCGACCTGAGCTGGCCGGCCTGGAATGCCCTGGGTTACTCCGTCGGCAATCCCGGCGGCACGACCTGGAAGATGGTCCCCTGCCCGGTTTCGGGGAACGTCTTCGCCCGCATCAAATCGGGAAACGCCAATCAGGTGTACATCGAGAACAGCGTCCTCGCGATCACCGGCGTGACGATGAACGGCTCGGGGGGACAACACCTGAACTACGGCCCCTGGCAAATGAATGGAAACGTCGCCGGGCAGACGTTGACGCTCACCGACAAGGCGGGTCGCACCCTGCAGATCACGCCCAACGGCGGCGCCGATCAGCAGTACGACACCGGCAAGCAGTTCCCCAAGTGCCAATAGGCCTGGGGTAAAGCAGCCAGGGGAGCGATGACCCCGCGCCAGCCAAGCCGTCGCGGCTCCCACATGTCCCGACAGTGGCACGACGGTGTTGCCGCGCACGGTAGCCGCAGCATTTCCGCACACCCGGGCGCGCCGGCTAAGCCGTAAGTAAGCGTCTCGACTGGCGCGCTTCGCCCCACCGAGCGCCGGCAGCGCGGCGCGGAACGTGCAGTGGCACAGCTAGGCGCCGAAGGCGACTCGGGATCAGGTGGCACCCGGACGCGGCTGCGCTAGAAAAGAGTGAGCGACGATGAAGTCTCTAGCGGTGGTCTCGTTTTTCAGTCTGGCGGCTCTTGTCGGGCTTCCGGTGGGTGCGCAAACCGTGGCCCCGCCGTCGCCGGTCATGACGGAACCTGCCCCGCAACCGTTCCAGCCGGCGCCGCAGGTCCAGCCAACCGAGGCGCGGCCGGAGGGTCGAACGTTCCCGCCCCGAGATCCCCAGGACTTTGCGGACAATCAGGCCGCCGAAGCCCAGCCACTCCCGCTGTGGGAAGGGGATGATCAAGCGGTGGCCGGCATGCGCGGTCCGCAGCACACGCCGCAACCGCAGTACGATCCGGGCAATTCGTCCGATCCGGGCGATCCGAATTTGGCGTATGCGCCGCCGGATCTCGGCCCCGACAACGACATCGCGCAGAGCTACGACGACG
>Ga0209863_10000547_pt1 | contig 18095 bp, 10 predicted proteins | sample OrgsoiDNA2013046_FD_185796 | JGI IMG/M metagenome (GOLD analysis project Ga0209863, IMG submission 185796) | Permafrost soil microbial communities from the Arctic, to analyse light accelerated degradation of dissolved organic matter (DOM) -... | ecosystem: Environmental > Terrestrial > Soil >...
GATGATGAAGGAGCTGGGCCTCATCCAGAAGCTGCCCCGCATCTGCGTCGCGCAGGCCCAGGCGGCCAACCCGCTCTATCTGGCCTACCGGGCCGGGTGGGACAAGTTCCAGCCGGTGGCGGCCAAGCCGACGCTGGCCTCGGCGATCCAGATCGGCAATCCGGTCAGCGTCCGGAAGGCGATCCGGACTCTGCAGAAGTTCGACGGGGTGGTCGAGCAGGCGTCGGAGGCGGAGCTGGCCGACGCGGCGGCGCGCGCCGATCTCACCGGCCTGTTCAACTGCCCGCACACCGGCGTCGCGCTGGCCGCGCTCGAAAAGCTGATCGCGCGGGGCGAGATTCGTTCGTCGGATCGCGCGGTCGTGATCAGCACCGCCAACGGTCTGAAGTTCACCGAGTTCAAGGTGCAGTATCACGAGGGGAAGCTCCCCGACGTGCCGCACCCCCGCTACGGCAACACGCCGATCCACCTGCCCAACGACTACACGGCAGTTCGCGACGAAGTCCGCAGACGCCTGGATTGACCAGCGGCGGGGGCCACGGGCCCGACACTTCCATGAACGTCTGGCGCCTACAGCGTGCTACAGTGAGCCGTTTGGGAAATTCTCGGAAATCAAGGCCATGAAAGAGTATTCCAGCCCGCCGCGTCAAGGTCTTTATGACCCCCAGCACGAGCACGACTCCTGTGGCGTCGGGTTCGTGGTGGATCTCAAGGGACGCAAGTCCTCGAAGATGGTCCAGGACGCCTTGCAGGTTCTGCTGAACCTGCAGCACCGGGGCGCCAGCGGCTGCGAGAAGAACACCGGCGATGGCGCCGGGATCCTGATGCAGGTGCCGCACGACTTCCTGGTCGAGGTCTGCGCCCAGGCCAAGGGACGCATCATCCTGCCGGCCGCCGGCCAGTACGGCGTCGGCGTGGTGTTCCTGCCCAACGATCCGGGCAGCCGCGCCGCCTGCGAGCACCTCTTCGAGAAGGTCGTCCGCGACGAGGGGCAGCGCTTCCTCGGCTGGCGCGAGGTCCCGACCGACAACCGCATGCTGGGCGCGACCGCCCAACGATCGCAGCCGGTCATCAAGCAGCTTTTCATTGGCAGGCACCCGTCGATCCCCGATGACGAAGCGTGGGAGCGCAAGCTCTACGTCATCCGTCGGCGCGCCCGCCACGCGGTGCGCGGGCTCGACATCCCCGAGAAGGCGAACTTCTACATCCCGAGCCTCTCGGCGCGCACCATCATCTACAAGGGGATGCTGAACCCCGACCAGCTCTCGGCGTTCTATCCCGATCTGGCCGATCCCCGCGTCGAGTCGGCGCTGGCGCTGGTCCACTCCCGCTTCTCGACCAACACCTTCCCCAACTGGTCACGCGCGCACCCCTACCGGATGATCGCCCACAACGGCGAGATCAACACCCTGCGCGGCAACGTGAACTGGATGCACGCGCGCGAGAGCATGTTCGCGTCGAAGCTGTTCGGCGACGACCTCGCCAAGTGCATCCCGGTCATCGACACCGAGGGGAGCGACTCGGGGATGTTCGACAACGCCTTCGAGCTCTTGGTGCTGGCGGGTCGGTCGCTGCCGCACGCCATGATGATGATGATCCCCGAGCCGTGGTCCAACCACGAGTCGATGTCGCAGGCGCGCAAGGACTTCTACGAGTTCCACGGCTGCCTGATGGAGCCCTGGGACGGCCCCGCCTCGGTGGCGTTCACCGACGGCATCCGCATCGGCGCGACGCTGGATCGCAACGGACTACGCCCGTCCCGCTACTACGTGACCAAGGACGATCTGGTGGTCATGGCGTCGGAGGTGGGTGTCCTCGACATTCCGCCGGAGCGGATCGTCAGCAAGGGGCGGCTGCAACCCGGGCGCATGTTCCTGGTCGACACCTCCGAGGGGCGAATCATCGCCGACGACGAGATCAAGCAGAAGATCGCCGAGGCCGAGCCCTATGGCCTCTGGTTGAAGGAGAACATCGTCGCGATTGGCGATCTCCCCAAGCCGGCGTCGGTGATCGAGCCCGATCACGCGACCGTGCTGCGACGGCAGGAGGCCTTCGGGTACACCTCGGAGGATCTCAAGGTGCTGGTGGCGCCCATGGCCAACGACGGCGTCGAGGCGACCGGTTCGATGGGGAACGACGCGCCACTGGCGGTGCTGTCGAACCGGTCACAACTGCTCTTCAACTATTTCAAGCAGCTCTTCGCGCAGGTCACCAACCCGCCGGTGGACGCCATCCGCGAGGAGATCATCATGGCGGTCGACACCGCCATTGGTCCGGAAGGGAATCTGCTCGAACCGACGCCGGCCTCGGCGCGCCAGATCAACCTGCCCACGCCGGTGCTGCGCAACGAGGAGCTGGAGAAGCTGCGCAACCTCGACGGCGATAGCGGCTCGCACGGATTCAAGAGCGTCACGATTCCGATGCTCTACGAGGTGACGGCCGGTGGACCGGGCCTCAAGCAGGCGATCGAGACCCTGCGGGCCGCCGCCAGCCGGGCGATCGCCGACGGAAACAACATCATCATTCTCTCGGACCGCGGACACGACCGCGACCGGGCGCCGATCCCCTCGCTGCTGGCCATCGCGGCCGTTCAGCACCACCTGCTGCGCGAGGGATCGCGGACGCGGGTCGGTCTGGTGGTGGAGAGCGGCGAGCCGCGCGAGGTTCACCACTTCGCGCTTCTGCTCGGTTATGGCGCCAGCGCGATCAATCCCTACCTGGCCTTCGAGAGCCTCCACGACATGGTCCGGCAGGGGCTCCTGTCGGGCGATCCTGAAAAGGCCGAGCAGAAGTACGTCAAGGCGGTCGGCAAGGGGATCGTGAAGGTCTGCTCGAAGATGGGGATCTCGACCATCCAGAGCTACCACGGCGCGCAGGTGTTCGAGGCCATCGGCCTGCACCACGCCTTCATCGACGAGTACTTCACCTGGACCGCCTCGCGCATCGGCGGTATCGGCATCGATGAGATCGCCGACGAGGTCCGCCAGCGCCACCACCGCGCCTTCCCGGAGCGCCCGCTCCCCTCCGACAGCCTCGACGCCGGCGGCCAATATCAGTACCGGCGGAGCGGTGAGTTTCACCTGTTCAATCCGGTCAGCATCCACAAGCTGCAGCAGGCCTGCCGCACCGGCGACTACGGCACGTTCAAGGAGTACTCGCGCCTCATCGACGACCAGTCGAAGAACCTGGCGACGCTGCGGGGTCTGATGGCGCTCTCCTCCGATCGGCCCGCCGTGCCGATCGACGAGGTCGATTCGGTAGACACGATCTTGAAGCGCTTCAAGACCGGCGCGATGTCCTACGGGTCGATCAGCAAGGAAGCCCACGAGACGCTGGCCATCGCCATGAACCGTATCGGCGGCAAGAGCAACACCGGCGAAGGCGGCGAGGATCCGGCCCGCTTCGTGCCCGACGCCAACGGCGATTCACGGCGGAGCGCCATCAAGCAAGTCGCCTCGGGACGCTTCGGCGTGAACAGCCAGTACCTGATCAGCGCCGACGAGATCCAGATCAAGATGGCGCAGGGGGCGAAGCCGGGCGAGGGGGGGCAGCTCCCCGGTTCCAAGGTCTATCCCTGGATCGCCAAGGTCCGCTACTCGACGCCGGGCGTGGGCCTCATCTCGCCGCCGCCCCACCACGACATCTATTCGATCGAGGATCTGGCGCAGCTCATTCACGACCTCAAGAACGCCAACCCGCGGGCGCGCATCAGCGTCAAGCTGGTGGCGGAGGTGGGGGTGGGAACCATCGCGGCCGGCGTCGCCAAGGCGCACGCGGATCTGGTCCTCATCAGCGGCCACGACGGGGGCACCGGGGCCTCACCGCTCACCAGCATCAAGCACGCCGGCGTCCCCTGGGAGCTCGGCCTGGCCGAGACGCACCAGGTGCTGGTGCTCAACAACCTGCGCAGCCGGATCGTGGTCGAGACCGACGGTCAGCTCAAGACCGGACGCGACGTGGTGGTGGCGGCGCTGCTCGGCGCCGAGGAGTTCGGCTTCTCGACCGCGCCCCTGGTGGCCGTCGGCTGCATCATGATGCGGGTCTGCCACCTCAACACCTGCCCGGTCGGGGTGGCCACGCAAAACCCGGAGCTGCGCAAGAAGTTCACCGGCAGCCCGGAGCACGCGGTCAACTTCATGAAGTTCGTGGCGCAGGAGATGCGCGAGCTGATGGCCGAGCTCGGCTTCCGCACCGTCAACGAGATGATCGGCCACACCGAGTGCATCCAGTTCAAGGACGCCGTCGACCACTGGAAGGCGCGCGGGCTGGACTTCTCGCAGATCCTGCATCAGCCCGAAGCCGGGCCCGAGGTAGGGCGCTACCGGACCGAGTCGCAGGACCACGGGCTCGAGAAGTCGCTGGACATGACCACCATCCTGCCGCTCTGCAAGCCGGCCATCGAGCGCGGGGAGAAGGTCGAGGTGTCGCTGCCGATCCGAAACGTCAACCGCGTCGTCGGGACCATCACCGGCAGCGAGGTGACGCGCAAGTACGGCGCCGACGGGCTCCCCGACGACACCATCCGGCTCCACTTCACCGGCTCGGCCGGGCAGAGCTTCGGCGCCTTCGTGCCGCGCGGCATGACGCTGACCCTGGAGGGCGACGCCAACGACTACGTCGGCAAGGGGCTCTCCGGCGGCAAGATCGTCGTCTTCCCCTCGCGGCTCGCGACCTTCGTCGCCGAGGAGAACATCGTCATCGGCAACGTCGCGCTCTATGGCGCGACCAGCGGCGAGGCTTATTTTCGAGGCGTCGCGGGCGAGAGATTTTGTGTCCGCAACAGCGGCGCCAGCGCCGTGGTCGAGGGCGTCGGCGATCACGGCTGCGAGTACATGACCGGTGGGCGGGTGGTCATCATCGGTCCCACCGGGCGCAACTTCGCCGCCGGCATGTCGGGCGGCGTCGCCTACGTGCTGGACGACGAGGGCCGGACCTTCGCCCGCCGCTGCAACAAGGAGATGGTGAGCCTGGGCAAGCTGGAGACGCCGGAGGAGATCAAGCTGGTGCACGGCCTCATCTCCCGGCACGCGCAGCTGACCGGCAGCAAGCGGGCCGAGGAGATCCTCGCCGCCTGGAATCAGTTGATCCCCTCGTTCGTGCGGGTGATGCCCAACGACTACCGCCGCGTGCTGGAGACGCAGCAGAAGATGCGCGAGACGGGCCTTTCGCCCGAGGAGGCCGAGATGGCCGCCTTCGAGCAGAACTCCCACGACGCCGCCCGGCTAGGCGGGAAGTAACGCCATGGGCAAGCTGACCGGTTTCATGGAATACGAGCGCCAGGAGCCACCCGGGCGCGATCCGAAGACCCGCGTGCGCGACTGGGTGGAGTTCCACGATCACCTCCCGGACTCGACGCTCAAGGAGCAGGGGGCGCGCTGCATGGACTGCGGCGTCCCCTTCTGTCACACCGGAACGCTGTTGCCCGGCGGCGCCTCGGGCTGTCCGATCAACAACCTCATTCCGGAATGGAACGATCTCGTCTATCGGGGCCAGTGGCGGGAAGCGCTGGCACGTCTACACAAGACCAACAACTTCCCCGAGTTCACCGGACGCGTCTGCCCGGCTCCCTGTGAGGGATCGTGCGTGCTCGGCATCAACGAGCCGGCGGTCACCATCAAGAGCATCGAGGCGGCGATCATCGACAAGGCCTTTGCCGAGGGCTGGGTGGTCCCGGAACCGCCCGCCCAGCGGACCGGCAAGACGGTCGCGGTGGTCGGCTCGGGGCCGGCGGGCCTCGCCTGCGCGGCGCAGCTCAACAAGGCCGGACACGAGGTGACGGTCTTCGAGCGGGACGATCGGATCGGCGGCCTGCTCATGTACGGCATCCCGCCAATGAAGCTGGAGAAGCACGTCGTCGATCGGCGCGTGAACCTGCTGGCCGAAGAGGGGGTGAAGTTCGTGACCGGCGCCTGGATCGGCAAGAACACCCCGACCGCCGATCTGCGCGCTTCGTTCGACGCCATCGTCTTGAGCGGCGGCGCGACCGCGGCGCGCGATCTCCCCGTCGAGGGGCGGAACCTCGGCGGCGTCCACTACGCCATGGAGTTCCTGCTCAAGAGCTGCAAGAGCCTGCTCGACAGCAACTTCGCCGACGGCCAGTTCATCAGCGCCAAGGGGAAGAACGTCATCGTGATCGGCGGCGGCGATACCGGGACCGACTGCGTGGGCACGTCGCTGCGTCACGGTTGCAAGAGCCTGGTGCAGTTCGAGATCCTGCAACGGCCGCCCACCCTGCGCGGCGCCGACAACCCCTGGCCGCAGTGGCCGCGCGTTTACAAGCTCGACTATGGTCAAGAAGAAGCGGCCGCGCTATTCGGCGCGGATCCCAGGCAGTACGTGACCGTCACCAAGCGCCTCATCGGCGATGGCGCCGGGCAAGTCAAGGAGCTGCAGACGATCGAAGTGGAGTGGGTGAAGAACGGCGACGGTCGTCTCGCGATGAAGGAAAAGCCCGGCTCCGAGCGGGTCTGGCCCGCGGATCTGGTCCTGCTCGCCATGGGCTTCGTCGGTCCCGAGAAGGAAGGGATGCTGGCCGATCTTGGCGTTCGCCTGGACGGGCGTGGCAACGTCGCGGTCGACGAGAACAAGGCGACCAGCATTCCCGGAATCTTCGCCGCGGGAGATATGGCGCGGGGCCAGTCGCTCATCGTGTGGGCGATCCAGGAAGGTCGAGCCGCCGCGCGGGGCGTCGACCAGTACCTGATGGGCGAGACGCTCCTGCCGTAGCGGCGAGACCGGCGCTGGCCTCCTCGAGCTTCAGCGTCTATCTCGCGCGCTGCACCGACGGAACCCTCTACTGCGGCATCGCGCGGGACGTCAAGGCGCGGATCGCGGCGCATGATGCCGGGAAGGGAGCGCGGTACACCCGAGGGCGTGGCCCGCTGGCTGTGCTCGTGGTTCGGCGTTGCCGCGACATGGGGACGGCGCTTCGAATCGAACGCGCCATCAAGAGGCTGCCGCGTTTACGGAAACTCGCATTGGCCCAAAATTCGGAGCTGCTGGCGAGGCTCGTGCGGGCCGTCGGGCGGCGGAAGCCCTACATGTCGTAGGTCATCCTCCCGATTTGTTTCCAAATGATCATTTATCCATGTCGTGGGAATTTAGGGGAGCTATCGTGCGCGTCATGGCAATGACTCATCGCTTAGTTGTACCTTTTGTTGGGGCGTTGGCAATCGTCGTCGGGGCGGGCTGCGCCGGCGTCAAGCCCAAGGCCGGCGGCCCCGGCTCGGGCGTCGATGGCGGGGGCGTCGACACCGCTCGCACCATCGATGGCGTGTCGATCTCCGACACCATTGGCCTCACCTGCGGCAACGGCGTCCTCGACGGCACCGAGCAGTGCGACGACCACAACACGGTGAGCGGTGACGGTTGCTCCAGGCTCTGCCAGATCGAGGCCGACTGGACCTGTCCGACCGTCGGGGCGCTCTGCGTGAACACCTCCGTTTGCGGCGACGGCATCGCCAGCTCGCAGGAGCTTTGCGACGACGGGAACACGATGAGTGGCGACGGCTGTTCCTCCGACTGCAAGACGATCGAGCCCGGCTACGTGTGCCGCGTGCCGGGGCGAAAGTGCACGCCCAAGTGCGGCGACGGCGTCCTCATCGGCAGCGAAGCCTGCGACGACGGGAACAACATGGACGGCGACGGCTGCTCCGCGAACTGCCTGGTCGAGCCGGGCGCGAGCTGTCCCAAGCCCACTACTGGGAAGAGCGTCTGCACGGTCTCGGTGTGCGGCGATGGCATGCAGACGGGCTACGAGGCCTGCGACTGCGGCACCAGCAACACGCCGCCCTTCCCGACCGGCTGCACCGGCCCGAACGGACTCTTCAACGGCGACGGCACAGGGTGCTCCAAGACTTGCACCAAGGAGCCCGTCTGCCGAACCGGCGGGACGACCCACCTCTGCTCGACGAGCTGCGGGAACGGCAACCTGGAGGCGGGTGAGCAGTGCGACGACGGCAACACGAACAACGGCGACGGCTGCTCGGCGCCGAAAGCCGACGGCACGGGCGGTTGTCAGCTCGAGGCGGGATTCACCTGCACGCCCACCCCGAAGCCCGATACGGCGACGTGCACGCAAGCGGGTGACTCGGGGCAATGCCTAGAGCTGCCCGTGAAGTATCGCGACTTCAAGAACGAGAGCGTGGCCGGCGGGCACCCCGACTTCTTCTACTATGGCGCCACTATTCCGAACCCGGTGACGGTCACCTCGACCACCCACGGGGCGATCCCCTTCAAGCAGCGCTACTGCATCCCGAACTCGGCGGGACCGGCCCGGAAGAACGACTCCACGGCCCGCTGCTGGGACCTGGCGAAGGCGAACCTGGATGCCAATGGGCGGCCGGCCTTCAACACCACTCGCAACGGCGGCGGCGCCAACGCCACCATGTGCGACTGCCAGTTCACCGACTGGAGCCACAACGGCGGCGACGGCAACCACGTCCCCGGCTACGGCGACGCGACGGTCGGGGCCGGAAAGCCCCTGGCGGGCCTCCCGTACGTCAGCTCGGGCAACGACATCGGCTCGCCCTGGTACAAGGGGCCGGCGCCGGTCGTGAGCAGCATGGGGACCACCTACGGCGGGACGTTCGCTCAGTGGTGGGCCGACGGCACCTACGAGACCGACGGGACGACGGCCAGCAAGCACGCGGTGTCGACCATCGAGCTGGCCCCGGTCGCGGGCGGCACGAACCTGTTTCGGTATTCCAGCGCGCCGCACAGCTTGTGGGGTGGGTTCTTCCCGATTGACCCGGCGGCGAACATGTTTCCCATCTACACCACGACCGGCAGCATGGCGGGCCCTGCGGGCCCCGGGGGCATCCGGATGATGCCCAGCGGCGAAGCGCTGCTCTGTAACATCTGGCCGTACTGGTACAGCGGCACCACGTTCGGGGCCGGCGCCGGCTGCAAGGGGGACCAGTACGTCTTCGCGCCGGCGTACGGGCCGCTGGTCACGTCGGACCCGGGCACGTGGTTCGGCATGAACATCGGTGGCGGCTACATCACGCAGGCCCAGGGCTGGTTCCACGACGCCTGGTTCTCGATCGAGGCGCGCTACCTGTTCGCGTTCAACGGGCCGTTCAACCTGCAGTTCTTCGGCGACGACGACACGTTCGTCTTCATCAACGGCGTCATGGTCATCGACCTAGGCGGCATCCACCAGCGGCTGCCGGGCAAGGTGGCCGTCGACGCAAACGGGATCGCCACCACCCAGGAGGGTGGCAACATCTACATGGCCTGCACGAACCCCGCGGGCCAGATGAACTGCCCGGCTGCCCCACCGGCGGGCTCCGCCGTCGGCGACATCGTTCCGTGCACCGGCGGCACCGATCCGGTGACCAAGGTCCCGTTCAACTCGACGTGTGCGGCCGGGAACACCACCTGCGATTGCCGCCAGCGGACGATCCCGGCGGCCACGATGGGCCTGGCGCCCCCGGCGGCCGGCCAGCCGGCGAACACCTACGAGATCGCCGTGTTCAGTCGGGACGGCGCTCCTTCGGAGTCGAACTTCCAGCTCTCCCTGAGCGGTTTCTCGACCACCATCTCGCAGTGCGGGCCTGCCTGCGGCGACGGCGTAGCGACGGGGGCCGAAGAGTGCGATTGCGGCAACGCCGGCACCACGCCGGCCGACCCATCTTGCGCCGGCATGAACAACAACGACACCGCCTACGGCGGATGCACGACCGCCTGCAAGTACGGCCCGTACTGCGGGGACGGCGTCATGAACGGAACCGAGGAGTGCGACAAAGGCGCGGCGAACGGCATCACCTATACCCCGACGGCCGATGCCAACGCCTGCACGCTGGCCTGCAAGCACGCCCACTTCTGCGGCGACGGTATCGTCGACGCCAGCGAGGGGGAGCTCTGCGATCAGGGACCCCTCAACGGACCGAACTCCGCCTGTTCCGCGATCTGCGGGATCAACATCGATACCGGCGGCGGCCTCTAGAGCGCCTCGCCGTTCGGCAGTTTTTTTGACGGCGCGGCCGGGCGCCTCAAAATGGGTCGGTGATGAGCTCACCGCCCGCGGTCGCGTTGCCATTGTCCGGTCCTGCCGCCTCGGGTCCGGAGGTGTCCGCGCGGACGTCGCGCCGGCAGGCGTTCGACCTCAAGGGCACGATGGCGTCGCTCACGGTGCTGCGGTTGCGGAGCACCGATCTGGCGCTGGTCGAGCGCCAGCTTCGGGTCAAGATCGCGCAGCTTCCGCACCTGTTCCTCGACGCGCCGGTGCTGGTGGATCTGGGCGCGCTGGGCGACGGCGCGACCGCGCTGGCGTTCGGCGAGCTCTGCCGTGCGCTGCGATCTTGCAAGCTGGTGCCGATCGCGGCGGCCAACGTCCCCGACGGGCTGCGCGGCGCGGTCACCGACGCCGGGCTGGGCGTCTGGCAGCCGCCGGCCCTGGGACGGACGCGCGGCGGCGGTGACGCAGAGCCCACAGATACCGCCATGACGGGAACGCCGTCGGTGGAAACGGGCGCGACCGAAATGCCGGCGACTGAAATGCCGGGGCCGGAAACCACACAGACCGAAGTTGCCCCGGCCGGCCCTTCCGCCGCGGCGCCTTCGGCCCGCGCGCCGCATGTCGGCCCGATGGTGGTGAGCAAGCCGGTGCGCGGCGGTCAGATCGTCTACGCGCAGAACAACGATCTGGTCGTGCTCGCCCCCGTCAACTCGGGCGCGCAGGTGATCGCCGACGGACACGTGCACATCTACGCGCCCCTGCGGGGGCGTGCGGTGGCCGGGGCCCAGGGGTTGGCGGGCGCGCGGATCTTCTGCCAGAAGCTAGAGGCTGAGCTGGTGGCGATCTCGGGCGCTTACATCATGGCCGAGGAGATTCCGCCCCAGTTTCACGGCCGCGCCGTCCAGATCTTCCTCGAGGGCGGGGAATGCCGGATCGCCTCGCTGTGAGAGGTCGCGGTGGGCGGAGACTTCCCTGAAGAATTGTCGCGAGCTCGGCACGGCGGAGCCCGTCGGGGAAGAAATCGTCGCAAAAAATTTGGCACCGTCGCCGAACACCCGTTGAATGGATCTCACAGAAGGAGGTTCACGTGTCTAAAGTCGTCGTAATCACATCGGGAAAAGGTGGCGTCGGTAAAACCACCACCAGCGCCAACATCGCGACCGGCATCGCCCAGCAGGGGAAGAAGACGGTGGCGATCGACTTCGACGTGGGGCTGCGGAACCTGGACCTGGTGATGGGCTGCGAGCGGCGGGTCGTCTACGACTTCGTGAACGTCATCCGCAACGAGGCCAAGCTGCAGCAGGCGCTGATCAAAGACAAGCGCGTGGAGAACCTCTACATCCTCCCGGCGTCGCAGACCCGCGACAAGGACGCGCTCGATCCCGAGGGCGTCGGTCGGATCATCGAGGAGCTCAAGCAGATGGGGTTCGAGTACATCATCTGCGACTCGCCGGCCGGCATCGAGAAGGGTGCCCAGATGGCGATGTACTTCGCCGACGAGGCGATCGTGGTGACGAACCCCGAGGTCTCGTCGGTGCGGGATTCGGACCGGGTGCTCGGCCTGCTGGCCGCCAAGACCAGCCGCGCCGAGATGGGTGGACCGGCCATCCGCACCCACCTGCTGCTCACGCGTTACTCGCCCCTGATGGTCAAGCGCGGCGAGATGCTGAGCGTGGGCGACGTGCTGGAGCTGCTGGGCATTCCGCTCCTCGGCGTGATTCCGGAGTCGAAGGCGGTCCTGCAATCTTCCAACAAGGGCTCGCCCGCGATCCTCGACGAGACGACCGACGTCGCGCAGGCCTACCTTGACGTCGTGTTTCGGTACCTGGGGCAAGAGCGCCAGCACCGATTCATCGAAGAAGAGAAGCGCAGCCTCTTCGGCCGCCTGTTCGGATAACCGCCCCGAAAACCGGTGAGGTCAATCATGGCGTTTTTCGACTACTTCAAACGGGCACCCAAATCGGCGTCGCTGGCCAAGGATCGTCTGTCGATCATCGTGGCGCGCGAGCGCACGGGCAGCCGCAGCGGCCCCGACTATCTGCCGGCGCTGCAGCAGGAATTGCTGGCGGTCATCGCCCGTTACGAGACCATCGATCTCGCGAACGTGACGGTGAACCTCGACAAGAGCGGCGGTTGCGAGGTCCTCGAGCTCAACATCGTTCTGCCCGACACGCCCCCGCCCCCGCCCCCGCGTCTTTCGGCGAGCGTCAGCGCATAAACGTTCGGCGTTCCAGGCGCTTTGGCGGGCGTCGGCCCGGAGCCAAGACGAGCCGACGCGCAAGCCCGACGCGCGAGTTTGACCCCGTACCTGGTGCCGGCTATGGTCGGCGACCGCGCAGGCGTCTGCGCCCGGAGTGAACATGGCTGGAACTGTCCCCATCGTCCCCCTCGACAGTGCCCGCGGCGCGCGCGCGGTCGGCAGCGACGCCAAATACCTCGCTCCGCTGGCGGTGCTCACCACCCTCTTCTTCATGTGGGGGTTCCTGACCTGCCTCAACGACATCATCATCCCGCACCTCAAGGCGGTCTTCGAGCTCAGTTACGCGAAGGCGATGCTGATCCAGTTCGCCTTCTTCACCGCGTACTTCGTGATGTCGCTGCCGTCGGGGAAGATCGTCACCCGCTTCGGCTACAAGAACGGGATCATCATCGGGCTGGGCGGCGCCGCGCTGGGCTGCCTGCTGTTCTATCCGGCCGCGGCGGTCCGCTCTTACAACCTGTTCCTGCTCGCGCTGTTCGTGCTGGCTTCGGGGATCACGCTGCTGCAGGTGGCCGCGAACCCTTTCGTCGCGGTGCTGGGCAAGCCGGAGACGGCGTCCTCGCGGTTGACGCTCACGCAGGCCTTCAATTCGCTGGGGACGACCATCGCGCCGCAGTTCGGGGCTCTCCTGATCCTCTCCACCGCCGCCAAGTCGGCAGGCGAGATCGGGCAGATGAGCCCGTCCGCCGCCGACGCGTACCGGTTGGCCGAGGCCTCGTCGGTGCAGCACCCCTACCTCGGGCTGGCGGCGACGCTGGTGCTGCTGGCGATCGCGATCGCGCTCTTCAAGCTCCCGAGGATCGAGGACGTCACGCCGGCCGCCGATCCGCTCGCCGGCGGCGAGCGCAAGAGCGCCTGGAGCTATCCCCACCTGGTGCTGGGGGCGATCGCCATCTTTCTCTACGTCGGGGGCGAGGTCTCGATCGGCAGCTTCCTGGTCAACTACTTCAAGGAGCCGTCGATCGGTGGCCTGACGGAAGCCGCCGGCGCGAGTCTCGTCTCCTGGTACTGGGGCGGTGCGATGGCGGGCCGCTTCATCGGGACCGTGACGCTGCGGACCTGGAAGCCGGCCAAGGTGCTCACGGCCCACGCGCTGGTCGCGGTCGTCCTGGTGCTGGTGACCATGGCGACGAGCGGCTCCATCGCCGTCTGGTCGGTCATCGCGGTCGGCTTCTTCAACTCGATCATGTTCCCGACCATCTTCACGCTCGCGATCGAAGGGCTCGGCAAGCACACCAGCCAGGGCTCGGGCATCTTGTGCATGGCCATCGTCGGCGGCGCCATCGTCCCGGTGGCGCAGGGGGCCCTGGCCGACGCGATCGGAATCCACCACGCCTTCATCGTGGCCGCGCTCTGCTACGTCTACATCGCCTGGTACGGGCTCAAGATGCGGCCCCCCGCGTTGTACGCGGCGGTGGAGGTCTGACCGCGCCGGGGCGGGCCAGCTCGCGTGGTATAAATCGCGGGCCTTGCGAAGCGATGCGCTGAAAAAGGGGATCAACCGCGCTCCGGCGCGGGCCATGCTGAAGGCGACCGGGCTCTCGGACGCCGATCTCGACAAGCCGCTCATCGCGGTCGCCAACACCTGGACCGACGCGACGCCGTGCAACCTGCACCTGCGGGAGCTCGGGGCCAAGGTCAAGGAGGGGATCCGCGCCGCGGGCGGCACGCCGATCGAGTTCAACACCATCGTCGTCTCCGACGGAATCAGCATGGGGACGGAGGGGATGCGGGCCTCGCTGATCTCGCGCGAGGTGATCGCCGACTCGATCGAGCTGGCGGTGCGCGGCGCCATGTGCGACGGCGTCATCGCGCTGTCCGGCTGCGACAAGACCATCCCCGGAACCATGATGGCGCTGGCCCGCCTGGACCGACCGGGTCTGATGCTGTACGGCGGGACGATCATGCCGGGCCGTTTTCACGACAAGGACGTCACCATCCAAGACGTGTTCGAGGCCGTCGGGGCCTGCGCCGCCGGGCGCATCAGCGAGAGCGAGCTGCGCGCGCTCGAGGACGTCGCCTGTCCGGGGGCGGGCGCCTGCGGCGGCCAGTACACCGCGAACACCATGTCGATGACGGGCGAGATGCTGGGCATCTCACCGATGGGCCTCAACGACATCCCCGCCGTCGATGCGCGGAAGGGGGCGGCCGCGGTCCGAGCCGGCAAGATCGTCATGCGCCTCGTCACCGAGGATCTGCGCCCGAGCAAGATCCTCACCCGCGCCGCTTTCGAGAATGCCATCACGGCCGTCGCCGCGACTGCGGGATCCACCAACGCCGTGCTGCACCTCATGGCGCTCGCCCACGAAGCGGGCATCGCGCTCACGCTGGAGGACTTCGACGAGATCTCGGCCCGCACGCCCACGCTGGCCGACCTCAAGCCGGGCGGCCGGTTCATGGCGACCGATTTCGAGCGCGCGGGCGGCGTCCGGTTGGTCGCCCGTCGGCTGCTGGAGGCGGGACTCCTCAAGGACAGCCCGACGGTCAGCGGCGCCGGCATCGTCGAAGAGGTGGAGTCGGCCATGGAGACCGCCGGTCAGGAGGTCGTTCGATCCCTCGACAATCCGGTCAGCCCGCGCGGTGGCTTCGCGATCGTGCGCGGATCCCTTTCGCCCGAAGGGGCGGTCGTCAAGCTGGCCGGCCACGCGCGCCGAAAGCACACCGGACCCGCGCGGGTGTTCGACTCCGAGGAGGACTGCTTTGCCGCGGTCCAGCGCCGCGAAATCAAGGCGGGCGACGTGGTCGTGATCCGTTACGAGGGGCCCAAGGGCGGCCCCGGGATGCGCGAGATGCTGGGGGTGACGGGCGCGCTGGTCGGCCAGAAGCTCGGCGACAGCGTCGTGCTCATCACCGACGGGCGTTTCTCCGGCGCGACCCACGGCTTCATGGTCGGCCACGTCGCGCCCGAGGCACAGGTCGGCGGTCCCATCGCGTTCGTCAAAGACGGCGATCTCATCACCCTCGACGTCGACGCGCGCCGCCTGGACGTGGCGGCCGATCTGGAATCGCGCAAGGCCGGCTGGAAGGCACCGGAGTGGCGCTTCAAGACCGGCGTCATGGCGAAGTACGCCGGCTCGGTCACGTCGGCCGCGCGGGGCGCGGTGACGCTGCCGGTTCTTCCCTGAGCGCTGAGGTCGGGCCGATCAGCGCGCGGGCGTCGGGAGACCGGCGGCGGCGGCGGCGCCGTTGGCGGCGACGATCAGCAGCGTGAGCCCCACCGTCAGCGCCAGATAGGTCGCCAGCACGGGACGATCGCCCACCGGCGGTGACCCGGTCTTGCCGGCCGCTCGGAAGGTCGCGCCGATCGCCAACAGGAACAGCATGCCGTCGACGCCCGACAGGGCGAGCACCCACAGCACGCCGGCGGTCAGGGCGCGCTGCCCGCGCGACAGGGCCGCGAACCCGCGCCCGCCGTCGAGCTGCCAGACGGGGATCAGGTTGAAGAGGTTGATCCAGGCGCCCACGCGCGCGATCGTGAGCAGCAGCGGGCTGCCCGTCGCCGAGCCTAGCGCCAGGAAGACGACGGCCGCGGCCGCGCCCCAGATGGGCCCCGCCAGTCCGACGCGCGCGTCCTCGCCGACGGTGGCGGGGTGCTGCTTGAGCCGCACGAAGGCGCCGAAGCCCGGGATGAACATCGGTGCGGTGGCCGCGATCCCGTAGCGCCGCAACCAGGCGACGTGCCCCATCTCGTGGACATAGATCGATGCGATCAATCCAAGCGCGAACCGCCAGCCGTACAGCATCGTGTAGACGCCGAGCGCGATCGCCATCGAGAGGAAGGTCTTGGCCTGCGCCAGACCGACCAGCAGCAGCTTCCCCTTGCCGAGGATCAGCAGGATGATCCATTTGAACTTCGCGACGAGGACGCCCAGCGCGCCCAGGCTGGCGAGGCCCTTGGAGCGACCGGACCCGGCGGGCTTGGGCCGGGCGCCGCCCGACGCGGCCGGCAACCGCGCGCTGCCGGCTTGCACCTTGGCGAGGACACGCGCGTGCTGCGTCGAGCCGACCGGAAGCAAATCCAGGATCTGGCGCCAGGCGTGGAGCGCGCCCGCCAGATCGCCCCCGGTTTCGGCGCGCTCGGCCTCGGCGGCCAGCTTCTTCAGCTCCTCGGCGTGAACCAACCGACCGCAGCTCGGGCACGCGAGCAAAGCCGGAGAGACCTGCGCGCTACACTCCGCGCAGACACGCGGGGAGACCACGGCGCCGGCGATCGTCACGGGATCGAGGGCGGCGGAAGGCCGCCACCGGGCGCCGCCGCCACGGCCGGGGGCGCCGCGCTGCCGAAACGGAACGGCCCCGACAGCGGCACACGCCTGTTGATCTTCCACGCCTCGTAGAGCGCGATACCGATGATCAGGATCCCCATGAAGTTGCTGGCGTCGCCCAAGAATGGCGACGCGAACGCCAGCCCGAATATTAGCAGGACGGCAAAGACGAGGCCGCCGGCGCCGCCCGTGGGCTTGGCGCCCTCGCGATCCGAGGCTTCTCCGAGGGGGACAAGCGGGGATCGTCTGGATCGTTCGGATCGTCCGGGCGAATCCCCGTCGGGCGCGCCGGCCGTGGCCGATTGCGCGGAGCGGGTGGCCTCGGATTCCGCGAGCCCTTTGACGATCAGCGGGACATAGCTGGCGGTGATCGAAACGTACGTGAGCACCATGGCGAGCGTCTGGGTGCGCCAACCGCCTAGACCCTGGGCCCCCTTGCGCACCGCTCTGCCGACCAAGAGCCCGATGCCGATCGCGAGGAGGCCAAACTCGTGGTTGGTGATCTTGACGATCGCGAACCAGGCGATCGTGCCCAGCACCGCCGCACCGGCCCCGAACAACAGCCCGCGCGGCAGCGAGCCGCCGCCCCGCTTCGATCCCGACAGGGCGCCCGCACAGGGGCCGCAGATGATGTTTTGCGCGATCTCGAAGTACTCGCCCCCGATCGGCCGCTTGCAGAGGCGGCAGGCCCGGGCTTCGTCCGGCGTCGCGAGGTCGACCTTGTCGAACTGCAACCCCGCGTCCTCGCCGTCGCCGTCGCCCATTTTGGGGCAGCTTAATCCCGCGGGCCATCGGTTGGGAACCGACTGAAGGATTCCCACAGCGCCTTCACCAGCGGCGAGCCCAGCTTCTTGCGCTGCGCGCAAACGCCGACCCGAAATTCGCCCAGCGCGGCCTGGCCGTCGTCGGCGTCGAGCACCCGCACCTTGGACGAAAGCGGGCTCTCTTCGAGGACGATGCGTGGGACGATCCCGACGCCGCAACCCAGGCTGACCAGCGCCAGGATCGCCTCGCTTCCCGCGATCTCGCCGTAGACCTGGGGCGTGATGCGCCGGCTGCGGAACCAGCGATCGGCGCTCTGCCGCGCCTGACCGGACGACGGCAGCACCAGCGGAAGCTCGGCCCAGGGGATCGGGCGGCGGTGGCAGAGGCGCTCGACCTCGCAGGCGGCGCGCGGCGCCGCGAACACGAGCGGTGTGTGCAGCAACACCCGCGCGACCAGCGCCCGCGGCACCCGCTGCGGAATGGCGGCCACGCTCACGTCGACGTGCCCCTCCGCGAGGCGCTCCAGCGCGTCGGCGGCGTACCCGGTCTCGAGCTGGATGTGGATGTCGGGGTGCCGCTGGCGGAAGGCGCTGAGGAGCTCCGGGAGAAAAGTCTGGCAGGCGGTCACCGACGCAAAGAGGACGATGGTCCCCGAGAGGGTCTCGCGCCGCCCTTGCAGATCGCGCTTGAGGCCGTCCCAGCGCTCGAGCGTCTCGCGCGCGTGTGCCGCGAAGCGCGTGCCCTCGGGCGTCAGCCGTACCGAGCGCCGATCCCGCTCGAAGAGCGGCCACCCGGCCTCGCGCTCGAGGCGCTGGATGCCGCGCGAAAGGGCCGACGGGCTGAC
>Ga0209863_10000548_pt1 | contig 18092 bp, 17 predicted proteins | sample OrgsoiDNA2013046_FD_185796 | JGI IMG/M metagenome (GOLD analysis project Ga0209863, IMG submission 185796) | Permafrost soil microbial communities from the Arctic, to analyse light accelerated degradation of dissolved organic matter (DOM) -... | ecosystem: Environmental > Terrestrial > Soil >...
GGCGGTCGGCAGGTGGTAGCCGCCCGCCGGCGCCGGCAGCGGATCGTAGAAGAAGCTGTCCAGCGTCTCGCGATGACAGGCGCCGCCCAGCAGCGCCCCGACGAACGCGATCGGCAGCAGGCGCTTGCCGGCGTGTTCGCGGCCAGTGCGATGCTTCACGGCGTCTCCCCAAGGTAGCGGGTCACGCCGAGGAGGACACTCAGGTAGCCGTGGCTGTCGGGCGAGATCCAGGTGGGCGCGGTCGGCGCGACGTCGTAGTACGGGGCCAGCCACTTCGCCTCCAGCGTGAGACCGAACCGGCCGACCCGCAACTCGCCGCCGCCGAGCGGTCCCACCACGATCCGGGTCGGCGAGCCGAAGGCGAGCGCGTCGTCGATGCCGATGTAGATCAGGTGCCGCCGGCGCACGCGCCAGGCGGCGGCCAGCGTGACCTGTGGAAAGACGCGCGCCGCGTCGAAATCGGTGATCAGATGAACGGAGCCCGCGACGGTCACCGTGGGGACGGCACCCGCCTCACGGATGATCGGGTGATAGGCGACGCCCGGCTCGAGGTGCAGATCGCCGTAGAGCGCGGCGGTCGCGTCGGCGTGCGCCGTGACCTCCAAATCGTCGCGCACGCCGTAGGCGCCCCCCAGGGTCAGGATCGGCGCCGGGATGTCGACGCTGCCCACCACAACCAGTGGCCCGCCCAGCGACGCGTTCAGCGCGCCGTTCCCGCGCCCGAGCGGTCGCACGGTGTGCGTCGTCGAACAGGCGGCGATGGCCGAGGCGAGCAACAGCGCCACAGACCAAGACCGTTCGGGAATTCCCCCGGCGCTCACGGGCTCATGATAACGGCGTATCCTTCCGGCTTGGCAATCGAGATCCGCGACCACGTCCCGCTCGGGCCGCTCACCACCCTGGAGCTGGGCGGAAACGCGCGACACTTCGTCGACGCCCGCGAAGAAGCCGACGTCATCGAGGCCCTGGCCTGGGCGGAGGAACGTCGGGCTCCAGTCCTGATCCTGGGCGGTGGTTCCAACCTGGTCGTCGCCGATGCGGGCTTCGCCGGCCTGGTCGTTCGGATCGGCACGCGCGGGCGACGGTTCGAACCGGCCCCGACGTCGGGCGAGGTCGGGCTCACCGCCGCGGCCGGCGAGCCTTGGGACGATCTCGTGTCCGAAGCGGTCGCCCGCGGTCTGGCCGGCCTCGAGTGTCTCTCCGGCATTCCCGGCCTGGTCGGCGCGACGCCCATCCAGAACGTCGGCGCCTACGGTCAGGAGGTGGCCGAAACCATCCGCGCCGTCCGGGTGGTGGAACGCGGCAGCGGGCGGATCCGGGTTTTGGCGCCGGCAGACTGCGGGTTCGGTTACCGCGACAGCCTGTTCAAGCGCGATCCCCAGCGCTTCGTGGTCCTCGCGGTCAGCTTTGGCCTGCGTCCCGGCGGCGCGCCGACCACCCGCTACCGCGAGCTCGCCGAAACCCTCTCGGCTCACGAAACTCCGACCCTCGCCGACGCGCGAAATGCCGTACTGGGGCTGCGCCGCAAGAAATCGATGCTGATCACCGCCGGCGATCCCAATCGGCGCAGCGTCGGTTCCTTCTTCATGAACCCCGTTCTCGGCGCCGCCGAGGCCGCGGCGGTGGGCGCGCGCGCCGTCGCCGCGGGCGAGAGCGCCACGCCCGGCGATATGCCGAGCTGGCCGGCGGCTGGCGGTCGGATCAAACTGTCGGCGGCCTGGCTCATCGAACGGGCCGGCTGGCCCAAGGGGCTGCGGCGCGGTCCGGTCGGCGTCTCCGGCGCGCACACGCTGGCGCTAGTGCACCACGGCGGCGGCACCACCGCCGCCCTGGTGGCGCTGGCGCGCGACATCCGCGACGCGGTTCGCGCGCGGTTCGGCGTGGAGCTGGTTCCCGAGCCGACTTTCGTCGGCCTGTCGTGGAACCCCGGCCCCGCCTGAGCATCCAATCGGCGATCCTGGATCCCCGGGCAAATCGGCGTTGACAACACCGTCGGCCTGACTACAGTTATTCAAAATATGAACCGCCGTTCACTCACTGAACCTCAACCCCAAAGCCTGCGCGAGCGTTTCCGCGAGACGACCGTGCAGGCGGTGTTGGCGGCGGCCGAGGAGGTATTTGCCGACGCCGGGCTGCACGCCGCGCACATGGGCGAGATCGCGACCCGCGCCGGCGTATCGGTCGGGACCCTCTACAACCATTTCGCGGACCGCGAGGCGCTGCTGGCCGGCCTGATGGAGGCGCGCTTCGCCGAGATGCTGGCCGACATGGACGCGGCGCTGCGCGCGAGCGCCGGGCGACCGTTTCGCGAACGTCTTCGAATGCTCCTCATCGCCAAGCTCGGCTACTGGGACCGGCACCGGAAATTCGTCCAGATCGTTCTGCAGGGCGAGACCGGCCGCTACCAGCAGACCTTCCCGCACGCCTGGGGAAAGATGAAGACCAAGATGCGCGAGATTCACGCCCGCGCCGAGAAGGTGATGGTTCAGGGGATCAAGGAGAAGGCGGTGCGTCCCGAGCTGGCCGATCTGGCCTCCTTCTTCCTGATCGGGATGATGCGGTCGCTGGTCATCCGCGACGTGGTGCTGGGCATCGGCGAAGGCCTCTCGATGGAAGTGGATCGGTTGCTGGCGGCGTTCCTGGGCGGGGTCGGCGCGTGACCGCCGCCGCCTCGACCTTCATTTCAGCGCCGACGCGCGCGCCGGTCAACAAGTGGCTGGTCACGCTCTCGGTGACGTTCGGGACGTTGATGGGCGCCATCGACACCTCGATCGTCGCGGTCGCCACCCCGCACCTGTCCGGCTCGCTCGGCGCCACCGTCGAGGAGATGACCTGGGTGACCACCGGGTTCGTGATCGCGACGGTGGTGGTGATGCCGCTGACCGCGTTCCTGGGCCGCTTCTTCGGGCAGAAGCGGGTCTACCTATTTTCGCTGGGCCTGTTCCTGTTCGGATCGGCGCTGTGCGGCCTCGCGCGCTCGCTCCCGATGATGGTCGCCTGCCGCGCGCTGCAGGGGATGGGCGCCGGGGCGCTGCAACCGACCGAGCAGGCCATCTTGCGCCAGACCTTCCCGCCCGAGGAGCAAGGGATGGCGATGGCGCTCTTCGGATTGGCGGTCGTGGTCGGACCTGCGGCCGGCCCGGTGCTGGGCGGCTACATCATCGACAACATGAACTGGCCCTGGATCTTCTACATCAACATCCCGGTCGGCCTGCTCGGCATCTTCATGGTGACCCGCTTCGTGCACGAGCCGGAAGACATTCGCGCCGCCAACCACGCCCGCGCCGCCGAGCAGCGCAAGAACCTGGACTGGCAGGGCGTCCTCCTGATGACGACTGGCCTCGCCTCGCTGCAATACGTCCTCGAAGAGGGCAGCCGCAACGACTGGTTCTCCTCGACGGCGATCGCGGTCACCGCCTTCCTGGCCGTCTTCCTGCTGACGGCCTTCGTCATCCGCGAGCTGACCGCCCCGGTGCCGGCGGTCGATTTGTCGCTCTTCAAGGATCGGGTGTTTCTCTCGGGAACCATCATCGGGTCGATGATGTTCGCGATCTTGATGTCGATCACCTTCCTGCTGCCCCTCTTCATGCAGCAACTGCTCGGGTTCTCCGCGGTCCAGGCGGGCACCGCGCTCATGCCGCGCGCGCTCGCCATGATGGTGGCGATCCCGCTGGTGGGGCGCCTCTACAACTACGTGCAGCCGCGCATCCTGGTGATCGCGGGCGTCGCGCTGGTCGCGCTCAGCGCCTACGAGATGTCGCACTACACCCTGGACACGGGCGGCCACTCGGTGGTCGCCGCGATCATCCTGCAAGGCTTCGGCTTCGCGGCGCTGTTCGTGCCGCTCACCACCGTGGCGCTGGCCAGCATCCCGCGCTACCGAATGACCGACGCGACCGGGCTCAACTCGCTGCTGCGCCAGATCGGCGGGTCGCTGGGGCTGGCGGCGTTCGCCACCCTGCTCCCGCATTTCGTGCAGACCGCGCGCGCGGGCCTGGTGGCGCACGTCGTGGGCGGGCGGCCCGAGGTGATGCAGCGCCTGGGCGGCATCCAGGCCGGCCTCGTCGCACGCGGCCTCGATCCAGGCGCGGCGCGCGAGACGGCCGGTCGCGTCCTCGACGGGATGCTCAACCGACAGGCGACGCTGCTGGCCTTCGAGCGGATGTTCGTTCTGGCCGGCGTCGCCTTCCTGTTCGTCATTCCGTTCGCGTTGCTGCTCAAACCTCCCGCCGGTTCGCGCACCAAGCGCGTCGATCTCCACTGAGTCACCCCAGAAAAAGCCGACCAAAAGCGAGAACAAAGACATGGATACCGCCGCACAAACCAGCAATGGATCGTCACCCGTTCTAACCGCATCGGCCGCGCCAACCGTATTGGCCGCGCCAAGCGCGTCGGCCGCGTCGGCGGCCGCACCCGCGGTCGTCGTCCCCAAGGACCGGCCCGAGGCGCCGCCCAAGCGCCGCCGCCGGCCATTCTTGATTCTCGGCATCATCGCCGTCCTGACGATCGCCGGGATCGGCCTTTACACGATGGCGACCGGAGGCCGCGAGAACACCGACGACGCGCAGGTCGCCGCGGACATGGTGCCGATCGCGACCCGCGTGGCCGGCGCGGTGACGCGTCTTCACATCCACGAAAATCAGCTGGTCAAGCGGGGCGATCTCCTGATCGAGATCGATCCGGCCGACTACGAAGCGCGGGTCCAGCAGGCCGAGGCCGAGCTGTCGATCGGCAAGGCGCAGGCGGAGGTCGCCGATGCGCAGGTGCAGATCGTCGATGCGACCTCCAAGGGCGGCCTCGCCACCGCGCGGGCGGCGCTCACCGGCTCGACGGCCGGCGTGAGCAGCGCCGACGCGCAGGTTCTGGCGTCGCACGCCGACCTGGCGCGCGCCGACGCCGAGCTCCGGAAGGCCGAGATCGATCTCAAGCGGGCCCAGACGCTGAGACAGGCAAACGCCGCGACGCAGGAGCGGCTCGACGGCGCCCAGATCGCCTTCGACAGCGCGCGCGCCGCGAAGTCACAGGCGGAGGCGCAGGTCGCGCTGTCCGAGGACGCACGGCGCGGTGCCCAGAGCCGGGTCGGAGAGGCGCGCGGGCGGGTGAGCCAGAGCGCGCCGGTGGCGCCGCAGATCGCGGCCGCTCGCGCCAGCTCGGATCTGGCGAATGCGCGCGTGCGCAGCGCCGAGGCCGCGCTGGCGCTGGCCACCCTGCAGCTCGGCTACACCCGCATCGCCGCGCCGGCCGACGGCTACGCGTCGAAGCTCACGGTGCACGAGGGGCAGCTGGTCTCCGTCGGCCAGCCGCTCATCGAGCTGGTTCCGGCCGCCACCTACCTCATCGCCAATTTCAAGGAGACCCAGGTGGGCCGCATGAAGATCGGCCACCCGGCCGAGATCGAGCTCGACGCCCTCCCCGGCCGCAAGTTCGAGGGGAAGGTCGAGAGTCTCTCCGGCGGCACCGGCGCCAGCTTCTCGCTCCTGCCGGCCGACAACGCGACCGGCAACTTCGTCAAGGTCGTCCAGCGCGTCCCGGTGCGGATCGCCTGGGTGAACCCGCCCGCCGACCTGGGCCTGAGCCTGCGCGCGGGTCTGTCGGCCGACGTCACCGTCGATGTGAGGCCATGATCATGCGTCATCTCGAGCGCAGCACGGGAAGAGGGATCCGTCTCGGCGCCGGCGCCGGCGCCCTTTTGGCCATCGCGATGGGCGTGGTCGCCGGGCGGGCCGCGGAGGCCGCCCCCCGCGCGCTCGACATCGACGACGCCGTCGCCCTGGCGCTGAGCACGAATCCGCATCTGGCCGCGGCTCGCGAGCGGGCGCATGCCGGCGAAGAAGGGATTACCTCCGCCGACCGGCGGATGCTCCCCTCCATCCACGTCAGCGAGGAGCTCCAGTATTACAACGCGCCCTTCGCCATCAGCTTCGCGATCCCAGGCGTGATGGCGGGCCCCCCGTTCACCGTTCGCGACCAGACCACCAACACCTTCGTCGCCTCCGCCGATCAGCCGGTGCTGAGCCTGCTGCGCGCCAACCACGAGCGGGAGACGCTGGTCGAGCAGAGCGCGGCCGATCGCGCGCAGATCGCCGCCGCCGAAGCGGACGTCCGCCAGAACGTCGAGACGCAGTTCCTGCGCATCTTCGAAGCCCAGGCCCTCGAACAGATCGCCGCCTCGTCGGTGCGGGAGCTCTCCGACCAGGTCACGGTGGCCAAGGCACGTCTCGCGAGCGGCGTCATTACGCAAGCGGATCTCCTGCGCATCGAGGTCGCGGTCGCGAATGCGCAGCAGCAGGGCCTGGAAGCCCACAGCCAGGGGCAGATCGCGCGCGCGCAGCTCTTCGCCGCCATCGGCCTGCCTCCCGCCGATGCCGCCGAGATGACGCTGGTCGAGCCGTCCGAGAGACTGAACGGCGCCCGCGCCCGGGCCGCCGCTCCGTCGTTGACGTCGCTGCTCCCCCAGACCCAGGCCAGGCGACCCGAGCTCGCGCAACAATTGCACCTGGTGGCGGCCGCCGACCGGCAGGCCAGCGCGCGGGCCTACGCCCTTCTGCCCGACGTCGACCTCGAGGCGGCCTACCTCCGCATCGATGGCCAGCCGTTTTCGCCGAAGAACTCGGCGTACGTCGGGGTCAAGGCCCAGTGGGCGATCTGGGAATGGGGCGCCGCCCTTCACCAGCGGCGCGCCGCCGAAGCGCTGGCCGACGCCGCGCGCCGCGACCGCGACATGCTGGAGCGCCAGATCGAGGCGGAGCTTGCCGCCAGCCTGGCTCAGGGCGACGCCGCCCGCGGCGCGGTCGACAGCGCCGGGAAAGCCGTCGCCAGCGCCGAAGAGGCCTACCGGGTCACCGACGCCGCGCTCAAGGCCGGCGCCGCGACCACCACCGACCTATTGGAATCTCAGGCCGCACTCACCCAGGCGCGCCTCAACCTGACACGCGCGCAATACGAGCTGGTCCTGTCAGAGGTGGCCCTCACGCACGCCACCGGCGGCTGACCGTTGCGGAGCCGGCGCGATCGTGAAAAAATGATCGTACACCCCATGCGCACCTTGTCGAAGCTCCTGCTCCTGCTGGCGATCGCCGTCGGCGTTCCGTCCCTTCCGTCGCCGGCCCTGGCCTCCGGAGCCTCCGCCGCCGTCCAGGGTCGGCGGCATCGCCCCCGCCACCGCGCGCACCACCGCGAGCGACGCCACGAAGAGCGACGCCACGAAGAGCGCAACGATCACCCCGGCGAGTTGTAGGGTTCGGGACCCTGGCGGGATCGCGCGCCCGCCGGGCTACGGCCCGGCGTCCAGATGCGGGGGACAGATCGTCGGATCTGGATTGGGCGATCTCGAACAAATCGGGTTCGCGATCCAGGCGTCGAGGACCTTCAGCGCCCAGTCGTCGAGCAGAGGTGCGGGCGGCGGCGGCATCGGCAGAACTGCGGCGTGGATCTTCCCCTTTAGTGTGGCCTTCGCGCAGGCAAGCGCACCAACTTTGCCCGCGGCCGTGTACACGTTGAGATAGTAGGGGGTGGTGCTGATGGCGTCGGACGCCAACAAGGCCCCATCGGGTCCAGTCGGCTGGGTGGCGGTGTTGATCGTTCCCCCGTCGGGACCGGCGCCATGGCACCGGATGCAATGGGCCATGAAGATCGGGCGGGCGTCGGTGTCGTACGCCGGCTCTGCCGGGACAGGAGGCCCGCAGCCGACCACCAGCGCCAACGCAACCAACGCCAGGGGCGGTCCCAGCCGCGACGCATTCCACAGAGGTCGCCTCGCCATGGCCGTCCTCACAAGTAATAGTGCAGCTGGAGCATGAAGAGCGACGCCTTCGGGCCTTCGCTGGCGGCCCCGGCGCCGATGATCTGGTACTGCCCGAACAGCACCAGCTCGAAGTGGGCCCAGGGGAAGAAGTTTACCTCCGCGTCGAATCCGTTGTGCGCCGTCGTCGCCAGCGACAGATCCTCCTGGTAGCGCTCGTAGGCGATACCCGCCATGAGCCCCCGCACCGGAAAGAACGTGGCGCCCAGATAGGAGACGAGCTGGTTCTCGGGGTACGAAGCCGCGCCATTTATCAGCTGGCGGATGAAGTCAGCCTCGCCCAGGAACAAGACCCGCGCCGGCTCGAGCCAGAGTTTGCCGACGGCGCCCCCCTGATAGCGCGCGGTCTCGCCGCTGTTGCCGACCCGCCCCTGCAGCGCCAACGCCGACATCCCGGCGAAGCGTTTCTCGACATAGAGCGCTCCCCCCGACTCGCGTAGCCCCACGGATTGCAGCGGATTCGGGAAGTTCGGGGGCGGCGGCGTGAACCCCGAGACGTGCAGCTCCCAGTCGTCGCCGACGTAGCCGCCCGACACCGTGTAGGTCTCGTCGTAGAGATCGTAGCCGGTGTAGCGGCGCACATAGAAGGTGTGCTCGACGAAGCGCAACCCGTAGGGCGCGAAGAACCGGCCGGCGCGCAGATAGACCCCGGTCGCGCTCGGCCGCCACATCAGGTAGTGCTCGCGCGAGATGAAGCGGTCGCTGATGGACTCGATGCGCCCCTCGACCGACGAACCGGCCGGGCGGACGTCGCCCCGCGCGCCCCCTTCGAGGTAGAGCGACACTTGATCGCCGAACGCGAGGCGCGCGTAGAGGTCGGACTGCATCGGGAATGCGGCGTATTCGGGCGACTCGGGGCCACCGACCTCGTTGCGCAGCGCCGCCAGGCGGATGTCGGCGCCCAGGGCCAACCAGGAGGGGGGATCGAGCAGGCCGTGCAGGAACGCCCCGTCGCCACCCAGGCTGATCGTGTCGCCCGCCTCGTCGCGCCCCCACGAGGTGATGAGCCCCCCGCCGGCGGGTGAATAGTGGCACTGGCTGCATCGGGTGGTGCCGGAGCTGAACTGGAACTGCGGGTAGGCCGAGGCCCGACCGCCCAGCGCGATGAGGGCGAGGGCCGCCGCGAGCGCACAGAATGTAAATCGTCGCATCTGGTTCGACCGTCAGTTGTTCGGGGCGCCGTCGGTGATCCAGGATTCGATGAGCGCGATGTCCGCTTGGGGCAGCGGCACGTCGGGGGGCATACGGAGCGACCCCTCTGCGTTCATGAGCGAAATCACCGTCGATTGGTCGGGCAGCTTCGGGATGACGTAGAAGCCGTTGATGAGCGTGTAGTACCCGATCTCCCGCGCGTGCAGGTCGACGCCGCCCCGCTGGCTGATGGCGGAGTGGCAGCTCACCGTGGCGCAGCTCGGCTCGACGATGCTCGCGGCGATGAACGACCACTTCTGGGGACGATCGTCGACCGAGCCGCCACAGCCGGTCGCGGCCAGGGCGCCAAGCACGGCGATACCGGCTAACAAAGCCAGGCTACGCGGGGGCATGCGCGGATTATGCATCAAGGACGATCCGGCTCAACTTCGATAGAGGATATCCATAGCGGTAGCTCACGGTCGGTGCCAAGTGCAATTTCGCTGTCCGCGCGCAACTCCACGCGCAACTTTCCGCCGCCGTGGACGGCCACCCCCGCGAGTGTGATCGGAATTCCAGCCGTTGGCCAAGACGCATGTGCCAGATTGGCGCCCCCCACAACGAGGTCGACCGTAGCCGGAGCGGCGGTGGTGGCGACGCTCTCCGCGCGCATCGAGACCCGGTAGCGTCCCGCCGGCACGTCGAGATCCGCGGCAACCGCCGCGTGCGCCACGGCGAGCCGGAGGCCGAACCCGTCCCACACCCCGCGGAGCGGCGAGGGGCCCTGACCCGGGATCGGCGTGGTCGCACGAAAGCTACAGAGTCGCTTGGTCCCGTCGACGTCACAGACGCAGACGGCCCAACGGGTGTTGTCGCGAAGGCCGGCGCCGGCCTCGAGAAGACGGGGCCAGCCCAGAAAGATCAGCGCGATGGCGCCCAGGCCGGCCAGGGCCTCGGTCGCGATGCGCAGTCGCGTCCCGTCGTTCCCGCCGCGCACCACGCCGCGCAAGCCGGTGGCGATCCAGACCACGCCCGCTCCCGCGAACGGCATCAGCAGCACCACGATCGCCAGCTGGTAGCGAACCTCGGCGAAGAAGATCGTGTAGAGCACGGTCAGCGCCAGCGGCATGGGCAGCAGCGCCAGCGCCGGCCAGTTCCGGCCCCCGACAGCGGCCACGATCCCGAGCACCACGGCCGCGACCACGAAATACCAGAAGTCGTCGACCACCTGCTCGATGCGGAGGCGGTGAATGTCGAACCAGCCCCCGCCGGGCAGCACGCTCTGGCGGTAGAGCGGCCAGTAGAGAAGGGCCCGCTCGTTGCTGAGCAAACGATCCGCCTTGGCCGCCAGCAGGCCGAGCGCGTAGCGCGGCTCGAACGCGGTCCACGTCTTGGCGAGCGCGTAGGCGGCGCGGTCGGCCTGCCGGTGGGGCGGCTCGAAGAGCCGGTAGCCGGTCCCTTCGGTGAAGAGCCGGTTGAGCGATCGACTGTACGTGCCCTCGGAGTTCGGGTTGGCCCCCACCAGCGCCGTGTGGCCGCCGTGGCTGTCGGTCAGAAAGAACTCGCCGTAGAGGTGGCGATTGCGCAGCCCCCACGGCAACAGGATCAAGAACGCGACCGCCGCCGCCGCCAGCGCGCGCGTCACCACGTGGATCCACTGCGCGCCGCGCGCCCGAAAATACGGCGCCGCCAGCAGCGCCAGCGGGAGCGCGACCGCGCGGACATACGCCGCCAGACCCAACACCGCCCCGAACAGGACCGGTGCCCCCAGCGGACGATGCGCGGTGTTGCGCGCGAGCAGCCAGACCGCCAGCGCCAGCAGCGCGGCCGCCGGCATGTCGGTGCCGGTCACGCTCGCCACGGCGATCCCGGCCGGCCAGAACGCGCAGAGCAGCCCCGCCACGATCGCCGCCGCGCGCCCGAAGACCGCGCGCGCCGTCCCGTACACCGCGGCGGTGGCGAGCCCCCCCGACGCGACCCCGATCAACTTGATCGCGGTCAACCCGCCGCCCAGCGCATCGACCGCCGCGACCAGGAAGACGTAGCCCGGCATGTAGATGAATTCGGGATCGAAGCTGTGGTGCTCGACCAGATAGCGCGCCGATTCGATGTACATCGCGAAGTCGCCGACCGGCCGGGTCGGCACCACCAGCACCCAGAGCAGGCGCACGCCGATCGCGAGAGCGGTGAGCAGGAGCCCCACGGGACGGTTATAACTGCCTACGGCGCGAAACGGCGAATCAGCGATTTCGCGGCGAGGCGAGCGAATACGACGTCATCCGACCAGACCGCGCCGCCGAGATCGCGCGCCACCTGCGCGACGTGGGCGTCCGGGGTGGAGACGGTGAGGCCCCTGCGGGCGGCGGCGGACCGCAAATTGCCGACGCGGAACCAATGATCGATCGGCGTCGGGGCGAGCGGGAGATCTCGGAGAAATCCCTCCAGGCGACGTCGCTCCCCCGCGGCGAGCGGCGCGCTCACCAGCTCGGCAGCCACGATCGGGGGCAGCACCACGTCCCCGTCGTGGAGCGCTTGCTCCAACCGGGACAAGCTGCGGCCGCGGAAAAAATCCACCCAGACGGTGGTGTCAACGACCAGCGCGCTCACGGGACGCGTCCAGGTCGATCCGAAGGTCGAGCTTTCCTTTCAAGGCCATGGCCTTGGTGTAGGCGCGGCGGCGGGCCAGAAGCTGTAGTCCCTGCACGATGGTCTCGGTCATTCCGACGCCGGTGACCTCGCCGGCGTCTTCGAGCAGGTGCCGCGGCAGGTTCACGGTGACCCGTTTTATCGCGGGGGATGACATATGCTCATACTGACCGACGTATGTATGCTCGTCAAGATGAAGACATTCGGTCGGTGGTCCAACTCGTCCGCAAGGCTGCAGAAGAGCTCTGGGCGATCGGGCCCATGCCATCGGGATCGGCGCGCTCCGCCCGTGATCTCGAAGGAACACCCGCCCGCGCCGTCGAAGCCGCGAGCAACAGCTCACCGGTTTTGCACCGTCGAAGATGAGCGCGCTTGCGCGGTGGTAGGAATCCCGGCAGCATTGAAACGGGTCATGTCCCTCCCGGCAAAGCGGCGCGCGACGTACCAGGATCTGCTGGCCGTCCCACCGCACTTGGTCGCCGAGATCATCGACGGTGAGTTGACGACCAGCCCGCGGCCGGCGCCCCGACACACGCGCGCGTCCTCGCGGCTCGGTGGCGTGCTGGACGGTCCTTTCGACCGTGGTGCCGGGGGACCCGGAGGTTGGATCATCCTAGACGAACCGGAGCTCCATCATCGCGGGGACGTTCTCGTGCCGGACCTGGCGGGATGGCGTCGTGAACGGTTGCCCAAGCTGCCGGACACGGCCTACTTCGAGCTGGCCCCGGACTGGGTCTGCGAGATCTTGTCGCCGTCGACCGAAGCCGCTGATCGCGCGGGCAAGATGCCCATCTACGCACGCGAAGGCGTCGAGCACGCTTGGCTCATCAACCCGCTCAGCCGAACACTGGAGGTGTTCCGTCTCGGCGGCAGCTCCTGGCTGCTGGCCACGACCTTTCGAGGCGATCGTACGGCTCGCGTAGAACCGTTCGACGCGATCGAGATCGACATCGGGTCGCTGTGGGCGGATTGAGACACCGCTGCCGCCTACAGCCCCGTCCGGTCGACCACGATCCAGTGACCGAAGCGCCTTCCCCCACGGCGCGGCCAATCCGGCAACCGCTCCGGCCACCCCCCCGGACGATCGTAACCGACGATGTACGCGGCTCCGGTGGTGAGCATGCTCTCCCGCATCGTGGCGCGCGGCTCGCGGGTGACAATGAGCGTGACGGACTCGGTCCAGGGGATGCCGGCGGCGTGGGCGATGCCGATCTCGGCGAAAGAAAACGGCTCGATCATCACGGGTGCGCCGGGCGGGCGGACGGAGCGCAGGTGGGTGGCGAGCGCGCGGTCCTCGCCGTCGAGGCGGGTGAGCGCGCCCATTGACTCGGCGCCGGCCCAGATCCGCTCGCGGCCGATGGTGGCGACCAGCCAGACGGCAACCGAAAACAGCGCGCCCGCCGCGAAGGTCGCGACGCGGAACGCCCGCGCACGCGGGAGCGGAATCGCGGCGGCGGCGAGCGGCAAGAGCAGCGCACCCGGCACCAACGCGAATCGCGCCAGCGGCTCGAAGCTCTGAAAAACCAGACCGCGTCCGAGGTAGAGGGCCGGGGGGCCCAGCGCCGCCACCACTACGATCCAGATCTCGCTCGGCAATTCGCGCCACCGACGCACCAGCACGGTCGCGGCGAGCAGCAAGCCAGGCAACGTCATCGCGGCGACGAATGCCAGCGACCAGACGCCCACTTGGCGCACGCGTCCCAGCAGCGCGCCGTAGTGCGCGCTCGCGGTCGCTGCCAGACCGGCGTGGTCGTTCGAGATGTAGTGGGCGAAGAACAGCGGATCGCCCCCGGCGCGCGCGCCCCAGAGCAGCCAGGCCGCGGGGAAAATCGCGGCGGTTGCGGCGAAGATCGCCAGGCCGCCCATCGGCGCCCCCTGCCCGCTCTTGCCGGGACTCCGGCTCGAAAACAGCCAGGCGGCGACGACCACCAGCGGCAGCGCAATCCAGGCGTCGTAACGCGTGACCGCCGCCAGCGAAGCACAAAGGCCCGCCAGGGCAAACGTGCGCAACCGACCGGTCGCGATCCCCGCCAGCAGGCGCTCGAGCGCCAGTACCCAGAGCAGCAGGTACAGCGCTTCGCTCGACGCCGTCGTCGACGCCTGGATGTGCAGCGGCGAGACCGCCAGCGCGAACGCCGCCAGCTCCGCGCGCCGATCCGTGGCCGCCGGCTCGCGCCCTGCGGCGTCTGCGCCTCCGAACGATCCGATCAGCCTCCGCGCGAAGGCCAGAAACGGGAAGAAGACCGCGATCCCGGCCAGCAGCGACAGATAGCGCGACGAGCGCGGCGCGAACCGATCCAGCGCAATGAAGGGACGCATCAGCGTCGTGTGCAGCGGCCCGAACTGGCAGTAGGTGCGCGGCACGGCGGCGCTGGCCGGATCGAGGACCATCCGCTCGGCGATGAGCGCGCGCATCGGGGCGTCGCCGTGCTTGTTCTCGGCGAACGGAAACAGCCCCACCCGCAGCACGACCGCCAGCCCGACGACGAACAGCGCCTGGCGCGACATCAACGGCGCGGCAGCGCCGCCCGCACGCGGGGCAACGCGGCGTCGATCTCGGCCAGCGACACGGCGCCGACGGAGATCCGGAACCAGCCGCTGTCCTCGCGCAGACCGAAGGCTTGAAACGGAACGACGGCGAACCCGGCGCGATCGAGCAGCAGCTTGCGGGTCGCATCGTTGGTCTGCCCCGGGATCGCGAACCGCACCGAGAGATAGATCGCCCCCTGGGGCGCGATCACCTCGACCGGGTAACCGTCCTTCTGCATGGCCGCGAAACCGACCGCCAGGCGATCGAGGCGTTGTTGCACCCGCGGTCGCATCTCCGCCAGATAGCTGGTCACGGCCGCCTCGTCGTCGAGCAGCGCCGCCATGGCGACCTGCTCGGGGCGCGGCGCCCAGGCGCCGACATGCCCGAGGATGTCGGCCATCCGCTGGCGAGCGGCCGGCGGCATCACCGCCCAGCCGACGCGCAGGCCGGTGGCGGCGAAGCTCTTCGAGGCCGCGTCGAGGATGATCGTGTACGGCGCCACCTCGGCGCACACCTCGGGGGGCGTGACGTGCCGGGCGCCCCCAAACACCAGCTGCCAGTAGACCTGGTCGTAGCAGAGCCAGATCGCCTTGCCGCCGGCCCGTTCGCGCCGCCGATTTTCGCCCACGATCATCTCGCAGATCCGCTGCAAGACCTCGGCGTCGATCGCGGTGCCGGTCGGGTTGAGCGGCGAATTGATCAGGACCAACCGCGCGTAGGGCAGATGCGGGCGGAGATGCTCCGGCGTGGGAAAAAAGTTGGTATCGGCGCCCACCGGGATTTCGATGGCACGCGCGCCGCACAGGTACGCGTAGTGGTTGTTGTTCCAGGACGGCACCGGATAGACCGCCGCATCGCCCGGATCGAGCACCGTGAGGTACGACCCGTAGAGCAGCGGGCGCGCGCCACCGGTGATGAGCACGGACTCGACCGGATAGTCGAGACCGAGGTGCTTGGCGTAGTAGCGCGCGACCGCCTCGCGCAGCGCCACCACCCCGTCCGACGGCGGGTAGTTGGTCTGCCCGGCCGCCAGCGCCGCCCGCATCCCGTCCAGCAAGGCGACGGGCGCCGGAAACTGCGTCGGATCGAAGTCGCCTACGGTGAGGTTGCAGATCTCGGCCCCCTTGGCCTTGAGCGCCCGGATCTCGGCCGCGATGCGCAGGATCTCGGACCCGATCACGCCGCGCGCGAGATCCGACAGCGACGCGTCGACGGTGGCGGGCTCCCCGAGGTCGAGACCGGGCGGCATGGAGGCCGCATCTTACACGATGCCTCCGCGGGCCGCCGGCCACGTGCGGCTCGTCGGCGATCGGCCCGGGAAGAGGCCCTCCCGAGCGACCACAAAAAAATACCCTTCACTTGTCGATCTCCCGGGCCGCGGGTCGTCGAGACGGTATAGGGAGGAAACACCATGCGATTCATGATGCTGATCAAGAGTGATTCGAAGGCCGAGGCGGGCATCCTGCCGGACCAGCAGCTGCTCACCGAAATGGGAAGGCTCAACGAAGAGATGATGAAGGCCGGGGCGCTGCTCTCGAGCGAAGGACTTCGCCCAAGCTCGCAGGGTACGCGGGTTCGATTGTCCGGCAGGGGCTCCGCGGGGACATCCACCGTGATCGACGGGCCTTTCGCCGAGACGAACGACCTCATCGCCGGCTTCTGGTTGATTCAAACCAAGTCGAAGGAAGAAGCGATCGAATGGGCCAGGCGCGTGCCCGGCCAGGCGGGTGAGATCGAGATTCGCGCTCTCTTCGAGGCGTCGGACTTCCCGGTCGACCCCAGCGAGAAACCGGACGGATGGCGAGAGCAGGAGGTCCGCTTCCGGGAGGCCGCCGACCGGGCGCCGGAATCCGCGCCGGAAATTTCCACCGCGCCCGCCCGCAAGCCGGGGACGACACGGTTCATGGTCATGCTGAAGTCCGACGAAAGAACCGAATCGGAGGCTCTACCAAACCCGGAGACCCTGAGCGCCATGGGTGCCTTGATGACAGAGCTCGCGACAAGCGGCGCGCTGCTCTCCGGCGACGGGCTGAAACCGACCTCGAAGGGAGCGCGTATCAAGCGCGCGGGCAGCAGGCGCACCGTGATCGACGGCCCGTTCACCGAGACGAAGGAAATCATCGCCGGTTATTCGATGATCCAGGTCGAGTCGATGGACGAAGCGATCGACTTCGCCAAGCGCTGGCTCCCGATTCACCTCCAAGGGGCCGAGGCCGCCGCGAGCGAGATCGAAATCCGGCCGCTCTACGAGCGGTCCGACATGCCGGCCTGAGCGCGACGACCCGGAGCGTCGCGGAGGCGACCGCTACCATGCGGGCTCGGGCCGCTTCGTCAGGCGACCCGAAGCAAATCCAGCAGCGGCGCGTCGGGCGAAGCGGGATTGGGACGCAATTCGCGCGACTTCGGATCGACGACGAAGTCCATTTCTTCGAGGGGGATCTGTCCGACGAGCGGCATCGATCCCGCGGGTCCAACCAGTGCAGAGACGAACGCCTCTCGTCCGCGGATTTCGATCTTGATGCCGCCGACGAGCGGCACCTCCTCGACCCGCGAATCCGCGTAGCGCACCTTGCGATAGCCCTTGATGGCCACTCCCAGACGTGCGACCACGTCGGCAGGTAGCATCAGCATGGTGGCGCCGGTGTCGATCAACGCCTCGACCTCTACAGTCCGGACCTTGTCGGGATCCAGCGCGCCAGCCTCGGCGAGCGTCAGGTCGTAGTCGTTCGTTACCTTGACCGTCTCCATGACTTTTCCCACGCCCCTTTCTTCGGCGCCGTCGGCCGTCCGTTGCTTCGGCCGCAATCCTGCCACGAGATCGGTCTGCCAGCACGAGCTCTCCCGCGCGAAGGTTTCGCTCGAAACCACGACATTCGTGCCTCGGTCGTCCCTACGATTGGAACGAGATTCGGACCTGCTCCCACTCCAAGCAGCGGAATCGACACTGTCCCAAGCTCGGAATGCTTTTTGCTATTAGAATCTGATCTCATGGCGAACAGAGCGCTCGGAGTCGTGATGTCCCTGACCCTCGGTGCGCTGCTGGGGGACTGCGGGTCCAAGGTCCCAACGCAGGACTCGAAGACAGGTACCGCCGGTCACGGAGTTGCAGGTGCCGGCGGCAGCGCGGGTGCCGGGGGGATCGGTGGCGGTGGCACCGGCGGTGGCGGTGGCACCGGGGCCGGCGGTGGCACGGGCGGTGGAGGCGCCAATGGAGGCGGGGGCGCGGGCTGTATCTATGGAGTCGGCGGCATGGGATCCGGCGGCATGGGCGACGGCGGAAACGGGGCGGGCGGAAGAACTTGCCTGACCCACTTCGCTTGTGGATCTAGCGCCAGTGGCTGCGCTCTAGGCCAAGAATTTTGTTACACCACGCGTGGCGGCGCCGGGACCAGTGGCTCCGGCGGCTTCGGCGGTGACCATCGAACGGGAGATACAGAGACTTGCATGAGCCTGCCGGCAGCGTGCGCGGGTAACCCCAGCTGTGACTGCCTTTGCCCGAGCGGGCTGGACAATTGCCTTGGCCTCGGCTTCGGCTGCACCTGCAACGTCAGCAATGGGTCCCTGTGGTTGAGCTGTGGCGGGGCCGCTGGGACGGGCGGCGCCGGTGGAACGGGTGGAGCTGGCGGTTGCCCAAATGGATTTGCCGGCTTCAACGGATCCGCCGCCGGAAATGGTGGCGGCGGCAGTTCGGGCTTACGTTGCGCGACCCCTCCCCTTTGTGGCTCCAGCACCTGCGCTCCTGACCAAGAGTATTGTCGTTCGATCACGGTCGAGGGCGGCGCTGGCCGAAGCGGTTCCACTGGTGGCCTGACTGGGAACGCCGGGAGCGGAGGCTCCGGCGGCGTGGGCGGCGCCGGGGGAATGACCGACCCGTACAACACCTGTACGAAGTTTCCCGCGGCATGCTCAGGCAACCCCAACTGTGCTTGCGCGTGCCCGACCTGTCCGACAAACGGATTCCCCGAATCCTGCAGCTGTTCGGTA
>Ga0209863_10000549_pt1 | contig 18013 bp, 9 predicted proteins | sample OrgsoiDNA2013046_FD_185796 | JGI IMG/M metagenome (GOLD analysis project Ga0209863, IMG submission 185796) | Permafrost soil microbial communities from the Arctic, to analyse light accelerated degradation of dissolved organic matter (DOM) -... | ecosystem: Environmental > Terrestrial > Soil >...
ACTGTCGCCATACTCGTGCATGCCCAACACCATGTCGGTCGGCTCGATGGCCAACGTCATCGGAAAATATCCCGACCTGCTCTACGCGCCAATCGAAGTAAAGGGCGACGCCGAAGTGCACGCGCTCTCGCGCTGCCAGATGATCCTGACCGAAGCGAAGAAGCGGGCGCACGCCGAGTTCGAAGCCGTCATGGAGAAAACCGGGTTGACCGAAAAAGCGATTCGGGCGTACGAGGAGAAGCATCCGGAAACGCGGCAGGCGACGTATTACATTCCGCACCGCGCGTACGCCGGCGGGGCTGCCAACTATGTCGCACACCTGGCCTACGACAAGGGGCTGGCACGGGCTTGAGGCTGGCGAAATCAAAAGCCCCACTTCTCGCAAAAGGCGCGAGAAATGGGGCACCCGTTCACTTCACGATGCTGAAGACGAGGTCGATCTATGGCAGAAGGTTTCATCCAGATTCAACCGCTCGAGGGAGACGCTTCGCTGCAGAAACCGGCGAGGGAAGATGTTCCCCGCGGCAATACAAAAATTGCCGGCCTCGACGTGGGCAGCACAACCTGCAAGTACTCAATCGCCGGACCGTCCGGGGACTTGCTCGGTCAAGCCTACGAACGCCATAACACCAAGCAGGCGGAGAAGGTCCTCGATTTCCTCACCCGGATGGAGAAGGATCACGGCCTTACCCCTGAAGTAGACCGCGTCTTTTTCACGGGCTCCGGCGCCGGGCTGATCGGTCCTCTGGTCGGCGGGAAAGTCATTCAGGAAGTGGTAGCGGTTGCCGCCGCGGTCGAGAAAGTGCATCCCAACGTGCGCTTCGTCAGCGAAATTGGCGGCGAAGACATGAAGACGATCTTCTTCAGCGGCGCCGGCCCCAGCAAGAGCAAACAGGTGCTGATGCAGAGCGCGTGCTCCGGCGGCACCGGGACGTTCATCGAAAAAACAGCCCGCAAGCTGGAAATTACAACCGATCAACTCTCCAAGATGGGCTACGAGGGTTACACGCTGCATAAGATCAGCAGCAAATGCGGCATCTTCGCCGAAGCGGACTCGAACACTCTGCTGAAGGCCGGAGTCTCGGTCGAAGAGATCATCGCTTCGCTGTTCGAGGCGGTGGTGTATCAAAACCTGGCGACTCTGACTCGCGGAAATACGCCTCTGCCTGAGATTCTTTTGCTCGGCGGTCCCAATCTCTTCTTCAAAGGGCTGCAGGAGGCTTGGCGTTACCATCTGGCCAAACTTTGGAAAGAGCGCAAGGTTGAAATTCCAGACGGCCGCGATCCGGCGTCGTTCATCCGCGTGCCCGACGATGCTCTCTACTATGCAGCCCAGGGCTGCATCGAGGTCGGCCTCCGCGACTCGCCGACCGTCGGCACCTACCTTGGCACATCCAAGCTGCGCTGGTGGATTGAAGAAGGGCAGCACGAAGAGAAGAAAAAGATGGGGAGTGCCGGCTTGTGGAAAGAGGAAGCCGAGCTGAAATCCTTTCTGGCGCGTTACTCCACGCCCGGCAGCAACGGTGCGCCGCCCGTCGCAGAAACGAACGGAAACGGTAAGGGCAAGACCAAGGAAAATGGACGACCGGTAAGCGCAGGAAAAATTACTCGCCGTCCGAAAGTCCAGCTTCCCATGTTCGGCAAGACCGTCAAGCTCGGGCCGGTCGTGGTAGGTTGCGATTTCGGGTCAACGACTGCAAAAGCGGTCTGCATGTCGCCGGATAAAGAGTTGCTCTTCTCTTGCTACGCGCTCAGCCGCGGCAATCCCATCGACGACGCCAAGAGTTTGTTCCGGCAAGTCCGCGACGCAGTCGGCGACGGCGAGATTCTCGGTCTGGCCATCACCGGCTACGGCAAGGATCTGCTGAAAGATATTCTGGGCGCTGATTGCCCCGTGGTCGAAACCATCGCGCATGCCAGCGCCGGCCTGCACTACTTTCCAGATGCTGACTGCATCTGCGATGTAGGTGGCGTTGACGTAAAAATCATGCTCCTCAACAACGGAGCAGTGACGGATTTCCGCTTGAACTCGCAATGCTCCTCTGGCAACGGCGCGTTTCTCCAGGGGATCGCCGAGCGCTTCAGCATTCCGATGAACGAAATGGCGGACCGCGCTTTCAATGCAACGTCCATGCCTCAGCTATCCATGGGATGCGGAGTCTTCCTGCAGAGCGACATCGTCAACCAACAGCGCAAAGGCTGGCAGGCTGACGAAATTCTCGCGGGCCTGTGTGCGATTCTTCCGCTGAACGTCTGGATCTACGCTGGCGGCCTCAACAACCTAACATCGGTCGGCAAGAAGTACATCCTGCAGGGCGGCACGCACAAGAATCTTGCCGTGGTGAAGACGCAGGTCGACTTCATCCTGAAAAAGGTTCCGGATGCCGATGTCGTCGTGCATCCCTACTCGGGTGAAGCCGGCGCGATCGGCGCAGCCCTGGTCGCACTGGACTGGTGGGACGCCGGCGGTCAGAGCAAGTTCCGCGGCTTCGACGCCATCGAGCGATTAACCTACAAGACTGCAACTTCGGTCGACACCGTCTGTCACTGGTGCCCCGTGACTTGCCAGCGCAGCTTCATCGACGTGGAACTCGACGGCGGCAAGGGCCGCGAGTGGAGCAAAGTCCCGCTGGAAAAAGGCTGGGAGCGGGTGATCGTGAACAACTCCTGCCCCAAGGGATTGGTGGAAGATCTAAACGAGATGAAAGTCATCAAGATCGGGATGGAGAAGACCAAGAATGCGTTTCCCAACGTTGCCGATTTGGTCCGCAAAGAAGCGTTCCGCCGCGTCGGCGCCTAAGAAAGACCGCTCGCAGGTGCGCGTCGGAATTCCGAAGGTGCTGAATATCTGGACGACTCACCAGTTCTGGGTGGGCTTCCTCCGGAACATTGGCATCGAGTCGGAGAACATCGTCTTCAGCTCCGATACCTCCGAGGAGCAGGGGCGCGAGTTCGGCAAGGGCCGCGGCACAGTCGATTGCTGCTATCCGGTCAAAGCCATGAGCGGCCACTACGGCGAGTTGGTGTTCGGGCAAAAAAAGAAGATCGACATTCTGCTCAGCCCGATGATCCATTCCCTACCTTCCATTCTGCACGGCCACGTCGTCGATACGGTGACGTGCACGCGCGTGATGGCTGGTCCCGAGAATATCAAGGCCGGATTCCTGAAAGAACGAGATGTCTTCGGCGAGGCGGGAATCGTCTATTCGTCGCCCTTCGTTAGCCTCGGCGATCGCCACATGGTGGTCGAGCAGTTGCACTCTTCGCTCAAAGATATTTTTAATCTCGAACTCGACGAGACCGAACGCGCGGTCAAGGCTGGATTCGAAGCGCTTGACGCCTTCACCGACAAAGCCCGCAAGGCCAGCCGCGACATCCTGACCTGGTGCGCAACCAATCAGAAGCCCTGCATCCTCGTTCTGGCGCGCCCCTACCACATGGACACTGGCATCGGCCACGAGATCGAAGGCGACCTGCAGGCCCATGGCTATCCGATTCTCTGGCTGCAATATCTTCCCGGCGATGAAGACCTGATGAACTGGCTGTTCGAAGCCGATCTGAAAGCGGGACGGATCAAGAGCGCCTTCGACATCCAGGACGTGTGGACTTCTTCCTACAGCAGCAACACCAACGAAATCATGTGGGGAGCGAAAGTCGCGGCGCGCTGCCCTTGGATCACCTGCGTGGTCCGGCTTTCCAGCTACGAATGCGGCATGGATCAGCCGACTTACACGCCCACGCAAAAAATTGTCGAGGCGACGGGAACTCTCTTCTTCAAATTCGGCGACCTGGATTCCACCAAGCCCGCTGGCGGCATCAAGATTCGCATCGAGACCATCGTCCACTACATGCAGAAGTACGGGAACAAGATTATGCGGCAGAAGTTGGCATACCTATCGCCGGAGTGCCCGTTGGGAACTCTGCCCCCGTTCGAGCAACCGCAGACCATTCAAGACGAGATCGAGGAAGTTCAGCAGCCGGTATCATCCATAGCTTCCTGATTTAGCGAGACGGCGCGGGCTGGATTCCGTGCACATCTTCCACCAGTGCCCGCAGTATCTCTGCCGTGCTCCAGGCTTGCGCGAAGCAGCCCCGAGGAATCTGCGGCGCATCGCCATCGAAAATCTCTGAGATGTGTCCCAGTCCGGCGTCCGTAAGGTGGTCTTTCAACGGCAACAGCCATTCGCCCGCCTGCCGCCGGGCCGCATCGCTGCGTCCGTTCACCTTGACGTACGCGGTGATGAACGGTCCCAGCAGCCACGGCCACACCGTCCCCTGATGATAGGCGCCATCACGCTCGACCGGCCCACCCATGTAGCGTCCACGATACTGCGGATCGGTCGGCGCGAGGCTGCGCAGGCCGTAGGGCGTCAGTAGGTGCTCCTGAACTTTCTCCACCACTCTCTTCGCTCGCTCGGACGAGAGCATGCCATAGGTCAGGCTAACGGCAAAAATCTGATTCGGTCGAATCGATGCATCCGGCGCGCCGTTGATCACGTCATACAGGCAGCCAGCGTTCTCATTCCAAAAGAGTCGATTGAAACTTAAATTCGCTGCCGACGCCAGGTTGCGATAGCGCTCCTGGCTCGTCTTGTCGTCGAATCGCCGCGCGAGGTCTTCCATGATGCAGAGCGCGCTGTACCACAGCGCCTGAATCTCAATCGGCTTCCCGCGGCGAGGAGTCACGACCCAATCGCCGACCTTAGCGTCCATCCAGGTGAGCTGCACGCCCTCCTCGCCCGACGAGAGCAGCCCATCAGTGTCCACCTTGATTCCGTAGCGCGTGCCGCGGACGTGCCACGAAATAATGTCTCTAAACACGGGATAGAGTTCGTCGTGCACAAACGTTAGATCGCCCGTATAGGCCAGATATGCGCGTGCTGCTTCAAAGTACCACAGCGTAGCATCGACCGTGTTGTACTCCGCCATCTCGCCCGCGTCGGGAAAGCGGTTGGGCAGCATGCCCTGATCAAGGTTCCGCGCGAACGTACGCAGGATGCTGCGGGCCACCTCGAACTTGCCAGTGGGAAGCGTCAGGCCGGGCAGGGCGATCATGGTGTCGCGTCCCCAGTCGCTGAACCAGTGGTATCCGGCAATGACGGTCTTCTGACCGCCGCGAGAGACGATGTATTGATCGGCGGCCGCGGCCAGACTCTGGACGAAATCGCCCTTCACAGGCAAGGATGCGACTACATTCTGCCGGCGGCTGATTTCGGCCCGCCTGTAGTCTTCGGCCTGCTCAACATCGCGCTCTTCCGTGGAAGCGATGACGACAGCCTCGCGGCGAAGGCCCAGATCGAACTGCAGGACCAAAGGATTGAAGAGGTCCTCGGAGAAATCCAGGCCGCGCTCACGTTCAATGTCATATTCAAAATTCCGGTACCAGTCGCCCGTCTTCCGCAATTCAACGGCATCGTGAGCCAGATGCAGAGAAGGCAGTCCCTGATATGGGGTGACGCTGGCCAGTCCTCCGCGCTCATCGACCTCTCGATTGATGCTTCCGTTTTCATGCGTCGTGCTGTGATAGTCGCGGAACGCGATCAGAGGTCGCAACTCAAGCGCTAACCTCTTTTGGCGTGTGGGGTCATCGTTCGTGGTCAATGCATATTCGACGACCGTGGTGTTCTCGCCGTATACCATGAACACAGATTTCTCGATCTCAATGCCCTCGACTTCGTAGCTGAAAACAGGGAAGGGGTCGAGGCGGAATTGCTTGAGGTAACGAAATCCCTGCGGATGGACGACTCCGGGATAACGGTTCGCCGAAAGATCAAACGCCTGCCCATCGATGAACAAGGTCTCTTCCAACTTCGAGAGCACGACCACGCGGCCCACCGGCGGCGTGGTGGCCGCAACGAGCAGTCCGTGATAGCGGCGTGTGTTTAGGCCAATGATCGTAGAAGAGGCAAAGCCTCCGAGGCCGTTCGTTTCCAGCCACTCGCGGCGAAGGGCGGCCTCCAGTTCGCCGCAAATTCCTTTGTTGAACTGAATCATGAATGTTCACGCCGGATCGCGGATCCTCAATTCAGTCTGCGTCCGACGTAACTGCCGACCATTTGCGTGACTCTCCGCTCTGCTGCATTAATTTTGTAACCACGCCAGTCCATCCCGTCTGATGGCTGGCGCCGATTCCGGCGCCCGTGTCGCCGTGGAAGTACTCGTGGAACAGCACCAGATCGCGCCAGTGCGGATCGGTCTGGAACTTCTCCAGATTTCCGAACACGGGCCTGCGACCTCTCTCATCCCGAAGAAAAATGCTGGTCATCCGGCGTGAGAGTTCGCCCGACACTTCCCACAACGTCATCATCTTTCCCGACCCGGTGGGGCATTCGATCTTGAAGTCGTCGCCCAGGTAGTGATGAAATTTTTGCAGCGACTCCACCAGCAGATAGTTCACCGGAAACCAGACCGGCCCGCGCCAGTTGGAGTTTCCTCCGAACAGTCCGGTCGAAGTCTCGCCCGGTTCGTAGTCCACTCGGTGCTCCATGCCATTCACTCGCAGCATGTAAGGATGCTCGCGGTGGAACTGCGACAGCGCGCGAACGCCGTGCGGCGAGAGAAACTCTCGCTCATCCAGCATGTAGCCCAGAATGCTGCGGAGTTGTTCCTTATCGGCGATGGACAGCAATCTGCGCTCGCCCATGCCTCCAGTCGACATCGAAGCGATGTTGTCCGTGAGGTCAGGACGATTCTCAATGAACCACTCCAGCCGTCGTTTGAAATCGGGTAACCTGTCGAGCATATCGGGTTCCAGAGTCTCGACCGCAAACAGCGGAATCAATCCCACCATGGAGCGAATCTTCATGGGAAACTGGCCGCCGTCGGGCAACTTCAACACGTCGTAGAAGAATCCGTCGTCCTCGTTCCACAGTCCCATGCTGTTGTGGCCACGATGGCCCATGGCGTGTGCGATGTAGATGAAGTGCTCCCAGAACTTGCTGGCTACATCTTCGTAGCACGGTTCCCCGGCCGCGAGTTCGAGCGCGATTGCCAGCAGATTCAGCGTGTACATCGCCATCCAGCTGGTTCCATCCGATTGCTCGATGTAGCCGCCGGTGGGCAACGGTTTGCTGCGGTCGAAGACTCCGATGTTGTCCAGGCCCAGAAAGCCGCCTTGGAAAATATTCATACCGTCCGCATCTTTCCGATTCACCCACCAGGTGAAGTTCAACATCAGCTTGTGAAAAATGCGCTGCAAGAATGCGCGATCGCCCTTGCCTTTGCGTTTCTTGTCGATTTTATAAACGCGCCACGCCGCCCATGCGTGCACCGGAGGATTCACGTCCCCAAACGCCCACTCGTAAGCCGGAATCTGCCCGTTCGGATGCATGTACCATTCGCGCAGAATCAGCGTGAGCTGCTCTTTCGCGAAGTCGGAATCCACCAGCGCTAGCGGAATGCAGTGAAACGCCAGGTCCCACGCCGCATACCACGGATACTCCCACTTGTCCGGCATGGAAATAACGTCCGCGTTGTACAGGTGAGTCCACTCGTGATTGCGCCCCTTCTTGCGCTCCGAAGGCGGCGAAGGATTGCCCGGATCGCCGTCCAGCCAGTCTTTCACCACGTAGTGGTAATACTGCTTGGACCAAAGCATGCCAGCAAACCCCTGCCGCATCACATTCTGCGCGTCGGCGGATAGGTCCTGCGGAATCACGGTTGCGTAAAACTCATCGGCCTCCGCTTTCCGTCGTCCAAGCGTCTTGTCGAAATCGGCAAAGGCGTTCTTGCCTTCGAAAGCGGAATCGGCAAGGCGCAAACGAACGACCACAGATTCGCCCGCGCCAACCGAAAGCCTGTAGTCGGCAGCCGCCTTCGTGCCGGAATGTTGCGGATTCACCCCGTCAACCGCGCCATGCACAACGTAGTCATTGATGCCGTCTTTCACGTAAGGCGTGGCGTTGGCCACTCTAAACAGCCGCTCCATGTTGGTCTCGTTCTCCGTGAACAATAATTCCGGCGAGCCTTGGCAGTGCAGCCACCGGTTCCCCGGATGATTATGATTCAGCTCGATCACAGGATCGGGGCCAGGCCGAGACTCATCCAGCGCAGGCCGGCGCTTGGCCTGTCCCCAGGACCATGTGTTGCGGAACCATATCGTCGGCAACAGGCGCAGATCGGCCGCTTCCGGCCCGCGGTTCGCCACCGTAATCTTGATCAGAATGTCTTCTGTATCGGCCTTGCCGTATTCAACGAAAACGTCAAAGTAGCGATCGTCATTGAATATCCCGGTGTCGAGCAATTCAAACTCCGGTTGGTCTTTGCCGCGCCGCCGGTTTTCTTCTACGAGTTGTGCGTACGGAAATTCCGCCTGCGGATACTTGTACAGATACTTCATATAGGAATGCGTAGGCGTAGAATCGAGGTAGAAATAATATTCCTTCACATCCTCGCCGTGATTGCCCTCGTTGCCAGTCAATCCGAAGATTCGCTCTTTCAGGATGGGGTCGCGCCCGTTCCAAAGCGCCAGTGCGAAGCAGATCGTCTGCTTGCGATCGCTGATGCCGGCCAGCCCATCCTCATTCCAGCGATAGGCCATCGAGCGCGCGTGATCATGCGGCAGGTACTCCCATGCGGTGCCGTAGGCACTGTAGTCCTCGCGCACCGTGCCCCAGGCACGCTCGCTGAGGTAGGGCCCCCAACGTTTCCAATGCCTCTTACGTGCTCCGGACTCCGACAGTCTGATCTCTTCCTGCGTCATGAAAATAATCTTCCCTCTCTCTCAAATTCCGCCCACGGACACAGCATGCCCACTCAAAATCGCCCGTTAGACCCTATAGGGCCCAATCCTGTATTGTTCATCGGTGCAAAGCCACGCCATGATCATCGCATTCCGAAAGGGCACTTCCGGTAAAAATTGCCCAATAGTATGAGTGGCGACGATGCAAAAGGTCGCAATGAGTAATTTCGTTGGAATCATAGGCCATGGTCCGGGTTTGCCATGCTGTCTGCCGTGGAAGTGTGAGGGAGTCGAATAAGCTGGGCTCGGGAGTAGAGGGTCATCATGTAGAGCGGCAGGCAACGGCAAGGGACATGTGGAACGGTGTTGGCTGTGCGATCTATGCGCGGCCCACAACATTCTCCGGTTTGACGCGAGCCGGGGCGTAGTGGTGTTCTGTTGTCTGGGGAATTTCGAAGAGAGGATCGCGACTGCAATTCCGCAATCCGGTCCAAACGCTGGGCCGGAATCAGCATGAGTGAGGCAACATGAGCGACAAGCTTCCATCGGTGTACATGGCGCGGCACGGAAATACGGCCTGGACCGTTTCGGGCCAGCATACCGGACTCACGGACCTGCCTCTCACTGCGGATGGCGAGCGCAACGCCGTGCGGCTCGGAAACCGGTTGAAGGGCATGACCTTCGCAAAAGTGTTTACCAGCCCGTTGCAGCGCGCGGCCCGCACCTGCGAACTCTCGGGGTTTGGAGCCGGCGCAGTGACCGATCCGGACCTGGTGGAGTGGGACTACGGCAAATATGAAGGGCTGACCTCAGCCGAAATCCTCCGTGAGCGTCCGGACTGGCAACTCTTTCGGGATGGAGCTCCCGGAGGCGAATCACCGTTACAAATCGGCGAGCGGGCGGACCGCGTAGTCCAGCGCTTGCGCAGCGTCGAGGGGGATGTACTGCTTTTTTCCAGCGGACACTTTATTCGGGTGTTGACCGCCCGCTGGCTGGGGCTTGGAGCGGGGATCGAGGGGAAATACTTTCTGCTCAATCCGGCGAGCCTGAGCGCGCTGAGTTACGAACACAATCTGTCCCAGCCCGTAATTCGGCTGTGGAATGACGATCACCACGTGGTTTCATGATTTGAGACATGGATCGCTGAACAACTTCCTCTTCCCGATGTCCCATACAACGTTACAGGCACTCATTTTCCTATAATTCGACTACGAGGATCCCCGATGAGTACAAAAATTGCGCCTCGCCCAGATTCTGCGAAAGTCGTTCCAATGACTACCCCCCAGACCTCGAAGACCGCCAATGTTTCAGAACTTCTCCAACGCTACGGATCGGGCGCCATTCCGTTTGTCGGAGCGGCGGACGCGCTCTACGAACGCCACCTGGTTTTTGACCGCGCGATTGATCCGAAGGCGGCGAGCGCTAGGGAGCGCTTCGAAGCGTTCTCCCGTTCAGTGCGCGACATCCTCGCCCAGCGCTGGGTGCAGACGAAGAGCACTTATGAGCGGCAGAATGCGAAACGCATTTACTACCTTTCCATGGAGTTTCTCCTGGGGCGTTCGCTGGCCAACAATGTTACGAACCTATTGCTTAACCCCATCGTAGAGGAAGCGATCAAGGAGAAAGGCGTCGATTGGCTGGAATTGATCGAGCAGGAGCCGGATGCAGGTCTGGGAAATGGGGGCTTGGGACGGCTCGCGGCGTGCTTCCTCGACTCGATGGCTACGATGCAGCTCCCCGCGACCGGTTATGGCCTGCGCTATGAATACGGCATGTTTCGCCAGTCCTTTGCGAACGGCTGGCAGCAGGAAAATCCCGACAACTGGCTGCGCGACGGCGATCCGTGGGAGATCTGCCGCGCGCATGAGAAAGTTGAAATCAAGCTGAACTGCAGCTTTAAGCTGCGGGACGGACATGTTGAGGTCATACCGAATCGGCCGTCTAGCTTGTTCGGCATTCCATTTGATCGTCCGGTCGTGGGCTACGGGGGAAAAACTATCAACACCCTCCGCCTTTGGGCAGCGGCGGCGCCGGATTACTTCGATTTCCAGGAATTTGGTACCGGGGATTTCGTGGGTGCCCTGGGCGGGAGTCTGCAGGCGGAATCGTTGACGCGCGTGCTGTATCCCGACGACTCCACGACTGCGGGACAACAACTACGATTTCTGCAGGAATATTTCCTGGTGGCGTGTTCTCTGGCCGATCTGGTCCGGCGTTTTCTGCGCCACAACACGGATTGGGAAAAGTTGCCCGAGAAGGCCGCCATCCAGCTCAACGACACGCATCCTTCGATGGCAGTGGCGGAATTAATGCGTATCCTTCTGGACGATGCGCACCTCGAATGGAACCAGGCCTGGGACCTAACCAGAAAGACGCTGGCCTACACCAACCACACGCTGTTGCCGGAGGCTCTGGAGAAGTGGCCGGCGGCGTGGTTTGAGGCGCTCATTCCCCGGCAATTGGAGATCATCTACGAGATCAATCGCCGATTTCTCGATGAAGTCCGTGTCCGCTTCCCAGGAGACGAAGGCCGCGTGGAACGCGTCAGCCTGGTGGAAGAGGGCGCTGCACGCAAGATTCGTATGGCCAATCTCGCGATTGTCGGCTCGCATAGCACGAACGGAGTGGCTGCCGTTCATTCCAAGTTGCTGCGGACGACGACCGTGAAGGACCTGGCTGAGATGTATCCCGAGCGTTTCAGTAACAAGACCAACGGAGTTACTCCGCGCCGCTGGCTGCTGGAAGCGAATCCCGGTCTGTCGCGCGCAATCACGAAGGCGATCGGCGACAAGTGGATCACGGATCTGAGCCAACTCGCCAATCTCAAAGCCTTGGCCGACGATTCCGGTCTGCAGGAAGCGTTTCGCGCCTCGAAACGTGAGGCTAAAGTAAGCTTCGCCAACTGGCTCAAGACGGCGTCTGGACAGGTGGTGAATCCCGACAGCATTTTCGACTGCCAGATCAAGCGCATCCACGAATACAAGCGGCAACTGCTGAACGCGCTGCGGATCATCGTTGTTTATAACCGGCTGCGCGCAAATCCCGATACGGAGATGGTGCCGCGCACCTTCATCTTCGCCGGTAAAGCGGCACCTGCGTATCGGCTGGCCAAGCTCATCATAAAATTCATCAACAACCTGGCGGGCACCATCGACGGCGACCCGATTGTGCGCGGCCGGCTGAAGGTAATTTTCCTGCCGGAATACAATGTGTCGCTGGCGGAACGGTTGCTTCCGGCCAGCGACGTTTCGAATCAGATTTCGACCGCTGGGTATGAGGCCAGCGGAACCAGCAACATGAAATTTATGATGAACGGAGCCTTGACCGTGGGAACGCGCGACGGGGCAACCATCGAAATGGCGGAGGAAGCCGGGGAGGAAAATCTTTTCCTGTTTGGACTGACTGTCGAACAAGTCGAGAACAGCCGCTCCTGGTACAGTCCAAACTGGCATTATGAGCACGAGCCCGAGACCCGGGCTGCGCTGGACCTGATTTCTTTCGACTACTTCAGCCACTATGAGCCGGGAGCGTTCGCGTCGTTGTGCGATACGCTACTGCTGTTCGGCGACCACTACATGCATCTGGCGGATCTGACTTCGTACGTGCAAGCGCAGGAGAGCCTGGGCAAGCTTTATGGCGATCCGACTGCGTGGGCGCGCAAAGCGATCCTGAACGTGGCCAGCTCCGGAAAATTTTCAAGCGATCGAACGATCCACGAATACGCAACCGAAATCTGGAAGGCGGAACCATGTCCCATACCTTAGAAAAACAAGCGGGCCCGGCGCTCTCGCCGCTCGCTGGAAAGCCTGCGCCCAAGGAAATGCTGATCGATGTCGCGCGGTTGGAAAAAGAGTACTTCGACCGCAAGCCCGATGTGAGCGACCGCACCCAGTTGGTTGCTTTCGGCACCAGCGGACACCGCGGTTCTTCTCTTCACGGCGCGTTCAACGAAGCGCACATCCTGGCAATTACCCAGGCGATCTGTGACTACCGCCGTCAGCAGGGAATCGATGGACCCCTATACATGGGCAAGGATACGCATGCGCTTTCCGTGCCGGCACAGCGCACGGCTCTCGAAGTGCTGGCCGCGAACGGGGTTGAAACCATCATTCAGGAAAACGACGCCGTGACTCCGACGCCGGTTATTTCGCGTGCCATCCTGGTGTATAACCGCGGACGCAAGGATCGGCTCGCGGACGGCATTGTGATCACGCCCTCTCACAATCCGCCCGAGGATGGAGGCTTCAAGTACAACCCGCCCAACGGCGGCCCCGCCGACACGGATGTAACAAGCTGGATCCAGAACCGTGCGAACGAGTTGCTGCGCGCGGAAAATGGTTCGGTGAAGCGGGTTCCGTTCAGCAAGGCGATCCAGGCCGCGAGCACGCACCAGGAGGACTTCGTCCTGCCTTACGTTCGCGATCTGAAGAACGTCGTCGATATCGATGCGATTCGCGGGGCGCATCTGAAACTTGGCGTGGATCCGCTGGGCGGAGCCGCGCGGCATTATTGGGAACCCATCAATTCGATTTACGGACTGGACATTGTCGTCGTCAATCCAACCATTGATCCAACTTTCTCGTTCATGACGGTGGATCACGATGGGAAAATTCGCATGGATTGTTCCAGTCCCTACGCGATGGCCAGGCTTGTGGGATTGAAAGATCAGTTCCAGGTAGCCTTCGCCAACGATCCTGACTCGGACCGGCACGGCATTGTGACTCCCGTCGCTGGGCTGATGAATCCGAACCACTATCTCGCGGTGGCGATCCAATATTTGCTCACGCATCGCCCGCAGTGGCGGCAAGAATCCGCGGTGGGAAAAACCTTGGTGAGCAGCGGCATGATTGACCGGGTCGTCCACAAACTGGGCCGGAAGCTGAATGAGGTTCCGGTGGGCTTCAAGTGGTTCGTGTCCGGACTTCTTGACGGTTCGTGCTGTTTCGGAGGAGAAGAGAGCGCGGGCGCGAGTTTTCTCCGCCTCGACGGCAGCGTGTGGACGACGGATAAAGATGGGCCGATTATGGATCTGCTGGCGGCTGAGATTATGGCTCGCACTGGCAAGGATCCGGGCGAGCATTATCGCGAACTGACCGCGCAATTCGGCACTCCGTATTACACGCGCATTGATGCCGCGGCCAGCCCCGAGCAAAAGGCGAAGCTCTCGGCGCTTTCGCCGGAGTCGGTGAAGGAGTCGGACCTGGCGGGCGAGGCGATAACCGCCAAGCTCACTCGGGCTCCGGGCAATCAGGCTCCGATTGGCGGACTGAAAGTCACAGCAACAAGCGGATGGTTTGCGGCCCGGCCCTCCGGCACCGAGAACATCTACAAAATTTACGCCGAGAGCTTCAAAAGCGAGTCCCATCTCAATGCGATCGTAAGCGAAGCGCAGGAGATGGTGAACAACGCGCTGGGTTCCGGAGCGGGGCAATGAACGGCAACGGCGGGGCCAAGAGCGTTCCGCCATTTCCGGCCGGGTCTTCAAAACACGGAACTTGATCGCAACCCATGTCGAAGGCAAATGTGAAGGATTCTCAACGAGCAGACTCCGAGGCGGGTGACTCACTACCAGCCAAACTCCTAACCTGGGAGCAGTCCGAGGGCGCCCCCTTGCCGCTGGGCGTCACCTGGATCGAAGAGGAGCAAGCTTACAACTTCGCCGTTCATGCCGAGCGCGCGGAGAGTGTGACCTTGCTCCTCTATGCCGCCGCCGACCTGGTGAACCCGTTCCTCTCATATCGCTTCGATTTTCTGCACAACAAGTCAGGACGCATCTGGCACTGCCGCATTCCAGCCGTCGAAATCGGTGAGTGCCGCTACTACGCCTACTCCGTATCGGGGGAGGATATTACCGGCGTTCACAGCTTCGATCCTCAGAAGGTTCTGCTCGACCCCTACGCGAAGGCGGTTTTTTTCCCGCCAGATTTCGATCGCGAATCTGCTACGAGAGAAGGATGGAATGCCGGGCGGGCCGCGCTCGGAGTGCTGAGCGCCCACCGCCCGGAATTTGATTGGACGGGAGATCAGTCTCAGCATCATGAGTCGGATGCGATCATTTATGAAGTCCACGTAAAGGGTTTCACAAAAAATCAGAACTCGGGCGTGGATCCGTCTCGGGCGGGCACGTATGCGGGATTGGTGGAGAAAATTCCGTATTTGAAAGAGCTGGGAATAACGGTGGTCGAGCTGATGCCGATTTTTCAGCGCGATCCGCAGGAGGCCGATTATTGGGGCTACATGCCATTAAACTTCTTTGCGCCTCACGCGCAATACGCGAGCACCCGCGATGATAGTGAGCAGCATCTTGAATTCAGAAATATGGTGAGGGCGTTTCATCAGGCTGACATCGGGGTGGTGCTTGACGTGGTGTACAACCACACCTGCGAAGGCGATCATCGCGGCCCCATCTACAGCTACAAGGGCTTTGGCAGCGCCAGCTATTACATGATGTCGAACGACCCGGCAAGCCCATACGCGAATTACTCGGGCACCGGCAATACCTTGAATTTTGGCCATGCGCACGTGCGCAATATGGTGATGGACAGCTTGCGTTACTGGAAGCAGCAGATGCACATCGACGGCTTCCGTTTCGATCTGGCATCGGTGTTCAGCCGCAATTCGGACGGCTCTCTTAACTGGGGGCATGCTCCCATCTTCGCGGAAATCGCGGCCGATCCGGAGTTGGGCCGGTTGCGCTTGATTGCGGAGCCCTGGGACACGGGCGCGTATCAACTCGGGCGAGGATTTCCCGGCATCACCTGGCTGCAGTGGAATGGCCGGTTTCGCGATGATGTTCGCCGGTTTGTCAAAGGCGACATCGAGATGGTTCCCGATCTGATGCGGCGCCTGTATGGCAGCGACGACTTTTTCCCCGACAATCGCGCCGATGCCTACCATCCCTACCAGAGCGTGAACTATTTGACGTCACACGACGGATTCACTCTGTACGATCTCGTCTCTTACAACAGCAAGCGCAACTGGGCAAACGGTCAGAACAATCAGGATGGCATGAACGACAACTACAGCTGGAACTGCGGGTACGAAGGCGATGAAGGCGCGCCGTCCGAAGTTCTGGCGTTGCGGCGCAAGCAGGTAAAGAATTTCTGCTGCCTGCTCATGCTCTCGAATGGAACACCCATGTTCCGGGCCGGAGACGAATTCCTGAATACGCAATTCGGCAACAACAATCCTTATAACCAGGACAACACGACGGGATGGCTGGACTGGAACCAACTGCAGGGGAATCGGGACATTTTCCGTTTCTTCAAGGGCATGATCGCTTTCCGCAAGAGCCATCCTACCTTGAGCCGCAGTCGGTTCTGGCGCGAGGACATTGTCTGGTATGGCGCTGGATCAGCCGCGGACATGTCGGACGACTCTCACAGCCTGGCGTTCTGCCTCCACGGTTCTTCTCAGGGCGATGATGACGTCTATGTGATGATCAATGCGTATTGGGGAGAGTTGGAGTTTCAGGTTCAAGAAGGCGCGGCGCAGGATTGGGTCAGGATCGTTGACACCGCGTTGCCGAGCCCGGACGATTTCTCGGAGCGTGGGGATGCGCTTCGAGCGACGAGCTATCTGGTCGCGCCGAGATCGGTGGTAGTGCTGCTTCGGCGAAGAGGCTAGTGGTCCGCTACTCCAGAATTGTTATGAGCGGAGAAAAGATTGTTTCATTAGAACCGTGGATTTTGAAACGATGTGATGCGGCCCGCTCTGCTGGCCGCACCGTTCGCCGGGGTCGTACTCAGCCGACTTTTTCGGCCACTGGGAGAGCGCGGATTCCTGCAGATACTGCGCGTCGCCGTTGAATGCGAATGCCTTCGGCGATCTTCTCCGCATCGGTCGCACCCAACCCACCGCGTCCTCGAAAGACCGCGTCCGCAAAGGTCCGGTAGGCGTACCGGTGCTAATGTTGATGCTCCGCAGCAGGGCCTTCGCGATATTCCGTTCCGTCTGACCACCGTTGCACGACCACCACGAAATGCGTCAGGTGTTCCACGGAGTCGCTCACACCAATGACGGGGGAACCCGGCAGATTCGCTCCCCAGCTTGCGAGGTCGGCATCCGTAAAAAAAAACATGAGGTGGGAAGGCCAGTGGGGGACGCTGTCGCCGCCGTATCCTTCCTTGGACATCATGTAGCACATGGCTCCAGGCTCCATCGGCGGCGGTTCCTTCCTGGCGATGGCAGCCGCGATTGCCTCATTCATCTGTGCCGGCGTGCGTCTCGCCAGTCCCCATTCGGTCTCTTTGGTGACGCGCAGTAAGGTAGGAACGCGCGGCTGCCGCGCTAACACACAGGGGAACCCGCACTTTCGGATTCCAAAATTCAGCATCCACAGTGATTTCTTGCGAGATTCTCTTCCCACATGCCAGAACGGATTTGAGTGGGCCTACCCTTTCGATAGGGCGTCTGATCATTCCCAGGGATTTCAGTCCTGGAGTGCTTCAGCTTACGAGCGGGGATGCCTGCGTAGTCGGCCAGTTAGTCGCCGGCCCCGATGGCAAGCGCAAAGTGGCCTTCGGAGTGGTTGCTTTCAGCCAGCTATTCCTGTTGGGAATAGCTCTCTCCCGAGAATTCGTTGGACAATCAAAGAGTCCGGCATCAAGTCAGTTACATGCAGCTTAGTTAACATGTAGCGGCGGTTGGGGTCATGCCATGTCTGAATTCGCCCGAAAACCAGCAGAGTCGTCCCATGCCTTCCACGCGCTTTCCGGCCCCTTCCACCGACTTCGGCGAACCGTTTCCAGACCAAAAGAAGTACTGCGGATTGGGACTCGGGCCGGGCGGAATGTTTCTCAATGCCTCGGCCATATCAGGCTGTAGCGGACGTAAACTGGACTGCCGGCAGCGCTTCCAGAAGCGATGGGACTTCTTGTAGCAATTAGAGGTGTGGCGGGTGTAACCGAAAAGGCTCAATTTCTATCTCAACTTATACCGAGTGCCGAAGCGGCAGTACAAAAACGGCACAATAATTGAGCCTACTTTGTAAATAGAAGAAAACATTAAAGATATAATGGTGGAGGCGGCGGGAGTCGAACCCGCGTCCGAAAATGTTACTGGTCAAGAGACTACATGCTTATTCGCGTTCATGCCCCAGGCATTACCCTGGGACGTTCGCGGCCTCCGCTCAGAACGGACAAGAAACGGGTGCCGCTAGCCTGAGGTCTTAGCCTCCCAACCCAGACGTAGCAGGGAAGAGCAGCCCGCTGTGTGACGTCCTGACCGCAGCCCACGGGCGAAGCCGCGGAGGACGGCAACTTAATTAATTAAGCTGCGTATGCCATCTGTTGATTGGCAATTATCATTTTGCCCACGATTACGGGTGTGTGC
>Ga0209863_10000550_pt1 | contig 17991 bp, 14 predicted proteins | sample OrgsoiDNA2013046_FD_185796 | JGI IMG/M metagenome (GOLD analysis project Ga0209863, IMG submission 185796) | Permafrost soil microbial communities from the Arctic, to analyse light accelerated degradation of dissolved organic matter (DOM) -... | ecosystem: Environmental > Terrestrial > Soil >...
CGCGCTGCTGGTCGGCCGTCGCGCGCGTCGCGCCCGCCGGCGATGACGAACGCCTGGCTGGGCTGATGGCCGCGTCGCGCGGCCGGAGCGGCTAAGGTCTTCGTCCATGTTTCGCCTGCCGCGCGCGCGCCGCCGCTGTTTCTGGGCCGAGGGCGATCCGTTGCTGGCCGCCTACCACGACGACGAGTGGGGGGTGCCGATTCGCGACGATCGCCGCTGGTACGAAAAGTTGTTGCTCGACGGCGCGCAGGCGGGCCTCTCGTGGCTGACCATTCTCCGGAAGCGCGAGGGCTACCGCGCCGCGTTCCGCGGGTTCGATCCGGCGGCGATCGCGCGATTCTCCGAGCGCGACGTGACGCGCCTGATGGGCGACGCCGGGATCGTCCGCAACCGGCTCAAGATCCGTTCCGCCATCGGCAACGCGCGCGCGTTTGTCGCCTTGCAGGCGGAGCACGGCTCGTTCAACGCCTGGATCTGGCCATTCGTGGGGGGCAAGCCGATTCGCGGCAACTGCCGTGGGCGCGGCGACATTCTGGCCCGCACGCCTCTCTCCGACGCTCTTTCGAAAGAGCTACGCGGTCGCGGGTTCACCTTCGTCGGCTCGACGATCGTCTACGCCTTCATGCAGGCCGGCGGTCTCGTCAACGACCACACCATCGGCTGCTTTCGGCGGGCGGAGGTGGTGGCGCTCGGGCGGGCCTTCCCGGCCGCGTCGAGAAAAGCCCGCCTCTAGACCGCGGGCGGAGGCCAGCTGGCGGCGGGGACGGCGGCGTCGGGCGTCGGCGTCGGCGTCGGCGTTGGCGATGGCGTCGGCGTCGGCGTCGGCATCGGATCGCGAGGCGGTCCCAAGATCCCCGCCAGGTCATCGCGCTCCAGCGTCTCGTGCTCGAGCAGGGCGACCACCAATCGATCCAGCTCGCCCCGTCGCTCGGTCAGCATCGCGGTCGCCTCTTCCAGGGCGCGACGGAGGATCCGCCGGGCCTCTTCCTCGATCACCGTGATGGTCGAGGAGCTGGTGCCGCTCTCCGTGCCGATGCGCTGGCCCAGGAACGGGTGCTCGGCTTCGTGGTCGTAGTAGACCGGGCCGAGGCGCTCGCTCATCCCGTAGTGGGCCATCATGTGCGACGCCAGGCGGGTCGCCTCCTTGAGATCGTTTTCGGCGCCGGTCGAGATGCTGCCCAGGATCAGACGCTCCGACGCGTAGCCGCCCATGAGCACGCGCAGCCTGGATTCCAGCTCCGCCTGCGCCATCAGGTGGCGATCCGCGCCGGGGCTCTGTTGGGTCGCTCCCAGCGCCATGCCGCGCGGGATAATGGTCACCCGGTGGGGCGGCTCCGCCTCGGGCGAGAAGCGGGCCACGACGGCGTGCCCGGATTCGTGGACCGCGACGCGCCGCTTTTCCTTGGCGTCGAGCTTGGCCTCGCGCGGATCGCCCAGCACGATCTTGTCGAAGGCCTCGGCGAAATCGTCGGCCGCGATGTTGTCCCGTCCCTTGCGGGTCGCCGACAGCGCCGCCTCGTTCACCAGGTTGGCGAGATCGGCGCCCGAGAACCCCGGCGTGTTCTGCGCGATGATCTGCAGATCGACGTCGGGCGCCAGCGGTTTGCCCTTCACGTGCACGCCCAGGATCGCCTTGCGGGCCGCCAGCTCGGGGCGGTCCACCAGGATGCGGCGGTCGAACCGCCCCGGCCGCAGCAGCGCCGGATCGAGCACGTCCGGACGGTTGGTCGCCGCGATGACGACCACCAGATCGGTTCTGTCGAAGCCGTCCATCTCCGAGAGCAGCTGGTTCAGCGTCTGTTCACGCTCGTCGTTTCCGCCGCCCAGCCCCGCGCCGCGCGAGCGGCCGACGGCGTCGATCTCGTCGATGAACACGATCGTGGGGGCGCTCTTCTTGGCTTCCTTGAAGAGATCGCGGACGCGCGCCGCCCCCAGCCCCACGAACATCTCGATGAACTCCGAGGCGCTGATCGAGAAGAATGGGACGCCAGATTCCCCGGCCACCGCGCGCGCCAGCAGCGTCTTGCCCGTTCCGGGCGGGCCCGCCAGCAGGACACCGCGCGGGACTTTCCCGCCCAGGCGCTGGAAGCGCTCCGGCTCCTTGAGAAACTGCACGATCTCCTGAAGGTCCGATTTGGCCGCCTTAAGACCGGCGATGTCGTCGAACGTCACATTCACCGAGGTGGCTTTGTCGAACTTGCGGCTCTGGTTCTTGATGAGGCCGCCCAGCATGCCGCCGGCGCCCAGCATCCCTTTGGTCCGCTTGGACATCCAGACCCAGGCCGCGATGATCAGCACCCAGGGCAGGAGGGTGAAGATGATCTGCATCCCGAACGGCTGCTTCTGGCTCCGGACGGTGATTCGCACCCCCTTTTGACGAAGCAGCGGCAGCAGCTGGGCGTCGTTGGGCGCGACGTTGGTCTGCAGCGTTTTGACCTGACGGCCATCGAGTGGCTCGGGGCTCTTCAAGGTCGCCTCGACCACCTCGCCGTCGAGGGTGACCGACTCGACCTTCCCCTGCTCGACCCACTGGTAGAGCTGCGAGTAGGCGATGGGCGGCTGCGGGGCCCCTTCGGTGTAGTTCTTCCAGAACCACATCGCCATCAACATGAGCGGCAGCATCAGCACCATCCGGCGCGAGAGGCGCGGCTCCGGAGATCCCGGCGGCTGCGGGCTGTTGTCGTTGTTTTGTCCGGCCTCGGCCATGGCGGTCACCCTCTTCGACGGAAGCGCGCCCAGCGGCCCGCCTTTGCTGGGGAGAGTTCTAGCGCGTGGCCGAACATAAGGCTCATCCGCAATGCGGACAGCCGCGATCGGCCGCTATCGGCCGAATCGTGGACCCGCGTCAGCGCGACGGGTCGGTTCGCGCCGCGAGCTTCTCCAGCACCTCGGCGATCGGTACCCCGGCCCAGTGTCGGCCCATGTTGCGGTTGTTCGAGAGCGTGCGCGGCCGCATCCGATCGATGTAGAGCGTGCCGCGCAGGTGGTCGATCTCGTGCTGCAGGATGCGGGCGTACCAGCCGCTGGCGTCGATCACGGTGGGCGTCCCCCGGTGGTCGAGCGCCTCGACGCGCGCGGTGCGGGCGCGCGGCACCACCGCCTGGAAACCGTCGACGCTCAGACATCCCTCGAAGAATTCGATCGTCTCCGCACCGAGCGTGAGACGCGGGTTGGCGATGACATGAAAGGGGACCGGCGCGCGTTCGGCCGCGTCGTTCTCGCCGACGTCCTCGATGACCGCCAGCTGCAGCGCCAGGCCGATCTGCGGCGCAGCCAGGCCGACGCCGGGCGCTTCGCGCATCGTCTCGCGCATCAGCTCGATGAGCTGCTGGATCTCGTCGCCGGCGATCTCGGCGGGGGTGAGCGGGCGGGCGACCTCGCGGAGGACCGGGTCCCCCGCCTGGACAATTTTGAGCTGCATGGCCCGAGTCTACCCAAGCGGCGCCACGCCGGCGTTCTTCCGCGATCAGCTGGTCTGATCGACGGTGGTCAGCGGGTCGCCCGCGAGGAGCCCGGCAAACGCGGCTTCGTCGAGCGTCGCGACGCCGAGCCTGGTGGCCTTGTCGAGCTTCGTCCCGGGGCTCTCGCCGACCACGAGATAGTCGGTCTTTCCGGAGAGGCTGTTGGTGACTTTGCCGCCCGCGGCCTCGATGCGGGCCTTGGCCTCCTCGCGCGACAGAGCGGCGAGCGTACCGGTGATGACGAAGGTCTTGCCGATGAGGTGGCCGGTGCGCGCGGCGCGTTGCTCGTCCAGCTTGACCCCTGCACGCCGCAGCTTCTCGAGAAGCTCGGCGGTCTCCACGCGATCGAAGAACGTGCGGATCGCGCCGGCGATCACGGCGCCCACGCCGTCGACGGCGGCGATCTCGTCGGCGGACGCCGCGGCGATCCGATCGACCGATCCGAAGGCGTCGGCCAGGGCCCGCGCCGCCGACGCGCCGACGTGGCGTATCCCGAATCCGTAGAGCAAGCGATCGATGGGACGTTTCTTGGCCTCCGCGATGGCGGCTTCCAGGTTCGCGATCGATTTTTCCTTGAAGCTTCCGAGCTGGCCGAGCTCGGCGGCGGTCAGAGAGAAGATGTCGGCCGGCGTCGCGATGAGGTTCCGGTCGAGCAGCTCGGCGGCGGTCCGCTCGCCCAGGTGCTCGATGTCCATCGCCCCCCGCCCGGCGAAGTGGACGATTCGCGCCAGCACCTGCGCGGGGCACTGCAAGTTCGGGCAGCGCGCGATGGCCTCGCCCTCCGGGCGGACGATCGGCGTGCCACAGACGGGGCAGTCGGTCGGCATCACGAACCGGCGCTCGTCGCCCTTGCGCAGGCTGGGAATCGGCGCGACCACCTCGGGAATCACCTCGCCCGCGCGGCGCACCACGACGCTGTCGCCGATGAGCACCCCTTTGCGCTCGACCTCCTCGGCGTTGTGCAGCGTTGCCATCGAGATCGTGACGCCGCCGACGCGCACCGGGTCGAGCACCGCGAAGGGGGTGACTGCGCCGGTGCGGCCGACGCTGACCTGGATGTCGAGCAGCTTGGTGGTCTGCTCCTCGGCGGGAAATTTGTAGGCGATCGCCCAGCGCGGAAACTTCGAGGTGGCGCCCAGCTCGTTGGCGTCCGCGAGCCGGTCGACTTTGATGACCGCGCCGTCGATCTCGTGCTCGAGCGCGTGCCTGCGGGCAGCCATGTCGGCCACATAGGCCCGGACCTCGTCGCGCGTGGCGCAGGGTTTGGATTCCGGGTGCGTGCGCAGGCCGACCTCGCGCAGCAGCGCCAGCGTTTCGCTGTAGCTCGCTGGCGAGCGCCCCTCGATCCGGATCAGGCCGTGAAAGTAGACGCTGATCGGGCGGGCGGCGGTGACGGCGGGATCCTTTTGTCGCAGGAGCCCGGCCGTCGCGTTGCGCGGGTTGGCGAGCAACGGCTTGCCCGCTTCCCCCAGCTCCTTGTTGAGGCGGGCGAAATCGTCGAGGCGCAGGAAGACCTCGCCGCGCACCTCCAGCCAGGCGGGCGGATCGGCCGTGCGGAGTCGGGTCGGCACGCCACGGATGGTGCGGACGTTGGCGGTAACGTCCTCGCCGACGTCGCCATCGCCGCGGGTCGCGCCGCGGATCAGGATGCCGCGCTGGTAGACCACCGCCACCGAGACCCCGTCGATCTTGGGCTCGCAGACGTAGGTCGGTTCACGGCCGAGCCCCTTGACGACCCGGTCGTGCCAGGCCGAGAGCTCCGCGTCGTCGAACACGTTGTCGAGCGAGAGCAGGCGCGACGAATGCGGAACGGGCGCGAACCGCGCGGCCGCGACGCCGCCGACCCGCTGCGTGGGCGAGTCCGGTGTCAGCAGCTCAGGGTGTCGTTGTTCGAGCGCACCGAGCTCGCGCAGGAGCAGATCGAACTCGGCGTCGGAGATCTCGGGCGCATCGAGAACGTAGTACCGGTGGCTGTGGTGCTCGATGCGCGCGCGGAGCTCCTCCACGCGGCGCTTTGCCGGGGCGAGCTCGGCCTCGTCGGCGCCGTGCATGATCCGTTCGTACCACGACTCGCGGCGTCTGCGCGCCGGGTCGGTCGCAGAATACAGTCCGGTCGAGCGCGGACGCGCGGCGTGGATCAGCCGCGGAGATGAACCAGCACGGCGGTGAGGGCGAGGGCGACGGGCAGCAGCAGCCAGAGGCTGCGGGACGAAGCCACCGCCCGATGAAGAACCGTCAGCCGCTCGGTCGCCAGCGCCGCCTCCGGAATCGGCGCGGGCATCGCCAGGGCGGCCTGCGGCCAGCTCCACTGCGCGAAGTTGGGCCGCCGCGCGACTTCCGCCGTCCCGTGAACACGGCGCCGGGGCGGACGGGTTTCGACCGCGCACAGGTCGCGCTGCACGCCCGCCGCGACCACCACCGACGGCAATGGATGCCCGCAGGTCGGCGGCAGTCGGGTTGGCAGCGGCCGCGGCTCGCGGGGCAGCCGGGACGGCTCCCCGTACCGCGCGGTGCGGGCGCGCGGGCCGCCGTCGAGATCGACGTCGAGCGACAGCCGCGGGATGCCGTCGCTCGTGGCCGGATCGACCGCGATCTTGCTGATCACGCCGGCGGACGCGACGCCGTTCTTGCCGAGCACCACGTCGACGCCGCCGTCGAGACGCAGGAACGGCAGCGTCGCCGTGAGGCGAATGACCCGCTCATCGACCCGGGCCTCGCAGCGCAAGGGCCGATCGACCCCGTCGATGCGCAGCTTCGCGGGCAACACCTGCTTTCTCCGCGTGTCGATGAAATGCTCGAGCGCGCCGACGACGCCCGGCGCCAGCCCTTCGAAGGCGATCGCCAGCCCGAGGCCGCGCGGTACCGCGGTCACCCGCACGACCCGGCCGATGACGATGCGCGGACCGCCCAGCAAGAGCAAGCTACAGCGGACGGCAGCGCCGATCGGACAGGCTTCGGCGCAGACGATCGAGAGGCCCGTCGCGCTCAGGTCCAGCCCCCGGCCGTAGAGTCTTCCCTTGCCGTCGATCCGCGTGAGACAGATCGCCTCTTCGTACGGAATGCGGGGAGAGACTCTCCGAGGCTGTGCCATCAACCGCCTTGGATCCCATTGTGGCACTCGCCGCGTACGATGAAAGGTGTAAGCGACCGTCCGTTACATTTTGGGCGGATTTCCTGCCACATCCGCGGTGGAGTAGGCGGGGGTGGTCGAGTCCACCCGCGCCGGCCAGGGGGGCAGCGCCGGAAGCCCCAGCGCCTCGCGGACGGGCGCGAATGAGCGTCGATGGATCGGGCAGGCGCCGAGGCGGCCGAGCGCGCCCACATGCGCCTCCACCGGGTAGCCCTTGTGCTTGGCAAAACCGTATCCGGGGAACCTGGCGTCGAGAGCGACCATGTGCGCGTCGCGCGCGGTCTTGGCCAGGATGGACGCCGCCGCTATCGACAGACTCTTGGTGTCACCCTTGACGATCCCCTGCTGTGGCAGCGCGAGCTCGCGCAGCTTGCGGCCGTCGATGAGGAGGTGCTCTGCGGCGGGGGAGAGCGCTTCGATCGCCCGCCGCATGGCCAGCAGGCCCGCCCAATAGATGTTGATGCGGTCGATCTCTTCGACCTCCGCGAACGCGACGGTCCACGCGACTGCGCTGGCCTTGATGACCGGCGCCAAGCGCTCGCGCGACGCGGGATCGAGGCGCTTCGAATCGTCGACCTCCGGGATCCGCGTGCCCGGCGCGAAGATCACCGCCGCGGCGGCGACCGGGCCAGCCAGGGGGCTCATGCCGGCTTCGTCGACGCCCGCGATGTGGACCACGCCGGTCTTCCAGAGCGCCGTCTCGAAGCGGAGCATGGTCCGCAGCCGCTGCCCTTCCGCGCGGTTGTCCCGGCGGCGGCGCTCGATCGCATTCAGGATCGCGCGGGCGCCGGCGCGCGGATCGGCACGCAGCGCCGCCTCGATCGCCGCCGGCAGCGGTCGGCCCCTATCGATGTAGCGGGCGCGCAGCGCCGCCATCGACTGGGGCGGTCGCGGCTCGGTCACGGCGGCAGAGAGGTGAGGGCGGCGCGCGCCTCGGCGGAATGCGTGCCGATCGGCGCCAGCTCTAGATACCGGCGGTAGCTTTCGCGCGCATCGTTCACCTGGCCGTTCGAACGCTGGACCGCGCCGATGACCATATAGGCGTCGGCGAGCCGTTGATCGGTGACGATCGCGAGGTGGGCGAGGTCGAGCGCCTCCGCGGACCGACCCTGCGCCAGCGCGGCCTCCGCGCGGTGGATCAGGAACTCCGCCGAATCGACCGTCGGCACCGCGGCCACGCTTTGGTGGTGGGCGGCCTGCGCGTGCAGCGCCCAGGCGATCCCGAGCGCCAGGACCGCCGCGCCACCGATGACGGCGATGGCGCGCTTGCGCCCGGCGACCGGTGCCTCTCGATCGTAGACCGGCGCCAGGATCGGATTGGACCGGCTGGCGTCGATCGGCTGCTCGGCGTCCACCAGCCAGTGCAACGTCGACTCCGAAAGGGCCATCTCCTGGCTGGGCTCGGCGGCCGGTTCGGCCGGTTTGTCGGTGGACGCCGGCTGGTCGGGCTTGGTGACAAGCGGCGCATCGCCGGCCGGCGGCTCGCTGGGCTGCGACTCCGGCGGCGGCCAGACGGGCTCGTCGGCGCTCGACTTGTCGGCGGCCGCGTCGGTGCTCACCGCCGCGGCGGGCTGAGCTTTCGGATCGGCTTCCGGCTTTGCGTCGGCCTTCATCTCGAGTGCCGTCTCTCCCGGTGGGGCCGCATCCAGTGGGCCGGTCTCGGCGGCCGCTGGCTGCCCGTCACGATCCGCATCTTTCTTCGGCTCGGAGGTCGACATAATTTCGGTCCAGAAGACTAGTGCATTATCGATCGCGCGTCCGGAAAATCGCGCCGTCGGTGCCGCCGACACATCTGTTAACATGAAACGCGAATGTCGAAGACCCTCGACGACACCACCGACCAGAGCGTGCCGATCGGGCGGGCGACGCCCGCGCCGCGCGGGCCGAGCGCCTACCTGCTGGTCATCGCGGGACCGAGCTTTGGGGAAATGCACAAGCTGAAGAACGATCGGTCGGTGCTGGGCCGGGACGACAGCGCCGAGGTCCGGCTCCTCGACGACGGCATCTCCCGCTCCCACGCCGCGGTCGAACGCGACGGCGGCAAGTTCGTGCTCCTCGATCTCGCCTCGACGAACGGCACCTTCTGCAACGGCGCCCGCATCACGCGCTGCGATCTGACCGACGGCGACAAGGTCGCGGTGGGGGCCTCGACGATATTAAAGTTTACCTTTCAAGATCAGGCCGATGAGCGCTATCAGAAACAGCTTTTCGAGTCGGCGCTGCGCGACGGCCTCACCGCCACCTTCAACCGGCGCTACTTTACCGACCGACTGCGCACCGAGATGCGCTTCGCCGAGCGACACGACAAGTCGCTGGCGCTGCTCTTCGTCGACATCGATCACTTCAAGAAGATCAACGACAGCTACGGCCACCAGGCGGGCGACCACGTGCTGGCGGCGGTGGCGCGCGAGATGATCGCCACCATCCGGGCCGAAGATGTGCTGTCCCGCTACGGCGGCGAGGAGTTCGCCATCATCTGCCGAGAAATCGAGCCCGAGGGGGCACAGGCGCTCGGCGAGCGGTTGCGGGTCGCCGTGTCGCGCAAACGCTTCGAGCACGGCGGGAAGGTCATCCCGGTGACGATCAGCGTGGGCGTCGCCGCGGTGCGGGGGCCCCGCGATGCCCAGCCGCTCATCGCCGCCGCGGACGCCGCCATGTACGAGGCCAAGCGAACCGGCCGCGACCGGGTCGTTTTACATAAGCCGTAGTTCTTTCGCCTGCGGGCGCGGTCGTTGGTATGGTGGGGGCGGATGAGGGGACGTCCATGGCCCGGGCTCGCGATCGCGGGCCTGGTCGCGATCGTCGGCTGTCGCGAATCGGCGCAGCTGCATGGCGAGGGTCCGCCCGCCAGCAATGCCGGCGGGCGCCCGGCGCCCAGCGCGGCGGCGCCGGCTGGAGCGCCGACGGCCGCGAGCCCTGCCGCTCCCCACGCGCCCGTCTCGGAGGCGGAGGCGCTCAAGCCCCGTTCGGATCTGCTGCCCGAGCGGCGCGCCCTGTTCGTGGTCGCCCCGCCGCAGTCGGGGCAGGCGCCGGCGCAAGCACACCAGCCCGCACTCCAGGAAGAGCGCTGGATCGACGCCGATGACGCGGCGGCGGCCGGTTTCACGCTGATCGACCTGTCCGACGATTGGACGCCGTACATCTTCGCCGAGCAGGTCGGCGCCGACGGGCAGCCGCTCGACAACCGTTACCGACGGATCTTCCTGGGCCTGGCCAACGATCAGCTCGACGAGGACGGCGAGCCGCTGCCGCCCGGGAGCAAGAACTACCTCGAGCTCTATGGCATCTTCCCGTCGCTGTCGGTGCTGCGCGCGCGCTTCCTCGACGACGAGCGGCACCCCTGCGTCGACCAGGAGAGCGCCGACGCGCTCGACGCCGTCGAAACGGTCACCTACGTCGCGCCGGCCGATCTCAAGAAGGACGAGCGGCACCTGAGCCGGATCCGGGCGGAGCTCGAAGACGCGCGCCGCAAGCTCCACGCGGCGACGCTGGACGATTTGGCCACCCGCCAGCCGGCGCTGGCGGCCAAGGTGAAGCTCATCGAAAAGCGCGCGGCCGAAAAGCCGGCGATGGCCGCGGTGGAAAAGCGGCTCACCTGCGAGGGCCTCCTCGGCACCGGCAAGAACCACCACCAAAGCGGCATCTACGACGATGCCATGCGGCTCGCGGTCCGCAGCTTCCAGCGCAAGCACATGATCTACGAGGCCAACTTCTTGCGCCGCAAGACGGTCGAGGCGCTGTCCCGTTCGCTTCTTGAGAACGACTACGATGCGCTGGTGCGCGCGCTGCGCGAGCGGGTGGTCTCCGCCGCCGCGATCCTCGAAGACGGCTCGACCTCCAAGGTCCGCAACCTGGTCGACGAATATACCAAGGCGGCGTTTGCACAGATGGGCCTGCCGGATGCCCCGTCGGCGCTGGCCTTCTTCAAACGCCACGGACCCGACGATCTCAAACGGCTGCGCGTCGCGGTCAAGCTCCCGGCGCGCCCCGACTACTACGGCCCCGAGATGGACCTGTCGATCGTCGTCGATCGCGGCGACGTTTGGTACGACGTTCCCTTCGACGACAAGGGCCACTACAAGCCCCAGGCGCGCAAGAAGTACCCGTCGCTGACGCTCTACAACCGGGTGGGCGGCAAGCTGCTGGCGCTGGCGCACTGGCGCACCACCATCGGCGGCTGGCGGGCGGATCAGGCCAGCAACGGCTACGAGTACTTTCGCTACAAGGGCTCCGACGTGGGGCCGCGCGTAATCCGGCACGTGGTCTCGGGGCCGGTCTGGATTGCGCCCACCTCGACGCCGATTCGCTCCTTGATCAAAGGCAAGATCGTCAACGGCAAGTGGATGAGCATCGTCAACTACGACGAGCTCGGCCCGGGGTTCCTGTCGGCCTACGGCCTCATCGCCGGCTACTTCGTGGTCCCCAGTCAGAACGGCGGAAAGGACTTCGACAACGGCGTGCGCGCGCACGGATCGTCGGACTACCTGTCGATCTACAGCTCCAACGGCTACTCGCACGGTTGCCACCGGCTGCCGAACCACCTGGCCATCCGCCTCTACTCGTTCATCCTGCGGCACCGGCACATGCGGGTCGCGGGCGATCAGCCGATGGGCTTCGCGCGGCAGTTCCTCCAGAAGAACACGGTCTACGAGATGCGGATCCCGTCGCGCGGCTACCTCTACGAGCTCGACCCGCCGGTCCCGGTCAACGTGCTCGAGGGGAACATCATGGGCGATCAGAAGAAGCCGATCCTGGGTTACGTGCCCGAGCCCTGGAACAAGTACCCGCCCGGACCGCCACCGGCGGCGCCGGAGTCGGGCGACAAGGCGGGAGGGGGAAGCTGTTGCGGCGATTGAAGATGCGGATACCGGCGTTGCTATCTCGCTTTGCCTCTCGGGGGCGGGGTCGCGCCCTGCACCTGCCGGGGGCCGCTTGGCTGATCGCCGGCGTCACGATTGGGGCGTTCGCGGTTGCGGCTGCCGTCGCGGCGCCGGATGCCGGCGCGCCGCCGCCGCTCCCCGTCGACGTGGCGGCGCCCAACCCGCCGCTCGACAAGGCGCCCAGCGCGACGGTCCGGATCGTCGTCACCGTGCTTCCGTCGACCAAGAAGGCGATGGTCTTCTGGGGAAAGAAGCGCCTCGGCGTGATCGCCCAACACGCGCCCCTGGTCGTCCAGCGCCCGCGCGACTCGGGCCCGCTCGATCTGGTGGTCAAATCCGACGGCTGCCTGCCGGTGCAGACGCGCGCCTACACCTTCGGCGACAGCAAGCTCGCCGTGAAGCTGACCCCCGTCGAAGAGAAGAACACGCTGCTGGGCTACCGCGAGGAGCTGCCGCCTCCGGACGCCGGCGCGCCGGGCGAGCCGGACGGCGGTATGCCGTAGCAGACCAGGCGCTTCACGAAACGACGTCGCGGGGCGCTCATGGGCGGGCCGCTGCGATCAGGTTTCGGTCGCGAACGCGTTGTCCACCTCTGAGATCGAGGGATCGCTCGCGGCGGTCGCCGCCGGCGCTCATCGCGCCGCGCGGAGGGCGGGGTAGAGGCGGCCGAAGCGGCGGTAGGGCTCGTCGTAGGCGCGGTGCGCGTCGGGGCGTGGGTTGACGGCCGGACGGCGGCGAATCGTTTGCGCCGCGGCTGCGACGTCCGGTTGCGCGCCGGCGCCGACGGCGGCCAGCAGCGCCGCGCCCAGCGCCGGGCCCTCGCCCTGACTGACGGGAACGACCGGCTTGCCATAGACGTTCGCCTGAAGCTGGCGGACAAACGCCGCGTTCGCGCCGCCGCCGGTGATCATCACCTCGGGAACGGCCAGCCCGAGGCCTGCGATGATCTCGAGGCTGTCGCGCAGGCCGAAGCAGATGCCTTCCAAAACGGCGCGGGTCAGGTGCGCGCGCGTGTGGGCGAGGGAGAGCCCGACGAAGGCGCCGCGCGCGTCGGCGTCGCGGTGTGGGGTCCGCTCGCCCTGCAGGTAAGGAAGGAACGTCAAACCGAGCGCGCCGATCGGGATGCGCGCGGCTTCGCGGTTGAGCAGATCGGCGGCGTCCCGCTTCCTAGCCAGCTCTCGCGCCAGCTCGCGCTGGTGCCAGGCGAAGGCTGCCCCGGCCGTCAGCATCACGCCCATCACGTACCAGGTGTCGGGAACGGCGTGGCAGAAGGTGTGCGCGCGCATCTGCGGATCGACCAGCGGCGCCGACGTCGGACAAAGGACGGTTCCGGAGGTTCCCCAGCTGGCGACCACGGCGCCGGGCGCGACCGCGCCCACGCCGATCGCCCCACAGGCGTTGTCCGCGCCGCCCCCCACGATCGGGGTTCCGGCGAAAAGGCCCGTGGCCGTCGCGGCGCGCGCCGAGACGGTCCCCAGGATCTCCGTCGAGCCGCCGACATCGGGCAGAAGGTCCGGCGACAGATCCATCGCCCCCAGCATCTCGCGGCTCCAGCGCCGGTTCGCGACGTCGAAGAGCAGGGTCCCCGACGCGTCCGACGGCTCGGTGGCGAGCGTCCCAGACAGCTGCATCCGGAGGTAGTCTTTCGGGAGGAGCACCTTGGCGAGGCGGGCAAACGCGGCCGGCTCGTTGTCGCGCAACCAAAGGATCTTGGGGAGCGTGAACCCCTCGAGCGGCGGGTTCGAGACCCAGCTCCGCAGCGAGGCCTGGTCGACGCGCGCCGCAATCGCCTGGCACTGCGCGGTCGTCCGGCCGTCGCACCAAAGCAGCGCCGGTCGGATCACGTGGCCGGCGCGGTCGAGAAAGACCGACGAGTGCATTTGACCGGAGAGCCCGATCGCGTCGACCCGCCGGGCGGAGCGGCCCGAGCCGACCGCCCGCCGGATCGCGCGCGCCGCGGCCTTCCACCAGTCGACGGGATTCTGCTCCGCCCAGCCGGGCTGCGGCACCCGCATCGCCAGCGGCTCACTGGCGCGGGCGACCGTCCGGCCTCGATCGTCGAAGAGGGCGGCCTTTACGCTGCTGGTTCCGACGTCGAGGCCGAGGAAGATCGGTCGCGTGTTCGGCATCAGCGGACGCCGAGCAGAACCTCGGTCGTCAGCTGATCGAGCCGCTCGTATTCGTAGCCGACCGTCGCCATCGCGGTCGGGTCGAAGGTGTGCGCCTTGAGGGCCGCCGCGGTCTTCTTGTCGTACTTGAACGTCGGCCCCAGACCCGCGACCTGGGTGGTGCTGCGCTTCTCGAGCGTCGCCAGGATCTGCTTGATCTCCGGATCGGCGTGAAAGCGCGCGACCTTGTCCTTGAGGATCAGGTACGACCGCATGCTGTAGTACGCGAAGTCCCAGACCCCTTGCTCGTCCTCGGTGCGGTAGGGGTGGCTGTCGAAGTGCCGCATCCCGTCCCAGCGCGAATCCTCCAGCAGCTTGACCAGGAAGAAGGCGCCTTTTTGATCCTCGCTCGCGAAGCGCAGATCCTGATCGTAGCGGCCCGGCTTCTGCCCGTTGAGATCGATGTGGAACAGCTTGCCCGCCTCGATCGCCTGTCCGACGGCGTGCGAAAAATCGAGGCCGGACATCTGCTCGTGCGCCACCTCCGGGTTCACGCCGACCATCTCCGGGTGCTCCAGCGTGTAGATGAAGGCCAGCATGTGGCCGGTGGTCGGCAAGAAGATGTCGCCGCGCGGCTCGTTGGGCTTGGCTTCCAGCGCAAAGCGCAGATCGTAGCCGCTGTCCCGCGAGTACTCACAGAGAAAGTTGATGGCCTCGCGGAACCGCTTGACGGCGTCGCGGGGATCTTTGCAAGCGTTGGTCTCGAGGCCTTCGCGTCCGCCCCAGAAGACGTAGACCGACGCGCCCAGCTCGACGCCCAGATCGATCGAGCGCATCGTCTTTTGCAGCGCCAGCGCGCGGACCGCGGCGTCGTTGCTGGTGAAGGCGCCTTCGCGGAAGACCGGCTGCGAGAACAGGTTGGTGGTCGCCATCGGGACCTTCATCCCGGTCTCGGCCAGCGCGCCCTTGAAATCGCGGACGATCCTGTCGCGCTCCGCTGTCGACGACCCGAACGGGATCAAGTCTTCGTCGTGCAGGTTGACGCCATAGGTGCCGAGCTTGGCCAGCTCTCGAACGATCTTCACGGGCGACATTACGTCGCGCACCGCGTGGCCGAAGGGATCGCGGCCCGGGTTGCCGACCGTCCACAATCCGAAGGTGAAATGGTCCTCCGGGCGGGGAACGAACTTGTCGTTGGGATATCGGGAGGGGGAATTCGAGGGTCGCTGGCTCATGGCCCTAGGTTACTATTCCCGCCCACCATGACAAAGCACCGCTTGCACGCCAGCTCGGTTTTTGCGCTTTCGCTGCCCCTGGGGCTCGGAACGCTCAGCCTCGGGATGGATGAAGCGGGGAAGCGGGGAAGCGGGGAAGCGGGGAAGCGGGATCGGTGGCTCGCCGATCTACGAGGACCGCCTTTAGATTGAGATCCGTCGTTCGAGCTCGCTGGCACTGGACGTTGCCCGATGCGATCGGGTATCAAGGAAGCGCGTGAAGAAAACGCGGCTGCTCGTTCTCTTCGACACGGACGGCGACCCGCCCGCGTCGCAGGACTATAAGAAGCAGATCGAGTCGACCGACGAGGCCGAGTTCGACATCGCGCGCGCGCTGATCGCGCAAGGGCACCAGGTCCGGATGCTCGGCTTCCGCGACAACCTGGATCAGCTGATCGCGGGCCTGCGCGCCGAGCCGGCCGACGTCATCTTCAATCTGGCGGAACGCTTTCGCAGCCAATCCTCGCTGGACTACACGGTCACGGCGGTGCTCGATATATTGGGCCTTCCCTATACGGGCGCGTCTTCCGAAGGGCTCATGTTGGCGCGGGACAAGGCGCTCACCAAGAAGGTGTTCGCCTACCAGGGCATCCGGATCCCGCATTTCATGGTCTGCCACCGCGGCGATCCGGTTCAGCGACCCAGCGATCTCCGGTTCCCGCTGATCGTCAAGCCGCTGGACGAGGACGCGTCGGTTGGCATCGCGCAGGCCTCGGTGGTCCGGGACGACGACGCGCTCAAGGAACGCGTCGCTTTCATTCATGAGCGCATCAAGACCGACGCGATCGTCGAGGAGTTCATCGCGGGGCGCGAGCTCTACATCGGCGTCATGGGGAACGATCCCCCGGTCGCGCTGCCGCCCATCGAGATGGTATTCGGAAACGATTCCACGGTCGAGAGCCGAATCGCCACCTTCAAGGCCAAATGGAGCGTCCGCTACCGCGAAGGGCGCGGGATCCAGAACATGATCGCCGAGAACCTCTCGGATGAGCTGCGGCATCGTCTGGCTGAGGTGGCGCTGCGGGCCTACGAAGCCGCTGGGTTGCGCGATTACGGCCGCATCGACGTGCGTCTGGCCCACGACGACGCCATCTACGTCGTCGAGGCGAACCCCAACCCGTACCTGGCCGAGGGGGAGGACCTGGCCTGGGCGGCGGAGGAGGGCGGCCACCTCTATCCGGATTTCATCGAGAAAATTGCAGAGATGGCCATTAAACGCGGTGCGCCGCGCGGCTGATTGCGCTGCCCGCCCTGCGGGCCTTGTGTATGATCGGCCCATGCGGCCGTTGCAGGTTCGCTCGACCAGCTTCTGTGCTTTTGTTTTTGCCTTCGCTGCGGCCGGCTGCTCGTTCCTGTTTCCCGGCAACGACATCCCGCCGGCCTCGACGATGGAATGGCCGGTCCATGCGGTCCGCGTCGACACGGTTGGGTATCTGCGCGCCCGCGCAAAGGTCGCGACGGTCGTTCCACCACCGGGAGCGGCCGATCTCTCGGGCGCCATCGCGCAGATCTTCACCGTGAGCGGTGTGCCCTTGTGGAGCTGTCAGCTCGGCTCCCAGATGATCGACCCCGACTCCGGCGACATCTACTACTTCGCCGATTTCACCGGGTTCGACGAGCCGGGGATCTACGTTCTGGCCGTGCCCAGCCTCGGAACCGGCGAGACCGCGCAATCGGCGCCCTTCGAGATCTCGGAGACGGTCTTCGGCGGCGCGCTCGCGACCGCGATGACCGGTCTTTACGGCCAGCGCTGCGGCACGGCGGTGACGATCACCATGGGCAGCGACACCTGGCAGCACGGCGCCTGCCACATGGCGGACGCCTACCTCGACTACCTGACCGGCACCGACACCAAATCCGTCGGCGTCGGCGGCTGGCACGATGCCGGCGACTACGGCAAGTACGTCGGCAACGGCGCGTTCAGCGTCGGCATGCTGCTGGCGGCCTGGGAGCATTTCCAGCCGACGCTGGAGGCGCTGGCGTTGCCCATTCCCGAGCATGGCCAGATCCCCGAGGGGGGCACCGGTCCGATGCCCGATTTTCTGTGGGAAGTGAAGTGGGAGCTCGACTGGCTCCTCACGGCCCAGCAGGCCAGCGGCGGCGGCGGCGTGCCCGACAAGCTGACCGCGATCGACTTCGAGAGCTACGGCACCATGCCCGATCGCGACAACCAGAAGCGTTATTTCGCCGGCATCGGCACCGCCATGACGGCCGACTTCGTGGCGGTCATGGCGGAGGCGGCGCGCATCTACGGGCCATACGCCCCGGTGTCGTCCGCCGCCTATCTAGTGGCCGCCAAGCTCGGTTACGCTTATCTGGGCGCAAACGCCGGACCGGCCGTCCCCGCCAACGACAGCCCGAAAGACAGCGCTCTGGTCTTCAACACCGGGCACTACGTCGAGACCGACGCGGACAACCGTCTGTGGGCCGCGGCGGAGATGTGGGAGACCTCCGGCGATGCCGACGCGCTCGCCGATTTCGAGACCCGCGCGCCGAGCAACCCCGTCGAAGTCGACTTCGACTGGGCCAACGTGCAGAACCTCGGCTTTTACACCTACGTGCTGTCGCAGCGCCCCGACAAGGGCGCGCGCGACGCAACCTTGGTCTCGACGCTCTCGGCGGCCATCGTCGCCGCGGCCGACCAGCTGCAGAGCGTCGCCGCGGCCCACGCCTTCGGTCGCGCGCTCCCGGGCGGCAGCACCAAGAGTTACTACTGGGGCTCGAACGGCTCGGTCGCCCGCGCGGCCATGAACCTCTGGGTCGCCAACGTCCTGCAGCCGAACCCGAAGTACCTGGACGCCATCCAGATGCAGCTCGACTTCTTGCTGGGGCGGAATCTCTACGATCGATCGCAGGTCACGATGGTGGGCTACCACCCGCCGTCGAACCCGCACCACGGGCCTTCTAGTGGCGACGGGATCGCCGATCCCTGGCCCGGGCTGCTGGTGGGCGGCGCCAACAGCGATCAGGCGACGGCGGACCTTCCTGCCGCGCTCACCTGGCGGGACACCACGGACGACTATTACGTCAACGAGATCGCCATCAACTGGGTCGCGCCGTTCGTCTACGCGACGGCCGCCCTCACACCGGCGCCGATGTAACGCCTGTTCAATCGGAGGTACCATGTCGTCCATGTCC